>Ga0208696_1000088_pt1 | contig 79360 bp, 77 predicted proteins | sample Sb_taG_9_FD_187711 | JGI IMG/M metagenome (GOLD analysis project Ga0208696, IMG submission 187711) | Peat soil microbial communities from Weissenstadt, Germany - Sb_50d_b_LC metaG (SPAdes) (version 2) | ecosystem: Environmental > Terrestrial > Soil > Wetlands > Peat | place: Germany... | reverse complement strand
CACCAACCGGAAAAACTCAAGAAGCTGTCAAAGAACGATTACGTTTCTACTCCTTCTATTTTTTGAGTCAATGAAAAATCGCAGTTTGTAACCGCTTGTGTTTTCAGTCGAGTGCACGCCATCCACAGCTCCATGACCGGATTTGGTGCAGGGCAGCGTTTATTTCGACATCGAAGCCGCGCTGGGGGCGGGTTTTCGGCATTCCGGTAGAGACGCAGACAAAACCTGGATGGGCTCCGAATATGGTTCTTCGCTGTGAAAATCCTTGAATTCCAGCGCTGGGCAAAGGGTTTGCAAGGCGATCAAACTTCGACTCAAGTCTGTCTGCCCTTCTTCGCGCCCGCCGAGCCCTTGGCCGACGCGCCCTTACTCTTGCCCATCCCGGCAATGTCGGCGATGGTCGTATTCTCGAGAATCTTCGCCGCCGCGTCGCGCACGTCCAAAAATACTCTGTAGAGAGCCCGGTGATCGGCGTCGTTGGCGATCATGCCGCGGAGGAGCTCGGCGTCGCCCAGAGGCGCCAGCGGCCCATCGATCATGCGGATGATGTCGCTCAGAGGAATCTGCGCCGGATCGCGTCGCAGGCGATATCCGCCGCGCGCGCCGCGCACGCTGTCGACGATGCGAGCGTTCTTCAGCTCCAGCAGGATCAGTTCCAGAAACTTCTCGGGCAGGGCGCTGTCGGCGGCGATGTCCCGAATCTTGATTGCGCCCTGCTCGTGCCGCCGCGCCAGCGTTATCAGGGCCTGCAGCGCATACAATCCTTTTTGCGAGATCTTCAAGCAGACACTCCTCCCCGCACCAATCGCCAGACCCGCCTAGATTGTGCCTGATTTCTGGTTTTCTGCAAAGACAAACTGAATTCACCGAAGAAGATGCGCGGGGATCAGGGTCTCGGAGCGTGATCGCGCGAGCGGTCAGTGGTCAGTGGTCAGTGATTAGTGGTTAGTGGCTGATCGTTAGGAAGACTGAAGTGCCGACCCCCGATCACTAGCAACGGGCAACTGACAACTGACTACTGACAACTGATTTTCTGGTGCCATCGAAGGGACTCGAACCCCCACACCGTTGCCGGTACATGGACCTGAACCATGCGCGTCTGCCAATTCCGCCACGATGGCAATATGGACTTCAAAGTCGCGGCGGCCAAAGGGCCGCCGGATCAGGAAGACCTGCGTTACTATTCTACAGACGCGATTGCAAGTGTCAAACTAAGGAAGGCGATGCCCCGCTATCAACTCTTAGAGCCGAAACAGCCGCCTCGCGTTGTCGACGGCAATTTTGCTGTGGTCTGCCTCGTTGATTGCCGCATGATCGAACCAGTCGGCGGCAACGCCCATATCCTCGAAAGGATAATCCACCGAGTACAGAATCCGGTCAGCCCCGACTTCCAGCATCACCTCCGTCAACGTTTGCGTGTGAAAGTTGCCGCTCGTCGTGATGTAGAAATTCTCCCGCAAGTAATGACCAATCGGCAGCTTCGCTTTCGGACGCGCGCCCAGCGTCCGCGATATCCGGTTATCGATGCGCCAGATGCTGCACGGCAGCCCTTCTCCCAGATGCCCGAGGATCACCTTCAACTTGGGAAAGTCGTCGAACAGGCCGCTCCCCATCAGACGCAGTGCGTGTAGGGATGTTTCCGCCTGGAATCCCCAGATCGATCCGGTCAGCCACGCATGTCCCTCGTAAGCTGGCTGGTGTTTGGCTAGAGGCGAACGAGGATGAAGGTAGACCGGCACGTCGAGCTGCTGAACCGTCTCCCAAAACGGCCGGTATTGCGGCAGATCGTAATAGACAGTTGAGTCCTCTTCCCCGACCTGGGAGAATCCATTCACCAGCGCCCCGCAGAATCCCAACTCTTTGACGCACCGTGTCAATTCCTTCGCCGCGGCCTGCGGATCCTGCAACGGCAGTGCGGCAAATCCCTTCAGGCGCTTAGAATACTTTGCCGTCTGCTCCGCCAAATGATCGTTCGCGCTCCGAGCCACGCCGATCGCCTGTGAGATGTTGGGAATGCCCTGGATCCCAGGGGCGGTGAGCGACAGAATACACAGGTCCACGCCTCCCCGGTCCATTTCGGCGATCCGCCCGCTGCCGATCTCTGCAATTTGCCTCTGGAATTCCGGGCTGCCCGGTGCGGCGGAACTCGCCGCGAGGGTTTCCGAGACAACGAAGTGTTCTTCCAGCGCAATCTTGCCGACGATCGCCGGCGAACCAGATCGGGCCGCCGCCTGCTCATTCGCGCTGCCGAGCGCAATCGCACCCGGAGTGCCTCCACCGAGCATTCCAGCCGTCGCGACGAACCCGGCACTGCGTTCGAGGAATCCGCGCCGTGAGATCCGTTCGTTCTTCGGGGTCGACGCCATCGGGATCTCCTTTGGGACGTTAAGCAACACTCGCCTGCATCTTGACCTCACCGCAGATAGATGAGACCACCGTACCTACCCCAGCTTCGCGTCCATCGTGATCTTTGCATTCAGGACCTTCGACACTGGACATCCCTTTTCCGCCGCCTCGGCATACTTCTGAAACGTAGCCGCGTCCGCGCCCGGCACCTTGCCCACGACGTCAATGTGGCTCGACGTGATGGTCCAGCCCGAATCCAGCTTTTCCAGCGAAAGAGTGACGGTGGTCGAAATGCTCTCCGGCGTCAGATTCGCCCCGCCCAGTTGTGCCGACAGCGCCATCGAAAAGCAACCGGCGTGCGCTGCCGCGATTAGTTCCTCGGGATTCGTCCCCGGAGCATTCTCGAACCGCGTCGAAAAGGAATACTGCGTATTGTTCAGCACACCACCCGGAGCTGAAATCGTCCCCTTGCCTTCTTTCAGCCCGCCCTTCCACACTGCGCTTGCCTTGCGTTGCATGATGCTCTCCTGATTCGGTTGATTGGAATGAAACCCCCGCCATCCATTGTAGACGCAGTCGGGCCTGTGCATGGGGCGGCGGGGAATTGTTGATTCTTCGATGTTGAAGCAAAGGCGGCGCGTAGGAAAATCCTACGAACAGGAAAGAGCAAGGCAGGTTCTTATTCAACAATCAAGAATCAAAAATTCAAAAATTTCAGTAAAAGTCCGAGCAGCTCAAATAAAATCCGCACTGCGGACACTTCAACTTGCACCGGCTCTCCCGCAATTTAGCCGAGCAGTTCGGACAGTATTGGCCTGGATCAGACTGAGTTGACTGGGCTGCGTTTGCACCGCGATCGTATCGGCCCTCACGCGTGGCTTCCTTGGACTGTGGTTCACTCACGCCCGCTGTCGGCACCTGCTTAGCGAGATTTCGATGCAACCTGAGAAGATGCAACCTGAGAAAGTGAGTCGGTGCGAACGCCTCACGCGGCGCGATCGCTCACGACTTCTGCAATGCGATTCCAGGATTCGGCAACCAGCAGCCATGCGCCCAGCCGGCGCCAGACTCTCATATACTTTCCCCGCTCCGGCGCCTGCGCACCATCGGGCTGGCTCACCGACACCGTGAACCGCCCCAGTTCCATGGCCAGGTCGCCGGAATGCTCCACCCGGGTGGTCTCCATGCGTAGATCGCTGTATCCTGCTTCCCCCAGTTGGCGCAATAGACGCTCCACGGGTTTCTGCCCGTAGGCGGCCTCGCGGCCCGGCGCCATAAACACACAGTCGCCTGCGAACATGGATGCGGCTTGATCGTAATTTCCTGTATTGAAAGAGGTTGCAAAATCCTGTGTGAGATTGCGAAGCTGCGATTCCACGTCCCGGAACGGACGAGAGTCCGCCGACGGACCCGAATAAGGCCGGTACATCCACTACCTCCTGGGGGAAGGCTTCCGGGCCCGCCCTCGTGCCAGCTGGAACGGTGAGCCGGAAAAGAAACCGGCTCATTCTAGCGCAAAATGACTTGTGGAAGAGGGAAAAGTTTTCCTCGTGCCTTTTTTAAGACGTCAATTCGGCTCTGCTATCTCTCCAAAGGAACACTTCGAATGGGAAGGCGCGAGAGGCAGGGCTCGCCGTTGGCGGTTGTGAGCGGGGGTTTGGGCAAGTCTACTTGCGGGTCTTCGAGTCTGGCGATCTGCTTCTTCACTCGTTCCAGCAGAACTACCAGTTTTCTCGACTCATGATCTCTCTCGGCTTGCCGGCACATTTTCTGGAAGTCCTGCGGGCCGTACGTCACACGATTCGTCATAGGGGAGCGTCCTCGTATGATGAACGGACAGTCTACCCCATCCCGCCTCTACTGCCTAGTCCCCAGAACGACCAGGATTTCCGCACGTTAGGATACTACCGGGTCCACGGAGTACTACGGACGGGCAAGTCATCCAAGCCTTGCCCCGCCCACGAATTCTGGTGTCAAATCACGCCCATGCGAGGGGTCGAGCCAGGCCGGACGCAGTAAGGTTGCGGCAACTTCCGGCCATCGCCAATAGCAGTGCCTAACCGTACGGACTTGTCATGGTCCAGGGCGTTTTCCGCAAGAGCGATAGGCACGTAGATATCCTCGAATATCTGGCGTGGCGTGATGCTGATCATACCGTCCGACGATTCCACCAGGTAGTCGCCTTTTCGCCCGGAGTGCTGCCGCCCCAGGTGGTCGACGAAACTCAGATTTGAACTCAGACGCTTGGCTTTGACCAGGAAGCGTGTGCGGTATGTCTGCCAATCTCCGTTTTTCATGGCGCGCTGACCCGAGAGCAAGTTTGCGTGCATGGTCCAGACCCAATCGCCGTCGGGTGCACGCCGCCGAGACGATTCCACGGCTGGTTTTTCGTGTGAGGCGAATCAGACTCTACGAATGAAACGCGAGGCGGTCAATTCAATATTTTTGGTGCAGTTGAGGAAAAATCCCAGCGCAAATTCTCCCCGATTGTCACCGGTCGCGAAGAGGGCCACGTTCCTTTGCGAATGTGTGTGCCATTGCCCGATTTGGCCCAGACAGCGACGTAGAAGAGGGTCGGCGCGGATCACCCCGGCCAAATCTCCACAAAGCGTGCGCAGGAAATGCAAAAAGACAGTGGTCAGTGGTCGATGATCAGTGTCTCGCGCTTACGACCTTATTCCGAAACCAACTGAGCAGCCTTCCCTCAAATTCCTGCGGGGCTGTGCTGATTGCGCCGCAATGGTCCGCTCCCGGCACCTCCCATAGCTGTGCTGCCGGGTTCCGCGCGTGGATAAGCCGGGAATGCCGCACCGGAATGTTGCTGTCAATCTGGCCATGGATCAGGAGAATCGGAATAGAGGAAGCGCCAACGGAATCTTCGGGCGATATCTGCTGCATGCTGAGGCTGTACTTCCAGCGCGCTCGCAGGAAAGCGAATTCCACCACCGGACGGAGCAACGTGCGACCCAACCACGGCCCGAGATGAAAGGGCTGCCCCATGCGGTCATAGGCGATCTCGCGAAAAGTAGCGAAGGCCGACTCGGCGGCGACCGCACAGAACCGTGGATGAGTATCGAGCGACTGCAGCAGCTGCGCGGCCCCCATCGACTCTCCAAAACCGAAAATACAGCGCGGCCGATCCTGCGCCTGCAGAAAATCGATCCACTGGTGAATGTCGTTGCGCTCGAGCAGGCCATAGGTAGCGACTGCTCCGCCGCTTATGCCGTGTGCCCGCGCATCCGGGAGCAGGACGGTGTAGCCGCGAGCCACGAGTAGCTGTGCATATCCGGTCATGCCCACGCGATTGTCGCCGAGCCCGTGAAGCAGCAGTACATCGTCGCCGTTAGCCTGGTGAGGATGAACCATCCAGCCTCGGAGAACGGCACCGTCCGGGGCAGAGATGGCGGCATCCTCCAGGCTCGCGCCAAGTGCCTGGGCCGACTGGCGCATCGCACCAATTTCCTCCTCGGTAAGCGGACGCCGTGCGGGGTGCAGCGTTCCATCCGCGAGATAGACGCCCCCAATTGTGCAGAAGGCCAGGTAAAGGCAAAGAGCAAGGAGCAGGCGGCGCGTTGCGCGGGCTAGTGGCATCGTCATCTAGGGTGAGAATACGGCTTGTCGCCGCGCCAGGTTCCAGCAGCCGTCAGTTTGGGAGCACTGTGACAAGGGCTTCCTCTTCCTGATCAGCATTCGCCCCTCAGGGCGCCCAGCCTGTTAGACTTAGGCGTTGCCCGGAAGAATCCAGAGGAAATGGGGCTCCACACCACGTCGGCCTGGGTCTCCTGACAACTCGAACCAGAGTCTGCGCCATGCACCTCATTGAATCCATCCGCATCGCATTGCAATCGCTGTGGGCGAACAAACTGCGCTCGGTGCTGACGCTGCTCGGCGTAGTGATCGGCGTTGCCGCGGTGATCGCCGTGGTGACCTTCGTATCCGGCATTAACGACTACGTGGCCAAGAAAGTCTTCAACCTCGGCGCCGACGTTTTCCTCATCTTCAAGGTTTCTCCCATAGCCATCGACGTCGACCACTATCTGGAAGGCGAGAAGCGCAAGGATCTTACAATCGACGATTATCGCGCTGTGGCCGAAGCCTGCCGGCATTGCGAACTGGTCGGTGCCTCCACGCGCAATGAGAGCGGACACGTCAAGTACGGCGGCCAGTCCATCAGCGACACGCTGATTCGCGGCATCACTCCCGGCATGGCCACCATCCTGGACACCGATCTAAGCGCCGGTCGCATGCTGAACGATACGGACCTGAACAACCGTTCGCCGGTAGTCGTCATCGGTAACGACATTGTCGAACATCTGATGCCGGGCATGGACCCGCTGGGCAAAGAAGTCCAGGTGGACGGCTGGTCTTATCAGGTGATCGGCGTGGCCAAGAAAAAAGGCAAGACGCTCGGTCAGAGCGCCGACAACTTTGTGATGATGCCCATCACCTCGTGCTTGAAGCAATATGGTTCGCACGACACCAGCCTGCGGATTGCCGGCAAGGCGCTGAGCGCCGGCGTCCCGCTCAATGAAGCTGTGGACGAAGCCCGCGTTGCCCTGCGCGCCAAGCGCCACGATCCCCTCGGCGGCGACGACAGCTTTGATATCGAGACCAACGCCAGCCTGCTCAGCATCTGGTCCGGCCTGAGCAACACATTCTTTATGGCAACAATCGGTATCGCTGCGGTTTCTCTGGTGGTGGGCGGTATCGTGATCATGAATATCATGCTGGTCGCGGTAACCGAACGAACCCGCGAGATCGGTATTCGCAAAGCCTTGGGCGCCCGGCGCGAAGATGTGCTGCTTCAGTTTCTGATAGAGGCGGTCGTCCTGGCTCTGGTTGGGGGCATCCTGGGAGTTCTTTCCGGAGTGGGCGTGGCCGAAACCGTGACGGCGTTGATCGGCATGCCTTCGTCGATCAAGCTCTGGGCCGTAGCGGCAGGACTGACGGTCGCGGCGGGCGTTGGCGTATTCTTCGGAGTCTACCCCGCGCGCAAAGCCGCGCGCCTGGACCCGATTGTGGCGCTAAGGTTCGAGATGTAGGGGAATTGAGTAATCTGGGAATCGGGTAATTGTGTAATTGAAAACCAGGTGTCGGGCGTTTGATTTTCAATTACTCAATTACCAAATTTCAAAATTACCCAATCGTTCATGATGCGCAAAAGCGAATTCGGTGAAATCGTCCAGATGGCCACCGACACCATCCGCAGCAATAAGCTGCGGTCGGGGCTGACCGTGCTGGGTATCGTGATCGGCGTCGCGGTGGTGATCGGCGTGTCTTCCATCGGCCGCGGACTCGACGACAATGTGCGCCAGATCGTCAGCAGCGTTGGCTCCGACACCGTCTTTGCCTTCCACCTGGAGCCGATCTCGTTCGGCCGGCCCACCGAGGAAATGCGCAAACGGCGGGAACTCACCATCGATGATGCCGACGCCATGCGTTCCCTGCCTCACATCAAAGCGGTGAGCGCATTGCTGCAGTACGTTCACCCGGAACTGGGCGTCGGAACTTTCGCGGTGAAGTACAAGGACCGGAAGGCAAAAAATGTGATTCTCGAGGGCGACCAGGCCGAGGCCAGCAGAATCTTCGATCTGCCCATCGCTTCCGGCCGCTGGATCGATGAAGTCGACGAGGAGCATCGCTCGCCGGTGGTCGTTCTGTGCGCCGACACCCGCGAGCAACTGTTCGGCACCGAAGATCCCATCGGCAAGGAAGTGAACATCGAAGGCCAGCTTTTTACCGTAGTAGGAACCGCCGAGAAGGAAAAGTCGGTGTTTGGGGGCGGCAATAATCCCGATGACAACAAAGTCATTTTCCCTTTGAGCACGCTGCACAAGCTGCATCCGGAACTCAAGCAGTACTACCTCATGGCCCGGGCCAGCTCGCACGACGACGTTCCCAAGGCGGTCGACGAAATGCGCGAACTGCTGCGGCGCCGGCGCAAGGTCCCCTTCGACAAACCTGACAACTTTGCCGTCTTCACCTCCGACTCGATCTCGGATGTGTGGAACCAGCTTACGGGCGCGCTGTTCATCGGCATGTTCGCGATTTCCAGCGTCGGACTGGTCGTGGGCGGCGTGGGCGTGATGAACATCATGCTGGTCAGTGTGACCGAGCGGACGCGCGAAATTGGCGTGCGCAAGGCGATCGGCGCACGCAAGCGGGATATTCTGCTGCAGTTTACGCTCGAGGCCATCATGTTGACTGCGGTCGGAGGCATCATCGGCATCCTGACGGGAGCGATTCTCGTCTGGGTAATTCCCATGCTCTGGCCTGCGCTGCCGGCACACCTGTCCATGTTCTGGGTCTCATTCGGATTCAGCTCTGCCGCCGGCGTCGGACTTGTCTTCGGCATCTATCCCGCGTGGAAGGCGGCGAATCTCGACCCCATTGAGTCGTTGCGGTACGAGTAGAGCCTGGGGTCGCAAGATATTGGGGAAGGGCATGGCGTAAGCCATGGTGCTAGCGTTCCCGGGAAATGCACTGGGGCCTTTAATGTGTGCGTGAGAACTCGATTTTCCCCAGGACGGTACACCGTAACCCGGCGAAACTCAAGCCGCGGAGCGGCGGTATTCATTAGCCCAGCGCGTAAGCGCTGGGTAAAGTAGGCAGCTGGCGCGAGTCCCGGAGGGACGGCACTGGTCCTCACGCACACACCGTAGCCTCCGAGGTGACGATTCCTCTCACCTGTGAAACTATGATGGGAGCCGTCCACTGATCGCGCCCGCGCATGATTCATTCCCTCGCCAGAATCTTTCAGCTGGTCACGATCCTCGGTTGCGCCTCCAGTTCGATTTACTACCTGGTCTGCCTGTGGACCGCCGCTTCATTTCTGCACGGGAAAAAGGCGGACAATATGGCCCGCGCCAGGGAAAATCTTCCTCCCGTTTCCATTCTCAAGCCATTGAAGGGCATCGATCCTGAGATCTACGAGAGCTTTCGCAGCCACTGCCTGCAGGACTACCCGGAGTATGAAATCATTTTCGGGGTCAGCGATCCCGGCGATCCAGCCGTCGCCAGCGTCCAGCGGTTGCAGCGAGAGTTCCCCGAGCGCGCCATCAAACTGGTGGTCTCGCCGAGCATTCTCGGCGCCAACGTGAAGGTCAGCAATCTCGCGCAGATGCTCTCGACGGCGCGCTTCGAGCACCTGATCGTCAATGACAGCGACATACGGGTAGAGAGCGACTATCTTCGCCGCGTGATTGCGCCGCTGACGTCCGAGTCCAGTGAAGGTCAGCGCGCGGGCATGGTTACATGTCTGTACCGCGGCATAGCCGCGCCGACTCTGGGTTCACGCCTGGAATCGCTAGGCATCAGTACCGACTTCTGCGCCGGCGTACTAGTGGCGCGCCAACTGGAAGGCGGGCTTCACTTCGGGCTCGGCTCAACTCTGGCTTTCCGCAGCGCCGATCTCGAGCGTGCCGGGGGATTCAACGCCATCGTCGACTGTTTGGCCGATGACTACGAACTCGGCCGACGCATATCAGCTCTCGGTTTGCCAGTCGTGCTTTCCGACATCGTCGTCGAAACGCATCTTCCCGCCTACAACTCGCGCGACTTCCTGGCTCACCAGCTGCGGTGGGCTCGCGGCGTGCGCGATGCCCGCCTTGGCGGCTACATTGGCCTGGCTTTCACCTTCGGGCTGATGTGGGGATTGCTCAATCTGATGGCTGCCCATGCGGCACCCTGGTCGTGGGCCGTGCTCGGCGCCGTCGCGCTCCTGCGCGCAGCGGTAGCTTTAGTCGTGGGAAAAGCAGTGCTGCGCGATGCGCAAACGCTGAAGTACCTCTGGCTTCTTCCCTTGCGCGACGCGATTGCAGTCGCGGTGTGGATTGCCAGTTTCGCCGGCCACACCGTGACCTGGCGAGGTGATCGTTTCAAGCTGCGAAAAGGCAAGCTGATTCGAATGAAATCGTAGCGTAGCTACCCCGGCCCCGGCCTTTGCAGGGGGGCAATTCTGCCGCCCTTGCTAAAGCGGTACATTTCGCCGCGCCAGTAGAATTTCCGATTGGTGTAACTCAAAACCCAAGCCGCAAAACCAAACAAATCCCGCAGAGGATACAGCCAGCAAAACCGAATTGCGCGGCGATCGCGCGTCACGCGCCAGCCCACCGCGACAGATTGAATCAAACGGTTCGCGCACGCCAGCGCCAGCAGCCCGATTCCGATTGTCCACTTTCCCATCGCGCCGCCTGCAATCAATCCCAGAATCCCAAACGGCATGGCGTAGGTGAGACCCGTCCCGGCATGTCCTATGGGGCGGGAGTAGCGTGTGCTCTTCATCCAGCGCAGTTGATCGCCCAGCGTGCGCAGCAGCGACCGCGGCGTCAGCACGTTTTCGACGATGTGGTGCGAAAGAACCACCGTGTATTTCTTTTCCCAGATTCGATTGCCCAATTCGAAGTCATCCGAATAGTAGTCGGCCACTACCGCGATGCCGCCGATGGCATCGATCGCATCGCGCCGCATTGCCATTGCCGGTCCAAGCGCGAAGCGCATGCCTTCGACCATGTCGGCGACCATTACGCCTGACGACATTTCGATCGACAGCCCGAGCGCTTCGAGGCGCGACCAGAAATCTGAGGCCGGAACGCCGCGATACATGCAGGTCACCAAACCCACCTTGGGATCGAGCAGGGGCGGGACTACATTGCGCAGAAAATCGGGGGCGACCTTCACGTCGCTGTCACTAATAACGAAGTACGCGCGCGACGTGGCTGCGATCATTTTGTCGAGCGAGAATACTTTGGCATTGGGCCAGGCAGGCGGTCCCGAGACGATCATTCGGCTTGGAATCCGCGGATAGCGGGCGCGGACAACTTCCGCAATCCGCGCCGCTGCATTATCCGCGTCGCGCACGCCGAAGACGACTTCGTAGTCCGGATAGTCTTGCCGAAAGAAGCTTTCCAGGTTAGCGGCCAGTTGCTCTTCCATGCCATGCACGGGCTTGAAAACGGTAACGGACGGCAGAGAAGACTTCGGCACCGCGTCTGCCGCAGCCTGTGCCGTTCGCGCCCGCCGCAAGTGCCGCGTCGCCGCAACCAGGGTCATCGCCAGGTAGATGGTGGAGGTGAAGGAACCGGCAATTGCCAGAAACAGGAGCGCCCGCCAGACCAGTTCAACTCCATGAGGGTTGAGGACGCCAAGGATCATCAGAAAAGAGCCGTCGAGGAAGCACGATTATACGCGGGGAGGCAGGCGTGCGACCTGACCAAAGCCAGGCTACCGTCGGCGAGGATTTCCTTTGCGACCTTAGCGGGGTTTCCTTGGCGAACTTTGCGATAAAAGCTTTCACCGCAAAGAGCGCAAAGAAAATTCGGCTCGCACTGTTATGAGACCGTTTTTCACCGGGGGTGGTTCGTGAAGATCGCCTTCCCTCCGCTGCGCGCCAGCAGGAAGTGTTGCAGGCCGATGAGTTCCTTGGGATCCTCCTGATCAGTCCACAGAAACACGCGTGCCGGATCGGCCCACAGCGCGGCGAACGATTGCCGCGTCTCAAACACATGCGGCGCATCGGGAAACTTTTCTCCATACCAGAGATTTCCGCTGGGCGCATGCAATACGCGCACCGGAACATGCGTATAAAAATTCAGAGTCGAGGCCTGGTGATACTCGCCATCCACGACGATGAGGTCGCCGGGGCGATATTCCTTCTGAATCGCCACCGCGAGATCATGCGACGAGAGAATCGGCGAAAAGCGGGCAAAGGAAACGTGCACGCAGTTCAGCAAGCCGACCATCATCAATGCCAGCGCGGCGTTTCCCCACGCCGGCCGCCCACGCCGCCGCATCCACCAATTCAGGAATGTCCCGAACAGAAGAGACAGCGAAGCCCCCAGAAGCGGCCCGCGAAACACTCCCAGTGCTTGCGGCGTAAAGTCGAGCACGTGGCCCAGCGAGAAATCATAGTCCTGCGGATTCTTCTTCAGCAGGTCCGCCAGGTCCACGCCCACTGGCGGCTGGTGCACGCGCGCGAACAGCAACAGCCCTACTGCGGCCGCAACCACGCCGACAATCATGAACACCAGGGCCGACATTTGCCCCGCACGCCGGTCGGCAGCGCTGGCGCCCGCAGTTGACTCGCGCGCCAGCCACCCTCCGACCAGCAGCGCGACTCCCGGCAGCGCGGGAATGGTGTAGTACTCCTGCCGCGTGGAAAAACTGAAGAACAACAAGATCACCAGCGCCCACAATAAGAAAAGCAGATTCGCTCTTCCCGCGCGATCGAGCACTGTCAGCCTCGCCCAGCGCACCGGGACACTCTTCAGGGCCTGAGGCAAGAATACCGCCCACGGCGCCAGCCACAGCACCAGGAAGGCCCAGAACAGCACGAGCGGCACCGTTTCGTAGCCCGGAGGCACGCGCGTCCCCAGAAAGCGGTTGATATGTTCATTGACGAAATAGAACCACAGAAATCCCCGTGCTTGTCCCTGCGGCGGATTGCGCAGCGCCGCCAGAATATGCCACGGCGCGGCCAGCACAAGAAAGACCGCCGTGCTTGAGACTACGCGCAGCTTCGCCAGATGCCGCAGGTTTCGCGTGATGACCAGATAGAGCCCGATCGTCCCGATGGGAAAAGCCAGCCCGATCAGCCCTTTGGTCAGCACATTCAGGGCGCAGGCCGCTCCGAATCCCCAGCAGGTGAGCCGCGACGGAGTTGTTTCCTCCAGCGAACGCAGGAAAAAGTAATACGAAATCACCAACCACAAGCCCACCAGCACATCCGGAATCAGAAAGCGCGTGAAGATATACGGACCGACAGAAGTCACCAGCGCCACGCCCGCGTAGAATCCGCCGCGCTCGCCAAACGAATAACTCCCCAGCCCATAAGTCGCCAGAACGAGCGCCAGAACCCCCAGCATCAGAGGCAGCCGCGTACTCCAGTCGCTGATGCCGAAAATCCTGTAGCTCGCGGCCAGCCCCCAGTACATCAGCGGGGCCTTTTCGAGATACCGCACACCGTCGGTGTAGAGCGTGACCCAGTCGTGGCGCAGGAGCATCTCGCGCGCCGCTTCAGCATGGATGGTGTCCACATCGTCGAGCAAAGCCGGCGTGAACATTCCAGCCACGTAAATCGCAAGCCACAGTGCCACCAGAATCAGAAGCGAAGACCGCGTCGCTTTCCGGGCGGGATCGAACAGGTTCAAGGAGGGCACTGGAGATGTGGCTTCCCCATCCCGGGGTGCAGGAGAATTCATGCGGAGTCCGGGCTGATTATAGGGCCTGGGAAAAGGGCGATCAAACCCGCGGGTCAGGGCGCAGCGGTATTGGACTCCTGCTTCACGTCATGGTCCAGAGCGTCTCGCACCTTCGAGGACAGCTGCTTCAGCGTGTAGGGTTTCTGCAGAAAACTGGTTTCGGCGTCGTAAACCTTGTGATCGAGAACGGTCTTGCCGGCATATCCGGAGACGAACAGAATCTTCGTCTCAGGGCGCAATGCCTTCAACTCTTTCGCTAACTGGCCGCCGCTCATGTTGGGCATCACGACGTCGGTGACCAATAGATGGACAGTCGAGCCGTAGTCCTGGAGGAGAGAAAGGGCATCGAGGCCGTCTTGGGCTTGCAACACGCTGTAGCCCTGGAGGCCGAGGAATTCCGCGGTGGCGCGCCGGACCGCGGATTCATCTTCCACCAGCAGAATTGTCTCCGAACCACGAGCGGCCGGTTCGGCAGTCTTGCCCGTCTCGCCCTCGTCCGGATGAGTGGGCCCAGCTAAGCCAGGCAGGTAAATCTTGAACACGGTTCCCATCTGGGGCTCGCTGTAGGCCCACACGAACCCTTTGTGCTGCTTCACAATGCCGTAAACGGTCGCCAGCCCCAGTCCAGTGCCCTGTCCCAAGGGCTTCGTCGTGTAGAAGGGTTCGAAGATGTGCGGCAGGTGCTCGGGGGGAATGCCGGCACCGTCGTCGCTCGCCGTAATCAACGCATAGCGCCCCCTGGGAATCACGGCCTGCTTGCGATCGACGTATTCCTCGTCGAGCAGCACGTCTGAGGTCTCGATGTGGAAGTGCCCTCCCTCCGGGAGCGCATCGCGCGCATTGGCGGCCAGGTTCATGAGGATTTGTTCGATCTGTACGGGATCCACTCGCACCCTGCCCAAACCGGTGCCCGGAGTGAAGCTGAACTGAATGTCCTCGCCGATCAGGCGGTGGAGCGTACGGGCGATACCGCAAATTACGTCGTTAAGGTCTACGACGTGCAGGGCCTGTGGCTGTTTGCGGCTGAAGGCCAGCAATTGCCGGGTCAATTCCGCAGCGCGCCTTGCCGCGCGCAGGATCTCCAGAATTTTGGCTTGCAGCCCGCTGTCGGCAACCGCAGCATCCAGGGCGAGTTCTGAATAGCTGGTAATGATGGTCAGAAGATTGTTAAAGTCGTGAGCCACGCCGCCGGCCAGATGTCCGATCGCGTCCATCTTTTGGGCCTGCAGCAGTTGCGCTTCCAAGCGCATCCGTTCCGTCAGATCGCGGCCGTTGGAGATGAAGTGCGTGATCCGCCCTTCGGCATCCCGCACCGGGCTGATGCTCTCTTCAACGTAGTACAGTTCTCCATTCTTCTTGCGGTTCACGAAAATGCCCCGGTAGGCACTTCCACCCAGGATCGTCTTCCACACTTCCTGGTACACCTCCGGCCCCTGCTCGCCTGACTTCAGGATGCGGGGGGTCTGGCCACACACATCGTCGCGTGCGTAGCCAGTCAACGTCTCAAAGGCGGGGTTCACGTACTCGATGATTCCCTCGCGGTCGGTGACCATCACCGTATCGGCCGACTGCTCGACCGCTCGTGACAGTTTTCGCAACGATTCCTCAGCCACCTGACGGCCATGCTGCATGGAGTGCAAGGCCAGCGTACTTCGGATGGTGCGGATCAGGGTTGCGCCGTCCAGTTGCGACCGGGTCAGACAGTTCCATTCTCCCGCTCCGATGATTTCGGCAACCCGCTGCTCGTCCGCATCCTCTGTGAGCAAAACAAAGGGCACGGACACGCCGGCATGGAGAAATTCACCTAAGAGACGCACCGCATCCGCGTCTCCAGTTTCATGCTCAAACAGGACGACGTCGTAGGTCCCACGCTGCAGCATCACCTTGGCTTCCTGCAGCGATGGCGCATGATCCAATTCAGCGCTGACCGGGTTGCGGACGCGCTGCAGGATCTCGCGAATCAGGAAGAAGTCCTCCTCCTGGCTGCCGACCAGCAGGACGCGCAAACGGGCTCCGACCAAGGCAATTTGGGCTGCCGTCGTCATGGTGTCTGTTCCATCACGCATCATTACCATCGGAACCCTGCGCGGCAGCCGTCGCCCAGCCCACAGCAGTTCTTTGTGCATGTGGCTGATGAGGTGCCAGATCGGGAGAGTGTCAATTCCGGATGTACCTTGAGTACTTTCCGCCAGCGCTTGCGCCGCACGCCGGACTACACTCACTGAGGCTCGTACAAGAGCAACAAAACAAATACTTTGAGCCCTCGGTCAACGCTCCGAAGGCGTCCGGTGGGCTCGACCGAAGTCCGCATAACGCTGGAAATGGACACTTTCCCCACGGCGGGTTCTCTACAACGAATTCTTTACAAACGCGGCCGACTACAGAGTTGCCTCGGGAAGCGTGCCCTTGTCACCCAATTGACGGTGTTGGTCCCTGATCTGTTAACCAAATCTGTCTTTCCTGCGTCTAAGGAGCTAAAGGCTTGGGAATTCGACCAGACAACCTTCTGTCGAGAAGAGTCTGGGGGAACCGGGCAGGGCTGTTCGTCGTATAGGTCCGAAGGTGGGGTCCCTTGCCCTCGCCGCAAGGTTCTATACGAATTCTGTGGGTTGGAAGTGCCGCACCCCTGCGTGCCAGCGGTTATCGAAACGCGCCGGTCTATCGCCGACGCGGACCGGAGTTGTTTTCATCAACTTACGTTAAACACTGGGGGAGTCTGTATGGAAAGTGGGCATAAGGGGCATGGGTCCAGGGCCAGCGATCGCTATGACGTCGGCCACGTGCAGGAAGTGATACGGCAGGCGCACGATGAACTGCGCCAACTGCTGCAACAGCGCTCCGACATCATGAAGCGCATTGGAACGGTCAAGCAGACCATCTCCGGCCTGGCCAATCTGTTCGGCGACGGAGTTCTCAACGAAGAACTTCTGGAACTGGTGGATCGCAAAAGCAACGGCCGCCAGCCCGGGTTCACCAAGGCCTGTCGCATGATCCTCATGGAGGCCAACCGTCCCCTGAGCGCCCGCGATATCTGCGAATACTTCCAGCAGAAGATGCCGGCTATGCTGGCCCGGCACAAGGATCCCATGGCCTCCGTCACCACCGTCCTTAACCGGCTGGTGGAATATGGCGAAGCACAAGCCGTGCTCTCGAGCAGCGGGCGGCGGGCCTGGCGTTGGGTGGCCGAGCCAGGTTCGGATCGCGATACCATCCGCGCTGACTTCGCAGCCGAGCTGAGCTGAAGCCCGGATCTGACGGCGGGATGTGAGCCGAATCCCGGGAGCCGGCGGCGCGCCTTGCCGCGCTGCTTCACACCTCGCTGCTCTATACCTCGAAATCGAGAGGACTCTTGCCCCTATCCCGGGGGAAGCAACATTCCCTTTTCCAAGTGGCGGGTCACGTGCGCGTAGGACGCGGCATGCGGGTCATGCGTGACCATCACGATCGTCTTCTGAAAATCCTGATTCAAGCGCTTGAGAATTTCCAGCACTTCCGTGGCCGAGTGGCTGTCGAGATCGCCGGTCGGCTCGTCCGCCAGTAACAGCGTCGGATCGCTGACGATGGCCCGCGCGATGGCCACGCGCTGCTCCTGCCCGCCCGAAAGCTGCTTGGGCAGGTGACTGACGCGATCCTCCAACCCCACCAGCTTGAGCGCGGTCATCACGTGATCGCGGCGCTGCTGCGCCGTCAGCTTGGTCAGGAGCAGCGGCAATTCGACATTCTCGAACGCGGTCAGCACGGGAATCAGGTTGAACGTCTGAAACACGTAGCCAATGTGCTCGTTGCGCCAGTGCGCGATCTGCCCGTCGCCGAAGCGGAAGATATCCTGCCCCTGCACCAGCAGTTCGCCCTTGGTCGGCCGGTCGATAGCCGCGATCATGTTCAGCAGCGTCGTCTTGCCCGACCCTGACGGCCCCATCAGCGCCAGAAATTCGCCTTTGGCAATGTCGATAGAGACGTCGTCGAGCGCCGTCACTTCAAAGGCATCGCGTTTGAAGATCTTGCTCACCCCGCGCGCCTGCACGACCTGGGTAAGAGTGGCAACGTTGGTTTGCGCAACTGGGCTCATGATTTCCTCTTATGCCTGTCCCTTGATTTTGATTCGATCCCCGTCCTTCAATGTCGCCGGAGCGGTGGTGATCACGTCTTCTCCGCCGATCAACCCATCGACCAGCGCTCCATCGGCGCGCTGGCTCAACCGATGAACCTCGCGCGCCACCGCGCGCCCGTTGAAGGCAATGAACACGATCTTCTTGCCGTCACGGTCGCGGATCGCCGCCGACGGCACAAAAACTCCCGCAGGCTGCTTCGCCGCCTTTTGAGGCTCATTGGCCAGGAACTTCACGGTCGCGTTCATTTCCGGCCTCAGCTGTACGTCAGGATACTTCCCCGGATTGATCACGTGCACCTTGACCTGCACCGTCGCCTTCTGCCGGTTCGCCTCCGGTGAAATCTGCTCGATCACACCGTCGTACTCCTTGTCCGGATACGCGTCGGTGGTGACGAGCGCCTTCTGCGTCGGGCTGAGCCGGGCGAAATCCGCCTGCGCGATGTCGAGTTCGACCTGCAGATCGTTCAGATCGGCCAGCGAGACCACCGATCCCTGCGGCCCGCCCGCGGCCGCGCTGGCAAACTGCGCGGTAATCAGCTCTCCTTTTTCCGCGGTGCGGTCAAGAATCGTGCCTGCTACCGGCGCCCGGATCATCGTCGCTTCCAGCTGCGACTTGGCATAGTCCAACTGGCCCTGCGCCTGCAGCAGCGCGCCCTGCGCCCGCTGAATCTCTTCCGGGCGCGGACCGATTTTCGAAAGCTCCAGTACCTTCTGCAGCGAATTGACTCTCTGCTGATCGGCCTCGAATTTCGCTGTCGTGTCGTCGAGCTGCTGCCGCGAAACCACCCCACCGCCCGCCAGCTCTTTGGTGCGATCGAGCGTCAGCTTGTCGTTGGCGAGCGTGGCGCGGGCCTCGTCGAGATTGTGTTGCGCCTCTTGAATCTCCTCCGGCCGCGAGCCGTGCTGCAGCTCCTCGAGATATGCGCGCGCGTTCTCGACTCCACCTTTGGCTTGCTCATCGGCCGCGCGAAATTCCTCATCCTCGAGGCGCACCAGCACCTGCCCTTCCTTGACTTTGTCGCCTTTCTCCACCCCGATCCACGCCACGCGCCCCGTAACTTTCGAGTTTACGTTGATAGTGTGATGGGCCACGACGTAACCCGTCGCCGACAACACCGTTTCCCCCCCGGCGCTGTTTTCCGGTGCGGCGCGAACCACTTCGACTTCCGGCGCACTCGAGGAAAATGCCCGATAGGCCACGGTTACAAGACCGAGCAAAATCACCAGCGCAACCCCGCCGAGGATGTAGCGGCGCGCCCACGCCGGCGGGTCTCCGCCGTTGTCGCCGCGCTGCGTGCGGTCGATGCGCAGGCTCTGCAGATCGTCGTGCTTGGTGTCAATCGACATAAGAATCTTTCCGGCTTCTGTCTTTTATCCCCGCAATGCGTTCAGAATGTTCTGCCGCGCCGCATGCCAGGCCGGGGCCAGCCCGCCCACGAATCCCATCACCAGCGCAAACAACAGGGCGTAGCCGGCCACCGTCCAGGTTATCCGCAACGCGAACACGACCTCGGCAAACGTCACCGGATTGTTCGTGCCGGTTTCCATCCCGTTGAACGGCAGCATCAGCAGGATCCCGGCTACCGCTCCCAACAGCGCCAGCAGCAACGATTCCAGCACAAACGAAGTCAGAATCGCCGGCCGCGAGAATCCGATCACCCGCAGCGTCGCGATCTCGCGCCCGCGATAGGCCACCGCGGCATACATCGTGTTCATGGCGGCAAAAATCGACCCGATCGCCATGATGAAGGCCACGACCGTTCCGATAATCCGGATCGGCGCACCTGAACTCGTCTGCTTGGAGTAGTAGTCCGTCTCCAGCACCCCGTCCAGCTTGAGCCGCTGGTCGTCGGCCACGCGGTTCTTCAGAGCTTCGGCCGCGATCGGATCCGTGGCCCGCAGATAGGCCGACGAGAATCCCCCCTGGCGATCGAAGTCCGAGGCCATCTGATTGACGTCGCCCCAAATCTCCGATTCGTAGGCCGACCCGCCCGCGTCGAACACGCCCACCACCCGCCAGGCTCCTTTGCCAAACGCCAGCGAGTCGCCGATGTTGGCATGCGAAAAGCGGTCGCGAATCGACTGGCTCACCACCACCTCGCGCTGCCCGGGCTGAAACCAGCGTCCCGCGGTGAGTTTCACACCCGGCTTGCCATTGGCCCCGGGCAGTTCGCGCATTTCCAGTCCGTCGGGCATCATGCCGCGCACGGTCACGTTCACCTCGCCGGTCCCGTCCTTACGCGGCAGCACGATCACCACATTCCACTCGCCCGAAGCCATGGGCTCGCCGTGGCTGTCTTTGGCGATGCCGGGCAGGGTCTTGAGGATGGGAAAAAGTGTTGCGTCGAATCCTCCGGTTAACTCCGACTCCGAGCCCTTGCGCAGCACCAGCACGTCCAGCGGATTGCCGCTGCTGACGAAGGCGCGATCCAGTCCCGTGACCAGCGCCAGCAGGAAAATCGCGGTTGTGACCGTCAGCGCAATGCCCAGCGCCGTCATGATGGTCAGGCCCTTGCGCAGAATCAGGTTGCGAATGTTGTAGCTGATCGGTATTGCCATAGTTAGTCTCTATCGCTGTAGCGCCGCCGTCCCGGGGGGCTGCCGGCGCTACGCCTCATCCAATGTGCCGCAGTCCATCCACAATATTCACCCGCGAGGCCCGGTACGCGGGCAAATAGCCGCTCACCACTCCCAGGACCACTGCGATCAGCAACGACAAACCCGCGGTCGGCATATTGACCCGCATGTCGAACGGAATCCCCAGCCCGATGAACCGGTGGGTCAGGCCCGCAATCAGCGGAACCGCCACCGCAACTCCCAGAACTCCGCCTCCCACAGCCAGGGCTACGGCCTCGCTCACGAAAATCCCCAGCACGCGATGGCGGGTAAAGCCGAGCGTCTTCAGCACTGCGACTTCCCGCGTCCGGCTGCGCACCGACATCGCCATGGTGTTGGCCGACACCAGCATGATGGCAAACATCACCGCCCCGCAGATGCCCAGAATGAACGCCTTCACATTTCCCAGCGCCGAAACAAATCCCAGTTGAAACGCCTTCTCGCTCTCCGTCTTGGTCTGCCGCGGCGAGTTGCGGAACATAGCATCGATTTCATGGGAGACTCGCGCCACGTCTTCTGCCGAGTCGACCTGCGCGGCGTACCACCCCGCCTGCCCCTTGAACCATGGCACCGCTTCTTCCAGATACTTGGTGCTGAAATACAGCGCATTCTGCGGCGGATCCCGGTGATAGATGGCGCGAATCGTCAACTCCGGATTGAGCTCGAAAATCGTACCCTGCAAGGTGATGCGGTCGCCGATCTTCCATCCGTATTTGTTGGCCAGCGTGACATCCACCAGAGCTCCGGTCCGATCCTGCTGCCAGGCCTTGAGTTGATCGGGCGGGACGATCTTGTCCGATGCCACTTTCAGGTACTCATCCGGGTCGGTCGCAAGCTGGGCGAAAAAGTGTTCCGGCCGGTCATCGATGTATCGTCCGCCGAACCAAGTCATAGGCGCGACCGCCGTCACACCCTGCACGCTGCGAATCTTGTCGCGATAAAACGCGGGCAGAAAGAAGGCCAGCGAAATCCGGTCGCGCGTAATCACGCGCCGGGCCGCCTCCGGCGCTACCTGGTCTACATAAAACGACCGCCAGATACAGATCATCAGCGTCAGCAAGAGCAGCGAGAAGCTGATGCTGATCATGGTCAGCAGGCTGCGCCGCTTGTTGCGGAAAGTATTGCGCACGATGAAACTGCCTAACGTCATAACTTCAACCTGACTAGCGAAACCCGCCTCCCAAAACCGGTCACGCCGCGCTCGACCGGACAGCCGAGGCGGCTGTCCCCACAAACTCACCCGATGTGGCGCAAGCCGTCCACAATGCTCACCTGCGAAGCGTGATAGGAAGGCAGCGCCGCGCTGATGAGCCCCACTACGCCGGAAACAAACATGGCCGCGATCCAGATGGCCGGCGTCACCTTCAGCGGGAAAAAACTGAAGAACTGCGGCGAATGCGTCAAGCCAAACACCATCAGCCAGCCCAGGCCGGCCCCGATCAGCCCTCCCACCAGCGACAACGCCACCGCTTCGCTCACGAACAACCCCAGTACGCCGCCGCGAGTGAAGCCCAGCGTCTTGAGCACGGCTACTTCCCGCGTGCGCTCGCGGATCGACATGGCCATCGTGTTGGCCGACACCAGCAGCGTGGCGAACACCACCGCACCGCAAATGCTCAGGATGAATGCCTTGACGTTGCCCAGCATTGCCACAAACTCCAGCCCAAACGCCTTTTCGCTCTCCGCCTTGGTAGGCTGCGGCGAGTTGTGGAACATATCGTCGATGGTGCTGGCGATCTTGCTCACGTCGCCGGGATCGTCGGCCAGCACGGTGAATGTGCCCGTCTGCCCTTTGAACCATGAAACCGATTCCTCCACGTACTTGGTGTTGAAGAACACCGACTTGTCGTCCGGTTCGATGTGGAAAATTCCGCGAATGTTCAGCTCGAGGTTCACGTCATAGATCGTCCCCTGCAGCACGATGCGATCGCCCAGCTTCCAGCCATATTTCTTGGCCAGGCTGTCGCTGACGATGACGCCCTGCCGGTCGCGTTGCCACGCCGTGATTTCATCTTCCGGCATCTTCACGTCGCGATAGGTCTTGAAGAATTCATCCGGGTCGGTGCCGAACTGCGCGAAGAAATTCTCCGGTTTCTGGTCCTTGTAGATTCCGCCAAACCAGGAAACCGGGATCACCGACACCACGCCCGGAATCGCGCGAATCTTCTCCCGGTAGTAGCTGGGCAGGGAGAACGTCAGCGAGACCCGGTGCCGCACCACCAGCCGTTCCGCCGACTCGGCGCTCCCGTTGTCAAGATAGAACCCCCGCCAGATCGCCATCATCAGCGTCAGCAGGAGCAAAGAAAAAGCGATGCTCAATACGGTCAGGATGCTGCGCCGCTTGTTGCGAAAGGCATTCTTGGTCACGAACCGGGTCAGGGTCATGGGTGAACTCCTGGGAAACGTTGGGCCGGGCGGCGCAGGCTTTCACACCGCAATAACATCAGAATAGACGATCCCGCCTCCACCGGACAACCAGCAGCCGGGAACTGACTTAGCCAAATCGCAACCCGATTGCTTCTCGATTCCTGCCATTCCTTCGGACCCCCGCGCCAAGGCCGCCGAACCGCGCGGTAATCGCTGCGGTTTCTATACTTTCGCAGGAGGAACTTCCCCGCCAGTGGAGATCGTCATCCGGTGCGAATGACAAATGTCATTCCCCTGTTCCTCGCAAGCTATAACCAGGCAGCCCCGACAAGGTTACGGGACGGCGTGTGAGCTTAGGTTTGGTCGGAAGCCAAGCCCCAATCGCGAGCCGCCAGTTGCAGGCGCCGCCCGCAACCCCGCTCTCTGCCTCGGCCTTTGCCGCTTACCTTGGTAACTCGAAGCGGGAAACGAGCAGCGATATTCTACCCATACCCTGCAACCGAATCTCCGCCGGCGAGTATCGCCGCGGCGAAGCGAAGGTTCGTGATGGAAGGGAGATGGAACGGAAAATGCCCACGAAAATCGGCCACTTTGAAATCCTGAGTGAGCTGGCGAAATCGCCGACTGGCGTCGTCTACAAAGCCAACGATCCGGAATCCGGCCAGACCGTTGCCTTGAAGGCTATCCAGCTGAGCGCATTTGGGGAGCACGCCAAGGCTCTGGAACAGGCGCTGCTCGCGGAAGCCGAGAGCACGAAGGTTCTCAGCAGTCCCAACATCACACCGGTCTTCGGCGCGGGCGAAATGGAAGGCCAGTTCTGCGCTGCCATGGAATACGTGCAGGGCAACAGCATCGCCACCATGCTGAGCCGCAAAGAAGGTTTCTCGATATGGGATCTGCTTGATATCGGCCGCCAGCTCGGGGCCGGCTTCGATCTTGCCGCCTCCAAGGGCGTCGTCCACTACAGCCTTGAGCCCGCCAAAATCATGTGCGGGTGGGACGGCACGGTCAAGATTCTCAGTTTCGGCGTCTCCAGCGTGGGCAAGTTCGCGCACTATGCCGAGGAGGGGATTCCGACTATCCTGCACTACCTGTCGCCCGAGCAAGTGCTCGGCCAGGACACCGACAGCCGCTCCAATCTTTTCAGTCTGGGCGCCATTTTCTACGAGATGGTGACCGAGCGCATGGCGTTTGACCGCGATGACATCCAGAATCTGCGCCAGAGCATTGTCGACTTCACGCCGGTCGCGCCCATTCATGTGAACCCCAAGGTGCATCCGCTTCTGAGCGACCTGATCATGAAGGCGCTCGCGAAAGATCCGGGGCAGCGCTATCAGAGTGGACGGGAACTGCTCGACGATCTCGAGAAATGCAAGGAATCGAAGCCCGCCGCGGCCAAGAAACCGGCTGTGGCGCCCAAGGGTGCGGCCATTGGCGGTGCCGCCAAAGCCGCCGCGCAGGCGAAGTTTGTGGGACAAACTACGACCCGGCCCGCAGCCCCGGTCAAGCCGGCCTCATCGCCTGTCGCGCCCTCCGCTTCGGCGAAACCAGCCGCGTCGCAGGCGCCATCCGGCTTGGCACGTCCCTCGACTCCCGCGGCGCCTGCACGCACGCAAGCGAATTCCTCGCTGGCCAGGCCCGTGAGTCAACCCACGGAAAAGAAATCCATTGAACCTCCCGCCCAGCCGGAAGCCCAGGCCTCAAAGCTGGCCGCGCCGAGATCCGGGCTGGCCATGCCGAAATCCGGCCTTGCCGCTCCGAAAGCGGCTGCAGCCGCAGCTGGAGCGGGCATCGGCAGCGAGGCACTAACATCTTCTGCGGAAGTCCCGGAGATTTCGGACGTCCCGGAAATCGATCTTTCCAATCAGTTCATCACCTCGTGTGTGAAAGCAACGATTGAGGCGGCCGAGCAGCCATCTGCTTCCATGTCGTCCGCGGTTATCGACGAACCTGCAGTGGAAACCTTCGAGCCGGAAGCGTCCAACGCACCGAACATCGCGGTCGATCCCGTCATGGCCGGAGGCGAAGAAGGCGCGAGCACGGGCACCAGCTTCTCCGACATCTCCGAGCTGCCTCCGCTGAAAGAGGTCTATGTCGAGCCGCCTCCTCCGCCGCCGATCTTTGAGCCGACGCCTCCACCCAAGCGAGCATCCACCACATTCCAGGGCACGCTGAAGCGAGACGAAAAGCCCAAAGTCCAGCCCAAGGAAGTGGCGGAGAAGGCGATCAAAGAAATCAAGAGCGTTCCGCCGAGTCTGTTCGCCTATTCGATCGGCGGCGCGCTGGCGCTGATTCTCGCCATCGGCATCGGCATCACGATTTATGTCCATAGCCAGAACAGCGACGACGATTCAGGCGCCCCACGGCGCGTCGCCACCGAAGCGCCGGCGCAGCCTCAGGCCACCCAGTCCTCGCCCGCTCCCGCGCCGGTAGCAGAACCGCCTGCCGCCACAACGCCGGCAGCCGAGCCAACGGAAACTCGACCGGCGGCCACCCCAAAGGCCAGAAGCGCCCACCGGAAACCAACGCCTCCGCCTGCTCCGGCCATCATTCCGGGCCAGTTGGCGGTTGATTCCACGCCCACGGGCGCACAGTTGCAACTGGATGGCAAGAGCGATCCCAGCTGGGTCACGCCGCTTGCGCTCACCAGCCTTCAGCCCGGCCCGCACTCGATTACGGTCAGCAAAGCCGGCTTTAGCAGCGATTCGCGCACCGTCAATGTGACCTCCGGCAACCGCGCCACTGTCGTCGTCCACCTGGCGCAGCTGATGGCCACGCTGGTCGTCAAGAGCGACCCGCCGGGCGCCAACATTTATGTCGATGGCCGCGATATGGGCGCCAAAACTCCGGCCCAGGTCAGCGTCGACAAAGGCCAGCACGTGGTGCTGGTGCGCAAGATGGGATACATCGACGAGACCATGAGCCAGCAGTTCGTGCTCGGACAGACTTTCAATTTCTCGCCCGCGCTGCGCGCACTCGGCAACGTCGACGACATCAAGACCGTCGGCGGAAAAATGTCACGGCTGTTCGGCGGCAAAGGCGCACAGGCGGGACAGGCTACAGTCTCCATTCACACTCAGCCCAAAGGCGCACAAGTCGCGGTCAACCAGCACGTACTCGACAAGAATTCGCCGGTGGAGGTTGCCGTCGATCCCGGCAACTACGTGATCGACATAACACTGACCGGATACGCGCCCGTGCACAAGGTCGTCACGGCGGACAAAGGCGGCAAGGTCGTCGTCGACGAAGTGCTGCAGCCGCAGTAGGCCGATTGCGACCCGGGATACACGACTTCCCCTGTTGGTCGCCCTTGACAGCGCGTGCGACGCCTGCGCTCAGTTCTCTACGCTTTGCCGACCCGGCGCAGCAGCCTTCATCCTGCAGGCAGTTCACGACTTAAGTCCCCTGATCTTCTTGCAACAAAATCCCTTTCCCTTACGTATCTGACATTGGGTCTCGAACATCGGGTCTCAGAACTTACGATCTCCCAGGCCCGGCGTCCAACCCACTGCATGACCTTGCGCGACCTCATTTCCGACGTGTTGCGAACATTGTGGGCGCACAAGTTGCGCGCCTTCCTCACCATGTTCGGGATTGCCTGGGGCATCGTCTCGATCGTGCTGATGGTGGCGGCCGGCGACGGATTGCGCAAAGGCCAGGAAGAACAGGCACGAAACCTCGGCAAAGATGTGATGATTGTCTTCCACGGCCGCACCAGCCTGCAGGCGGGTGGCACTCGCGCAGGGCGCATCGTGCATTGGGAGGACGCGGACGTGCCGGCGGTACAGGCTGAATCGCCGGATTGTGAAACCACTATCCCGGAACTGGAGCAGGATACTGTCCGCGCGCACTCTAACTTCAACAACGCCGCATTCACGGTCACCGGCTCGTACCCGCAGTTCGCTTACATCCGCAGCCTCGACGTGGGGGCAGGACGCTACTACGACTGGGACGACATGCGCGAGGCCCGCCGCGTAGCTTTTCTCGGTTCCGAGGCAGCCAAGCAGCTATTCCCGGGACGCAATCCAGTGGGGGACACCATTTATCTGAACGAATTTCCCTACACCGTGATTGGAGTGATGGCAAAGAAGAAGCAGGATTCCAACTATGACGGCTGGGATGTGAACAAAGTGTTTGTGCCCTTCGCCGCCATGCGCCGCGACTTTCCAGACAAGCCTCCCGGCACACCCACGACCTTCGATCAGTTGCTGGTCACGCCGAGGTCCGTCGACCAGCATGAGGCCTGCAAACATGAGGTGCGCGTGGCCCTCGCCCGCATGCATCGCTACGACCCAAACGACAAAGAAGCGTGCCCCATCTGGGATACGGTGCAGGAGGCACAGGCGTTCAAGACCATGACCGATGGCATGAAGTTCTTCCTCGGAGCGGTGGGAATCGTCACGCTGCTGCTGGGAGGAATCGGAGTCATGAACGTAATGCTGGTCGCGGTGCGCGAGCGCACGCGGGAAATCGGCGTGCGCAAGGCGATTGGCGCGCCCGCCGGAACGATTCTGCGGCAATTCTTCGTCGAGGCGCTCATCATCGCGCTGCTGAGCGGAGGCATCGGTCTCGGAGTGGCCTTTGGGTTCTGCGCGCTGGTCAATCTGCTTCCGATGCCCGACTTTTTTGCCGGCTTGGTGCCCAGCTGGAGTTCAGGTCTGACCGCCGCGGGACTGCTGGGAACGATCGCGGTCGGAGCCGCGCTCTATCCCGCGCGGCGCGCGGCCTCGATCGACCCCATTGAAGCATTGCGGTACGAAGCCGGCGGATAAACGTAGGGGCGGACGCATTCGTCCGCCCCCAGGTCGCGAAGCGACGAGTAGTTTTGGTGCTTTCATTTCGCCGCGCACCCCCGGACGAAGGCGTCCGGGGCTACATGATCAGCATGCTTTTCGAAATCATTCTCGAGGCCTGGATTGCACTCAAGCGCAACCTGACCCGCAGCCTGCTCACCATGCTGGGCATCGTGTGGGGAATCGCCACCGTGACTCTGTTGATCGCCTACGGCAGCAGCTTTCGCGGCGTCCTGGTTCATGGATTCGACGCCTTCGGAAAAAGCGCGGTGATCTGCTGGCCGCAACAGACCAGTGAGCAGCCGGGCGGCCAGCGTGCAGGGAAAAAGGTTGTCCTGGAGGAGGCCGATCTGGATATGGTGAAAGAGACGGCGCCGCTGGTGAAGCATGCCTGCCTGGAAACTGTAAATCGGCCAGGAATCGCTTACGGCGATCGCATGGCTGGAACTTCCCCGGTGCGCGGCGTCTGCCCTGAGTACGGGGAGATGCGCAACGAGGTTCCTGCGGAAGGACGCTGGATTGACGCCGAGGACGAGCTGGAGCGGCGGCGCGTCATCTTCCTCGGTGGGCGCCTGAAGGAGCAACTGTTCAGCGGACGGCCGGCAGTCGGCGAAACTGTGCAAGTCTCCGGCGTACGCTTCACTGTGATCGGCGTCATGGCACGCAAGATTCAGCTCAGCAACTACTTTTCAAGCGACGACGACTCCTCCTGGATTCCATACTCGACCGCCGGCGACCTATGGAATACCCGCTATGCCGCCGTGATGGTATTCGAACCTGTCGCTCCGCAATTCGAGAAGAAGGCCATGGCGCAGGTGCTGGCTGCTGTGGCCACGCGGCAGAATTTTTCCCCTACCGATCCCAAGGCCCTGCAGATGTTCGGCAGAGATGAGTTTCGCCCAATCATCGATGGCCTGACGATCGGGTTGCAAGTGTTGCTAACGTTCGTCGGGACCCTGACGCTTGGCATCGGAGGCGTCGGGGTGATGAACATCATGCTGGTCTCAGTGGATGAGCGCATTCGCGAGATCGGGCTGCGGCGTGCGTTGGGCGCGCGGAAACGCCACATCCAGTTTCAGTTTCTCGCCGAGACCCTGCTGCTCATGCTGCTGGGCGGGGCCATCGGGGTTCTGCTGTCATATCTGATTGCCTGGGCAGTGGGAACTCTGCCAATGATGGGACCGCTGTTTGAGGACGATTCGGGTCAAGGAGACATTCATCTGCGCATTTCAATGATGACGGTGGCGCTGTCGACCGCAGTGCTGCTGGTTGTGGGTGTGATCAGTGGACTGGTCCCGGCCATGCGGGCATCGAAGCTGGATCCTGTCGAAGCCTTGCGATACGAATAACCGTTCGCGTTCGAGACTCTCGCCTCCTTCGGTGTGTTTACAGTCCGCCTGCTGCAACTCCTCAGCTTTCCAGAATTGATTTGCCCTGCCCTGTAGTTCGCTGTACCTTGCTGCTGAGGCGTTTTGCCGAGGTGCGCTTTGCCGATCTCTGCCGTCGACACGATCACGCTCGCTTTCCAGCACACCAAACGGCAACTCATGCAGCCGTTCCGGTTCTGGCAGTGGACCAGGCTCGCTTTCGTCGGGCTGCTGGCTGGGGAGATGGGATCGGGCGGCTTTCAAGTTCCTTCCAACTTCAATCTTCCCCACCAGCCCGGCTCTTCGCGGCATTTTCTGGGGTCGCCGTTCGGCTCGATTGATCCCGCAGTGTTGGTGGCGTTGATTACCATCCTGGTAGTGGCCGCGCTGGTTTTTAGCGTCATCATGATGTACATCAGCAGCGTTATGCGCTTCATTCTGTTCGACAGCGTGCTGGCGAAGGAGTGCCACATCCGGCAGGGATGGAACCGCAGGCAAGGTCCGGGCTGGCGATATTTCCTGTGGCAACTGGTTTACATGCTGGCAACATTCGCCGGGATGATCATCCTGTTAGGGATTCCGGCGGGCTTCGCCTATGCCATGGGATGGTTCAAAGAGCCCAGCCAGCATGTGCTGGCGCTGGTGCTGGGCGGAATCGTAGTGTTCTTTCTGTTCGTGATTTTCTTCGTGATCGCCGCGGTGGTGCATGTCCTGGTCAAGGACTTTGTCGTCCCGCAGATGGCGCTGGAGGGAATCGGCGTCGTGGAAGGATGGCGGCGCTTGTGGCCGATGGTGCAGAACGAAAAAGGTGGCTACGCGGCGTACATCGGCATGAAGATTGTTCTGGCGATCGGCGCTGGAATCGTCATTGGCATCGCGTCGGTGATTTTAGCTTTGCTGTTTGTGCTGCCGGCAGCCCTGGCGGTCGTTGGCGCGATTTTTGCAGGGAAAAGCGCTGGGCTTAGCTGGAATGCATATACCATCACAGTTGCGGTGGTGGTAGGCTGCATTCTCTTTGCGATGCTCATGTATCTGCTGGCCCTCATCTCAGTGCCGGTGATCGTGTTCTTCCCGGCGTATTCGATTTACTTCTTTGCCCCGCGGTATCGGCCATTGAGCGTTGTGGTCTATCCGCCGCCTCCACCCCCAGTCGCTCCCAGCGACGGTCCGGAAACGCCTCCACCGCTGATGCCTGCACCGGCAGTGTAGTCGACGGCCCTGGCGGCCGTATCGAGGAAACGGGAAGGGCACGACTTAAGTCGTGCCGTACTCGCCGGAAGAGATGCGGGCCTTAGCCCCTGAGGTGACGGTGCAGGTTGTTTATTGTGGCACGCCTGGATGGCTTCAGTTTTGCCTGTCCGGTTCTGGCTTCATCTTTGATCCCTTGCCATGCGGCCACGAGAATCGCCGCCCAATGATGCATTTCACGATCAGGTGGTCGGTGGAGCGCGTCACGCCCACGCCGACTCCGAAATTGAACTCCCACTCCGGACCGAAGTCGACGTCGATTGACGGGAAGAATTGCTGCTGTTGGTCCTGCAACGGATCGAATCCCGTAACCGGCCCGTACGAGGCATAGTATTCCAGCCCGCCCGCAATCTTCTTCGTGAAATCGTAGCTGACCTTCGCGTTGGGTGAGAACACCACACCCTGGTTCACGCTGGGGCCGTGAAATGAACGATCGAGCGTGGGATTGAAGTCCAGATACCACGGTCCGATTTTCTTGTCGATGATGGGGCGAATCTCCCACGTCCAGGTGTCGGCGGAAAATGCATGCCGCTGATACCCGATCTCGTTTGAAACGCTTACCCCCACTGGCCAGTGCCATCTGTCCGGCACACGGACACGCGGACGGATGTGATCGCCCACCCATTGCCATCCGTCGTTGGGCTGGATGCTGGAAAACAGATAGAACCCCACCTCGGCCCAGTCGTTGATGCCTTGCGTGATCTCCAGCGTCTCGTGCTCAGCGTGGTTGGTGGGGAGAACACCATCCTGCACGGTCTTGCTGCCGTCGACGGTGAAGTTGGAGTGAATTTCGAACATGGTCGAGCGTGGCGCGACCGTGTCGTAGCTGTAGACCTGAATCTCGTAGTTGTCCTGCGTGGACGCGGGCCGGCTCAGAGCAGCGAGGAAAGTGGCAACAAAAAGTGCGAAGGTCCAGGAAGAAATTGGAAAAAGGCGCGGCATGCGTGAGTCCTGGGCCGGCCTCATCCAGCAGCGCGACCTTGCCTGTCTATGATGCACGGTTGCAGCGAGACAAGGCAACTGCGGGAACAGCTAGTCCTTCCTCGCCCCACTCCTCGACGTGAATCAGGGGAACTTGAGTGTTGAATGAGGTGTCTGATGCTGCAGACACGCGTGCTTGAGAGGAGCGAATTCCGATGGCTTTTTCCACGTCTGGCGCAGGCGGAGGCACGCGTGCGGAGATCAACGTCACCCCCTTGATCGACGTGTTGCTGACGCTGATTGTCATGTTCATGCTCGTGGTGGCGATGGACAAGCAATATCAGGAGGATGCGCAGATTCCGCAGCCCGACAAGCAACCGACTGCGGAAGAGAAGCAGTCGAGCACGATCGTAATCCAGGTGATCTGGACCGGCCAGAATCAGCAGCCCACGGTAAAGATCAACCAGGAAGAGGTGCGCTGGGAAAACCTGGAGTCGCGACTCACGGAGATTTACCTGAGGCGTGCGCAAAAGGTGGCGTTCGTGCGCGGCGATGCCGATGTGGCATTTCAGTACGTTGCGGACGTGATTGATCGGGCGCATCACGCCGGAGTGCAGCGCGTTGGCCTGCTCACGATGGACCGGATGGTGGAGGGAGAGTGACTCGTAATCCCCCAGGTTACGAATGGAATCTTCCGCCGACTTCCAGCAAGAATGAGAATGGAAAGAGGACAGCGATTCCCTTGCGGCAGAGACTTTTCAGATCGCCAAAACTCTTCAGCGATTTCAACACACTCCCGTTCGCGAGCGTGACGGCGTTGGTGCTGTTCGTCATACTCATTCCGTTTATGACGATGACAACGCCACACGGAGGTGTCACGGTTGATCCACCAAAGGTAAGACACCCCGTCTCAATGCCGGGTGCGTTGCGGGAAGACGCGATGAAAGTCGCGATCTTTCGCGACGGCTCTGTCTACTTTGGCACCGACAGAGTTGATGTTGCCAATCTTCAGCAAAAGATTGTGGAGCGCCTGAAGGATCGCGACGTCGAGCGGAAGGTTTACATTCGCGCCGATAAGCGCACGCGGTGGTGCGTCGTAAAGTCTGCTCTGGACTGCGTTCGTTCGGCAGGAATTCTCCGGGTCGCGTTCATCGTAAATCAGTGAGCGCCCTAGCCACTTACTCTCTCGCCCGGTTCTTGATCCAGATCGGAGTTCCCACAAAACCAAACGCGTGCCGGATCTGATTCTCCAGAAAGCGCTGATACGAGAAGTGCAGTTTGACGGCGCGGTTGGTGAAGAGAACGAACGTCGGGGGTGCGACTGAGGCCTGCGTCATGTACAGAATCTTCACCCGCTGCCGCATGGGCACCGACGCGCGGGCGAAGTCGACATGCTCAAGGAAGCGGTTCATCTCTGACGTAGTAATGCGCTTGCGGCGCTCGGTTGCAACCTGCTCCAGCAGAGGGAATATCTTCTCCGTGCCTTTGCCGCTCTGGGCGGAAATGAAAACAACCGGCGCATAGCTCAGAAACTTGAGTTCATACCGCAAGCGCTGTTCATAGGCTTCGCGGTCACCGGGGCGCTTCGATTCGCGCATGCGCTCGGCCTTGGTGGGCCGCGCCAGCTTCTGCTTGCCGCCGATCTTCTCAGCATTGATCTTCTCCGGATGGAGCACAAGATCCCATTTGTTGACGACGATGATCACCGATCGGCCGCTCTCATGGGCATATCCGGCAATGGCGGCATCGAGCTGGCTGACGCCTTCAGTCGCGTCGATGACCAGCAGCGCGATATCGGCGGATTCCAGATGCTTGCGCGCCATCACCACCGACAGCTTCTCCGCCATGAGGTGAGTCTTGCCCTTGCGCCGGATGCCGGCGGTATCGATGAAGCGAAAGCGGCGCCCGTTGTGCTCGACAACCTCATCGATGGCATCTCGCGTAGTGCCGGGGATCGGTGAAACGATGGCGCGATCCGAGGCAGTCAGGCAATTCAGCAATGTCGACTTGCCGACGTTGGGATGACCGATGATTGCAACTTTCGTTTCAGTCGCTGGTCGTTCGTCGCTGGCCGTTAGCGCGCGGTCCTCGCTTTCCTCTGTGTCCTCTGTGCTCTCTGTGGTTAAGGGTTCATGGGGAAGGATGGCGATCACCGCGTCCAGCAGATCGTCGACGCCACGGCCATGCTCGGCGGAGATGGGAAACATATCTCGAATACCCAGGCGGTGAAAATCGTCAATCAGGGACGACTGCTTCTCGGAATCAACTTTGTTGACCGCCAGGAAGAGCGGCTTACCCGTCTTGCGCAGCAGCCGCGCCAACTCAAGATCGGGAGCTGCCAGCTCGCTACGACCGTCCACGACCATCACGATCGCGGCCGCTTCGTCGAACGCCACGCGCGCCTGACGGAAAATCTCGGCGGGTATCCAATCTTTTTCGTCCGGCAGAATCCCGCCCGTGTCCACGATGCGCATCCGCCGCCCGCGCCACTCCGCCTCGCCATAGAGCCGGTCGCGAGTGATGCCCGGTTCGTCGCCCACGATGGCACGCCGTGAGCCCACGATATGGTTGAAGAGCGTAGACTTGCCCACGTTGGGCCGGCCCACGATAGCCACGAGCGGATTGACGGTTGTGCGCAAGCGATAGGTCGGCTAGTCAGCGAATTTAGGAAATGGGGGCAGTTTGGCGACGTCTTCCGGCTCATGCTGGATGATCGTGATGGCCTTAAGGTTCTTCGAGATCTGCTTGAAGCGTTCGAGCGACGCCACTGATTTCGCGCGATCGTCATTGAACACAGGAACGCCGTCGTGTTCGAGATTCTCGCGGAAGTGGGCGACGTCGCCTGACAGCAGTACGTAGCCGGTCTTCGCCAGTTTCACGAGCAGACCGTGGTGACCCGGCGTGTGCCCCGGCAGATCGAGCATGATCACGCTGCCGTCGCCAAAAATGTCCTTGTCGCCGCTGACCTCTTCCAGAGCGCCGCCGCCGCTCAGCCAGTGTTCCAGCGGCTTGGCGCGTTCGCTGCCGGGCTGCCGCAGCGCCTCGACGTCCCCTTTGCCCATGAACAGTTTGGCTTGCGGAAAGCTCGCAGCCTGCCCGGTATGATCCCAGTGAGAGTGACTGATGCCGATGATGGAGACCGAGGCGGGAGAAACACTGATCTCTGACAACTGATCCTTAATCGTGCGCGACAAACTCGCCGCCATCGCCCCGGGCGCTTGCAGCGACGCTCCCAGGCTGGCTTCCGGGAAGCCGGTATCCCACAACATGTAAGTGTCATCATGCTTGATGAGGTAGCAACTCGCGGTGAGGCGTTTCGATTTGCCCACGTAGGCATAGGTGTCGGAAAACAGGTTGAGATCGTTAATCTGAACGGTGCCGCAATCCAGCCTCCACAAGCGCAGGGATGGTGCAGGCGCGGCTGTGGCGGGCATGGAAAGCGCGAGCAGGAGCGACAAGGCGAAGAGTGGACGTAGCATAGCTACTATTATAGAGACTCCCGTGTCTCCTCCGACTTCAACCCGTCCAGCGACTGGCGACCCCGCAACCCTGCATCAGTTTTTCGCGCAGGGTGGCATCCTGTCGCGCACGCATCCAGCTTACGAGTTCCGCCGCGGGCAACTGCAGATGGCGCAAGCCGTCGAGCAGGCGCTGGAGGAAAAACGCCATCTGATCGTCGAGGCGGGCACAGGCACCGGAAAAACGCTTGCCTATCTGTTGCCGGTGATTCGCTCGGGCAAGCGCGTCATCATCTCCACGGGCACCAAGAATCTGCAGGAACAACTGTTCTACAAAGACGTTCCTTTCCTGGAGCAGGCGCTGTACGGCGTTCAGGCCGGAACCACCGAATCAGCAGTCGAACGGCTCGGGCGTCTCTCCGTCTGCTACATGAAAGGCCGCAACAACTACCTGTGCCGGAAGAAGCTCTACGACCTGACCGATCAGCCCGTGCTCAGCGGCCTGAATGAGATCGAGCAATATCGTGCGATTGCCGCCTGGGAAAAAACAACGCAGACTGGTGATCGCTCGGAACTGGCGGAACTACCCGAAGCGAGCCTGCTCTGGCACAAGCTGGACGCGCGCGCCGACGCCTGCACCGGGCAGAAGTGCAGTCAGTGGGAGCGCTGCTTCATCACCGAAATGCGCCGGCGGGCGATGGAAAGCGACATCATCATCGTCAATCATCATCTGTTCTTTGCCGATCTTGCCATCAAATTGCAGGCCGACTCTGCGCCCGACGCGGGAATCCTGCCGGAAGCAGCCGCGGTGATTTTTGACGAAGCTCATGAGCTGGAAGATGTGGCCGGCAACTACTTCGGCATTTCAGTGAGCAATCTGCGCGTCGAAGAGTTGGCGCGAGATGTTGAAAACTCACTGCAGCACAACCGGATGTTCTCGGCATCGCTGTCGGGGATGCTGGGCAGTCTGCGGGAACGTTCGCAGCTTTTCTTTTCTTTGTTACCTCCGGGCGAAGGCCGCTTCGCCTTTGAGACGCGCCGCGAATTCCTGGAAGAAAATGGCGACGAATACCTGGCGCTCAATCAGGCCTTGACGCGGTTGGCCGGCGAACTGGAGAGCCTGCCGCAGAAGCCGGAAGAGATATTCAACTTCGCGCGCCGCGCGCAGGAGATTCAGGTACAGCTCGGCTTCGCTCTGGAGTCGGACGACCGCAACACCGTGTTCTGGATCGAACGGCGAGGGACGCGCGGACCTGGTGGAGGCCGACAGAGCCGGGAAGGGCATGGCTTTAGCCGTGCCGAAAATAGTCGAAACAACCCGGGGGCTTTAGCCCCTGAGGGCATACATCGCGGTCGTCACAACGTTTTTCTTCAAGCCACTCCAATCGACGTTGCGCCCATTCTGCGCGAATGCCTGTGGTCGAAGCTGGAATGCGCCGTGCTGACCTCGGCAACTCTTGCGGTGGGCGGAGGGTTTAACTACATCCGCCAGCGGCTAGGCGTGGAGCACGCACGCGAGTCGGTGCTGCCGTCGCACTTCGACTACGAGAGCCAGGCCCTGCTCTACGTCCCGCCTGACCTGCCGGACCCGCGCACGCCGCAGTTTGCTGCCAAGGCAGCCACATGCATTCGTCAACTGCTCGAAATCACGCGCGGGCGGGCGTTCGTGCTTTTCACCAGCTACGCGCAAATGAACGAGATTCATCAGCGGCTGCTGGGCGAGTTGGGGTTTCCGGTGCTACGGCAGGGCGACGCTCCGAAAACCGCGCTGCTCGAGGAGTTCCGGCTGACTCCGAACGCGGTGCTGTTTGCCACGTCTTCTTTCTGGCAGGGAGTGGACGTCCAGGGTGAGCAACTCAGCTGCGTCATCATCGACCGCTTGCCGTTCGCCGTACCCAGCGATCCGGTCGTGGCCGCGCGGGTAAAGGCCATCGACGCCGAGGGCGGCAATGCTTTCTTCCAGTACCAGGTGCCGGCTGCGGTGATCACGCTGAAGCAGGGCTTCGGACGCCTGATCCGCTCTCTGCACGACCGTGGCCTGCTCGCGCTGCTCGACAACCGCATTCTGAAGAAGCAATATGGCCGCGTGTTCGTGGAGAGCCTGCCAAATTACAAGAAGACGACCGAGATGCGCGCGGTGGAGGAGTTTTTCGGCCGCTGAGCTTGGCCAGTCACTTCACTTCAGCAGCCGCATTCCTGCGCCGGCCGCAGCCTTGCGGTCGAAAGTAGCGGTGTAGTGGCACTCCGCGGCGTGGCCGCAGCGCTCGATCAGGCAATCGGAGAAGTCGGTACGGCCGGCGTTGAACTTGCGCAGGGCCTGCCAGACGACCTCCGCGCGCTCGACGGAAAGCTCCTCGCTTCGCAACAAGGTTTCCAAGACTTCCGCGATCTCCTTCCTGCTGAAACGATAGGACGTCTCAAGCACCCACACCAACTCGGTGACCACGATCAGCGAAAGGAATCCGGGCTCGTCCTGGGAGAGGGAGTCGATGAGCCTTACCGCCGCGGCGGTTTGCGCGGGATCGTCGTGAGTCAGATAGCGAACAACGACATTCGTATCGAGACCGATCATCGGGCGCTGCGCCGGGAGATGACGGCGTTCATCTCCTCAACAGACGCTGGCTTGGTCCGTTTGCCGCGAAACCGTCCTTTGAGTTCCCGTACCGACCGGGTGGCGGCAACAATCGCGAACTGGCCTTTATCTACTTCGACGAACTCAACGCGATCACCAGCGTCAACGCCCAGCGCAGTACGAACTCGAATTGGAATTGTGATCTGACCTTTAGAGGTTACCGTCGCACCGGCCAAAGCATAATCTCCTTCCTTACATCATAGTAAGGATTATAGGGTAGAGTCAAGGCTCATTGCGAAGGCCGCCATTCGGCATCCGGATTGCGAGCGCGGGCATGCGCTCGAACGAATCCGGCATGGATAGCAACAGGACGTTCATCGGTGCCCGTCCCTTATCTGTCTGTATTTCTGAATTCCCCAGAGGCTGAAAACGATGTCCCGGGGCCCACGAATGCAACGATTGTACCGCGGTTGCGAGTACGATGCGACGATGCGATGCGAGGCGACGGCAGGACCTCCCGGATTCTGGCCGTCTTCCGCTGTAGAATAGGAGGCTGTGAGCGGCGCGCCGTTTGGCTCGGCGTCCCTGAGGGAGCATGTTCGAGGTCACGGTAGAAGATACGTTCGCCGCAGGACATTACCTGCGTGACTACAAAGGCAAGTGCGAGAATCCGCACGGGCACAACTACAAGATCCGGGTCACGCTCGCCGGTAAGGAACTGGACAAGGCCGGCTTGCTGCTCGACTTTAAGGACCTGCGCGAGGTCATGAAACATGTCATCGAGCGGCTCGACCACAAGATGATCAACGACGTTGCCCCGTTCACCGTAATCAATCCGTCGGCGGAGAATCTGGCGAAGTATTTTTACGACGAGTCCAGCACCCGCTTGCAGAGCGTCACCAACGGGCGCGTGCGGGTCAAGGATGTGACGGTATTCGAAACGGACGCGACGACCGCGAGGTACTCGGAGCCGTAGTACCGCGCCGTCGAGCGAGCATCCCGTCCGCAACCCAGCCAGCGAGACGCTGCTGGCGCTCACCATGCAGATCACCGAGATCTACAAATCGCTGCAGGGCGAATCAACGTATGCCGGCTTGCCGTGCGTTTTTGTCCGCCTGACGGGATGCAATCTGCGCTGCACCTGGTGCGACAGCGAGTACACGTTTCAAGGTGGGCGCAAGATGAGCGTGGAACAGGTTCACGAAGAGGTTGTGCATCTCTGTCCCGGGAGTGGGCTGGTTGAGATTACCGGGGGTGAGCCCATGCTGCAGGAGCGCGAAGTCGTTCATCTGATGCAACGACTGCTGGACAGCGGCTATCAGGTATTGCTTGAGACCAGCGGAGAGCGGCCGCTGGAGCGAGTTCCAGCTGGCGTCGTCAAGATCGTCGACGTCAAGTGCCCGGACTCCGGAGAACCAGGCACGTTCCGCTTGGAGAACCTCGAAACCCTCACCCGCCGCGATGAGGTCAAGTTTGTCCTGAGCAGCCGCGTGGACTACGAGTTCGCACGGGAGTTCACCCGCAAGCACAATCTCCCAGCCCGCGTGAACGCGGTGTTATTCTCGCCTGCGTTCCGCAAGGATGCCGCCGGCACTCGCGACAGTTCGCACTGTCTGCTCGATCCCCAGGAACTTGCCGAGTGGATCATCGCCGACAATGTTCCAGCCCGGCTGGGGCTGCAATTGCATAAGTACATCTGGAACCCGGCGGTCAAGGGAGTCTGAGACATTGTCGATTTGCAATTGCCGATTGCCGATTTGAATCCTCCGCAAAGCACTCGACAATCACAAATCGGCAATCGGAAATCAGCAATAAGCTCTGTGCCCGGCCAGAACAAATCCCGCGCGGTCGTGCTCCTCAGCGGGGGAATGGATTCTTGTGTCTGTGCTGCGCTGGCGGCCCGCGATCACGATGCGGCAGCCGTCCATGTGAGTTACGGCCAGCGCACCGAAGAGCGCGAACGGCAGGCATTTCTGGCGATCTGCCAGCGTCTGAACATTCACGACAAACTCGTCGTCAGGAACGAAGCGCTGCGGGCCGTGGGCGGATCGGCGCTGACCGACAACACCATTGCCGTACCCAGGGCCGACGCGGTCGGACATGGTATTCCAGTCACCTACGTTCCTTTTCGCAACGCTCATTTTCTGGCTGTCGCCGTCAGCTGGGCGGAGGTACTGGGCGCGGAAAAGGTTTATATTGGCGCGGTCGAACCAGACAGCTCGGGCTACCCGGATTGCCGTCCGGAGTATTACAAAGCATTCAACGAGGTCGTGAAAACCGGGACCAGGGAAGGCCGCATTGAGATTGTCACCCCGCTCATCGCCATGCGAAAAGCTGAGATTGTGCGCCTTGGCCTTGAACTGGGTGCGCCCTTGGATTTAACTTGGTCGTGTTACAGTGGCGACGATCTGGCGTGCGGAGTCTGTGACAGCTGCGTTTTGCGCCTGCGGGCGTTTGCAGCGGCAGGAGTAAGCGATTCAATTCCATACGCGGCAAGATAGAGTGTTGAATTGATGATTGTTGAATAAAGGCCGACGCCGGCAACTGCTGTGCTGACATTGGTCCTTGTTCAACAATCAGCAATCGATTCGCCGGGAGGCAATATGAGAAAACATTTCGCAATTCTTTTATTTGCATTGCTGGCGCTGGGACTGTGCGTGCCTCCGGTCTTCGCCCAGGCTTCAGGAACGGTAAAGGGCACGATTAAGGATGCGCAGGGCAATCCCATCTCCGACGCCGTCGTGGTTTGGGCAAACCTGGAAAATGGCCAGAAGTACGTATTGAAGGCCAACAAGAAGGGTGAATACTTCTCGCTCGGAATCTCGCCTGGCAAGTACAACGTCCTGCTCTACAAGAATGCCGACGATCAGAAGGCCGGTAAGGAAGCGGACCACGCCAATGGGTTCCAGGTCCAACTCGACGAAAACACCCTCGACTTCGATCTGAAGAAGGAGCAAGAGAACGCCGCCAAGGGTGTTGGCCTTACGCCCGAGCAACTGAAGGCGATGCAGGAGCAGCAGGCCAAACAGGCGAAAGAGCAGAACACCGTAAAGTCGCTGAATGACAAATTGAATGCCGCCAAGGCCGCGGCTGACGCGGGCGATTTCGATACTGCAATCGCCCAACTGAACGACGCCAACCAGGTCGACCCTTCGCGCGACCTGATCTGGTTCAAGCTGGGCGACTACTATCGATTGTCAGCCGCCAAGCAGACCGACACCGCCGAAAAGCAAAAGCGCTACGGCTCAGCCGTCGATGCGTATCAGAAGGCGATCCAGCTCAAGCAGGGCACTCCTGACAAAGACGCCACCAGGCAAGCCGCCGGCCTGGCTGCCTATTACAACAACCTTGCGGAAGCGTATGCCAAATCCAATAAGGTAGACGATGCCGTAAAGACTTACGCTCTCGCCGCTCAGGCCGATCCCACCGGGGCGAGTCAGTATTACTTCAACACCGGCGCGGTGCTCACCAATGCCGGCAAGGTCGACGACGCAATTGCAGCCTTTGACAAGGTTATCGCTGCCGATCCCAACAAGGCGGATGCGTACTATTGGAAGGGCGTGAACATGATCGGCAAGGCTACCCTCCAGGGTGACAAAATGGTCGCGCCTCCGGGCACAGCCGAGGCATTCCAGAAATACCTGGAGTTGCAGCCCACCGGCACTTATGCGGACCCGGCGAAGCAGATGCTGACCAGTATCGGCGCTTCCGTAGAAACCGGCTTCAAGAAGAAACCGCCGAAGAAGTAGATCGGCTTCCAAACCAGATACTTGCAGGCGCGGCAAAGAGGCGGTCCCTTGTGACCGCCTCCTCTTCTCTGAACGGCAGCATTACGAAGGGCTATGTACTGCTGTCCCTCGCTTCGCGCTCTGCGGCAAGTTACAGTGAATACCAGAGTTTCTCTCCCACCTGTGGTGTGTCCAAATCCTTAAGCATTTGAGGGAGCGAATGGCATCACCCACCATTGCGCCGATATCGGTTGCGCTGGAAGGTTTTTCGGGAAGCGGCAGCGTCGCCACGCCAACCCTTCTGGGAGCCATGCTGCGCGCCGCAGAAAAAATCAGCGACCTCATTTTCTCGCCCGGGCGTCCGCCGCAGGTCCAGGTTTACGGCCAGATGGTTCCCGTGCAAGTGCCGGGTTTCACTTTTCTGACCGCTGATGACACCCGCCACATCGCCGCCGACTTGATCGGCGACAACAAGCAGGCCATCACCACGCTGCGGGAGCACGGCGCTTGTGACATCTCCTACGGACTGCCCGGCCTGGCCCGCTTCCGCGTCAACATTTTCATTCAGCGCGGCAGTTGTGCCGTGGTCATGCGCGTCATTCCTACTGCAATTCCCGACTTTGAGGCTTTGCACCTGCCCAAGCAGCTGTCCGAAATCACCAAGCTGCGTGATGGCATCGTGCTCGTGACCGGCCCTGCCGGCTCGGGCAAGTCTTCGACCCTTGCGGTGCTTCTGGATTGCATCAATCAAGAGAAGTACTACCACATCATCACCATCGAAGATCCCATCGAGTTTTTGCACAATCACAAGTGCTCGACGATCCACCAGCGCGAATTGCACAGCGATACGCCGAGCTTTGCCCATGCTCTGCGCTCGGCCATGCGCCAGGCGCCCAAGGTAATTCTGGTCGGTGAAATGCGCGACCGTGAGACCATCGAGATCGTGCTCGAGGCTGCCGAGACCGGCCACCTCGTCTTCTCCAGCCTGAACACGATGGATGCGTCCAAAACCGTCGAGCGTATCGTCACATCATTCTCTGCGGCAGAGCAGAAGTCGGTGCGCGAGCGATTTGCGAAATCTTTCCGCTACATCATCTGCCAGCGCCTTATTCCTAAAACCGACCGCAGCGGCCGTGTTCCCGCCTTCGAGATCCTGAAAGCGAATATACGCACCCGCACCTGCATCGAAAAAGGCGAGCGCGAAGACAAGACTCTGCTCGATGCGATGAAAGCTGGTTCCGCGGAAGGCATGCAGTATTTCGATGGCGAGATTGCTGCGCTGGTTCGCGATCGAGTCATCGATCTGGAGGCTGGACTGTCCTTCGCCAGCAACCCTGCAGTACTGGGCCAGGGACTCGCCCGTTAGCTCGCCTAGCGGGCGTTGCCCGTCCCATTAAAGAGATCCACCACAGCATCAGTATTGGCGAGGCGCTGCATGCGGCCCGAGTCCGAGTTAAGCCGCCAGCGGCCCGCCGGCGCGCAATTGCCGGTGAAGGCGATCTGCAGGACTATGTCATCGCCTTCTGTGGTTCCGGCCACTTCCGTTCTGGCAACGCAACCCGGCGGCACGCGGCCGGCAATAAGCCTTGCCGGTTCCACCACATGCATCTTGTTGTTCGCCGTGTCGTAGTCGAAGACGATGTCCAACGCGGCACTTCTGCTCTTCTCTGACAGCATTCCGAAAATGTGCTTCCCGTCGCGCGAAAAGCCGCTGAGCCGGACGGACATCCGCCGATCCCACACGCCATCGCTGGTAATCACGGTCTGCACGAGAGGGTCGCTCCCCGAACCATTTGTGATCACAAGTTGATAGTCAGCCTGGCAAAGATGAGTGTTCCTGCCGTAATCGTCCTCCGTTGAAACCTCGAGAACCGCGGTTACGCCGGCCGGTCCTTGCATCGGTTGCGTCTGGGTCGAAGCCATATTTGTGCAGGTTATGAATGCCTGCTGTGGAGCGACCAGCAGCAATCCTGCAAGAAGAATTAGTGAAAACATGGACCCTTTCAGCGGCGATACTGAGGCTGCCGCGACCCGCACCGCGCGTTATTCTATTATCTCTCGATGTACGGCGGTTTCGAGCCGCATCCCATGGTTCTCAGCTTTATGGTTCTCAGCTTTGAAGATGCTCGACGCGTAGTCGAAGAGCAGGCGGCACTGACGCAAAGCCCCGGCTCTCAGGCACGCCCAACGGAACATGCAGATTTGCTGGCCGCATCGGGTCGCGTCCTGGCCGAGTCTGTGCTCGCCGACCGCGACATCCCCCCTTTCCCGTGCTCGACGCGCGATGGCTATGCTGTACGATCCTCAGACCTTTCTCCGCTTCCCGCAACTCTCGAAGTGCTCGGCGAAATCAAGGCAGGCGAGAAGCTCGAGAACATTCCAGGCAATGTTTCCAATGGGCAGGCTGTTTCCATCATGACTGGAGCACCGGTCCCCGCCGGGGCTGACGCCGTGGTCATGGTGGAATACACCACGCGGCGTGACAATCGAGTCGAGATCGCACGGGGGGCGGCAGTTGGAGAGAATATCGTCCCCCGCGGCGCGGAGGCGAGAAAAGGAAGCCTGCTCCTGGATCGTGGCCTGCGCTTGAACGAGGCAGCCGTCGCGCTGGCTGCCACGGTTGGCAAAGCACGCCTCGAGGTGTACCGGCGCCCGCAGGTCACCGTGCTCACGACTGGAGACGAGATCGTTGACGTCCGCTCCACGCCCGGCCCAAGCCAGATTCGCAACTCCAACAGCTACTCTCTCGCCGTGCAGATTCGCCAGGCCGGCGGCGAACCGGTGTTGCTGCCCATCGCGCCCGACGAACCGCAGGCTTTGCGCAATCTGATCGAGCAAGGATTGCGCTCCGACTTGCTCTTGCTCACGGGCGGTGTCTCGATGGGCCGCTATGACCTGGTCGAGCAGGTGTTGACGGAAATGCAAGCCGAATTCTTCTTCACCGGCGCGCAAATCCAGCCGGGTCGCCCAGTCGTGTTCGGAAAATGTGGCGCGGGCACTCTTGCCCGCGACGGAGCTTCAGCTCCGCGAGCCGGTGTCTACTTCTTCGGTCTGCCCGGCAACCCCGTCTCAACCATGGTGACCTTCGACCTCTTTGCCCGCCCCATGCTGGAAGCTCTGGCCGGCATGTCTCCGCGCAAGCTGCGGTTCGTTCACGCGAAGGCGAAGTCGGACATCCGTGTCAAACCAGGCCTCCGGCGCTTTCTTCCCGCAATCCTTTCGGGCGAGTTCGAGAACGTGCAGGTCGACCTCGTGGCTTGGCAAGGCTCCGGAGACGTCGCCGCCACAACTCGCGCCAACTGCTACGCCGTTATCCCGACGGACCGCGATCTCATCCCCGCTGGCGAGTGGGTCGCGGTGATGATGAAGTAGCTTCTGCGGTGGCAGGACGCAACCGGCTCCGGCTCCATCTCTGCGGACGAGGCCCGCCCATGTAAGATAGAGCTACTTCATGCCGAAGAAACTCTCTCACTACGACAGCGCCGGCAGCGCTCGCATGGTCGATGTCTCCCATAAATCGCCAACGAAGCGCGAAGCGGAAGCCAGCGCCTTTGTGCTCATGAAACCTGCAGTGCTCGCGGCTCTGCCCAACAATCCCAAAGGCGATCCGCTGGAAGTGGCTCGCCTGGCCGGCATCATGGCCGCCAAGCGCACCTCGGAGCTGATTCCGATGTGCCATCCGCTGCCCTTGACGCTCGTTGATGTCGATGTGCGCCTGTGCGAGAATGGCGTCGCTATCGCCTCAAAAGTCACGACCAAGGCAGAAACTGGCGTGGAAATGGAGGCGCTGGTCGCCGCCGCTGTCTCCGCGCTGACCGTCTACGATATGTGTAAGGCTGCTGACAAGGGAATCGAGATTCGCGAGATTGTGCTGGAGCGGAAGGCCGGCGGTAAGAGTGGAGAATACCGCCGCGCAAAGAAGTAACGACACCTCAAGTTCATGGCCAATAACGTCAAGCTATTGGTAGTCGACGACAATCCCATGGTGCTGGCTATGCTGCAACAGGCGCTCGCCCCCTTGGGCCAGGTGGCCACGGCGACCGATGCTGCCGACGCGCTGTTGAAGGCCGTCGATGATCCTCCCGATCTGCTGGTTTGCGACTACCGCATGCCGGGCATGGATGGCAAGCAACTCGTCGAGAAATTGAAGAGCCGGCCCGCAACCGCGAATTTCTCCAGCGTGCTCATGGCCAGCAAGTCCGACATCGCCGAGCGCCTTTCGCCCGGGGATGCCGCCGATGACTACCTGGAAAAGCCGTTCTTCCTGAAGGAAGCGACTCGCCGCATCAAGCGCATGATCGACCGCATCGCGCTGGAAAAAATGGCTAAAACCGCTCCCTCCGACGGCGTGGTGCGCGGCAATCTCTCCCAGATGAACGTAATCGACCTCATGCAGTCGCTCGAAATGGGCCGCAAGAGCTGCCAGCTTTCGCTCGCCAACGAGGGCGAAAAATGCGAAGTGTTTTTTGCTGAAGGCCAGGTGAAACACGCAACCTACGGCTCGCTCGTGGGCGACGAGGCGGTCTTCAAAGTACTGCGCTGGACCGGCGGCAGCTTTGAGCTCGATTTCGAAGGCAAGACCGACAAACAGACCACCCAACTCAACACCCAGGGGCTGTTGATGGAAGGCCTGCGCCTGCTCGATGAATCGCAACGCGATGGCGGAAGTGAGACCGAACCGGAAGTGGCATCAGCCGCAACTGCAGCAGCGAGTTCTCCGGCTGAGTCTCCCAGCGGCACACGTCCAACCAAGAAAAAGGGAGAAGAGGAAGATGTCCTCCTCGACGGCTAAGTCCCAGGCGGCGCCAGTTCCAACTGCAGCCGTCGTTACGGTCAGCGATTCCTGTTCTCGTGGCCAACGCGAAGATCTCTCGGGTCCCGCCGTCGCTCAACTTCTGCAAAAGCTGAATTTCAATGTAATAGCGCGCGAGATCGTTCCCGACGATCTCGTCCAGATTCAAAACCTGCTGGTGCGCCTCGCGCGCGAAGTGCAGTTCATCGTAACCACGGGCGGCACGGGGATCGCTGCTCGCGACGTCACGCCCGAAGCCACTACTGCTGTCTGCGACCGGCTGCTGGACGGCGTTAGCGAACTCATGCGCAGCGAGGGCGTAAAGAAGACGCTGCGAGCCGCATTGAGCCGCGGAGTCTGCGGAGTCCGGGGTACGGCGCTGATCCTCAATTTGCCGGGAAGTCCTGCCGGCGCAGTCGAGTCGCTTGAGGCGGTGGTGGAGTTGATTCCCCACGCCCTGGATTTGCTCAGCGGAAAGACGGAGCATTTCTAGCGAGCAATCTCGTGTGGGGACGGGCGCCCCCGCCCGTCCATGCCGCGACGGTGTTGGTCGCGGCAGCGCCCTGGCTGGGTGCTGAAACCCTCGCTTCGGTGCTTGATTTTGGGTGGCGCAGCGCTTCAGCGCTGCACTATCTCGCCTTCAAGGCTGGCTTTAGCCGCTGAGGTCGGACTGTGAACTTGCTTTTTCAGCAGCCTGCCAGGCCGACCTCAATTGCCCTTAACGGTGCTCTTCCCGGGTCCCAGCACCGCCTGCCCCGGGTACACATCCCGCACCATCTTCCCGTCATCAATGAGCACGGTCCCCGCCACCAGCAGATACCGTACGCCCACGCTCGGCTCCATCGGCTTTTGGAAAGTGGATCGGTCGCCGATGGTTTGCGGATCAAAGACAACCACATCGGCGTCGGCTCCTTCCTGCATCCGCCCTTTGCGCCGCCCCTCGGGAGTCGACCGCTCCAGCACCTGCGCGGGCATAAGCGTCATCTTGCGCAGGGCTTCCATCAACGTCAGAGTTTTTTTGTCGCGCACGTATTGCGCCAATATCCGCGAGTAGGTCCCGGCGTTACGCGGATGCCCCGCGGCTCCATCGCTTGCGATCATGATCAGCGGGTTCGGGATCACCGCATCCACCATCTCCTGCGTATTCGCAAAAACGAGCACCGACTGCGGCGTGCTGGAGTTGTGCAGTTCCTCGAAACGGGCCTTCGTCAGGTGCTCACCTGTCTCCGGCACAACCAGCCCGCTGTAGTCGATCCCCAGCCGCTCCCGCCAGCCCGGATTGAACAGCGCCGAATTGATCTCCGTCATCCCCGCGATATAGGGATACGCCTCGGTCGTGACATCGAGCCCGCGCGCCCGCGCTCCCTCGATCATGGAAAGGCACTCCAGCGAGTCGGCCAGGCAGGTACTGTTAATGTGGACGATATGCAGAGAGGCGCCGGTAATCGCCGACGCTCCGATCACTTCCTCGACCGATTCGATCGCCGAGCCGGGCTCGCCCCGCCCGAAGCTGCGCAGGTGCGTATAGACCGGCAGCTTGCGCTCCGCCGCCACGTGAAACATGTCGATCACTTCGAGCCGGGTGGCTCCGGGCGTGTATTGAATGCCCATCCCGATTCCGAGCGCCCCGGCGTCAAGTTCATCGCGCAGACGCTGCTCGATCCGTTTGATCTGTTCCGGGGTTGCCGGTTGGTTGGTCGCCGGCCCGCTCTTGGGCAGAATCTCCGGAATACCCATGCGCGGATCGCCGACCTCAGTCCGCAACGGCGCGCCAAAGATCAAGGCCCGCGCCGCGGCATGGCTGGCGGTCGTGCCGTAGTGAATCAGAGATCGCCCTTCCTTCCACTTGAGAAATTTCGCAACGTCGGGCGCCCCGATTTCCATCTCCAGAGCTGTCGTCACCCCGTCGAACGCTTTGACCCGCTGGCTTTCGATCTCCTGCCCATGCTGGTGCAGGTCAATGAAGCCCGGTGCGACCACCAGGCCCGCAGCGTGAGCGACGCGCCGCCCGCTCAGCTCTTCGGTCGTCACGCGAGCGATCTTGCCGTCGCGGATCCCGACATTGCGCACGCCGTCCAGCCCGGTCTCGGGATCCATCACTCGCCCGCCTTCGATCACCAGATCGTACTGCGGTGGGGCTTGCTGGGCGGCGAGCGCGCCGGAAAACAGAAGCAGCCCAAAAGAAAGAATCAGCTTGCGCATAGTAGCTCCAAAGCCAGCGATGATATCAGCCCCCGTAGAGACGTAGCACGCTGCGTCCCCCTCTATTCCAGTAGGAAGATGTTGCAAGCCACGCCTCTACCGCACTGACACATCGCTTTCCATCACGTACACTAACTGTTCCCTTTGAAGACGATGGCACACATTCTGGCGCGCTATATGGCGTGGATTCTGGGTCTGCTCAAGCTCCTCGGAATCTGGGGCGTGTTCGTGATCGCCTTCGCCGACAGCGCTCTGCTGGGCATGCCGGTCGATGCCATCGTCGCGACCTATGTCTACCAGGATCGCAAGCGTCTCCTCTTTTACATCGTCATGGCGTCGCTGGGCTCGGCTCTGGGGAGTATTCCCCTCTACATTGTCGGATACTTAGGCGGCGAGAAAGTCCTGCGCAGGCGCATTTCCGAAGAGCGTTTCCAGAAAATTCACCAGTCGTTCGAGCACCACGAATTTTGGGCCCTGATGTTCCCTGGCATGTTGCCGCCGCCCATGCCATTCAAGATTTTCGTCCTGGGGGCGGCGGTGTTTGAGATGCGCTTCAGCCACTTCCTGGGGGCGATTTTTGCCGGCCGCTTCGTCCGCTTTCTCGTGCTGTCGATCCTGGTGCTCTGGTTCGGGCCGCAGATTGTCCAAATTACGGGCGGGCTCTTCCGGCAGCATTTTTACTGGGTGGCCGCTGTGGTGGTTGGCGCGGCGGTCGTATGGCTCTTGCTGCGACGCCGAAGAATCCGCGCCCGGAGAGAACTAGACAGGTCCAGCAACTAAGCTCTACGCGGCCGCAATGTGATCGTCCGATCGATGCAGCCAGCCTGAAAGCTCGCGCGCCACGACCGGCGTGCCGAACATCGCCAGAGAAAAGAACATATCCCCGATGGCTGTCCCTCGGAAGAACGGCAGCCCGGCCACGTAGGACATCATCAGGCCGTCGAAACCTCTGGGATACATTTGCGGCCAGGCCGCCCAGGCCGCGAAGTTGCTGACCAGAAAGAACGACACAGAACTGGCCGCGGCCGCGCCCACCACCCGCCAGAATCCCGCTTTCTCTCGCAGATTTGTCCCCAGCCACAAAATGGCCGCGTACCAAATCCAGCTGACCACCACATCCCACGTAAAGTTATAGTTCCACACGAACTTGGTCAGCACCACGTCCGCGGCAATCAGCAGTGCCAGCGGAATCCACATGCGGCGGCGCGAGCCCCGCGCTCCAAAAAACAGCAGCGAAGCCGCCAGGGGCGTGAAGTGCCACGCGTGCGGCAGGATGTTCAGCGGACCAGCGAAAGGCAAGAAGCGGAAAGCAACGGCCAGCAGCACGAATAGATAAGGCAGCATGGTCACCTCACGAGGAAAATATTATTCTCGGCGTTGCCAGGGCCGCCGTCAAGGCCGCCCTCCAGCGGGTGGTGTTCCAAATCGACAGGCCATGAAGGACAACAAGCCTCACGAAGGGCAAGTTTCGCCGACTTCCTTCGTGCCCTTCGTGTCCTTCGTGGTGAATTTAGGACTCTACAATCCAGCGAGACATGAGCAGTTGTCACAAGTCCCCGCTAGCGCTGACCCGGTTCCGCCACCACCTGATCATCTCCCGAACCAAAAATGTCGCCGACCACGCGCAGGTTCTGGTCCAGCTGCACACCGGCGCTCAAGGCGCTTCGTCCGCGGCGCCGGTTCATCGCGCTCGGAATCTGGCGATAACGCAGATCTTGAAAATAGACGATGTATCCCTCCTGCGGGCCGGTCAGCATCTCCGTCTCGGTGATCGGATATTGCGCCCAGTCCAGGTAGACGCGTCCCATATACGAGTTCTTGGCCGCCAGCGTCACCGCCGTTTCTTCGGGCTTGTAGTGGATCTCCATCTCTCCCATGGGGTCGACCTCCGGCCCCAGAGAACTTACGGGCGCAAGCGCGAAGAATCCACGCGTCTCCACCACGCCGTACCAGTGAAAGGGATCCACCCACTTCGGATATGCGGAAACTCGCAGCGGATCTGCTCCATCGTAGGTGCGCGCTTCGAGCGCGCCGACGGCGCGCCGATGCTCATAGTCTCGCAGCCCCCACATCAGCACGACGCCCGCCAATGCCAGCGTTGCCCCCACACGCCCGCCCGGACCACGGCGCCGGGCGCCGATCTCACGGTCAATCAGGCCAAAAAGCGACGGCATCATCAGTCCCAGGATGAGCAAAGCCAGCATCACAGGCTCGACGATAAAAACGATGTCCCAGGAATACCACTTTTCTGAAAACGGCCAGAACGGCCGGACGCCGTAATTGTTGGTGAAATCCAGCAGAATATGGCTCAGGCCCGCCAGGCAGGCGTAAGCGAACAGCAGCCCCCAGCGCGGTGGGACCTTCGGATCTTTCGTCCTGCGTCCGCGCAGCCGCCACACCAGGTAAACAAACCCCAGAACCACCGCGGCCACAAGCGGAACGCCCAGGAACGAATGGGTAAACCCGCGATGATGCGCGAAGCCAAACGCTGGCCCGCGAAAGCGCCCCAGAACGTCCAGGTCCGGAGCTTCCGCCGCCAGCGTCAGCGTGAGCGTGGCCAGCCCGGTTTTGCGATTGAGTCCGGCGCGACCCAGGCATGCGCCAGTCAGAAAATGAGTGATGGGTTCCAAGCAGTTGGGAGAATTCTATTGCGCGCTGCCGTCAATCGCCAATGCGCGAACCTCAGCAGGTCGACGTTCATTCGACTCCCGCCAGACGATCGGGTCGCAAAAAAACCTTGGGCCTGCGGCTGCGATCACCTCGCAGGCGCCAGCAGCGTCAGCGCATCGGGAATAACCGTAATCTCCACTGGCAGCGTTCCCAGCAGTTCCCCGTCTGCTTCGACATAAACGGTCGACTGTGCCGGCGCTGAGGCGCTGGCGCCATCCAGATAGCAGCACGAGACCTTGCGGCTGTGCGCCAGTTCAATCCCGGGAATCCGCCACCGGCGCCGCAGCAGCCCGCGCGTTACCCACGCCAGATACGCCAATCGGCTGGCCGTGCGGGCGTACACCAGCCGCATGTCATCGCGATCCAGCGATGCCCCAGGGGCCAGTTCCTGCACTACGCCTCCAAAGTTACGGATGCGCACACTCAACAGTTCGGTGACCTCCACTCGCCGCAGCACGTCCGAACCGGTCTCCGCATACTCCGCCGCAAATCGCGTCATGGGATACGTAAACCACATGTTCCACGCCTTCGCGTAGTAAGCCGCTATCCCCATGCGCTGCTTGATTCCGCTGTGCAGCTTGTAGAACAGATGAGCATCCACTCCCATCCCGGCAGCAACCACAAAATAACGCTCACCGGGACAATGCTGAAGGTCGGTATATTTCACCCAGCCAAGCGCTATGCGCCAGGGTTTGCCGCGCAATGCCGCCTGCACCGCCGCATTTACATTGATGGGAAGACCCACATCGTGAGCGAGGGCGTTGGCCGTTCCCATGGGCAAAATCGCCAGTGCCACCGGTGTATTCGCCAGGACCTGTGCAATGTTGTGGATCGTGCCGTCACCACCGCAGGCGAAGATCGTGTCGCATCCCGCGGCCACAGCCTGCCGGGCTTCGTCCCCGGCATGATCTCGAGATTGCGTGGGAACCAGATCGGCCGCCACGCCCGCTTTCCGCAGGATTACCAGCGCGGATTCCAACTCCTTCAAACGTCGTCGGCCGCTGCCGCCAGAATCCGGGTTGTAGAGCAACGCGGCCTTCCGCATACCGGGATTGAAGCTGGATTGTACCTGACGAGCCGAAAGCGCAGCCCTTGGGACCTGCCGGGTGGTGTCCTAGTTTCACCACAAAGGACACGAAGCAGGTCCGCAACACTCTTGCCTTCGTGCAACTTCGTGTCCTTCGTGGTTGTCGATTTAGGACACTACCCTGCCCTGACCAGGCACGCCGAAGGGACCGCGTAACGGTGGCAGAGTTTTGGGCTTTGGGTAGTGGCTAGCCTAACCCGCAGGAAGGTTCCCCCCGTCTACCGCACGCCCCACTCCCACATGCCGAACATGGCCTTTTGCGGCAACGGATGCCCCAACTGCCGAGCCAGCATCGTGATCTGCCCGCGATGATGCGCGTCATGGGCAATCAAATACCCAAGAAATCCCGCCACGTCGGGACGAAATCCTTTAATCCGCCCGTCACCGGTCAGCGCGCGGCTGATCACAACGCTGAGAGCATGACGGCTGTTCTCCAGCGCCCGCGATGCCTCCGATCGCGTCACTGTGGTCCGATCCAGTTGATCCGGAATCTCCTCGGCTTTCACCGCCTTCAGCCACATCACACGCACATTGTGCATGTGCGCCGCGATGGCCGCGATGGTGCGGCCCTTTCCTTCCGGTGGCTTAGCATTCCACGCCGCGGCCGGCAGGTTTTCGATCAGATACTGATTGATGCGATTGTTGGTGTTGAACGCATTCAGAAGCGATACAGGCAAGGAGTATGCTTGTGATTTTTCAGCGGACCCCTTCGGCATAGTTCCTCGGTGGACTGCTTGGCAAGGCCCCCAATTTGGCATAAGCTGGGCACACTCGCAAGGGGCGTCTTTTCCACAGTTAGCCAGTGCGCAGTGGGGACCGCTTTTCAAATTCAAATTCAGGAGGATTGACCAGGTGAAAACTCTGGCACAAGTCCTTTGTGGCGTGCTGCTCTGTCTGTGCGCGGCGGCGCAGGATCGCTCCGCCCACAAGCAGACCCACCCCGTCACTCTGGTGACGGGTTTGGGCGATCTTCACCACCCTGTCTCTACGCGCAACCTGCAGGCTCAACAGTTCTTTGACCAGGGCTTGCGTTTCATCTATGTCTTCAATCACGACGAGGCAGCGCGCTCCTTCCAACATGCCGCCGAATTGGACCCCAAGCTGGCGATGGCCTGGTGGGGCGTCGCCGAAGCCGTGGGGCCGAACTACAACGATCCCGCCGACCCCGAGCGCTATAAGCACGCTCACGACGCCGTGCAAAATGCCGTCGACCTGTCTGCCAACGCGTCACCCAGCGAGCAGGCCTACATTCAGGCCATGGCGAAACGCTTTCCCGCTGATCCCAATTCCGATTTGAAGAAGGCCGCCGAGGACTACCGCGACGCCATGCGCGAACTTGTCGGCAAGTTCCCCGACGATCTGGATGCTGCCACCCTCTTCGCTGAGTCTGGCATGAACCTGCATCCCTGGGGACTCTGGCATCAGGACGGCTCCCCGGAAGCCGGCACCGAAGAAATCGTTTCTACGCTTGAATCCGTGATCAAGCGCGACCCCAACCATCTCGGAGCGATCCACTATTACATCCACGCGGTCGAGGCCTCGAACAATCCGGAGCGCGCGCTGGCCGGCGCGAACAAACTCGCCGCCCTCGCTCCCGGTGCCGGACACATCGTCCACATGCCCGCTCACGTCTACATCCGCACCGGAGACTACGACGCCGCGGTCAAGACCAACGAGCAGGCTGCCGAGGTCGATCGCGCCTACATCAAGGCGACCGGAGCGCAGGGCATCTATCCCATGATGTATTACAGCCACAATCTGCACTTCATCGCCATGTGCGGCGCCATGAACGGCCGCTACGCCGAGGCGCGCAAGAATGCTGACCTGCTGGTTGCGAACGTCGGACCGCACGTAAAAGACATGCCTCCGCTTGAAGGCTTCATGACCATCCCCGTGGCAGTCGAGATTCGTTTTCACCACTGGAACGAAATCCTGAGGATGCCGGCGCCCGATCCCGCGCTGAAGACAGCCTCGGTTTTCTGGCACTTCGGCCGCGGTCTGGCCCTGGCCGGGACAGGCAAGATCAGCGACGCAGAGGCGGAATACAAGATCGTCGCGGGTGCTGAGGCCGCCACTCCGCCCGACGTCGTCTTCCAGATGCCCATCAACAACAAAGCCAAAGACATCATGAAAATTGCCGAAGACGTTTTGGGCGCAAAGATCGCTCTTGCCAAGAAAGACAGCGCCACCGCGATCTCCCAACTGCGCGACGCGGTTGCCATTCAGGACACGCTCAAATACGGTGAGCCTCCCGACTGGTTCTATCCCGTGCGCGAGAACCTGGGCGGGGCGCTGCTGATGTCTGGAGACGCCCCCGGCGCGGAAAAAGTATTTCGCGACGATCTCGACCGCAACCCGCGCAATCCTCGTTCCCTCTGGGGTCTCCACCAGGCCCTGCTCCAGCAGAAACGTGAGTACGACGCCGGCTTCGTGCAGAAGCAATTCGAGACATCATGGAAAGGCGGAGCCCAGGCCCTCAAGCTGGATGACCTCGTGTAAAGAAAAACTCACGTGGGGACAGCCGCCTCGGCTGTCCCGCCAAGCACAGCGAGGCGGCCGCCCACAACAGTGTACGGCGAGTTTCGAGACAGGGCTGCGCAGTGTGCTTACTTTCCGCCAGCTTCCTCTCTTCGAATTACGTACACCAGGTGGGGCAGCCCGCGCCACACCACTTCCTTCCACACCGTCATGCCATTTCTCTCAGCAACGCGGCGGGACGGCACATTCTCTGGCCGAATGAGCGAAATAACCCTGTTCACCGGCATGCGCGCGAAGCCCCAATCGCGGCAGGCGCGCGCGGCTTCAGTGGCCAAACCCTGCCCCCAAAGATCGCGGCGCACGTGGTACCCAAGCTCTACTTCGTCGATGCCGTCGACGTTTTGCACTGTAAGCCCGCAATCGCCAATCATCTCGCCAGTGCTTTTCAGCACCATCGCCCACAGCCCGTGCCCGTGCTCGGCATAGCGCCGCCGGTTGCGCGCAATCCACTCCTCCGCTCCGGCTCGGTCAAACGGTGCAGGATAAAAGCGCATCGTCTCTCGATCACAAATCACCCGGGCAAGATCGTCCACGTCCTCCGGTACGAACTCGCGCAGGACCAGGCGGGACGTTTCGAGAATTTTCTCCATATCGCTCAAGCGTAACGTGTTTGGTTACCTATACGGAGTAAAGGCCGTGATACCTTGGAACCTTTCGCCATTTCTTGGTTTCCAACCCCTAGGTAGTCACGCCGCAGATTGACATGAAAAGAACGCTCGGGATTGTAGCCGCAGTGGCGGGATATGCGGTCCTGGAGACGCTACTGTTGCGAGGCGTAATCCTCCCATAACCTGGGAATCCCCCGGGAATCTATCAAGCCGTCGTGCTGTTGGCGCAGTTCGCGCTTATCCCCGGCACTGCCGCGCTGTTCTCTCGAATCATACGGACCACCATGATGAAAGGCGACGCCCCCTCTGCGGGAGAGCTGAGCGTGACGGTTGTGCCCAATTCCGGCACCGGAGAACTGGCCGGACTCACCGGCTCGCTCATGATCCACATCGACGCTGAGGGTAAACACACCTGGACCTTCGACTATTCGCTCCCGTAGCCGTCACGAATTACGATAGCGAACGATAAATCGCCAAATTGCTCGTCCACCCCGTTGGATCGTAATGTTCACGCACAAGGCGTATCGTTACTAGAAGCATCCCGCGATCCGATGAAGAAGCTCCGGTTTTTGGTTTCTCTTCACAGCTGCGAGAACGATTTCCAGGTAGCGCAGGCACAATGCGCGGAGACTACCGCCGTCAAGCTCGGGCTCGATGCCGAGATCGTTTTTGCCGAGGACGATGCCGTGAACCAGAGCACGCAGCTGCTGAAGGCCATCCAAAGTCCGAAGGAAGCCCGGCCCGACGCCATCGTACTCGAGCCCGTCGGGGCCACCGCGCTGCCACAAGTGGCGAGTGCGGCCACTGCCGCAGGAATCGGTTGGGCCGTGCTCAATCGGCAACCGGAGTACCTGGCGGCGCTGCGCCGGCAGGCGACTGGGCCGATGTTTGCGGTCAGCGCCGACCACGCCGAGATCGGGCGCATCCAGGGCCGGCAGTTCGCCGCCTTGCTGCCCGCGGGCGGCACCGTTCTGTATATCGAGGGACCCTCGCGCAGCTCTTCCGCCCAGAAGCGCACGGCCGGGATGCTGGAGACCAAGCCCTCGAACATTCAGATTTCGATGCTCAAGGCCAACTGGACCACGGAAAGCGCGACTCGCGCAGTATCGTCGTGGCTCAGGCTGTCCACATCGCGCAGCGCGCCCATCGATCTCGTCGCCGCGCAGGACGATTCCATGGCCATGGGTGCGCGCGAAGCTTTTCAGCAGATGGCCAACGATCAGGAACGGGCGCGCTGGCTCCGCTTGCCCTTTACCGGAGTCGACGGCCAGCCCACAACCGGCCAAGTCTGGGTGCGAGAGAAGAAACTGGCAGCCACCATCTACCTCTCACCGCTGACTGGAATCGCGATCGAGATTCTGGCGGCAGCCATGCGCAACGGAACGCAACCGCCCGAGCATTCCTCAACCGCCCCAGTCTCCATCCCCGCGCTCGACGCCCTGGTTCCACGAAAATCCTAGGCCTCGACGGACCACGGTCCGCGCCGCTCTGCCGCTTTACTGCCTCGCTGGCGCCGCCAGACCCTCCAGCGCCTTCCGCGCCTCAGCAAACTTTGGGTTCAGCTTGATCGCCGCCTCAAACGATCGCCGCGCGTCCAGCGCCAGCCCCACCGCCTGCTGCAGTTGTCCCAACTCCAGATAACCCTGAGGCGTCGGTTTGGCCGAAGTCTCCGCAGACAGCTCCTGCATCCGCTCCATCATTCCCAGCCTGCCTATATTCATAAAGATCGTGTCGTTGTCGGGCTCCAGTTGACGCGCCTGATGGTAATACTCGCTCGCCGCCGCGTAGTCGCCGAGTTGCTGCGATGCTGCTCCCAGATCCGAGAGCGCCTTCACGTCCAGATGCTGGTCCTGCGTCAGCGCCAGCACCGCCCGATACTGCTGAATCGCCTTGCGGTACAGCCCCCGCTCATGCTCATCGGCGCCCAGGTTCAGATGGCTGATCGCATCATTGGGATTGATGCGCACCGCGTTCTGAAAATGGACCGCTGCCTCCTCCAGGCGCCGCTCGCCGGTCGCCTCGAAATGATCCGCCAGCAGCGCCGATCCGGCGTAGTCCTCGGCCATGTAGTTGTCCTTGGTCACGGCCAGGGCATGGAACCACAAATCGCGGCTGCTGTTCCAGAATCCGATCTGCCGCCACGTGCCGATCGACAATGCCACCACGATCGCCGCCGTCGCGCCCACCCAGATCCGCAGATCGAGCTTCCGCTTCTCCACCACGTCCCCAACGCCCCACACCACCATCACGAAAATTCCGAGCAGCGGCAGATACGCGTAGCGATCCGCCATCGCCTGGTCGCCCACCTGCACTACGCCGATCATCGGCACCAGCGTTCCGAGAAACCAGAGCCAACCCGCCGGCAGATACATGAGCGCCCGCTTGCGCCACGCCCAGAACGTGACACACACCAGAAACACGACGCACAGCAGAAGCCGCGCATCCGATAGCCGGTAGCCCTCATAGGGATAGAACGAAGCCAGGCGCACCGGGAAGAATGCCTTCACCACGTACATCGTGTAGGCATAAACCGCGTTCACCAGCCGCACCGGCAGCGCCACGCTCTCGTTGGTGGCGACCGCCGCTTTCTGCGCGATCATCGTGATCACGCTGCTCGCCGCCGACAACAGCACGAGCGGAATTCTTTCGAGCGCCAGCCGCCACAGCGATGCCTGCGGCACGGGAAACGCCTCCGCCGGCTGGAGAGAATTCACGCGCTGCAACGGCCAGAAATCTACCAGCAGCAGCGCGAACGGCAGCGTCACGGCCATGGGCTTCGCCGCCAGCGCCAGCACAAACAGACCAGCCACTGCCAGATAGCGATCCACGCGCGGCCGCCGCGCATACCAGCCGTAAGCCGCCAGCGTCAGCAGAATGAAAAACATGCACAGCACGTTCTTACGCTCGGCGATCCAGGCCACGCTCTCCACGTTGATGGGATGCAGCCCAAACAGCGCCGCCACCGCCAGGCTTCGCAACCGCGCTCCCGTCGCACGCGACAGCAGCAGAAAAATCAGCAACGTGTTCAGCACGTGCAGCAGCACGCTGGTCAAATGATGCCCCGGGGCATTCAGCCCAAACAGCTGGCAATCGAGCGCGTGCGAGAGCCAGGTCAGCGGATGCCAGTTGGTGGCGTAGGTCGAGGTCAGTGCCCAGCGCACCGTGTCGCGCGTCAGTCCCTGCTGCACGTGCGCGTTCTCGACCACATATCCCTGATCGTCGTAGTTGACGAATGGATTCTGCGTCGCGCGAAAGTACACTGCAAACGTGGCGATGGCCAGCAGCACGCAGATGGTGACTTCCACCTGCATGCGCGTCTGGAAACCTTCCGCCGCAGGTTCGCCGGCGGGCGCAGCCGCGTGGCTGATTGGAGGCACGAGCCTCGGCCCTGCCGGCCGCGACCGATTCGCCCGCGCCATGCTCAATTTCGAATCGTCTGCTTTGGGACCATCCGGCCGCGTCTTTCCCTTTCCCAGCCGCGGCAGTTTCTTCTTCGCGTGAGCAGACATCTCCCGTCTCCGCAACGAGTGACCAGACTACCGGAAAACTCCGCTGGCGCCCCGTGCCCCGCCCCACTATTCGCACGGTTTTAACCTTGCTGTAATGCGCTTGTAACAATGGCCAGTTGTAGCGAAGAATCCGCCGCATGCACCACCCCAAAAGTCGTCGGTACTAATATACTTGACTGACTGTTACTTTCCTGCTATTGTTCTAGCATGGATAGCCCAAAAACACTTCAACAGGCCATTCAGTTCTTCGGCGATTACGAGAACTGCCGCCAGTTCATGATCTCCGTTCGCTGGGCAGATGGCAAGGTCCGCTGTCCCTACTGCGATTCAGAGAAAGTTTCCTATCTCGAAAAGGCGCGACTCTATCGCTGCTACGGCGATCATCCCAAACAAAAATTCTCGCTGAAGATCGGAACAGTTCTCGAGGATTCGCCCATCGGCCTAGATAAATGGCTTCCCGCTGTGTGGCTGCTCGTTAGCTGCAAGAACGGTATCAGTTCCTATGAAGTCGGAAGCGCACTCGGAATCACACAGAAGTCCGCATGGTTCATGATGCACCGCATCCGGCTTGCTATGCAGTCCGGCTCATTCCAGAAACTAGGCGGCGATGGGAGCGAAATCGAAGTGGACGAAACCTTCATCGGCGGCAAAGCACGGAACATGCACCTCAGTGAGCGCAAGCGCCGTATCACTGGCACTGGCGGCAAAGACAAGACTATGGTCATGGGAATTCTTGAGCGCGGCGGCGAAGTTCGGACTGTCGTGGTATCGAATCGCCGCAAGAACGTATTGCAAGGCGAAGTGAAGCGGCACGTGCAAGCTGGCGCTGCGCTCTACTCCGACGCGCTGAAATCTTACGAAGGGCTTGAAACCGACTACGCGCACAAAGTGATTGACCATGCGGTGCAATACGTTGATGGCCGCGTCCACACAAACGGGCTTGAGAATTTCTGGTCGCTCCTGAAGCGCGGCATCTCTGGAACCTATGTGAGCGTAGAGCCGTTCCATTTGTTCCGCTACCTTGATGAGCAGACCTTCCGGTACAACAATCGGAAGGACATGGGGAATGAAGAGCGTTTCAAGCTGGCACTCTCTCAGATTGTGGGGAAGCGACTGACTTACGCGGAGGTAACCGGAAAGGTTGGTGCGACGCCTTTCTAATCCTTTACGTGGGAAGCGCGGGAAGCGGTCTTCTGCTTCCGCGACTTCACCCGTTTCTCGGCGTCGAGTTTTGCCTTGATTTCAGAATGCGGGACAGCAACAAGTCGCCGCATGAAGTTTGTGAACTGGCCAAAGTCACCTGTCGGATTCTTTGCGGGACTCTTCGGGTGATTCGCCACTCTAAACCCTCACAGAATGGAGGGTATAGGAGTGGTGTGGTCAAGTCAACCCGTCCCAGTGTTGAGGTTTGTGCGCGGATGGGGAAGGACGCTAGAAATGTTTCAGGTTTACGCCGCTGCTTTTGTCGCCCTGACTGAAAAGCTTTTGGAACTCGAAAGGGAGGTAGACTCATGGCGACGCACAGGCATGACACGGGAAAGCTATGACAGCATGAACGTGATTATCTATCGTGCCGGGGAGGCTTGCGAAACCCTTGATCTCACCAGTTCCAACAAGTTAATCGCCCGAATGCGCGCAGAGAGTGCGGCTGGGAAAACCGGCATGACCTATGAGGAACTAAAAACCGTCGTCACTGAACTGCGAATTCGCATTAAAGAAGACTTGCAGGATAAGGTTTTCCTGTGCATCAGCGAGCGCTCGAAAATCGACAAATTCTTCGCCGTTACCACTGAAGAGGAATATGCGGAGCCAACTCAGATAGGAATTCTTGTTCCGCGCATGGCCCATCAATTATTCCACGCATCTATTGTCCAGCGCCTTGAAGAAACTTCGGATGACATCATAGAGGCCTGTCGCTGCTTTGTGGCGGATCGCTTCACCGGCTCAGTCTTTCACTTAATGAGGATCGTTGAGTACGGACTGCTAGAAGTAGCACGATTGGCCGAAATTAACGATCCAAAGCCATCTTGGGGCGCAATCTTAGAAAGGTTAGAGAAACTGGCTCACAAGACAAAATTTGAAGACCTGCCTGCTGGGGTGAAGCCGCACATAGAACTTATTCGTGAGTTGCTTCCCCGCATGCACGCGATCCAACACGCATGGCGCAATAAGATGATTCACGTGGAAAACAAACTCATTCCGACCGGCAGCGTAACGGAAGAGATCGCGAATGACATCATGAATTCCGTCGAGATTTTCATGAAGACTCTTGTCGCGAAGCTTCCGCCTCGACCGAATCCATTGATAATCAATCCTGTCACGGCTCCATGATTATAGTCAGTCAGCTATATTAGTACCCAAAAGTCCGCTGGCGCTGACTCGGGGCCTGCACAAAGTCTGGCAGGGTGGACGGCGGGGTGAAATCGTGGAAGAGCGGCCCTTCAGGGCCGCGTTCAGGGTTCAGAAAGACGCAGGGCTTTAGCCCCGGTGGTTGTATCTAGCCGTCGCAACGTTGCCGCGATCGCTCACCCCCCTGCGATGTCGACAACACTGGCGCCGCCCTACCGCGCCACCTCGCTCATCAGCCCCATCAGGTTGTCTTCCGAATCGCGGAAGAACGTCATCCACAAATCGTGGTTGGGCATGCGGGCGATCATATGCGGCTCATCTTCGCAGCGCACGCCATTCTCCTTCAGCCGCGCATACGCCGCCTGAATGTCGGGCACGGCGAAATACAGAATCGACGCGGGATGGTCGAACTCCGGTTTCTCCGGCTTGTCGATCATCAGCCGCACCCCGCCGCAATCCAGGAACGCCAGATTCGGCGGCGCCTTGAACAGCAGCTTCAGCCCCAGAACGTTCTCGTAGAATGCCGCCGCCCGCTCCACATCGTGCGCCCGCAGCTGAATCTGCCCTAACTTCGAAATCCCGATTCCAGTAGCCGTCATAGTCATCTCTTGACCTCCCGAGTTAAATTAGTTAGCATAGCTAACTATATTCGGAAGGAAATGTCAAGCCTCATGTCACGCGATTTTTCATTCAACAATCAAAAATCAACAATCGACAATGACGTGCTCGCCCTCGCCGACCGCCTGCACTCCTCCGCCATCCACCTGCTGCGCCGCGTTCGCAAGCAGGACGTCGCAACCGGCGAAGGTCCGGCGCGCCTGTCCGCGCTCTCCGTGCTGGTCTTCGGCGGCCCTAAAACGCTGGGCGAACTCGCTGCCGCGGAACAGGTCAAGCCGCCCACCATGAGCCGCATCGTCGCCGGCCTGGTCCGCAGCCGGCTGGTCACCCTCGCCAACGATCCCGCCGACGCCCGCCGCCTCCGCATCCGCCCCACCGCCAAAGGCGTGCGCCTGCTCCATCAGGGACGCCGGCGCCGCATCGAATCACTCGCCGCCCAGCTCGACGCCCTCCGCCCCGAAGAGCTTGCCACGCTGGGCGAGGCAGTCGACATCCTGAGAAGGTTGCTTGAAGCCTGGCGCTGACGCCGGGGCGGTGGTAATTGCCCGAAGGTAACCTTGGTTACATGAAAGGCTCCTTCCCAGGCCCCATACTGGGGAGTCGCACCTGAAGCATGTTCAGCGAGTATGTTCAGCCCTAGTATGTTCAGCCCAAAGATGCCGCTGGCCCCGGCGTAGCCGGACGGTGACATTCAAATTCCCCCCTGCACGATCATCTGTCGATCGCCGTCGGTACGATCGCTGTCGAAAGGGAAATGTATTTTGGCGCGTTCTCGCATCCTCGTGACCCTGGCCGGCCTGCTGTGGCTGGCGCACGCCGGTGTGGTCGTCACTCTGGGCACCAGGCCGCCCGGACCAACGTGGTCTGATCTGATCCAGTTCGCGCTCGGCGGCGTCCTGATTTGCGCCGTCCTGAACGCGGCCGGCCGTTCCGAAGGTCTCGCCCGCTCTTTCTGGCGGCTGACGGCTTTCGCTTACGCGGCCTGGATGGTCGCCCAGGGACTCAGCCTTTACAACGATTTCGCCGTTTCCGCCAGCGTCTCCTGGATCACCAATCTCCTGTTCTGCTTCTGGTTCGCGCCGCTGGCGATGGCGGTGTTTCTCGATCCCGACCGCGACGCCGGATATCTCGACACTCTGATTATTCTCGATTTCATACAGGCGGTGCTGGTCTGCATCGCCGCCTATCTCTATTTCTTTTATCTGCCCAAGTCGGAGGATCCCTCTGAGCTGGCGCACTCCGTCTGGGCGCCGTATTTCGTCGGTTACGGATCCGTCGTGGGCGCTTTCCTTTTGCGCGCGGTGGTTAGCCGTTCCGCAGACGTGCGGGCTCTGTTCGGGCGCATGGGCATCTTTCTCGGCCTCTCCGGATGCGTCGACGCACTTTTCTATTACGGCCCCGGACGCGGCCTGAGCACCGGCGCCTGGTTCGATCTCCTGTGGAGCGCGTTGCTGGTAGGCCCCACGGTGATCGCCGTGACCTGGAAACAGGCTGAGTCCTCCGAAATCTCCTCCGAGCCGTCGCGGCGGGAGAAGCACATCTACTCCGAGATCTTTTATCTTTTCTACCCGCTGCTCGTGCTCTTCATGTCGTTGCGCATCGCGCGCGAGCGCCTGGGGCTCGCCGCCCTGGTCGTGCTTCTTTCGTTCGTCTGCTCCAGCGCGCGCCAGCTCGTGACCCGGCAGCGTCTGCTTGTGGCCAAGGACGCGCTGCGCCGCGAAGCCTCGCGCGACTCGCTGACCAGCCTGTGGAACCGCAAAGCCATCCTCGACATTCTCGAGCGTGAACTGCTGCGCTCCGAGCGCGACCAGTTCCCCGTGGGCCTCATCATGGTCGACGTCGACCACTTCAAGACCGTCAACGACACTCGCGGCCACGCCGCCGGGGACGCCGTCCTGCGCATCATCGCCACCGGCATCGCCGCCATGGTCCGTCCTTACGATTCGGTCGGCCGCTGCGGCGGAGAAGAATTCCTCATCGTCGCCCCCGGCTGCGGCCCCGCCGAAACTTGGGAATTGGCGGAGCGCGTGCGGCTCCACGTCGCCGGCTGCAACATCATGGTCGGAGGCGCTGGCGTCAAGGTCACGCTCAGCCTGGGCATCGCCACCAGCCGGCCTTCCGCCGACGCCGAAAAACTCCTGCATGCCGCCGACACCGCTCTGTATCAGGCCAAGAACGCCGGACGCAACCGCGTCGAACCCCGCGTTGCCGCAGAAGCGAGCCGCGCGGCCGGAGCCGCCCAAAGTTCCTCCGCCGCCACCGACCGCGATTTCTGGTTGTAGACCTCCACACTCTCTGATGAGCGGTCGACCGTGCTTGGATCGACCCAGGTTGGATCGACCAGGTTCAATCCGCGCAACCGCGACCTCCAAAGTGCATAATTGATCGCAAGCGGCTCGCCGTAGCGCCGCCATCCCGGCGGCTGTCGCGGGGGCGTCTCGCCCCCGACGCTAGCAGGAGCCCCTGCACGGAGGCCACCCATGCTCGAGATCAAAACCGTTGCCCTGGAGTTTCCTGCCGACGCCAACATCATCGTCGGGCAGTCGCACTTCATCAAAACCGTCGAAGATCTCTACGAAGCGATGGTCACGACTTCTCCTCAGGCCAAGTTCGGCATTGCCTTCAACGAAGCCTCCGGCGCCTGCCTGACGCGCTCCGAGGGCAACGACCCGGCCTTGCGCGACTGCGCCGTGCGCAACGCACAAGCCCTCGCTGCCGGACACACGTTCGTCCTGGTCTTGCAGAACGCCTATCCCATCAGCGTCCTGCCCGTCATCCGCAACGTGCCCGAAGTCTGTTCCATCTTTTGCGCCACCGCCAATCCGGCGCAGGTCATCGTGGCCGAAAGCGAGCAAGGCCGCGGCGTGTTAGGCGTGATCGACGGCAGCTCTCCCAAAGGCATCGAGGGGCCGGACGATGTCGCCTGGCGCCACGACCTGCTGCGCAAGATAGGCTACAAGCGCTAAGTTATGGTTGAGGCAGCACTCTCAATCCTCCGCAATGGGCCTTTTCTTCTTTGCGCCCTTTGCGGTCTTTCCTTTGCACCCTTTGCGGTGATCCTTTTTTGCCTGAGGCACTTCGGACTCACTCGCATCGGCGGCAACAGGGACGACCCGCGGTCCTCCAGGTGCGGCTGCATCGCGATCCGTGTCCAACGCCTGGGCACCAATCGCTCCCGCCCGCGTCTAAGCAAAACAGCGTCTCTTAATCCCAGGAGAATCGATATGCCAAGATCGACCAGCACAACAAGATTCCTGCGCCTCTTGCTCGCCACCCTGGCCCTGTGCGGCCTGAGCGCCGCCCAGAATTCCGCACCGGCCGTCGCCGCCGAAGACCACACCACCCCCAGCTATGACCTGAAAGGTCAGGCGCTGGTCGACCTCGACCAGGTACAGAAGAAATTCGTGGATCTGGCCAGCGCGCTCCCCGCGGACAAACTGACGTGGCGTCCCTCCGCTGACTCGCGTTCGTTCGCCGAAGTCTTTCTGCATGTCTCCGGCGAACGCTACGGCATTCTCAGCCTCGGAGTGGCCGAGCGCCCGGCAGGGTTCGACGGCAAGACCTTTGAAAAATCCACCACCGACCGCGCCCAGATCGTAGCCGAGCTGAATAAGTCGTGGGAGTTCACTCAGAAGGCAATCAACGGCATGACCAACGCCGATTTCGCAAAACTGCTGCCCAAGCTCGGCCCCCAGGCCAACGCCGGCGACGTCGTCTACATTCTGGTCGCAGACGCGCACGAGCACCTCGGCCAGCTCGTAGCCTATGCTCGTGAAAACGGCGTCGTCCCGCCCTGGACCGTAGCGGCGCAAAAGCACGCCGCCGAAAAGAAAGCCGAGCAGAAGTAGGCCGTTGGTTTGAAAGGGCGCGGCCTCCAGCCGCGCCGCAAGGCTTCAGTGTTCGATTCTGGGTGGCGCAGCGCTTCCCGGCCGCATGGCTTTCAGCGACGTAGCGGCCAATGTTTTCGATCCCAAACCCGCGGCTCCCAAGTTCCGGACAACAGTTCCAGACAGCAGTTCCGCATAGTGAGAATCCGTCGCGCCGGGCGTTGACCACGGCCCGCCTCTGGCATAGACTCCATCCACTCCGGAACTTCCACATCAGGGGGACTTATGCCATTCGAATTCACGCGCAGGAATTTTGCCGGACGTCTGGCCGCGCTCCTTTCCGCCGCCGGCCTCACCGGCGCCGCGCTGGCCCCGCGCGCCGAAGCCAAAGCCATGCCCGACGACAGCGTCCGCAAACTCGGCGACGACGGCAAGCCCGCCGACCCCAAGGACTTCATCGCCCCCATCGTCCTGCACAATGGCCTGATCTACGTCGCGGGCCAGGGCGCGCACGATCCCGGCCCGGCCGAGCAATTTGAAATCGGCCACCACACCACCATCGTGATGGACAAGATCAAGAAGCTGGTCGAAACCGGCGGCGGCACCGTCGACACCATCGTCCAGCTCGGCGTCTTCCTCGCCGACATCAAGTACTACGACGGCATGAACAAGGTCTTCAAAACCTATTTCCCCAACGGAGGCCCCGCCCGCACCACGGTAGCCGTAGCTGCCCTCCCCGGCAATTCGCTGGTGGAAATCAACTGCATCGCGGCAGTCGTTAAAAAGTAGCCGGAACTGCCAGATCCACGTAGCCCCGGACGCATTCGTCCGGGGGGAATCTGAATTGCCCACAAAGGACACGAAGTAACACGAAGGAGAACCTGAAAAATGAATCCCTTCGTGTGACTTCGTGCACTTAGTGGTTCCCGAATTTAGGACACTACCTATTCGTCCGGGACCCCGCCCCTCACCCCGCGTCGCTGTGGTACTCTGCGAGAATCCAGCCGCCGTGCCCCAGGACGTCCCACAACCCGTAGCCCCACGCCCCACCACTGCCCTGGCTCGGCTGGCTGTGCTGGCCGCGGCTGTCGCGATTTACCTCGTCATCCTGCATCTGCTGCGCGCCAGCCACGCCGTCGCACTTGCTGGTCTTGCTTTTCAATATGTTGTGCTCTTGCCTTGTCTGTTCTGGGTGTTGCTGGGTTTGCGAGATTCCGGTCTGCGAGATTCCGGTCTGCGAAATCCCGGCCAGTGGAGCCTGAACCTGCCCGCTCTGCCCTGGGCGCTGGCCGCGGGATATCTGCTGCTGGTGCTGCCTCTGGCGCGGCACGAAGTCGACTGGCCCTGGAACGTGGTCGACGAATCCTGCTACTCCTTTCAGGCGCACATCTTCCGTACCGGCCGCGCCATTGCCGATCCTCTGCCCGGCGCCACCGCCAACGTGCAAGACACTCCAGCTGAGCTCAACTATCAAAATCACGTCCTCACCCAGCGCGGATGGTTCACCCACTTTCCTCCGGGCTGGCCGGCCTTGCTGGTGGTGGGCCAGTGGGTGGGCGCTCCCTGGATCCTCAATCCTCTGTGCGGCCTGATTGTGCTCGCCCTGATGTGGACGATCGCGCGCCGCACATTTTCTTCGGACACCGCCCAACTCTCCATCCTGATGGCCGTGTTGTCCCCATTCTTTCTGGTCAACTCCATGCGCTCGCTCTCGCACATGCCCTGCTCGGCGCTGGTGGCGGGCGCGTGCGCGCTGGTGTTCCGGGGCCTGGCCCGAAAGCAACTTCTTCCTCTGGCCGGCGCGTTTGCCTTGCTGGCATGGGCGTTGACCATCCGGCCGTACACCGCCTTCGCCGAGGCGGTGGTGCTGGGCGGCGCGGCGCTTTGGTATTCGCGGGAAGACCGCCGCTTCGCCACCCAGATCGCCGCCGCGGGCGCGATCGCCGGCCTGGCCGCCGCCCTCGTCCTGCTGGCTTACAATCATGCGACCACCGGACACGCCGCCGTTTCTCCCTATGCTGCCCGCGTGGGATCGGATGTGCCCTCCGAACTCACCTTCAATCCCCGCCTGATTTTCTATTTCCTTCACCGCTGGGGAGGAATCACGTTTCGCGAAACCATTTTTTCCTGCTTCCCCTACCTCTTTCTCCTGGCGATATACGCGCTGTGGCGCGAGCGCGAAAAAGTCCGCGAGACGCGCATTCTGGCTGCCGTGTTCGCCGTCCTGCCCCTCGCGCATCTCCTCCACACAGAAGACTCCTATGCCTTTTTCGGCTCGCGCTTCCACTCCGAGGGACTGTTCGCCGCGCTCATTCTCGGCGCCCGGGGCGCAGACCTGCTGGCGCAGCGTTGGGCCGTGCCGCGCCGCGCCGGACTCGCGCTGCTCGGATTGCTGGCCGCCATGCAGGTCTCTGATGTGCGCGGCATGGTCCGGACAGTGTGGCAGGCCAACGCGCCCTACCACGCCATCAAGGGCGCCGTGGCGCAACTGGACGGCAAGGTGCCTCTGGTTTTTCTCCAGACCAGCGACGGGTACAACGCCCGCTTCCTCAACTTCAATCGCGCCGACTGGCGGCACGCTCCGACTCTGTACCTGATCGACGCAGAACCGCAGAATCGGGACGCGTGGGCTTGCCGCGCCGGGCGCCCGGATTGGGCCGTCCTGCGCCTGAACGCGGAAAAAGAAGCCGAGCAGCAGTTCGGCCACAGCCACTGCTCAGACAAGTAGCGTGGGCGCGGCGACGTTCGAGGCCTTTCCTTGCGATCTATGCGGTCCAACGTTTTCTTAGCGATCTTTGCGGCCTTTCTTCGCGATCTTTGCGGTAAAGACTTCTGCTGGTGAGTCCATTCCGCCGTGCCCTGCGTCACTGACAAACATGCGGCGACGCATTGACAAACGCCGGGTAAATTAATGCGAACGGAGGGAGGCCTTTTGTTCGTTTTTCGTAACATTTCTCCCTTCCTGGTTGAGCTCGACCCCGTCCCGGTCTAAGATCACGCCCGATCGCCTTCCCCCCTAAGCCAAAGATCCGCGCGCGTAGCTAGTGCACGCGCGCGGAGGCTCTAGTTCGCTATCATCGAACTCGCTATCATCGAACCCCAGGTCGCTCGAAACTTCGGCTGCTCGTCCAAGGAGATTTCACAATGGCTGTCAAGAAACTCACCTCCTCCAAGGCCAATCCTCGCCAAAGCGTTGCCCTGCGCTCCGATCCCACGCGCATCGACCCCCGCAAACTCAAACTGGGCAAGCACGCCCCGCGCCACGATCCGCGCACGCTGCTGCTCGCTTCCTACATTACCGGAGCCCTGCCCCCGCCGCCCGCCAACTGCGATCTCACCGCCAAAGTCGGCTCGACCTGGGGAATGATGGACAACGATCAGATCGGCGACTGCACCTGCGCTGCCGCCGGACACCTGCTCATGGAGTGGACCGCCAACGCCGGCAAGAAAATATTCACGCCCACCGACAAGCAGATCGTCGCCGCCTACTCCGCCATCACCGGCTACAACCCCACCACCGGCGCCAACGACAACGGCGCCAATGAAATCGATGTGCTCAACTACTGGCGCCAGTCGGGCATCGCCAGCCACAAGATCGGCGCTTACGCCGCGCTCGAGCCCTCCAACCACACCAACGTCATGGACGCGGTCTACATTTTCGAAGGCTGCTATATCGGCCTGGCCCTGCCCATCAGCGCGCAGGCGCAGACGCAGAACCATCAGCCGTGGTCGGTGCCGCCGGGCGGCACCACCGGCGACGGCGCGCCCGGCTCCTGGGGAGGCCACGCCGTTCCCGTGGTCGCCTACGACGCCCGCACACTCACCCTCGTCACGTGGGGCGCGTTGCAGGTGATGACCTGGTCGTTCTGGGACGCGTATTGCGACGAGTCCTACGCGATCATCAGCACCGATTACATCAACAACCAGCAGCAGTCGCCAGACGGATTCAATATGCAGCAACTGCAGGCGGACCTGGCCGACTTGAAGTAATGAGAGTGGGGTTAGCTTGTCATCCTGAGCAAGCGGTTTTTGCGCAGCGAAGGATCTGAGCGAGCTGCGTGAAGCGTCGCGTTCTTTGCGACGCAACAATCACGCGTTTGGCTCGCTTCCTTATTCACGGGCCCGAGCGGATTTGCTTCTGCGCCACGAACGGAGAAAATTATGGGCGCGCTCACCATCGCCTTTGACATCACGATCGTGGGAGCGCTCGCTCTGCCCTGGGTGGTTCTCGTTCTCCACTTGCTTTTCTTCGCAGGCGAGAACCGGGTTGGCGATGTTCTCCGCTGGATCAAGGATCAGCAGCAGCCGGCCGCCGCCGGCGTTCTCCTGTTCGCCGTCGCCTACACCATGGGCTCCGCGGTTTCCCGCATCGCGCAGGACTTTTTCAACGACGACGATCTCTTCGTTCACGTCCATCGCTACCTGTTCCGCATGGGCATGACCGAAAATCGCATCCTCACCAGCGTCTATTGCAAAAAGGATGACAGCGCTTTGCTGCTCGCCGGAACTGGAAATCCCGCGCTCAAGGAAAAAATCGACTCCTTCCAGAGTCAGAAATCGAGTGGCTGCGGAAACGATGACGGCGCCCCGCCGCCTGCCGCCAAGGCAAATCCTGCGCCCAGGAAGGCGATCAGGAGTTATCTTTCAGCTAATCCGAACTGCCTGTGCCAGCAATCGTTGAGTTGGCATGTCCGCCCCGGCATCAGTTCCGACGACGATGACTTCAACGCCGCCGCCGCCGACATCTTCGGCCTCGAGGAAAGCGCGTTGCTGCTGAAGGCCGACGCGTATACACAACGGCTCCGGCAGCTTTGCGCCGCGAGAAACCTCGATCCGCCATGCGCTGGGTGCTGGCAGTGGTTCCTCTCGCATTCCTGTTGGTGGCCGCCAACTCTCTCCGGCATCATTTTCGCGAACGCTCTCCCTCCGACCCGCCTTACATGGAATTCAGCCTGCTCCTCATCGGGCTGGCGGGAGCATGGTTGCTGTGGATGCCCCGGCCGCAATCGTCCGACGCCGGGAAGCCGCCAACCGCATCCAGCAGGAGATGGGCTGTGCTCGCGGCTCTCTCCGTTGTCCTTACCGTGATCGCCACGCTGGGATGGTGGGCAACCGAGGCGGCCTACGCCCAGGAAGTGATTTACTCCTACGACTCGCAGTGGACGACAACCCCACCCGCGCAATAGAAGCTCGGAATGCCAGGGGGCTTCGTTGTTGCGCGGCTGCGCCACGCGACCGGTCACTGCGCTCCCAGTTTCTTCAGCTGCCTGACCGCGTTGGCGTTCTTCGGATTGAGCTGCAGCGATTTCCGATAGTTGACGACGGCCAGCACGTTGTCACCGTCGTCCATGTAGCCCTCGGCCAGGCTGTCGTAGGCGTTGCTCGATTGCGGATAGGCCTCGACATCCAGCTGGAAGATGCGGATTGCATCCCTGAACTCGTGGCGGCGCAAGAGATCGTAGCCCAGATTGTTGAGCTCATCTTCCTCAAACTTGTAGACGCCGGGCTGCGTGGCCTTCAGATCTCGATATTGCTGAACCGCCGCGTCGACGCCGCGAGCCTTGATCGTAGCATCGAGCGTATCGGCGATCGACTTTCGCGAATCGAAGCCTGCCTTGACTTGCGGCACCCAGATGGCCATCCCGACGGCAAATGTTCCTGCGGCCATTCCGAGCGTACATACAAAAAGCAGCGCCGCCGTAGCCATGCGCTGCAGCGCGCCCTTACTGTCCTTCGCGCGAAGATAGATTTCCAGCACCGTCAGCGGCACCACGTATTGCGCGTAAGCCATGACAGTCGGCAGCGGGCCCGTGAAGGTCGTGGGATCAAAACCCACCGGCCGCCGGTAGATGGCCAGAATCAGGAAAAATCCCAGCCGGTAGAACCACGATGCGCTGACCGCCAGGAACAGCCGCAGCGCCCAGCGGCGATGCGTCGCGATATCGCGCGCCATGGCGTAGCGCAGCGCCAGCCCGGCAAACACCCAGATCAGTACCGCGTTCAGCGTGGCCCCGATGTGCTGCGGCAGGTCGCCCACACTTCCCCGGATCAGGTGCATGTACACGCCGGCAAAGCTGAGCGTGCCCGCGGCCAGCATGTAGATGCGCCCGTTCCAATGGTGAAACACGGGAAAGCGGCTGCGCACGCGGGGAACAAGCTGCGCCGCTCCCGAGAACATGATGAGGGCCGCCGACACCAGGTGCATGACCACGGAGAAATTGCCTTTGGTCACGCCGGGAACGAAACCGTGCGTGAAGTTCCATCCGTGGTACTCGCCGCGCAGCGCGGTCAGGCTATAGAACGACGCTACTGCAAACCCGAAGGCCAATTGGCTGATCAAGGTCACCACAAACCAGAATCCCACCGCTGCTCGCAGCGACTTGTTGGCGAACGAATCCAGCTCCAGACGGTTGGTCAAAACGGCGGTGCTCATAAGCCACTCCTTCCGATGTTCGTTCTGCGATGTCTCTCTTCTCTCTTACGCGGGCGAGTGAACCAGGCGCGCTCGGGCCTGCCTGCGTTCTTTGACGGCGTTGACCAGGCGAACCCGGATCATCCAGAAAATCAGCAAGGCTAGCGGCAGGAAGCTCAGCACAGCCAGCATCCCGGTCTTGCGCATGAACGCAGGGAACAGGTGGGCGCGCGCCAGAAAGATCGACGCGGCCGCGATGAACAGCCCAAAGCTCATGCGCCACAGATGGCGCGCGATCCGCTGCGTGCCGGCAATGCCGCCGCGCACCAGCAGGCGCACATCGCCCAACGTGGCCAGCAGCGCCACCGAGCCCATGAAAAAGAAAGGTCCGGGGGGATAGTCATACTTCATCCCCGTCGGGCTGAGCGCCGCTTGCGTTCCCCAGGTCAGCTCGGTCGACGCGATCGCCAGCGCCAGCAGCAGCCCGCCCCAGTCAAGCAGGCCCGTCCCCGCCGCGCCGTCCTTGCGTCGCGCGGTCAGCCACGCCGTCGCTACCAGATAAAACGTGAATGTGCCGCCGAGGATATTGCCCGGCTGCGATTTCATCACCGCCAAGGTCACTCCGCACGCGGCCATGGTCAGCATGGAGACGACAAACACGCTGCCCGCGACGGCATGCCGGCGCGAACCTTTGCGCAGGAAAATCGCCACATATCCCGAAAGCATTCCCAGCGCGCCGCCGAGAATGTGAATCATGAGTATGGGAAATCGCATGGTCGAACTCCTTGGCTCAGTGCGCGAGCTGGGCTCACTTCGACAGCACGTAGAAGAGAGCGGTGATCCCGATGTAGACGACGCTCACGACCAGATCGGCCGCGAACGCCAGCTGGCCGTGAAAGAACAGAACGAACGCGCCCGTTAGGATAGTGAGCAGGTAGTAGAAGATGACCAACCTGCCCCGCAGGCGGGGCGATCCTTCCGCGATCCGTCGAGTAATTTCAGCGGTACTCATGGTCGTAACTCCTTATTTTGAGAAAAAAATCCCTCTGTCCTGTCCGTTCGGAACAAAACTTAGTTTTTTTTTGGCGCGGCCTGGTTTAGATCAGATATGGCTTAGATCAGATCGGCCCTTGATAGCGTCGCAACTGCACCGCTGCCGCCAGCAGCAACACAGCCACCACGAATCCCGTATAGAGCCCGGGCGTGCTGAGAAATGTCCCCAGATGGAGGTGCATCATCGGGTCCATCGCAAACTGACCAGGCTCGGTCATGTCAAAGTGCTCCGGCCCGGCGAAGCGGTAGTGCATCAGGTGCGCAAAGTGCGTGGTGTTGAAGGCAATCTTCTCGGCCACGCCGATGGCGAGCGGCGGCAGGCCCGCCCACAGAAAGGTGGCGCGCCGCGCCCACGCCGAGACCAGCATCATCCAGGCGTAGATGGGCGCGTACCACAGCACGTGCACGGTGAACAGGTGATAGAGCGTCGCCTCCTGGAACTCGGGCAGTTGCTTCCACAGCGCCGCGCTCACGGCGCTGCCCAGGAACGCCGCGCTCGACAGCAGCAGCAGCCACTGCAGGACAAAGGTGATGACGAAGGCCAGCAACGGCACAAACACAATGGCAATGCTCGCCTTGGCCAGCACGGTAGTGAGATCGGAGACCGGCAGCGACTTCCAGAACAGGATGCTGCGATCGCGGCGCTCGCCGTGCAGCGAATCCAGGCAATAAAAGAATCCGACCAGAAACGCCGCCCCCATGATCAAAGCCGCGGCAAAGCTGTATGGCTCCTTAAGCACGCTGAGCCTGTCCTGCAGGTTGGTCTTCATGACGCGGCTGACGGTGGCGAACAGAAGCCCGACCAGGGCGATGCCGCCCACCGCCAGCGGCGCGATGTAGATGGAACGGTACTCCCACAGCTCGCGTCGCACCGCCCAGTAGAACGGATGGGTTGCGGTCGCCACTGTTTCCTGCCGTTCCGCTCCCGACGCCGGTATCGTGTTGGCTGTCGTATTCATCGAACCGCTCCTTCATTTTCTTTCCGTGCATTTTTTGCCGGCTCATCGGCCGCCGGGTTTCCCATCATGGCCACGAACAAGTCGGCGATGCTGGGCGTGTGCGCCTTGCCCAGCGCGGCGAGTTGTTTGCGATCGGCGCCATCGCTCTTCAGATCGAACAGCAGGATGCTGCGCCCCAGCCCCTGGCGCTCATGGATGGGCTGCCGCGCCCGCGCCGCGGGGATCTGCTCCGGCCTGACCATCACTTCCAGATAACGCGACTCGAAATCGTCCATGCTGCACTCGAAGACGATCCGGCCGTGATTGATGAACATCAGGTCGGTGAGCACGTGCTGCACCTCTTCCACCTGGTGCGTGGTCACGACGATCGTCCGCGTGTGGTCGAAGTAGTCGTTCAGCAGCGAATCGTAGAACTGCTTGCGATAGAGAATGTCGAGGCCGAGCGTGGGCTCGTCGAGCACCAACAGGCGCGCGTCGATGGCCATGACCAGCGCCAGGTGCAGCTGCGTCACCATGCCTTTGGACAGTTCGCGCACGCGGCTGTGCCGCTGGATGCTGGTCTTGGCCAGAAATGCTTCGGCCTTCGCCCGATCGAATCGCGGATGCACTCCGGCCACGTAATCGAGCGCCTGCGAAACCCGCATCCAGCGCGGCAGCACGGCGACGTCGGCGATAAAGCAAACGTCGCACATGAGCCGGTCGCGCTCTTTCCAGGGATCGCGGCCCAGCACGCGCAGCTCTCCTTCGTACGGAGTAAGCCCGAGAATGGCGTTGAGCGCGGTCGTCTTGCCCGCGCCGTTGGGGCCGATCAGTCCAAGGATGCGCCCCTCTTCCACGCGCAGATCGATGCCGTCCAGCGCGACGGTAGTTCCGAAAGCCTTGCGCAGGCCGTGTGCTTCTATGCATGCCATGGCGTCAGCGCTCCTCCTCGGTAGAGTCTGGCTCGGTAGAGTCCGGCTCGGTGGAATCCGGCTTGGGCGATTTCGCGCCGCCCGGCTTGTTTCCATTCAGCAGGTCTTCCTCGTTCAGGCCGAGCCGCTGAATCGTGGCCTTGACCCGCGGCCACTCGTCCTCGAGAAACTTCTGCCGCTCGCCCGCGAGCAGCACAGTGCGTGCTCCTGTGTTGATGAACATGCCGAGGCCTCGCTTGCTCTCGACCAGCCCCTCGTCCACCAGTTGCTGATATCCCTTCAGCACGGTGAGCGGGTTGACCCGGTACTCCGCCGCCACCGTGCGCACCGAAGGCAGCGGATCGCCGTCCTTGAGCACGCCGTCGAGAATCATCGCGACCACACGGTCGCGAAGCTGGCGGTAAATCGGCTGATTGTCGTTCCATTGATCCATCCTGATATCCAGATCTTCCCCGTCTCTACTGAGACCCTGCTATGTCCTCTGCTTCCCCGAGCCAATGGCAAAATCGTGACGCCCGTACTTACTTTACCCGCTGCAAATCGAAGTGCGCGTGCATCGGCTTGTCGCCCGGCATCATGTAAGTCCAGTCTTCGGTGTGATGGTCGGCATCGCCGAAATTAAAAACTGCGTGGTGCATGTGTCCGTACACGGTGCCCCCGGCGAGGTCCACAAAATCGAACTCCACCGACTTGCCGTCACCTGCCGCTCTGGCCACCATGCGCGGCCGGTTGCCCGCGTCGCAATAGTGCGTGAGGTACAAGCGGTCGCCGTCCAGATAGAGCATGGTAAGGGGATGATCATACTTTGCCGCATCCAGCGGCGTGCCCGCTTCCTGACCCTCGTGCACAATCGCGTTTCCCCGGGAAGTGACGCGGATGGAGATTTCGATCGGCTTCATGTTCGTCGCCGCGTCGGGCGGATCGACGGTCACGCGGCCTTGCCAGGTGCCCGCCAGGGTTTTCAGTTTGTCGAAGGACTTCTGCGCGTCCGACGCTGGCGCGGCGGGCGCTTGCATGCCGGCTTGGGCAAAAGCCACGGTGGCGAGAAACAGCAGCACAACCGGCAGCAAAGAGCGATGGGATTTCATGGCAACTTCTCCTTGAGAGCCAAGTTCCGGTTCGCCGTTGGGGCGGAAGCGATTCGCAAGTGAACTCTGGCTCGTCATTGACTGTTATACTTAACTATAACACTATACATCTTGTCAAGCTCTTTTTTATGGGTGTCTTGAATGGCGGGCGTGTATTGGCGTACTAGTTACTTGCACTTGTAGCGTTTATTGCTTACACTTGTAGCACTTGCTGGAATTGCGCGCGCGCAGACGGGCAAAGGGAGGGGATCAAAACATGGCATCTGTCGAAACGAATCTTCCGAACGTGGCGGTTTCGGGGAAGGATCAACGCGAGATCGAGGACATTTACGAGAAGTTGCGAACGGCAGAGGCAAAACTCGTTGGTCCTGACGGCAGGACTGAGATTTTGCCGAATTCTCTTTACGCTTTCCTGTGTCGGCTGCTGGCCGATCTTAAGGCAGGGGATTCCGTAACGATTCTGCAGAGCAATGCGGATCTGACCACTGTCGAGGCGGCCAAACTGTTGGGTGTCTCACGTCAGTTCCTGGTTGGATTGCTGGAAAAGCAAGAGATCCCTTATCACATGGTGGGTACGCATCGTCGTTTGTATGCGCGCGATGTGCTCGCATACAAAGCCAAGCGCGATACTGTGCGCCGTAAGACGTTAGATGATCTTGCGCGATCGGAACAAGAAGAGGGTCTCTACGACCAAGTCGCGAGAGTTCCCAATGATCCTAACGCAGGAAAATGAATACGCTGCCGTTTTAGATTCCAGTGTTCTTGTGCCAATGCCCTTGTGCGATACGCTCCTGCGACTGGCCGAGGAACCAGCCATGTACCGACCTCTCTGGAGTGATCAGATTCTCAGAGAGGTCGGACGTGTTTTAAAGGGCATTTTTGGGTATACGGACGCGCAGAGCAAACGCAGGCTGGATGCGATGGCAATGGCGTTTCCAGAGGCGACCGTGACGATACCTTCGGGTCTGCCGCCATCTCTGAGCGGAATTCCTGATGAAGGGGACCGGCATGTTCTTGCGGCTGCTATTCGAGGGCACGCCCATGCCATCGTCACCAACAACCTGAAAGACTTCCCTGCAGATTATTTGAAGCAATTCGACATGTTGGTTCAGAGTCCGGATGATTTCCTGATTCATCAGTTTCATCTGAATCCGGCCCAGGCACTGGAGAAACTCGACGCGCAAGCGTCAGGAATACGCAAAAGCCGCCCCGCAATTATTCAACTCCTACGGCCAATGGTCCCAAGTTTTGTTGGACTCGTCGAGAAGTGGTCATCGACGTAACACGGGAGAGTCTACAAAGCTTAAAGATGTAAGTTAATAAAGTCCGACGAAGCCCGGCGTGGGCCCGGCTGCCTTGCCTTTCAATCGGAAATCAACAATCAGCAGTTTCTCTACACTTCCACTCCCACATGGCAAACGCGGCCGACGATAGAGTCTTCCGGGCTCCGACCTTGCTCGATGGGGATGATTTCGACGGGCGAGAGTGGATTATGCGGGCGGAGTATTAAACAACTTTTTTCGGCTTCGACGTAACGGATCGCGCAAGTATCGTTTTTCAGAACAGCGTACATATTTAACTCGCCCGTGCGATAAGGCCGCAGTGAGTTGTAATGTCGGTCAAGGAGCACGGTGGCTCCGGGGGTGAGGCGGGGATGCATGGCGCGGGCATCGGCGGCGTCGACGGTGATGAGCACGAAGCGCTGCCAGCCGGAGCGGTGGCCCCGGGTTTTAGGTTTGAGCCGGCGCAGAAAGCTTTTCTTGACCTTGAGGATTTCTTTCACCTGCCTGGCGGTGATCAAGGGCTTGGTGGCGGCGATGGCGGCGTCGGTGAGGATGACGTTCTCGAATTCGTCTTCGCTTGGCGGCAGGATGGAGGCGCGCTGGTTGACTTCGGCGGGATCGAGCAGGTCGAGCACCGAGAGGTGCTGCACGGCCAGGACTTTGTCCATTCCTTCCAGGCTCAGGCCGCGTTTGTTGTTGAGGAAGTTAGAGATATGAGCTTGCTGGAAGCGGGTCTGGCGGGCGAGTCGCAGGCCGGTCAATTCTCCGGCCGCAATGCGATCGCGCAAGATCTTGCGCAGATTCTCTTGCAGGACCCGGAACTTCATGCGCGGGAGTATAGCATCGGCGGATGGCCCGGTGGTCAAGGGCGAGTTTTCCACAGGCAAGGCGGAGGGTTGGTCAATCCAACCTTGACTGAGAAAATTCACAGGGATACGATCGCGGAAAAGTAGGGAAAAGCAGGCTCCAGGATGGAATTCGATGACCCCAATCCCAGACAACTCGAATGAAGAGAGGGACTTCGGAGAGTTTCGCCGCAAAGTGCGGTCGGCGGAAGTGCTCTCGGCATCGATGGAGCGGCTGTTGCTGTCGCTTCGCTTCACGGGACGAGTGAGCGTAGTGATGCAAAACGGGCGCGTGCTCAAGTCCGGCTACGAAGAGGGGTATTTCCGGCAGCGGGTGGAGGGTGCCGGAGCGGACGATGAGATGGCTCACAAACTGTAGAGGCGGAGAAGGAGTATCTAGCGGCGATTCTCAGAGTTCGGCACAGGATGCAACCGGGTTCTTCGAAACTCAGCACAACTAAATAGCTCCGGCAGGCCTTCGTAAGAGAAACGAGCCCTGCGTCCGGTCCCTGCACACACACGCAGAGACCGGCGCAGGGCTTTTTTTTCTTTGGGCTTTGGGTTCGCGGCTTCCGGCTTTCGGGATCGACCGATCCCGGGCGGGGCTGCGCGCCGCGGAGCGTCGGCAACGGTTTTTCATTCTACTTTGGAGGGACAGCGATGAAACGCGATCGTCAAGATGGAGAGCGGGAAGCGGTACGGATGGAGCTGAAATATTGCGAGCACTGCGGAGCCCTGTGGCTGCGGGAATGCGGTGCGGGTGTGGTCTACTGCGAGACCTGCCAGCCTCGCATCGCGGACTTGCCCCTGCCGACGAAGAAGGAGCCGGCCAGAGTCATCCTGCCGGTGCGGGCGCGAACGCTGGTGGAAGATTTTGGCTTCGGAGTGGACGACGACGGCCTGGACTTTGAAGCAGCCGGCGGTGCGGCATGAGCGGCATGATTGCGTGGATGGCGGCCTCGGCGGACGAGCCGGCAGTTCCGCCGGGGATGGTTGCTCCCGGGCAGAGCCGGGAGCAGCGGAGAGAGGCGCGGCAGCGGGAGGAGATATCGCTGCCCGGACTGCCGGCACATCAGTTTCCTGCGGCTGGCCCGCTATCGGACGAGACGGCAAGAGATGCTCAGCCAGAAGAGCGTGCGACGCTGGAACTCGATCAGGAGCGCGAGCGGCGGGTGTACCGGGGAAGGACGGTGGCGATGCTGCGGCGCTACATGCGTTACTCGCTGGAAACGGGAAGGTTGCCGTCACTGCTGGGGCGCGAGTTCTTTCGCGCCACGGTGACCAAGTATCGCGTCACGACGTTTGAAGACCGTGTCATCTTCGTTCACGACATGGAGATCTGCCTGGAGCGGCTGGATGAGTTCTCGCGACAGCTGATCGCGCGGCACATTCTGCAGGAGCATGACCAACTCGCCACCAGCCGGCTTCTGCAGTGCAGCGAGAGGACGGTGCGGAGGTATGTTCCGATCGCGCTGGATGTGCTGAGCGATATTCTGCTCGAAGTGGGGTTGCTGGACCGTGGCGTTCCGCTTCGGAAAAATTCTTGTCAAGGGGGGCAAAGGGACCAAATCGCTGCAAGTGACTGTGAAGACGGCAAATAGAAATCTGAAAACTTTGCCGGTTGCCCCCGGACAATTTGTTATTCTGGAATTAGAGAGTGAGAAAAAAAGAGATCTCCTTGAAAGAGGGCGCGCCCCAGGGCGCGCCCTCAGTTTTTTGGGAGAGCGCGGAAGCGCGCCAGACGCGGGTTCTGGGAACGAGAGTAACAGGCTTCAAAGAGGCGAGTCAGGAAAGTCCGGGCGTGGGGGCGATGATCAAGAAAAAGGCGAAGCAGAAGAGCGCGGCGAAGACGCCGGCGAAGAAGAGGCCGGCACAGAGGAAGCA
>Ga0208696_1000085_pt1 | contig 80074 bp, 68 predicted proteins | sample Sb_taG_9_FD_187711 | JGI IMG/M metagenome (GOLD analysis project Ga0208696, IMG submission 187711) | Peat soil microbial communities from Weissenstadt, Germany - Sb_50d_b_LC metaG (SPAdes) (version 2) | ecosystem: Environmental > Terrestrial > Soil > Wetlands > Peat | place: Germany... | reverse complement strand
CTTCATCCTTGGACCCTCCTCCGTTGTTCTGTGCCGATGGTCGAGATTACCATCCTGGCCCATCTTTGAGGCCGTTTAGATAACCGGGGCTGGGTCCATCCCATCAATTCAAAACCTAAACCCGGACGTATTGATGACGGAGCCCGCCGAGGATGGGTATGGCTGCGATTCGCCCGATCTTCTGCGTTCGCCGAAAATCTGGAGCATCTTTATCCAACGAGAGATGGGTCCGGACCTCATTGTAGTACGAACCGTAGGCCTTCAGGACACCGCGCAAGTGGGCTTCGCCGAACATGACGAGATGGTCGAGTGATTCGCGACGTATCGATCCGATGAGCCGCTCGACATGGCCGTTCTACCACGGCGAGCGCGGTGCGGTAGGGTGATCTCGGATCCGCATAGCACGAATGCGGCGGGTGTACACCGGACCGAATGCGCCGTCGCGGTCGCGAATCAGGTGACGCAGCGCTTCGTCCCACGGGAACGCTTCAGTCACCCTAGATGAGATCCATTCGGCGGTCGGATTGTTCGTCACGCTGACGCTCACCAGTCGCCTTCGGGAGTGGCGAAGAATGACCAGGCCATAGAGGAGCTTGAAGGAGATTGTACGAACCACGAACAGATCGACCGATGCAATTCCAGCGGCGTGATTGTGTAGGAATGTCTTCCAACCTTGGGAGGGTGGCCGCTGCCTCCTAGCCATGTACCTCGCCACGGTTGATTCGGCGACCTCGATCCCGAGCATCAGCAGTTCGCCATGGATCCGCGGCGCTCCCCACAGTGGGTTCTCCTTGCTGATCCGTCGGATAAGGTCGCGGATCTCGCGGTTGATCCTCGGGCGCCCACCACGCCGGCGGGATTTCCAACGCCAATAGGCCCTAAAGCCGCGTCGATGCCACCGGATCACGGTCTCGGGCCTGACCACCATGATCGCGTTCAAAACTCACGGGAAGAATCGGTACAGGCAGACGAAGATCAGCCGATTGATGTTCCGGAGCTGCACCCGCGACAGAGCCTTGCGGCTCAGTACGATCACCTGCTGACACAGGACAATGTTTTCGGCCTCGAGTCTCGCGCGTGATTTCAGTTTGGATCGCGCGACGGGCAGGAGATTGATCATAAACTCGGCCATCGGGCGTTCGAGGATCACAGTCCAACTGGCCCGTCACCCTGGATCAGGTTTTCGGTACCGACCGGTCGCGATTGCCGTGACCGCGCGCCCACTCAAGACGTCCCGTTAGTGCAGAGTCGCGTCAGAATTCATCACGCCGGTCCCTGATAGGGCGCACGCCTCGAACTCATCGGCACCGCCGCGAGCCGTCCGGGCGACCTTTTGCGTCTCCGTACCAGCGGATTAGGTTTTGAGGAACCACACTAGGGTGTTTTTTATTTTTACTTGCGGGACGCGATTTTGCGCGCCAGCGCGGCCACCGATTCCTTCAGGTGATGGTCGCGCTGGTTCATTACGGTCACCGTGAAGTAAAGCGCTCCTTTGATCACAGACACTTGGGCAAAACCGGCTACTGAAACAAACACGAACGCACCATCGCCGATGCCACTTAGCGGAACCGCGCCGATTACGCGATCGCGATCGAAATCAAATTTTTCCCGTCCACCGGAGTTCACTTCCAGGGTCACGCCATCGCCGGCCTGGGCCGGCGATTGGTACTGACAGACATTGGTCCCCAGATGAGGAGCATTGACGACCGGCGATCCCATCGCGGCGGTGGCATCCGCGAGAGTCAGCAAGGCGCAAGGATTGGGGCCAGTATACCCTTGGTCCACCGGCTCGGACTGCGCGGCACTGTATTGCACGTCCCACGCTGCGAGCGCGAGGACGCAGATAAGCATCGCGACAAAGCAAGGCATGATGTTTTTCATCCCCGTCCTCCAACTGTCGCCGTCTATCACATCCGGGTTCGCCAGGACAAATGCATCGCGACGTGTCATACTTTAAATCGAGTGGGGAGATTCGAACCATGTGTATCGAGGGAGCGGACTGATGAGAGCCAGGAAGCTGTTGTGGCTGATGACAGCCGTCGCGCTTATATCGCTAATGCAGTTGACTGATGCGACGCGGGCCATTGCCGCCGGCGCGGACGCAAACATTAGCATTGCGGGTTTCGCATTTGTAAACAGCTCGGTGACGGCACAGGGGCGGCGAGCGGACCTCCCGCCCGGAACGAGAATTTATCCGCCAGGCTCGAAGATTACCGGAACCGACGGATGTCCGACCACGCGCTACCATAATGATGGAATGATTGTCGCGGTAATCGATTACCAGGGCGAAGCGATGCCGAGCAGGGTCGCCGTAACGCGTCATCCGACGAGCGGCGGACAGTTTAACAACGCGCCTTACTACCTCGACCTGCAGAAGGGCCGCCTACTACAGTTTCTGGGACCCATCTTCGAAAATGGCTCTTACGATGTAAGCGTCGAATACGACTTCACTCTAGGTCAAGGTAAAACCGTCTCAGCAACGTTCGTGTTGGCGCGCAGTTGTCCTCCAACTCTGTGATCAACATGCGGCTCTACTTCGGCTTGTCGTTGGAATTGTTGCTAAAGAACGGACGGCCGCCTACGTAGCCCGAGGTGTCGGGACCCTTGTTCGACTGCGGAACCGCTTCCCCGGATGTGTTGTCGTCAGAATCGTCGTCGGGCTTGGAAATTCTTGCCACGTCACGGTCTGGCAACTCGGCTAGAACCACACCGCGCTCGTCGAGTGCCGAATCGATGACCCATTCGGAGCCGGAGACCTCGATGGAACCGGCATATGAGCCGGGGCTATAATTTTCGAGATGCACGGTTTTGATCTGCTTGCCGCGCAGGCCTTTCGATCGCAGTTTGGCTACCGCCTCAGGCAGATCCACAAAGCCCGCAGACAACGCGCGTTCATCGTTGGGATCGGCGCTGCCCCCGGGCATCAACTCGCTGGAGGGCGAATTAGGCATAAAGGCGAGCGTCTGCTGCTGTCCGGGAGAGTAGAAGGTGAGCTGGACTAGAACACCGCCTGCCGGAGATTGCGCATTGCTGATCCCGGTAGTCAGCTCCATTTGGATCGACGTCAGGAAGGCGTCGGGTTGCCATTTGGTCCGAACGTACGCGAGTGCACGCTGAGCGATCGCCGGCACGCCGCCCACCGGCCATTGGACTTGCGCCGGGAGCACCTGGCTTGCGGCCGCGCTCCGCATTGGGGCCTCGGACGAGCTGCGGGTCCATTCGATATCGGCGCCAGGGGCGGTTCGGGTCGTCATATGTTTGCTGCCCTCGACGCGAAACGCTCCGACCATCCCCGAGATGCCGCCTCCCATGATCATGAACGTGCCGCTGTCCTTGCCAGTGACGTAAAGGTTGGGCGCGAAGGTAGCGTTTGGTAAGGTCGTGATAGTGCCCTGCTGACCGGTCAGCGGCATCGGGCACGAATCGCCGTAGGCGATCTGCCCCGTATCGCCAACTTCCATCACGCATAGCTGGCGCTGGCCGGCCGGGTTGGAAATTTCCGCCTGCCACCGGCCTACGGCCGGATTCTTCGTTGGCGCCGATGCAGCGGACTCGGAATGTCGGCACGCGCAGATGCCGGCGGCGATCACGATCGCCAGGGCGAAGCGTACGATCTCGCTCATTCGAAACGATCGAGGTAGGCGTAGGATTGAATGGCCGATGAACGCCGGACGTCTCATTGCCGTGGTCCTCAACTGCTGCGATGGCCGATGAGCACCGCTCTTGGCCCCCGCCCTTAGAGACAATAATCCTGAATGCGGTAGAAAATCTACGCCCGTTTCCAATCCTGTGCCCGAGTGGCTGATCCGCCCGGCGAAACTAGGACGACTGGGAGTTGAGAAATCGACCCGGTGACCCGCCCGACTACGGAATCGGGAGGCTGAGACGATCCATCGCATCGGCGTGAGCATGCCGGGAATACTACGGCAGGCCCTGCTAAAGATTTTCACCGTTTTCGGAATTTTTGGTAAACACCGGCTCGGCGCCGCGACTCCTAGGAAGCGAGGCGGCCGGGGGGTTGTTCGGACGGGTCGGGTTCGGCGATTCGCGGTGTCGTGGGTTCAGGCGCGAGCGATGGCGCAATCTGGCGGCGCTGGCGCCAGGCGTTGTAACGGGCGAGGAAGGATTCCATGTAGGTGTAGAACACGGGCGTGATGTAGAGCGTGAGGAATTGGGAGAAGAACAGTCCGCCGACGACGGCCACGCCGAGCGGCCGGCGCGAGGAACCGCCGGCGCCCAGTCCGATCGCGATCGGCAAGGTTCCCATCAGCGCCGCCATCGTGGTCATCATGATCGGCCGGAAGCGGATGATGCAACCCTCGAAGATCGCGTCGGCCGGCGACTTTCCTTCTGTGCGCTGCGCGTCGAGAGCGAAGTCGATCATCATGATCGCATTTTTCTTGACCAGACCGACCAGCATGATGACGCCGACAAACGCGAACAAGTCCAGCTCCATTCCGAAAATCCACAGCGTCAGCAGCGCGCCAAGACCTGCTGACGGCAGTCCGGACAGAATCGTGATCGGATGGATGAAGCTTTCGTAGAGCACGCCGAGCACCAGGTAGATGACAAGGATGGTCATCACCAGCAACATCCCGAGTCCACCGAGGGAGGATTCGAATGCCTGCGCGGTGCCCTGGAAGTTGGTCGTGATGCTGTCGGGCAGAGTCGCTGCGGCAATCTTGCCGACCTCGGCCAGCGCCTTGCCAAGCGAAACGCCCGGCGCGACGTCGAACGAAATCGTCGCCGAGGGCAGTTGCCCGGAATGATTGACCTGCAACGGCCCCAGCGAGCGCGTAAACTTCACCAGCGTGTCGAGCGGCACCAGCGCGCCGCTGGACGAGCGCACGTAGAGCAGGGACAAGGTGGCAGGCTCGGCCTGGTATTGTGGCTCGACCTCCATGATCACCCAGTACTCGTTGTTGGGCGCGTAGATGGTAGAGATCTGGCGCGAACCGTAGGCGTCGTAGAGTGCGTCCTCGATTGCGTTTGCTGAAATGCCCAGCGAGTGCGCCTTGTCGCGGTCGATTTCGACGGTGACCTGCGGATTTTCAACCTGCAGATCGCTGTTGACGCCGCGCAGATCGGGCAATTGGCGCAGTTTCGATTCCAGCATCGGCGCATACTTGTAGAGCGTGGCTGTATTCTGGCTCTGCAACGTCATCTGATACATGCTGCGCGTGAATTGCGCGCCAATCCGGATCGGCGGCGGATTCTGCAGGAACACGCGCAGGCCGGGCACGCTGTTCAATACCGGCCGCCACTTCGTAATCAACTGATCGACGCTGAGTTTGCGCTGCGAACTCGGCTTCAGATGCAGAAATATGATGCCCGAATTGGTGGCGCCGCCCGGTCCGCCCGCTCCGACGCCGACGAAGTAGGTGAGGATGTTCGGATCATCTTTGATCAGGCCGGCAGCGGCGAGCTGATGTTCGACCATCGAATCGTAGGAAATTCCCTGCGCGGCGAGAGTGAAAATAATCAACTGGTCGGCGTCTTCGGAGGGCAGGAAGCCCTTGGGAATCGCGTAGAACATGTACATCGTCGCGATCAGCAGCGCTCCGGAAAAGTACATGGTCGCGCGGCGATGACGCATCACCCACGTCAGGCTGCGCTGGTAAGCGTCGAGCATCCGATCGAAGTAGCGTTCGGTCACGGCGTAAAATCTGCCATGGCGCTCGCTCCCCGGCGGGCGCAAAAAGCGCGAGCACAGCATCGGCGTCAAGGTCAGCGAGACGAAGCCCGAGACCAGGATGGCCGCTCCGATCGTGACTGCGAACTCGTGCAACAGCCGTCCGAGAATCCCGCCCATGAACAGCACCGGGATGAACACCGCGGCCAGCGAGAAGGTCATCGACAGGATCGTGAAGCCGATTTCTCTGGCGCCATCGAGCGACGCGGTCAGCACGTCCTGGCCCATCTCCATGTGGCGCACGATGTTCTCGAGCATGACGATGGCGTCGTCCACCACGAATCCGACGGCGAGCGTAATCGCCATCAGCGACAGGTTGTCGAGCGAGTAGTCCAGCGTCCACATGACAGCAAAGGTGCCGATGATCGACATGGGCAGCGCGAGACTCGGAATAATCGTCGCCGACAGGTTGCGCAGGAACAGGAAGATCACCATCACGACCAGGAAAATGGTCAGCAGCAGCGTGAATTGCACGTCGTTGACCGAGGCACGAATCGTCTCCGCATGGTCGCCGAGCTTCTTGATATGCAGCGAGGCCGGAACTTCGGACTGGAACGCGGGAATCAGCCGCATCACATTGTCCACGACCTCGACGGTGTTGGTGCCGGGCTGACGCTGAACCGCGAGCACGACCGCCGGCTCGCCGTTGGCCCAGCTCGCAGTCTTGTTATTCTGCACGCTGTCGAGCGCGCGGCCGACATCCTCAAGCCGCACGGGGGAACCGTTTTGATACGCGACGATCAAAGAGCGGTACGCGGCCGCGTTGGTCAACTGACCCTTGGTATCGACGGTGAATGCCTGGTGCGAGCCATAGAGCGTGCCCGTCGGCAGGTCGACGTTCGCAGCCTGAACGGCAGTCGAGACTTCATCGATGCCGATACCGCGCGTGGCGAGCGCCTTCGGATCGAGTTGAATCCGCACAGCATATTTTTGCGAGCCGTAAACCTGCACCTGCGCGACGCCACTGACCATCGAGATGCGCTCGGCAAGGTAGGTCTCGGCGTACTCATCGACCTGCGAAATCGGCATCGTGCTCGAGCTAAGCCCAAGGTAAAGGATCGGCTGGTCAGCAGGATTGACTTTGCGATAGGAGGGCGGACTCGGCATCCCCAGCGGCAACTGGGCTTGGGTCGCGGCGATCGCGGCCTGCACGTCCTGCGCACCGGCGTCGATGTTGCGAGTGAGGTTGAATTGCAACGTGATGTTGGTCGAACCCTGCATGTTGCTCGAGGTCATCGAGTCGAGACCGGCGATCGTCGAAAACTGTTTTTCGAGCGGAGTCGCCACGGAAGACGCCATCGTCTCGGGACTGGCACCCGGCAGACTTGCGCTCACGACGATAGTTGGAAAATCGACGTTGGGCAGATCGTTCACCGGCAGATAGCGGTACGCCATCAGACCGAACAGCACGATCGCGAGCGAACTCAGCGTCGTCATCACGGGGCGGCGGATAAATGCTTCGGCGATGTTCATGATGGGGCGCCGTTGTCGCCGCTACTGTTCAATCCGCTTTTGATGGTGACTTTCGCGCCCGGAACCAGCCGGAGCTGCCCGTCAGTCACGACTGTTTCGCCGGGCTTGAGTCCGCTGGTGACGACAGTCTGGTTGTCGATCGATTCGCCGACGACGATCGGCCTGATCTCGACCTTCATATTCGGCTGCACGACGAAAACGAAGGAACCCTGCTGCCCGGTCTGGACAGCCTGCGACGGCACCAGGAGAGCGCCCGGGTGTTCGCGCAGGATGAGAGTGGTGTTAACGAACTCGCCCGGCCACAGGCGCCCGTCGGCGTTGCCGAACTGTCCTTTGAGATTTATCGTCCCGCTCTTAGCATCGACACTGTTATCCATGAAGCTCAGCTCTCCCGACTCGAGTGGACCCTGTTGCTCAGGCAACGAGACCTCGACGGCGAGCTTGTGCGCTGTCATGAATTCGCGGACCGCGGGCAGCTTCTGCTCGGGAATCGCGAAGTCAACGTACACCGGATGCACCTGGTTGATGACGACCATCGCAGTGTCGGCGTCAGGCTTCACCAAGTTGCCCGCGTGAACCAACAGATCACCGGTGCGGCCGTCGATTGGCGCGCGGATTGCCGTGTACTCGAGATTCAATTTAGCCGTCTGCACGGCAGCTTCGTCGGCTTGCATCGAGGCTTTAAGCGATGCGGCAGTAGCTTCGACCTGATCGTATTGCTGCCGCGAGCCGACACCCTGCTTGAGCAGAAACGAGTAGCGCTGCTCGTCGGCCGCGGCTTGCCGGTATTGCGCGCGATCTTTGGCGAGGTTCGCTTCGGCCTGATGCAGCGCGGCTTCGAATGGGCGCGGATCGATCGTGAACAGCAGGTCGCCCTGCTTAACGTCCTGTCCCTGGCGGAAGCGCACCTGCGTGATCTGGCCGTTAATTTGCGCCTTCACGTCTACGGTAGAGAAAGCCTCCACGCGGCCAATCGCATGGATCGTGTCGGACACCGTCTTCTGCGCGACCTTGGCCGCGAGGATGGGCACGGCCTCGCGCTCGCCGAAAGTGTCAGCGGGACCGTGCGAGCATCCGGCAATCGCAATCAGTGCGAGCGTCGGGACGAGAGCTATCGCGGCGCACCATTGCTTCAACGTGAGGTTGCCCTTCAACTCCCCTTTTTGGATAACCGCGCCACCGGGTCAGAGTTACTGCCCCCCCAGTAGCGTTGAGGATATTATCAGGCTCGCGCGAGCCGAGAAAATCAGGAATGAGAACCGAAACCGCACTCCCGGTCAGTTTTTTCGGGGAAGGGTTGAGTGAAGGCTGCGCGACGCTTGCTCGGCCGCGGGTGCGTGAGAAACGCGCAATCCCGATAGAGCGGGCAATCTGGATGCTGAGCTGTCGCTATTCAAAACCTCGTCCGCGCGACGGAGCGCGGGCAAGTGTGGTACTCCAGCGCGCGATGTCCGCGTTTCTGACTCGTATCGTGCTCGTGCTGCGCTCTGCCCTCAACACTCGCGCCTCGCGGGAGGCTGAGATTCTCGTCCTGCGCCATCAACTGATGGTGCTAAACCGCAAGTCCCGGACACGGGTTCGACTGCGGAACATCGATCGGCTGACCCTGGTTTGGCTCTACCGCGCGTTCCCGTCGCTTCTCAATGCGATCACGGTAGTCAAGCATGAGACCGTGCTCGGCTGGCATCGACGCGGCTTTCGAGCCTACTGGAACTGGAAGTCTCGCCGGCATGGCGGTCGCCCAAGAATCGATCGCGAGCTACGCGATCTCATCCGTCAGATGAGCCGGGACAATCCGCTCTGGGGAGCGCCGCGCATTCACGGCGAACTGCTCATGCTCGGGATCGAGTTCGCCGAGTCGACCGTCGGAAGATACATGATTAGGACCCGGCACCCGCCGTCTCAGGGTTGGAAGACGTTCTTGCGCAATCAAACGATCGGGATCGCTTCCATCGACTTGTTTGTCGTTCGCACAATTTCGTTCAAGCTGCTGTATGGCTTGGTCATTCTGCGCCACGCGCGAAGGAAGCTGGTCAGGATCGGTGTGACAACCAATCCGACCGCCGAGTGGATCGCGGGTCAATTGACTTAGGCATTTCCCTGGGACGAAGCGCCTCGGCACTTGATTCGCGACCGCGATCGCGCGTTCGGGCCAGCGTATATCCGACGGGTTCGTGCAATGGGGATCCGCGATCACCCGACCGCACCGCATTCACCCTGGCAGAACGGGCACGCCGAGCGGGTCATCGGCTCGATCCGGCGCGAATGCTTGGATCACTTTTTGGTGTTCGGCGAGGCGCACCTGCGCCAGATCCTGAAGACTTACGCTCGCTACTATAACGAGGTGCGGACACATCTCTCCCTGGAGAAAGACGCCCCGAATTTCCGCCGCCGCGAAAAGCTCGGCCGAATCTGTGCGGTACCGATTCTCGGCGTACTACATCATCGCTATGTGCGGGTTTAGGTTTTCGGCAGGCACAGGTTCCGGTCGCCCGAAGCGAACCCCTAAACCGTACCTCGCTGCTTTTGGAATCGATCGCGGTGCGCCGATGCCGCCGGATAACGGTCTCGGGCTTGACCACCGTGATCGCATTCAGAATCGAGGGGAAGAATCGGTACAGCCAGACGAAAATCAGCCGATCGAGGTTCCGGAGCAGCACCCGCGACGGAAACCTGCGGCTTAGGAGAATCACCAGCTGACGCAGAACCAGGTTTTCAGCCTCGAGGCTCGCGCGTGATTTCAGTCGGGAGCGTGCGGCGAGCAGGAGCTTGGTCAGGAACGCGAGCATCGCGCCTCCCAGTAGCATAGCTATCCTACTCCGTCACCCCGGGCAAGGTTTTCGGTAGCGACAGGCCAAATCACCGTCGAACGCTCTTTGGATCCGGAACTTCGAAGGATCGGACCGTTCACCAATTCGCACACGAACCAAGTTTTGAGGAATGACAGGCATTCCTGAACGAGAACGGCGCGGCGCCAGCCGGGGCACATCGGTCATGTCGGGAGCGACATCCTGAGGGCGTGTGCGGGGCGATCGGGAAGCGGCGCGGGAAGGCGGACGATCAGATCATCGCCGCTCTGGCGCCATTTCAGGCGTTCGTCGCTGCCGAGCAAGCGCATCTCGGCGCCGTCCGCCGCGCGCAAGCTTCGAATGCGAACCTCGGCTTCGCGGGGGGTGTCTAGCAGCAGCGCATACAGCGCGTTTTCCTTCCGGGTGAACCGGACCGGCACTCCGGCCGAGGTCGTTGACTCGGCGCGACTCCAGGGACGGGTGCCCCAGATGGCCTCGCCGTTCACGTCTAGCCAGGCGCCGAGAGCGAGTAGGCACTTGCGCTGTAGCTCGTGAATGCTGCCGTCCGCCCGTGGGCCAACGTTGAGCAAGAGGTTGCCGTTCTTGCTCACGATGTCGACCAACATACGGATGACCGCCCCAGCCGGGAGGTAGCTATCTTCGTCGTCGACCTGGTTGTAACCGAAGGAGCTGCTGATCCCACGACAGGTCTCCCACTTCTCCGCCTGGATCTCGTCGAAGGAGGTGTACTCGGGCGTGACGAAGTCGTAGTGAATGCCGGGCGGCTGCAGGCCCGGCCGTCGCGGCGGGGTGAACCGTGTGGCGAAGCGATCGTTGATCACGCCGTCTTGCACACGATTGTAGTAGTAGGAAAAGAGCTCCAGTGTGTTCGCGCCGGGCGGATACATGATGTCACCCCACATCACCGACGGCCGATAACGATCGATTAGCTCGCGCCAGTGCGCATCCGCGTATTCGACGTACTTCGGCCCGTCGAGGATCGTCGAGTAGATCTTCTCAGGCGCGTCGATGCGTTGCGGGTTCAGCAGCCAGTCCATGCCTCCGCTGTAGTAGAGCCCGGCGCGCAGACCCCGCGCCCGCACCGCCGCCACGAACTCACCCACGAGGTCGCGCCGCGATTGGTATCCCGGGCGCGCCAGATTGCCGACCTGACTCGGCCAGAGCAGATAGCCGTCGGTATGCTTGGCTGTGAGCACGACGTAGCCAGCACCCGCCTTGTCAAACAACTGCGCCCAGTCATCCGCCACCCACTTCCGCGCCTCGCTCTCGAAGATGGGCTGGAAGTCTTCGTAGGCGAAGTGCTCGCCGAAGGTGCGGTCGTGGTACGCGCGAGTGGGCCCGTCGTCGAACTTCAACGTGTTGAGATACCACTCCGCGTAAGGGTTCTCGCGGAAGTACGCGTCGAAGCCGCGCTCGGCGATGATGCTATAGGGATCTTTTCGAGAGGCCGCCCAGCCAGGTACGGAGTACAGGCCCCAGTGCACGAAGATCCCGAGCTTGGCGTTTTGATACCAGTGGGGCAGCGGATGCCGCCGGACCGATTCGAGCGTCGGTTCGTAATGCTGCGGCTCCGGTGCCATAAGCACTCAGCCTTTCATCATGGCGCCGGGAGATTCAAGCTCGCACGCCGCTGGCCGCAACCGAGCTAAGCGAACCGCGTGAAAAATTATCGGCGCGGAAATCGAACGGCGCTGGCGGAGCCAGGTCGAAATGGCGCGAGAGATCGGAAATCGGGGGGCGATTCTCCCCTGGATCCTTATGCCACTTCGAACAGGCCGGCCGCGCCCATTCCGCCGCCGACGCACATCGTGATCACAACGTATTTCACTCCGCGCCGCTTGCCCTCGACGAGCGCATGCCCAGTCATCCGCGAGCCGCTCATCCCGTATGGATGACCGATCGAGACCGCGCCACCGTTGACGTTCAGCCGCTCGTCCGGGATGCCCAGCCGGTCGCGGCAATATATGACCTGGCACGCAAACGCTTCGTTGAGTTCCCACAGCCCGATGTCGTCCATCTTGAGGCCGTTGCGCTCCAGCAGCTTGGGCACCGCGAATACCGGCCCGATACCCATCTCGTCGGGTTCGCATCCCGCCACCGCCATCCCGCGATAGATGCCGAGCGGATGCAGCCCGCGCTTCTCGGCCTGCGCGCGTTCCATCAACACACAGACCGAGGCGCCGTCGGAGAGCTGGCTTGCGTTGCCCGCGGTGATGAAATTTCCCGGACCCCTTACCGGCGGCAGCGAGAGCAGCCCTTCCAGAGTGGTGCCGGGGCGGTTGCATTCGTCGCGCTCGAGCGTGACCTGCTGGTGCGTGATCTCGCCGGTCTTCTTATCATCGAAGCGCTTGGTAACAGTGGTGCTGACAATCTCGTTATTGAAACGTCCGGCCTCCTGCGCGGCGAAGGTTCGCTGCTGACTTTGGAAAGAATACTGGTCCTGAGCTTCGCGGGAGATCTTGTAGCGCTTCGAGACGACCTCCGCGGTATCGATCATCGCCATGTACACCGCCGGCGCGTTCTTGAGGACCAGTGGATCGCCCTGGCGGTATGCGTTCATGTGCGAATTTTGCACCAGGCTGATCGACTCGACTCCGCCCGCGACCACCGTCTGCATGCCATCAACCATGATCTGCTTCGCCGCCATCGAGATGCTCATCAGGCCCGACGAGCACTGCCTGTCCACGCTCTGGCCTGCGACACTTACCGGGAGCCCAGCGGCTATTGCGCACTGGCGCGCGACGTTGAAGCCCTGGCTTCCCTGCTGCAGCGCGGCGCCCATAATCAGGTCATCGACTTCGCCCGGTTCGACGCGCGCGCGTTTGAGCGCCTCGCGAATAATTGGGGCGGCCATCGACGGCGACTCGATATCATTGAACGCGCCGCGATACGCTTTGCCGATCGGGGTGCGGGCGGTGGATACGATGACGGCTTCTCTCATAAAGAACTCCTTGTTTTCCGCGCGCACTCACCGCGATCGCGGCGGACGCGATTATTGACCTGCATACTGTCGCCCTTTGGCTGTATTCGCAACTCTTCCAAACTGCTTTCGCACAGGCTTGATCGCGAAGATTGGTCTGCGCTCCGGTCGGTGCGATCGCGGAGTAACGCATCGCGGTGCCTCCGTGTCCGGCGGCTCAAGAAGAGCGGTACATGATCGTTCCATGGTCGCTTTTCCGATCCGAAGTCCACCGCGCGGCAGCATGGGCGTAACATCGCGAGTCTCCCGCGTTTCCGTGCGCGCGGATGAGGTATTGAGGAACCACACCCGTCCGTGCCAGCTGAAATGGCCTTCGACGAAAACATGACGATTGCGCAGGCGTTGACCGATTACGCCCGCATCAGCACGAGCTGCATCCCGCTCAGGCTCAGCACGTCGTTGGTGCCGTCCTCGATCAGCGAGGCACGGGCATCGCGAAAGATTTTCTCGATCCCGTACTCCTTGCTCAGCCCGTTGCCGCCAAACACCTGCAGAGCATCGCTGGCGACTTCGAAGGCTGCCTGAGTGCAGAAAACCTTCGCCGCCATCGCGTACTCGAGTGCCGGGATGGCCGCGGCGTCGTTGTATTCCATCGCCGCACGCGACAGGCGTCGGCAGGCCTCAACCTTGGTAAACATTTCGAACAGATGCTTCTGAACCAGCTGATGCTCGCAGATCGGCTTGCCGCCCTGGATCCGTTGCTTTGAGTAGTCGAGCGCCGCCTCGAAGGCGGCTCGCGCGACGCCCGTGAACACGGCGCTCATCGTGCCGTTGGCCTTCGTCAGCACGTGCATCCCGAACAGTTCGAAGTTGCCCGGCTCGGCAAGCATGTAGCGAGCGGGAATGCGAACGTTGTCGAAGAAGATTTCGCCTTGATTGAGCGCACGCTGTCCAATTTTGTTAAGCGGCTTGCCCTTGGACACCCCCGGCAAGTCGAACGGAACGAAAGCCGCGGCGCCGGCGCGCGGTTGGCCGCTGTCTGATGCCGCCATCAGGTAGGTCAGTCCGTGGGTCGCGATGGTGCCGTTCGATACCCACGCCGCCTTCTGACCGTTGATGACGTAATCGTCGCCCTCGCGGCGCGCGATGACGCGCCCGCCGCGATTGGTAGGATCCCCGTCGTCGAGGATCGAGGAACCCCAATCGGAGCCGTGCGCCGGCTCAGTGACCGGCCAGCATCCGATGTATTTGGCCTCGCGATCGGCGACAAACGGCTTGACGTATCGATCTATCAGCCCGCGATTGCCGGTGGCCGCGAGCGCCTCGAACGGAAAGCCGGCAACCCCGAGACTGATCGCGAGGCCTGCGCTGCCCCATCCTAATTCCTCGAGGAAAACGTGCATTCCAAGGCCGTGCAGCCCCAAGCCTCCAAACTCCGTCGGAATCATCGCCGCGTGGTAGCCGAGCTGGTAAGCCGACCTATAGAACTTCCACAGGATCGAGTCAGGCTCGATCACCTGCTGCGGCTCGGCGAGGCGGTCGAGCGTGATCGCCGCCGGGCGCAGCACGTTTTTCGCGAAGCGATGGACCGCGTCCTTGAGTTCCGCGATCTCCTGGGGGAAATCGACGTCGAGTTCCAGGTAAGTCTCCATCGCGCCTGCTCCTCTTTGCTTATTGCGGGTTCAATCCTTGTTGGCGTTAGGCGCGGGAGGCGCGAAGTTGGGGACTATCTCGAGCGCCTTGTGCAGGAATTCCAGTTCTTTCTGCCGGTACTCGAGCGGCGCGGGCGCCTGGATCATGCCGTCGCGCTTAAGTTCCTCGACCACCCGCAGGTCGCGCTCGAACGGATTGCCGTGCTCGTTGACGAAGTAGAGCTGCTCGAAAGGGAGCTTGGGGCGCTGGCCGCCGGCCTCGCGGCTCTCCAGCGGATACCCGACCGTCATCAGCACCAGCAGATGCGCCGATTCAGGCAGCTTGAACAGCTTGCGCATCTTCTTCTCGCGCTGGCCGTCGAGCGAGCCAGTGCCGATGCAGCAGGTGCCGAGCCCCTCGTCGTAGGCGACCAGGGTCGCCTGCGCGATGCCCTGTCCGCAGTCCATGTCGGTGAGCCCGGTCTGCATGATCCCGTCGTAGTTCTGCTTGAAGTAAGGGATGATCACGGTGTCGAGGAACCGATGCTCGACTGCGGGATCCAGACCCATCACGCGCGCGTCGGTCAACTCATGCAGGCGGTCGCCCTGAGTGGCGTGACCGGTCTTGCGATCGAAAATTGCTTCCTCGACCCAGTACCAGAGAATCACAACCGGCGCGTGTTTCAACTGCGAGGTCCCAAGCGGTGCAACCAGCGCGTCCCATTTCTCCGGCGGCGATTCTCCGCGTACCATCACGATCGCGCGCAGCGCCTGCACATTGCCCCAGAACGAGGCGATCCGCGCCGCCTCGAGCATCTTCTGGATCTTTTCCCGCTCGACCGGGCGACACGGGTTATAGAAGCGGATCGTGCGCCTGATTCCGATAGCCTGTTTAAGTTCCATTGCGTGCTTCTCCCTCTTAGCTGGCGCGGGCCGGCGACGGCGCCGCAGCCTTGTCATAATCCCAGGTCGTGGCGGTCACACCCTGTTTCTTGAGCACCGCTTTCTGGACCCGATGGGTTTCGGTCTTCGGCAGGCTTTCGCGGAAGTCGAGGTAGCGTGGCACCATGAACTTCGCCATCCGCTCCTCGCAAAAGCGGCGCAGTTCCGCGGGCGCCACGCTATGCCCCGGGCGCAGCACCACCGCGACCATCACATCATCCTCGCCCAGCTCGGACGGCACGCCAAAGGCGCCCGATTCGAGCACCGCGGGATGCTGGTTGACGATCTTCTCGACTTCGAAGGACGAGATATTCTCGCCGCGCCGGCGCATCGAGTCGGTTTTGCGATCGGCGAAGAAATAGTTGCCGTCGGCGTCGCAGTACGCCATGTCGCCGGTGTACAGCCATCCATCGCGGATCTTGGCGTCCGTGGCGTCGGGGTTCTTGAAATACTCGACGCGGCGCGCATTAAGGTTGTCGATTTTGAAGATAAGGTTGCCCGCTTCTCCGACCGGGCATTCGGCGCCGTTGTCGTCGACCACCTTGGCCTGGATTCCCGGCGGTGCTTTGCCCATCGAGCCCTTGGGTGAAGTCCCCGCGTTGAACAGGCTGAATCCGCCGCCATCGACCGCTCCGTAGCCTTCCCACACGGTCAGGTTGAAGCGCTTCTCGAATTCAGCCCATGCCCATGCCGGAGTCGCGGCACTGAAGACGATCCGCACCGTGTTGTCGGCGTCATCGGGGTGCGGCGGCTGCTTGAGCAGGATCGGAATCATGGCGCCGAGCGCGTTGAAAGTCGTCGCGCGGTAGTGGCGGATATCGTCCCAGAAGCGGCTCGCGCTGAAGCGGCGTCCGAGCGCGACCACGTAGCCTGCCACCAGCCCGCGCATCACGCTCAGGAACAGGGCGTTGGCGTGAAACAGCGGCAGGCAGGTATAGAGGATGTCGGCCGGCTGGTAGCCCGCGCCGGCTGCGGCAAACATCCCGAACCCGCGGTACCGAAAAACCACGCCCTTGGGCAGCCCGGTGGTGCCCGACGTGTACAACAAGGCCGCAATTGCGTCGGCGTCGAGCGCGACATGGGGCTCGTCGGCCGGCGACTTCGTCAGTTCGGCCAGCGTGATCGCGCCGGGCGGCATCGCGAAGCCCGCGGGCGCTTCGATCGTGTCCACGATCAGATGCTTGATCGCGGGAAGGGTCTCGCGAATTGGGAGCAGCGACTCGACCAAATCGGCCGAGATGAACAGCACCTTTGCTTCCGAGTCATTCAGAATGTACGCGAGGCCCTCGCCCTTGAGCGCGATATTGACCGGAACCGCGTAGGTGCCGAGCTTCTGGGTGGCGAAGAACGCATCGAGGAACTCCGGCCGGTTCGGCATCATGATCGCGATACCGTCGCGCGGCTTGATACCTAGTCCGGTAAGCCCATTGGCAACCCGGTTGGTGCGCTGGTTGAGCTGGCCGTAAGTGATTTGCTGATCCTCGAACCGCAGGAAGACCTTGTCGGGATCTGCCGCGGCCTTCTCCCGCAGGGTGTTTGCCAATGAGAAGAATTCGTCAGCCATGGTTCTCCTATGCCGCCAGAATGTGGATGCAGGAGGCACCGCCGAAACCCTGACAATGCGCCAGGCCGATCTTCGCGTCGCGTACCTGTCGCGGTCCCGACTCGCCTCTGAGTTGCTCGACGATTTCCACGATTTGCGCAACTCCGGTTGCGCCCAGCGGATGGCCCTTGGCGAGCAGCCCGCCGGAGCTGCTCACGGACACCCGTCCGTTGATGGCGCTCAACCCCTGTTCGACAAACTTTCCGCCTTCACCACGTTCGCACAGTCCAAGGTTTTCATAGTGGACGATTTCGGCGATCGCGAAACAGTCGTGCAGTTCGATCACGTCGAGGTCGTCGGGCTTGAGGCCGGACTGCTGATATGCGAGCGACGCCGCGCGCGTGTTTATCTCGGTCACGAACGCGAGCGGGTCGCTTGCGGCTCGCTCCGATTGCAGCACGGAGGCGACGATGGTGGCAGGCTTGCGGGGCGTGGTTCGCGCGAAGTCCGCGCGCGCGACGATCGCGGCGGCCGCTCCGGAACTGGTCGGACAGCACATCATCAGGGTCAGCGGATCGGCGACCATGCGAGAGCCAATGACATCTTCCACCCCGACCTCGATCCCGTACTGCGCCTTGGGATTGTGCGAGGCGTTGCGATGGTTCTTCACCGATACCATCGCCATCTGCTCGACCGTGGTACCGTACTTCTTGCTGTGCGCGCGGAAGACCTCGGCAAACATCTCGGGCATCGGCGCCGAGCGTTGCGCTTGCGATGGCGCCGCGAGTCGCGGCTCGGCAGCCAGCGGCCCACGCTGCATCTTCTCGAATCCCACCGCCAACGCCACGTCGACCACGCCGGCCCGCACCGCCATCACCGCCTGGTGAAAGGCAGTCGAGCCGGTCGCGCACGCATTCTCGACGTTGATGATTGGGATACCGGTGGCGCCGACGCGATTGAGGAGCCGCTGGCCGGCCGTGATCCCCTGCATCGCGTGGCCGCAGCAGGCCATTTGGATCGCCGAATAGTCGAGTCCCGCATCGGCCAGAGCGGCATCAATCGCTTCCTTACCGAAATCTTCGAAAGATTCCTCCGGGTGCCGTCCGAACGCCGACATTCCGACTCCGATCACGCACACATTTGGACTGTCAATCATTTTAAGCCTCCAGCGAGCTATTTTTGCGTAAGGGTGATCAGATGCAACCGACATGCCATGGGCATGATGAGGTGGGCCCGTACTGCTGGGCAATTAACATGTCGAATTAAGCAGCCTAATCATCCACCCGCACATGATGCCGTTTGCATCAGAGAGATTTGCTCTGATGCGAACGGAAGCACTCGGGCGCTTCGACACGTTCGAGCGCGCAGCGGGTGCGTTTCGCGCCGCGGCTGGGGGTTTCGAGCGGACGGGAACCTCGGCAAAGGAACCACTCGCTACGGGTTGATGAAATCGGAGACTCAAAAGGAATTTCGGGTTCTGGGTCATGAACCAAAAGCCCCGGCAAGCTTTCGCACTGTCGCGACGATATCGTCGCTCGACGTTCCTGCGCCGAAGACCGCGGACACACCCCTTTCGAGGAGGCGCGCCTTGTCGGAAGGGCTGATAACCGACCCGCCGATCATCAGTGGGATGCGTTCACCTCCTCGCTCGAGGGCTCGGAGAAGGTCGTCCAGATAATGAATGTACTCCCACGAATGACAGCTGATGCCGACTACGTCAGCCGACTCTTCAACCGCAGCCGCAGCGACCGATTCGGGCGAGGCAAACCGCCCGAGATAGATCACCTCCATGCCCGCATCGCGAAGCATCGCGGTGACAGCCAAAGCTCCCGTCTCATGCTGGTCTAGGCCGAGAATCGCGATCAGCACGCGTACTCGTTTACCGTTTCGAGCTTCAGCTTCCATTGTGCGTCCTAGAAGGGAGCGGGCGTGCCGGAGAGTGGATCGTACTGCATCCCGTACGCCATCCGCATAGCGCCTGAAACCTCGCCGATCGTGGCGTCCGCCTGAAGCGCTGTGATCACCGGCTCCATCAATGATTCTTTGGGGTCGGCGGCGCGCGACCGCAGCTCCTTCAGGGTGCTGCGGACACGTTCCTGGTCGCGCGTTCGCTTGAACTCACGGATGCGCTCGATGTGATCCAGGCACGGCTCGATCTTCGTCTCGACGACCTCCCGGAGCATGGTGTCCTCTTCCTCCGGGATCCGACAGACGTTCACGCCGACCTTCGCAACCGATCCGTTCTGGATCTCTGCGGCACGCGTTATCATGGCCTGCTCCAGGAGGCGCCGGAAATAACCTCTGTTGCTCAGATCCACCGCGTCGCCCAGAGCCTCGATCTCGTGGATGCGGTCCGCGATCCCGCGTTCCACCTTGTTAGTGAGACTTTCCACATAATACGAGCCGCCCAGGGGATCGGCGACTTTGCTGCAGTCGGTTTCGAGCCCGATGATCTGCTGGGTCCGAAGTGCGAGGAGATGAGCCTCCCGGCTAGGCGTCCGATACGCCTCGTCGAATGTCGAGATTTCCATTGCCTGTACCCCGGCGAGCGCGAGCGCCACGGCCTGAACCGCGCCGCGGACGACGTTGTTCACCGGCTGCTGGGCAGTCAACGCGCTACCCGCAGTATGCGCAGTGATGTTGGCCGACCAGGAACGCGAGTCCTTCGCTCCGAACTCCTCCCGCATCATGCGTGCAAAGATTCGCCGCGACGCGCGGATCTTGGCGATCTCTTCGAAAAAACCCATGCGGCAGTTCACCAGGATGGCGATGCGCGGACCGAAGCTGTCGATATCGAGACCGCGTTTCATGAGTTCGCGAACTACTTTTCGGATCTCCACGAACCCGAGCGCCATTTCGTCGACAACGTCGGGGCCACCATCGCTCACAAAGTAAGTGTCTTCAACGAAGGAGTGAAACCGGGGCATCTCGCGAGTACAGAATTCAATGGAATCGAGCGTGAGCCGCAGCCGGAGTTCAACCGGCATATGGACGGCATAGCAGTAATCTTCCCCGTACAGCGGCGTTTGGATTACCGATCCACGCAGCGCGCCCGGGGCAACCTCGTGATTGCGCGCGAGGAGATAAAGACAGGCGACCGTGAACCACGATGGAAGCGAATGAGAGAGCGTGATGCGGTCGAGAGGAATACCCTCGTATAGCTCAATAAAATCCTGAAGGCGGCAGATGGAGACGCCCTGCGTACCGACTGCCGCACGCGCGAACGGGTGATCGGGATCGAGGCAACCCACGCTGGGCGCATCGCCGATGACGTCGAGACCCACTGCTCCCCTGGCGATTAGATCGCGGAACTGGCGGTTTGAATGCGCCGGGGAACCTTCGCCCGACAGCTCGCGAAGAATCCAGGAGTTCGCATCATGCCGTGGCTGAGTCCGACGGCCGCGAGTGTACGGGTAGGCTCCCGGATCGTTGAGATCGGTGGCGTAATCGATTCCAGAAATGTCCTCGGGCCCGTAGTAGGGCTTTCCCACACTTGCGTCGGTCGGCATGACATCCCCTCCTCGCATCGCGGCAGCACGGACCACCGGTCGCCGCGTGAGAATTGGTTTCACTTTTCGGATATCCAGCAAATGACCTATAGAATCGTGCTCGGTCCAACGCAAGCTATGCACCCCGGCTATGCCTGGCGCGGCAGTGGCGATCGCCGTCGTAACTCCACTTATCGATCAGCGAACGCCAGGACCGTGGGTTAGGCATGGCGTCGCCAGCCGTTGTATACATTGCGCCAAAGTAGCAGGAGCGTTTTGCCATCACGCCCATAGATTACGGCGATTACGAATTCCTTAAAGTGGAAGTGACCGAGCGTGTCGCGACGATAACGATCACGGCCGCTATCCGCCGGAGGAGGACCAGATGAAGCGCAGGAAGGAACCTCGGAGCAAGACTCCGAGAACTGCTCGCATACCGTACAAAACGTTGCTGTACGAGGTCGACGATGCGATCGCGACGATCACGCTCAACCGCCCGGACCGCCTCAATACGATCGTGCCGCCGATGCCGGATGAGATTGAGGCCGCGATTCATCGCGCGGTCGCCGATGCCACGATCAGGGTAATCGTGATGCGCGGGGCCGGACGCGCGTTCTGCGCCGGGTTCGACTTCGGCGGCGGCTTTCATCAGTGGGACGACCAGTTGACCACCGATGGCAAGTGGGATCCCGGCAAGGACTTCATCCGGGCGGCTGCCGGCTTCGGCCTTGGGGCTGTGCCGAAGTTCATGAGCATGTGGCGCTCTCCCAAGCCGGTGATCGCCCAGGTCCACGGCTGGTGCGTGGGAGGCGGCAGCGACCTGGCGCTATGCGCCGATCTGGTGATTGCCAGCGAGGATGCGCGGATCGGGACCCCCTACTCCCGGTTGTGGGGCTGCTACCTGAGCGGCATGTGGATTTACCGCCTCGGACTCACCAAGGCCAAGGAGTACGCACTGACCGGTAAACCGCTGTCGGGTGCGAAGGCTGCGGAGATCGGGCTCATCAACGCAGCAGTGCCGTTCAAGCGCCTTGAGGATAAAGTGCGCCGCGCAGCGCGCGATCTGGCGTCGATTCCGCTATCGCAACTCGCTGCGATGAAGCTCATTGTCAACCAAGCCTACGAGAACATGGGCCTGGCCTCCATTCAGACGCTCGGGCCGATCCTCGACGGGCTCATGCGCAACACCCCCGATGCTCACCGCTTCATCGAGCTGGCCAAGCGCGAGGGCGTGTCGAGTGCAGTCGCCGCGCGGGACGGCGCCTTCGGCGACTACAGCCAGGCGCCCCGCGAGGAGCAGCCCAACCGCGCAAACGTCATCCGCGTCAAGGATTCCTGACGTGTAACGACGCATTCTCCCCGCGCATCGAGGCGGATCTGATGTATTTTTACTCCGGCCGGTTGATCTACTTTTGCTCCGGCGTTGACCTCGAAGCGGACGCGTACCGAAATTCGCCTCCGATCTGGTCTGCGCGTGCCGGCGAAGGTGAGCTGTTCGATGTTGCACAGGTCAACGGCTTCTTTTTGCGCGTCCTTGGCGTCAACACGTATCGAAACCGACAGCGCCAGACGTGCGGCCGACTGAGCGGCGGGATAGAATCTGACAACGTGAATGACCGTCTTAGGGGCAAGAGGAGACCATTATGGCGGCTAGCAAGCTGGAACGCCTGCTGCGGACGGACAAACAGAAGAGATTCGAGTACGATTTCCTCAAGGACACCGAGAAGCTCGATTGCTGGGAAGATGTCGTGGTCGGCGAGGAGTACGATTCGGAGCAGACCTTCGAGGTGACCAGGGATGACCTCGTTATGTTCGCCGAGGCATCGCTGGACTCGAACCTCCTATTCTACGACGAGCAAGCCGCCAAGGCTTCACCTTACGGCCGTCTCCTGCCGCATCCGATTTTCCTGGTGGAAATCGCTTTTTGGTGTATCGGCAAGGGGCGCGGGAACTGGCTGCGAACGCCGGGAGCGATGAATCCCGGCCAGCACATCGTGTGGTACGAACCGCTCCACCTCGGCGACATCATCACGATGAAGCAAAAAACGCATGACAAGTGGATTCGCAGGCGGCACTGTTACATCACGAATGAACTGAACTTCTTCGACCAACGCCACGTGAAAAAGGCCACCTGGTGGGCCACGCTGATCCTGCCCAGGACGCGCGAGGACATTGGCAGGTTCGCGAGGGCGTGAACCCAACCGCGCCTGCGACAAGGCCGCCGGCAAATCGACGCGGCCAGCGAGGCGAAGCGCAAAGCGACCAGATGGGAGAAAATCGATGAGCGGGAGGCCACTGCTGGCGGAGCTTAAGATTGGCACACGGCTGCCCGAGCATCGGCGCACCGTGTCCCAGGACGATTTCGACCGGATGGCGGTCGCGTCGCTCGACTACAATCCCGTGCACACCAACGTCGAGTGGGCAAAGCGGGCGAAGGTCTTCGGCGTTGAGTCGACGGTCTCCCACGGCATGATGACCATGGCGTTCCAGGCGTCGATGATAACCGAGTGGATTTATCCGGTCGGCGGTAACCTGCGCTCGATGGACTCGAAGTTCACCAGACCGGTGCTTCCCGGCGACACCGTTACCTCAACCGGCGAGGTCATCGAAATTCATTACTCGGGAAGGCAGCCCGTCTTCGCGGTCGTCGCCATGACCTCGGTCAACCAACGGGGCGAGACGGTTGCCACGAGCAAGGCCGAGGTGGTGATCCCATAAGCTTCGCCGGCGCAACCTATTCCCGATAAGCGGAGCGGCCGCAGCACGGCGCCGGAAATCGGAGTTTCTCTTGGCCTGCTAAAGAGAGCACGCTCGGACAGCAAATCTTCGGGGGCACCACTCATTGCTTGCGACCCCGGATGGGCTGCCCCCCAATTTCCAGCCAATCATAAGCAGAATCCGCCGGTCGTTGATCCGCCCCGCAGCCAGCGAGGTCCGCTCACTGACCGTGCAACGCGGAAGTGATCGCGTCGTAGGCGGCGTAAATTTCCGATTCCTTGCCGGGGTCCCAGAAGCCGTCGTTGGCGCTGGTCTTCACAATCACCACGTTCTCGCGTGGATTCACATATATGAACTGAAAGAACACTCCTTCGGCTGAGTATGCATGATCTTCAGCTCCCGGAAACGTCCACCACTGGAATTGATATCCCAGCGGACTGCCGGGTATGAGCTTGCCGGGCTGCACCTGCGACGAGCCCGGCGTCGTGGCTTCATCGACCCATTTCGCCGGCACGATCTGATTTCCGTTCGACCTGCCGTGGTTCAGAAAGAGCATTCCGAAACGCGCGTAGTCGCGCAGCGTGGCCTGTATGCAGCAGAAGGTCGCTTCCATTCCGGTGCCGTCGGTGAGCCACGACGCATTGTGCTCCATTCCAAGTGGCTGCCAGATCTTTCGCGACAGATAGTCGGCCGGATGCTCGCCTGTAGCACGGCTCACCAGTCATCCGAGCACCTGGGTGTCGATGCTCCGATAGTAGAAGCGGCTGCCGGGCTCTTCCTCGCGTCGGAGCGATCGCGCGTAGTCCTCGAGCGACAGTGAATTCTGCTCCATCGTTCGACGCCACATGTCAGAGAGGTCGTCGCGGCCGCCATAATCTTCGTCGAATTTAATGCCCGACGACATTTGGAGGATGTTTTTGATCGACACGCCGTCGTAGCCTGACCCGCGTAGCTCCGGGATGTAGTCGGTGACGGGACGATCGACGTTCGCAACCTTGCCGTCCGCGATCGCGAGGCCAACCAGAGTCGAGGTGAATGACTTGGCGACTGACATCGAAGTGAACAGCGACTTGTCGTCGGCGCCGAGATAGTATTTCTCAAACACAATTTTCCCGTTTTTGATGACCAGCAGTCCGGTGGTGTTGGTACGTTCCATGATGTCGTTGAGCGTTCGCGTTCGGCCCTCGAATTCGTAGCTGACGTCGAGCGCGCGCTCGGCGCGCGGGATCTGGGCTACCGGCCCTCCTCGGTTGATCGCCCGATTTGGAAAGACGTTTTCCATGTGACGAAACGCGCCGATCCGAAAATCGCGGTCGGTCGCTACGCTCTGCAAGAAACCAATATGGGAACCGACTTGTTGCGCTCTCGCCGACGCGGAGCAGGTCGCCAACATCAGGGCACCGACCAGGACGCAGGTTCGAGTTCTCACTCCTTTGTTCCTCAAAACGCTGTGTGTGGCGAATTGCTGATTTCCCCAGAATCAGCAATTCGCCACACACAGGCACGCGGCACGCGCCACCGGCTTGTCACGTCAGTGACCTTTTGCTCTATGGCGCGGCCTGCTAGACAGATGCGAATGAAGCCTGGCCGCGGCCTCGCAATGACGCATTGCCCCAACTGCGGAGCGCGCATCGTTCCCACACCGAGAGAACTTCGGCGGTGGCGGCTGGATGCCGGATTGAATCAGCGCGAAATGGCCAAACGCCTCAAGATTAGTGCGACGCACGTCGCCTATTTGGAGAACGGTAAGCGGTCACCGAGCGGATTGTTGATCGAACGCTACCGGAAATTCATTCCGCAATGAATCTTCGGCCACGCCGCCGCGCTCGCGGCTTGTATGCGACATTTGCGCGATACGCACGCACGAGCAGAATCACGTCAACTGAAACCAGAGCAGCGATAATCATTTCTGCCGGCATTCCCGGTGCATACTCGCAGTCAACTATTACAGACTGTATGTTAACAAAGGCGAGGCTCAAGAAGCAAGGGACCCGCGTGCACTGAGTCAAGTATATTAGTGCCCTTAGGAGCGTGAGGCCTGCGATGCTGCCAATCGGGTCATCTGGAGGGTTCATGTGTGTCTATCGAAAAGAATTTTTCCTGACACAAAGTTGGTGCGAAGTTAGTTTGCCGGGCAATGCTTTGCGACTAGGTGGGGAGCATTCGCGTCAATCACAACAGTCTGACAGAAACGATGGTTGTGCCTGTTCAAAACCTAAACACGGACGTATTGATGATGGAGGCCGCCGAGGATCGGTATCACCGCGATACGGCCGATCTTCTGCGTCCCGCGAAAATCCGGAGCATTTTTGTTCAGTGCGAGATGGGTCCGGACCTCATTGTAGTACGAAGCGTATGCCTTCAGGACAGCGCGCAAGTGCGCTTCGCTGAACACGATGAGGTGGTCGAGTGATTCGCGGCGTATCGATCCGATCAGCCGCTCAACGTGCCCGTTCTGCCACGGCGAGCGTGGCGCCGCAGGGCGATCTCTGATCCCCATTGCGCGAATGCGGCGAGTATAGGCTGGACCATAAGCTCCGTCGCGGTCACGAATCAGGTGACGCGGCGCTTCGTCCCAGGGGAAGGCGTCGGTAACTTGACCTGCGATCCATTCTGCAGTCGGATTGCTCGTCACGCTAATGGTCACCAGGCGCCTTCGGGCGTGGCGAAGAACTACCAAGCAATAGAGCAGCTTGAACGAGATCGTTCGCACCACGAACAGATCGATGGACGCAATCCCAGCGGCGTGATTGCGCAGGAATGTCTTCCAGCCCTGCGAGGGTGGTCCCTGCCTCCTGGCCATGTACCTCGCCACGGTTGATTCGGCGACCTCGATCCCGAGCATCAGCAGCTCGCCGTGTATTCGCGGCGCGCCCCACAGTGGGTTCTCCTTGCTCATTCGTCGGATGAGGTCGCGGATCTCGCGGTCGATTCTGGGGCGGCCGCAACGCCGGCGGGACTTCCAGCGCCAATAGGCCCGAAAGCCGCGCCGATGCCAGCGGATCACGGTCTCCGGCTTGACCACAGTGATCGCATCCAAAATCGAGGGGAACCGTCGGTATATCCAAACGAAGATCAGCCGGTCGATGTTTCTCAGCCACACTCGAGACCGGGACTTGCGACTCAGGACGATCACCTGCTGACGCAGAACCAGATTCTCAGCCTCGAGTCGCGCCCGTGATTTCAACCGCGACCGCGCGACGAGCAGGAGCTTGGTCAGGAACCCGAACATCGCGCTTCCCAATAGCACAGCTATCGCGGTCCGTCATCCCGGACGAGGTTTTCGGTAGCCACAGGCGAATTACTGATTTCCCCAGAATCAGCAATTCGCCACACACAGCATTGCAATGGACTATTTCAGACCCCAGCCGCCGCGTGAGTTGGAATTCGACACAGACAGGCGACAACGCGACCTTATGCAGGCTCCAAAGGATTGAGCGTCGGCCTGGAAGCGCTTCGACTATCTCCCAAAACCCTGGCCTCTGAGCCACTCTTCAAAAACAACCAGGCTAAACAAAATCTTGTGGTTGTCGTCGTGCCCTGTGCGGTGCCGCTCAAGCATCTCCCCCACCGCCGACGGGCGCAGGTACCTATAGATAAGAGAGCCGTGGTCCAGCAAAATGTCGTCCATCTTCTGCCGCCTTGCGGTGCGAAACCAGTCATCCACGACATTCGTGGTGAATCCGCGTTTCTTTCTTCTCAGAATCTTCGCAGGAAGCAGATTTTGGCACACCTGGCGATGCAACCACTTTTGCGATCCATTTCGCACCTTTAAAATTGCTGGCAGCCTTTCCGCAAATTCCACGATCTCTTTATCCAGATAAGGTATTCGGGCCTCGAGACTATGCGCCATGGAGAGCTTGTCGGCGTACATTAAGAGTTCATCAGGAAGAGTGGATCGCAATTCCAGAAACTGAAACCCGCCAAGCTCGTCGGTCTCGCTCAGAAGCGGCGCGAAGTGTTGCCAGCACGTAAGGATTTCGTCACCTGTGGCAGGACCGATAATTCCGTCCTGAAATAGTCCATCGATTCTGTAACCGGGCAGAAGCGACAAAACGTGCTGATACCTTCTTAGCCGGTCAGGAATATCAAGCGACTGAATGCCTCTTCTGAGGGTCTCATTCCGCGGCAACCCGCGGATGGCCGAGGCGACGGGGGCACGCATCCACTTCGGCAAACCTCTCCACAATCGGCCATAACGTATGCCAAGATGACGGTTATAACCACCGAAAAGCTCATCTGGGCCTTGGCCGATTAATGCAACCTTCACGTCCTCCCGGGCGCGCTCACAGACGAAATACATGGGAACAATCGAGGATGTTGCGACCGGTTCTTCCATGCAGGAAACAATTCTGGGAAGCTTTTCCTCAAAGGCTTTTCTATCCAGCAGCACGGCCGTATGTTTCGATGAAAATCCCGCGGCTGTTTCCGCCGCATCCGCAAGCTCATCATCAGCGAAGCTCGTCCCGTAGCCCACGGTATACGTGCGCCATGATTCTCCGTTCATATTCATGAGCGCAAGCAACAACGCAGAGTCGACACCGCCGCTCAGCAACAATCCAACAGGCACGTCGCTGAGCAGGTGCCTTTTTACCGATCGCTTGTACAGTTCGAGCAACTCTTCGCGGGCTTCGCCAACGGACTTCACGGGTGAAAAAGGCACAGGTTTAGACCGGTACCAGAGATGCAGCGAAAAAGCGCCCTTTTCAAAGGTCAGCATGCTTCCCGGGGCCAGCTTCTTCACGCCCGCAAACAGAGTGTGAGGCGAGGGCGTGAAGCGATATCGGAGAAACAAATTTAGCGCGACGGGATCAACCTCAGGCCTCTGGTCTGCCGTCGCGATAACTGGGCGGATCTCTGAGCCAAAATAGAGCTGGCCTCTGTCGATCCTGTAGTACACCGGCTTGATGCCGAACGGATCTCGGGCAATCACCAATCTCTTTTGCCTCGTATCCCAGATCGCCAATCCAAACATGCCGTTCAGCCGATGCAGTACTTCGTCGCCCCATTGTTTATACCCGAGGACAATGACTTCCGTGTCGCATCGCGTCTGGAATACATGCCCTAAGGCTTCGAGCTCGCGTTTGAGTTCCGGAAAATTGTAAATTTCGCCGTTGAACACCACCCAGACCGTTTTTCCCCGATCCGACATCGGCTGATGACCGCCCTCAAGGTCGACAATTGAGAGACGCCGGAATCCGAAACCCAGCGCTCCTTCCAGGTAATAACCTTCATCATCGGGTCCCCGGTGGACCATGGTCCTGGTCATCTTCTCGAGGTCCAGCCGCTCGACCGGAGCCTGACTTACAAAGTTGTATTGTCCGCAAATCCCGCACATAAACTCGCCTAGCTCGGTTTCAGGTGTTCCAAGCCTGAGTGAGGAGTGTTCCGATAGAGAATAAGGCAGAGACTTCTAAACAGTTGTGAGGAAGCCCAACGATGCATGGGTGTGTTGTCCCAGCCCAAATGGAGTTGACGGCTTCGGAAGGAGCCGTCCGGCTTTTGCCAGAGGGTCAGGATCTGGTCAAGAGCGATCGATAACAGGTCGTCCAGTCTTGGGAATCGGCCCCTCAGCAATATGCCCAAGTTGATGCACTCGGCATAATCGTATGATTCCCGCCGGTAGACTTTCAGGCGAGGCGCATGGGAGAACGGTCTGGGCACGCCTTTTTCATCAAATAAATTCTCGATATAGTAGCTAACGCCGCGCTCAATCGCCGTGGTACACTCGGGGTGTCCCGTGAGTGCTTCGATTTTTGCAAGTGCTTTGAGAACGAAACAGGTATGAAAATGATCGACAAAATTTCTCTCGCCATCGTTAGCATAGTACCAAGAGCCGTCTGCATTTTGAGATTTGAGGACAAAATTCAGATTTCTTTCAGCAACTCTCCAGTACCGTTGTTCCGAGAAGTCCACTGACGCGCTGGTTAACAGGAATGCTCGGTAGGCGTTCGCGTTGATGACACCGACGGAGTTTTCAGAGAAAGGCGTATAGGAACAGCAAGAGGCGTTACCCGACGTTTCAAAATCCTTGTAGTCCAGAAGAACGTGCTGGGCAGCCGATTGCATAATCTGACGCCACTTCGCATCCCCATCGATCTGATAGACTTCCTTGAACGCCTCGTAGACATAGGGAACCGTCGTTATGAGAGGCGTACCTGCGCGGATTGTGCCGCGGCGTGTCTCCCAGTTGAATGGGTATCCCCAGCAGTGGTTGTCATAGCCGGGGCACTTGGTTTCCTGGAGGACCTCGAGGAAATGGACGGCCTTACGATAGTATTGATCCCTCCCCGAAACCTTCGCGAGGAAAGCGAATCCCATCGCGTAGTGGGCATCGGCGATCGGGAATCGCTGTGGTTTCCAGAAGAGCCGCCGCGCTGAAGGAACAAATGCCTCGCTGAATACCATCGGAAAGACCGCTGCTTTTCCGATCAGCGGCCTTGTATAGTAAAGAGCTTTTGCTTTTCGTCCAAGGTCACTCGCAAAATAACTCTGGTGATCGTAGGACACTTCTCCGTAATGATCGAGCCAATCGATAAAACGAGAAAGAACGGTCCAGATTCTCTCGGTAAGCAGGGCACTTGTCTCCGATCCTGCAGCCAGACGCGATGGTTGTTCGATTGGCACAATCTCGAAAGCGTCAACGCGTTCGAATCTAGAAAGGGCCGCTAATATCGCTCTTAATTTTGCCATCTGCTCTTTGCGATGGAATCTGATCAGTTCCTCGGAGACAGGCCGTTCTGTACGGTCCAGTGCGGCTGTCAAATATCCGCACAATAAGGCTATGCCGCCAAGCAGATAAGGCCTCTTTGCTGCTCGATATGAGCACCGGAACAGTTCCCATACCGGATGCCCACCTAGGCAGTAGTCCTGCTCGCCATACGTGAAATGTGCGGCTAGAACTCCGCGCCCAGCCGTTCCTAGCGTCCGATTATGAAAGAAGGACTTTTCTCGAAATGATCTTGTCTTCCAGCCCATCATCCGGGCGGTCGTGACTGCGATCCAGTCGATGCCTCCGACTCTGCTCGGGATGTATCCGCCGATTTCCTCGAAGCACTGGCGCCGGAACATCTGACACTGACCGGAAACGTAATTCTGCCCTTCGAAACTATCCGTGTCCGAGCTATATCCCGACTGTCTGAAAATAGTCCCCGCTACTCCAAGATGACTGTCTTCCTTGAACTTATCCATAAGAAATTCAAAATGATCGTCATCCAATGTGACATCTGCATCCAGGTTGCCGATCACTTCGTATTCGATGCCTTTCAATCTCTCCTCACCCGCTTTGAAGGCCTGGGCCTTCGCCGCGAAACTTCGGCCCTCGCGCGCAGGAAGAGTGACCAATTCCATCCACCCGTATGTCGCGGCGTATCCGCCTACGATGCTTGCCGTGTCGTCCGTCGAGCCATCGTTCACAATCACCCACTTGGCAGGCAGCGCAGTTTGCCTGATCACGGACTGAATCGTATTCTCGATGAATTCTGCCTCATCACGAGCGGGAGTGATGAGGACGTATGTCACGCGCTCTGATTGATCACGCATTCGTGACCTCCGGAACACCGCTCCAGTTTCCAGGCGCTGAACGTCGGAGGGCAGTCTATCGTAGCTACTTCTGCAGCAGGCTCTCATATACGTCTCGGGTCAATTTGCCGACCAGATCCCACGAATGCCGGGCTTGCATGAAGTTCTTTATTTCCTGTCGACGCTGGTCCAGCCCCTTGTACAAGTCACTCCCGAAATACACCTCGATAACTCTGGCCAAATCCGCAGGGTCACCGCGCCGATACAAAAACCCTGTTCGTCCGTCGATTATATCTTGTCTAAAGGAACCAACGTCAGCGGCGATGACCGGCGTTCCAAAACGATACGCCAGGAACAGCACGCCACTTTGCGAGATGTTCTTATATGGCAGCACCACAGCATCCGCTGCCTTGAAATACACTTCTTGGTGTTCATCTGGAATAAATTCGAACTTGCCAACGATGCGATCTCGAATGTCGGTCCCATTTGCTGTTTGCAGGATCTGCTTGTAATATTCTTCGTATCCTTTCATTGGCTCGCCGACGATGACCAACCGGTAGGTCGGATTTTTGGGAAGAATCTCTTGAAATGCAGACAACAGGTATTCGAGACCCTTATAGGGCACGATTCTTCCAAAGAAAAGGATTGTTCTTTCTTCCTCTCCGATGCTTAGCCGCCGTTTTGCTTCCGAAGGAGTGAGATCCGTGTCTCGAGCAACGTTATTGATCCCAAAAGGTATGACCGTAACAGCTTGCGCTCGGACACCAAAATCCCCGCAGAGTTCACTCTTCATCTCGTCCGTATGAACGAAAATGTGATCAACGAGCCTATATTGAATCGTCAGAGTCATATGCTTAACCGGCGAATCGCTCGAGTCCCTCTTGTCTTGATTAACGTTGTGTGCTGTTAACGCGACCTTCTTCCCGGATAGTTTGTAATAAAGCATGAGAAGCGTTCGATCGAACGACTCGAACTTGTTGTTCCACAGGATATGGAACAGTGTAGGCTTGGCAAACGTGACATAGCGAATCAATCGCGTATAATAGCTGAACAGCTGCAATACCTTCGTCGTAAAGCTGGCTTCCGATTGCTGTATCCCTCCCAGGTTTAGGAACTTCAGCTTCGGGGTCGTGTGGAACTCAGGGCTGTCCACCCGGTCGTTACCAATAACCTCCATGCAGACCCCCTGGGCGGCCATTGCCGTCGCCACTCCAAACGCGTAGGGCCGGTCCTGGCCTCCTGTCAGCAGAGCGACGTCAAATTCAGCAGGTGACCCTGCGATTTGGCCGCCCTGAGCTTCTCCTCCGAGGCCCGAAGCGTCACTGGCAGCGACAACTGCTAAAAGGAGAAATATCCATACTGGGTCTAGCAGCCTGAAACCGGCTTCGGTGATGCTGTAAACCGCCGCAGTGAAGAGGTAGGCCAGGAGGAGGGCGCCGTAGGTTGGATCGGTGCGAAAGGTCCAGACGGCGCGCCGATAGCCATGAATCAGAATCAGCGAGATTAGTCCTACCCCTACCCAACCGAGATTGAGGTAGGTCTCAAGGTAACCATTGTGCGCCTCGCTTAGGTAGTCCTCTGGAAAGGCGCTCCACATCTTTTCCAGTCGCGGCCCGAGCCAGAAGCTCTCGTACCCGGTGCCGACGAGCGGATTCGTTGCCAATGGAATTAAGGTGTGCCAGATTTCCGTTCGCTCATGGAGGTTCGTCTGTCTCCCCATTGCGTGCACAACGTGGGCATAACCACCAAGAAATAGAGTGAGAGTTCCCGTGAGTAAAACTGCAAAAACGAGTGCATGCACGGCCGCGGGGCGGCGTCCTATAACAGGCCAACCGGCTGCAAGCACCAGCCCAGCGCCAAGGACGAAGCAAGCTGCAGAGGTAGCGGAGTGGGCCATGACCAACAGCCATACGCCGAAAGCCAGCAGCGTGCCCTGAGCCAGGAAGTGCCGGACGCGGTTGGGCTGACTGTTATCGCGCAACAGCATAAGGACCAGCCAGAATGCACCCACTGAGAGGACGAAAACGCTGACACCGAGCATGTTCTTGTCGGTCGACACACCGCAATTTCCCGCATAGCTCCGGGCGTGGTATGTGCCCAAATCCCGGTAGTACTTGATCAAAAGTACAGAAGCGGGCATCAGAACAAATCCGACGCGGGTAATCAGGCGGTCTAGTGCCGCACTGGGCCGCGCGTCCGTTAGAACAATGAGCACCATCACCAGGTCGCCTATCCCTTTGGCCCATCGCCGGAACGCTACGCGGGGAAAGTCCGACCACAGCACGCTAACCAGACAAAAGGAAAAGTACAGCAGGATCGGCCAACTTTCCTTGAGCAGGTGAGTGATCCTGCCGCGGCGGGGAATCAGAGCAATGAGGCCTAGGGCCATCAGGCTCGCCAAAATCGCTCGGTCAATCGGGCTGCCTTGTAGAAGGTTGCTAGCGCTGTTGCTCGTCGGGGTCATCCCGAGCCACATGGAGACGGGTCTCGACCCGTTGATCCACAGCCAAATCACCGGGATCCAAAGCGCTTTGGAAGTCTGGACGGACTTGTCGCGATCCAGATAAAAAAGTCCCAGAACGCCGATCGCGCAGACAAGGGTGGCCAACGAGCTGCTGCTCATTTATTGTCCTGTTGGCCAAATCGGAATCGGCTTCGCACGGCGGTTCATCACGAGTCGAGTAAGAGTCGGTGCGCAAGTTCCAACGTCAGGAGCCTGTGAATCTCCGTAGTGTAATTGCGGTTGCCTTTGAGATGACCCCTGACAATGGTTCGGACTGATTCTGGCTTGAGATAGGGGCGAGAGAGAGAGCATCGGTCCAGGAGCATCTCACGGACGTAGTTTGCCAGCTCGTCGCGATACCACACTCGAAAATGAAAGATCTTGTGGCGGCCGATCCAGAGACGTTCAAGCTGCGGCGGGACAAACATGTGATCGATTTGCGCAACCCACTGCGGCATGCCGTAGTCGTAGGTGTATTCAGCCCTGAATAGAAACTCGAGCGCGGCGCGGGTAAAGAAGTTGCTCGAACCGCCGACGCCGCGATCGGTGCGCAGATTCGCAAGGGCGGGGTTCCCCTCTCGAACCAGTCGCAATCTGCATTCTTCGTTGATCGCAACCGGGCCCGGCGCTTTGTACACGGTCTTGACGAAATCGTTGTCGAGATATGGAGTGCGGACAGTAACCTGGGTCTGCTCCAAGCCAAGCACGCCAGAGTGATGCCAGGGCGATTGGCGGAAAGCGACAGCCGTAACCCGATGACCCTGGCGGAATGCGTCGTAAGTCTCTCTGGCTGCATGAATCTGCGGCAAGAGCTCCGTCTGGTAAAGCCCTGCAACAGGCTCCACCGGCTTAAACATTATCGCATGCAAAAGCATTTCGCTGCCGAACGTTCCCATCATCCGCACCGGAGCTATCTCTCGAACCTTCTCGTTCACATATAGATCCGGCGAACGGCCAAGGTCCACGGTCGCGTCTGTCAGATAAATCGTGCGCTCGGCGTACCGGGAGAACCGTGAGAGGAATTCCTTACCGGTAGTGATCACCTGGTGTGACTGGCCACAAATCCTTGCTACGTGGCGCGCCAGGCGCACGTCCTCATTGTCGCGGTACATACTGCCGAATGTGTAGCACGGCAGAGACCCCGGTGGCGCCTTGCTCCATGCCATGATGATGCGGGTGTCCAGCCCGCCGGTGAGCGAAACCCCAACCCTCTCGTTACCATCAAAATAGCGCGGCAGATTGCGCACGAAAACGTCACGCAGATTGGCAAAGTATGCCTCCGGCTTGAACGGCTCTTCTTGTTCCCATTCTCGCGGCTCGAAATATGTGGCCTTCTTCTCGAGAGTTCCACCGCGGAAGGACCAGGCCGCTCCAGGAGGGAGAACATGGACGCCTGAAAAGAGCGTCCGGTTTTCGAGCACGCAACCACAAACAATGAATTCTCCCATACCGCGCGGATCGATGACGCGTAGCTCCGGGCGCACCTTCAAGATAGCCTTGGCCTCCGCCGCAAAGTAAAAAGCATCCTTCGCTTCATGGTAATAAATCCGTTGCAAACCGTACCGGTCGTTGAACAGCTTCACCGTCCCGTGCGGTCGGTCGGCGACCAGACCTTGAAAGCGGCCATTCAATCGCTTGGGAAAGTCCGGTTCCTCTTCATACTGGTGCACCAAATAGTTCGGGCCATCTGTTTCGACCGCATGGCCAGCCGCACGGAGCGCCTCGACGGTCCCCGGTTCGCGGAATTCTTCTCCTGAAAAAACCAGAGTGACGTCGCCATGCTCATTCTGCAGTGGCATTGCGGCGGCAAAGGAACCCTCCAGCGCCACCCAACCTACGTAAATGCCCTGTGCGGGATCACTCCAGCTACCGGTGGTATAAGAGGACTCGTGACGAAGCGATTCCAGCATCTGGTGCAGTTCGCTCTCTGCGCTAGCACCTGGACGATTTGTGATAACGCCGACGATTCCGGGCAATTCTTGTTCTCCTGGATTGATTCCGCTCTCAATTGAACCTGAATCGGGCGTGAATAGAGTCGTCAGCGTCGTCGAATCGAGGCTATTCGAAGCTCACGAGGCCCTCCCTGCATTGCGTCGAAAGCTATCCAAAAGGCAGGGTTGGACGCAAAAACGCACCCTCCTTCTCGCGCCCGCGCCGTTATGGACAGCCCTAGCGCCATACTCTCACGCCGGATTCCGGTTGAAATCTACGGTACCAGGCACCGCGCAGTTCGCGCAGCCTTGCCGCCAGGGGTTCTGGCAGACGATCAGCCAATCGATGGTGTAGCTTAATGCTCAGGCCGAGCGAGCCCCAGTGAGTCAGCGGAACGTAATACCGCGGTATGTCTATGCGTTCGAATGCGTTTCGCTCTTTAAACCTGCTCAGGGTGCTCTGCGTCTTTTTCCCGTAGGCAAATTTCCCGCAAACCAGGTAGGAGATACGTCGGTCGGCACAAGAACCTACCGCTTGTGCCACTAGCGCATTCATGGGCGACTTATCCCGGTGCCGGATCATCGAGATCATGTGCATCATTCCGGCCTGAGTCCCGGTCTGGTCAACCACAAACTTAATGAAACCAACCAGCTCGTCGCCTACGTAAGCTCCGACAAAGACGCTCGAATCAAGATAAGTCGCACTCAACTGACGCACGGCTTGTAGACTCTTCCCGTAATGTGGGAACCGCCTTTCCTGCCGAACGGGGCACTCGTTATAGATCTCCCAGATTCCCCGGGCGAGTGTATCGTCAAAGGCAACTTCCCGGATCACAACCCCCTTCTTTTCCGCTTGCTTGGCTTTGGTTCGTGTGTTGTGCCGAATCTGCGTGGTCCACCAGTGTTCAAATGTGGAGACCTTCAGGACAGCCATGTTGTCCCATTCCATTGGATAACTGTACTTCGGAGTGGTCTCAGGCAATTTCTGCATGAACGTAAAGAGGTCAATCCGCAGCCCGGATTTGCGCAGTTCGCTGAGCGCCGCTTCAGGATCGTCCAGAAACTTGTGCTCATCCGCGTCGAGCTGCGCAATTCGGCACAGTCGCCCCTGGATCTTAACTTCCCTGCCGCAAATGTTCATTCCCGGTATTCTGAAAATTCCTGATCGGCCGGAAAAATTAAGTGTTCCGCGACTAGATTTCCCTGTTCCGTTGGTAGGAAATCTGCTGGAAAAGCCATCGTAAATCCTGCTCTTTAGCGTGATTGAGGCCCAGATTGCGATCCGTCACTTGCGCGCCGCAGATTGCAGCCGCCGAGCCTCCGCTGATCGAGTCCGGGCCAACGCGCGCGCGGATTGTCCCACGACCAATCCGTTTGCCGGTACATCGTGCGTCACCAGGGCTCCCGCTCCTACCAAGGCATGCTCGCCGATCGTGACACCGCACAGAATCACTGCGCCACTGCCGATCGACGCTCCGGCCCGCACTATGATTGGCTCCAGGCACCAATCACCCTCGCTTCGGATTGATCCGTCAGCGTTCACCGCACGCGGATGGCGGTCGTTGATAAATACCACGCCATGGCCGATGAACACTCCGTCGTCGACTACGACTCCCGAGCAGATAAAACTGTGGCTGGAGATTTTGCAGCGGCGACCGATTTTCGCCGCCTTTTGGATCTCGACGAAGGCGCCAATGCTCGTTTCGTCACCGATCTCGCATCCATAAAGGTTCACGAACGGCGCCAACCGCACTTTCTCGCCGAGTCTGACGTCATCGGCGACCGCAACGTTGCGAGGAAACTTCCGTCGGGCTGCCATCACGCTACACGTCGGCTGGGCGTATCGGTACCATCGCGCCTCGCTGCCGGAGCGAGAGGTTGGCGGCCTCAAGTACACTCACCGCGCGAAGGGCCGAAAGTCCGTCGGTCCGCGGGGTGCTTCCGGTCAGTACGCAGTCGACGAAATGCCGGCACTCCACGTCGAGCGGTCTGGATTCCTGGAGCCGCGCGGGCGCGATCTCCTTTTGCCGCTCGGATCTCCGAAACTTGCCGTAATCGCCGTCGAGCGGGTTGGGAGCCACCACTCTGTCGTACAGCCGGATATTGTCGTGAACCGCCGCGTCGTCGAAGAGCAGCGTCTTCTTCGAGCCGACGATAGTGGCCCGGCGAGTCTTGAGCGCACCGAGCCAGCTCACGTGGATGAAGACGATCACGTTGGTGGGAAACCGCAACGTGAGCATCGCTACGTCTTCGACTCCGCACCGGCAATGGCTCTGGCCCTGGCATCCGACCGCCGTTGGCATCCCGCCCATCAATCTCATCGCGATCGAGACGTCATGAGTGGCAAGGTCCCACACCACATTCACGTCGTGGTGGAGAAGACCGAGGCTGGCACGGACGGAATTGATGTGGACAATTTCACCCAGTTCGCCTGACCTGACGATGTCGGCGACTTTTGCGATCGTCCGGCTGTACTCAAAGATATGCCCGACCATCAGCACGCTCTTGCGCTCGCGCGCGATCCTTACCAGTTCCGCCCCATCCGCGAACGATGTAGCAAGCGGCTTCTCAACCAGTACCGCCTTGCCGGCAGTCAGCGCTTGCTTCGCGATCGTAAAATGCGTGCTCGCCGGCGTCGCGATCACCACGGCTTCGATTTCGGGATCCTTGAGCAGGTCGTCGAATCGGGCGCTTACTTCAACTTCCCGGTGAAGACGCTCCACGCGCATGAGAGATTGGGCGTCGACATCGCAGGCCACTATTCTCGGGGAGCATCGCAGCTCGTGCAGGGTGCGAAGCAAGTTCGGCCCCCAATAACCGAGCCCGACCACGCCGATTCCGCTCAGCTCTGCGCTCGGTTCCGGTCTGGCCGCAGTCACCTTCACAAGCACCGATATACCACTCAAACGCCACCGCGGAGAAGGGCGATCGGAGTGCGGACAAGAATCTGAAGATCGCGCTCGAGCGACCAATGCTCGATGTATTCGATGTCCAAGCTTACCATCTCATCGAAGGAGAGGCGATTGCGTCCACTGACCTGCCACAACCCGGTCAGGCCGGGCAATGCGTCGAGGCGGCGCCGATGCCGGACCTGATACATCTCGACTTCGTAGAGAATAGCTGGGCGCGGGCCGACCATGCTCATTTCGCCGCGCAGCACATTGACGATCTGCGGCAGTTCGTCGATACTGAAGCGCCTCAGGAATGCGCCCAGCCGCGTGACCCTGGGATCCTTGGCGATCTTGAACAGCATCCGGTCGCCGTTCGTGAATGGCTTGTCTTCCTCAATCCACCGGCTTGCGTAGTCGCGATGCGACTTGTCGCCCGCGGCGGGCCTCATCGTGCGGAACTTGAGCAGTTCAAACGGGCAGCCGTTCATTCCGGCGCGAAGCTGGCGGAACAGAATCGGCCTCCCGTCGATCAGCCAAATCGCAAGCGCGGTAAGCAAGATTACAGGGCTGGCGGCGACGATGATCGCGCTGGCCAAAACAATGTCGAGAAAACGCTTGATCGGAGGGTTGCATCGGGAACCGGGGGGCCGCTCGAGTACGTTCCGCATGGTTGATCAAGCTCGGTGAAACGTAAGCTACACTCTGACGATGGGGTAAGTCCACGAGCTGTCGTTACCGAAAATCAGGTCCGAATGTAAGACCTTCGCCTCGCTTCTCGCGCTCGATCCTGCTTATCGTTGAGCGAGCAGATAGTGGCGCGGTCGCAATCTGGAGTTCGAGTTTGGCGGCGGCGGCGAGAGGCAGACCAGGAGTAAGGATCATAGACATGCCGAACGTTGGGCCGATCCTTTGAGTATAGGATCTTCAAAAGTCGAGTGTTTTCACGCCGGTCGGAGTTCCGACCCGGCAGAGGCCGCGAAGAAGCGCGCCCTAATCGTCGGCTACCTCACTTATCGCACCGACGCTAGAGTCAAGAATCAGGTTCGCGTGCTGACAGAAAACGGCTACGCGGTGGATGTCATCTGCTTGGACGAAGACTTGGAGGCGTCCGGCGACATGGTGAACCTCTTAGGTATCGCGCTACCGCGCTATCGGGGCAGCAGCCCGTTGCGGTACGTTCGCAGTTATTTGGGTTTCTTCACGAAGGCGGCGGTCGCGGCGGCTCGGCTTTCTTTCCACCGTCGCTACAATCTCGCGATCGCCTGCAACATGCCTGATTTCTTGGTGCTGTCCGTGCTGATACCAAGACTATTGGGCGCCAGAATCGTTCTGGACGTGCACGATCCTTTGCCTGAGCTCTACAACGTCAAATTTGGGCGGCCCAATGGCTCCTTGGGCCAGAGATTTTTGATGCTCGAGGAACGGGTCAGTGCATGGCTTGCTCACCGGGTGTTAGCGACGCATGATCTGCACGCGCGCAGGCTTCAGGCGGCGGGGATTCCAGCACGCAAACTGCGTGTCGTGCTGAACGCCCCCAGCTCAGTACTCTTCAGCTACAGCCACCAGCCACTGGAGCATCCGGGCAAGTTTCGCCTTGTTTATCATGGCACAATCGCGGCGCGCCATGGGTTAGAAATCGCGCTTCGGGCGGTTCATCTCCTGCGTCATAAGATACCGGAAATCGAGCTGTTGCTGATCGGCCGGGGCGACGGTCTCGAAGATTCCAAAAGGCTCAGCCGCAAATTAGGGCTCGACTCTCTGATTCGTTTCGAGCGCCCGCTTCCAATCGAACAACTGCCTCCGCTTCTGCACGATTGTTCAGTCGGCTTGGTACCGCCTCGCAACAACGCCGCAAATCAGATTATGTTACCAGTCAAGTTGATGGAGTTTGCGATGCTCGGCGTGCCGATCGTGGCGGCGCGCCTCGATCCGATCACGCAGTACTTCGACAGCAACGCGATTGAATTCTTCGCGCCTGATAGCGCAGAGGATCTTGCTGGAGCCATCGCAAGACTCTACGAGCATCCTGAGCGCCGCGCCTCGATGGCCCGGGAGGCTAATCAAACTGCGCTCGGGATGTGCGCGAACTGGGCGCAGAACTACCTGGAGGCTGTCGGTTGAACCGATTGCCACCCCGTGATTGCCAGGCTGGCGAGCAGCACCTTGCCGGGAGAGGCTGTTTGGCTTATACCGCGAGTTGGAATCGGAGCGTAAAAACGGAAATCCCGGTTTAGATCACACGTGCCATTTCGCTGAGCTTTGTCCGGCGATACAAGATTTGAGGGCACTGATACGCAAGTGAAAACGCCGAAACCTCTCGTTAGTGCAATCATCCCTACTTACAACCACGGCCATCGTATCGCGAACGCGATTGATTCGATCCTGACTCAGGAAGCAGCCGGCGAGTTATTTGATGTCGAGGTGCTTGTCGCCGACGACGCGTCTACCGATTCGACGGCGGAGGTGGTGCAGCGCTTTCCTCGGGTCCGGTATCTGCGCCTCCCTCGCAGGCAAGGGGTCGCGGCCGCGCAGAATGCGGGCATCCGCGAGAGTACCGGTCAGTTCATTTCAATTCTCGGCGCCGATGACACCTGGCTGCCGCACAAGCTGCGTGTTCAGGTCCCTTTGCTTGCGCGGAGCCCACAAGTCGGAGTGCTCTACAGCCAGGTTATCCAACGCAGTGGGGGAGCAGACGAGTTAGGTCCAGAGGTGTCACGAGCGCCATCAGGTTGGGTTTTTGAGCCGATGCTCAGGGAAAGCTTCGCCGGCCATTTTGCGAGCATGCTTGTCCGTCGCGAAGCTTTTGACCGGGCCGGCTTGTTCGATGAAACCCTTACGACGCATGAAGATTATGACATGTCACTGCGTTTGGCTTTCCACTTTCAATTTCTCTTTGAGCCGAGGCCGGTTACGGTCTACAACCTCTCACCGCGCGGATTATGGCTCAGCTCGACTTCGAGCGGCGTCGGCGCAAAAAACCACGCTCGCGTCGTCGAGAAAGCCCTCGCGATGCTTCCCGACTCAGCCCCAAATCGGAAATTGCGCGATGAGGTACCGATTCGAGTTGCATTCAGTGCCAGCACTCCGTTTGTGCTAGTGGGCGAATTCACGCAGGCCTGGAATGTTTTGCTCGAAGCACTTCGGGCGTATCCCTCCAGCGTCCAGTATCCATGGGTGCGGCAACAGATAAGATGGATCGCAGGTAAGAGACTTTCTCGCGCCGCATCGCCGCTATCAGACGTGCGCGAACTTTGCACTCAGATTGAGACCGCCACGCAAGTGACCGGGCGCGCTAACCGACGCTATATCAGATGGATACTGTCGGACATTTGGGCGGAAGTCGTCGTGTTGAAGGCCGCCCCCGTCCGCATCGATATGCGCGCGTATGCGGCGCTCCGAGCGCTTACTTATGCGCCCTCGAATCTCGCCAAGGTGCGCTACCTCGGTCGCGTGTTGAGAAAATCAGCCGGCCCGACTCCTCCAGTCGCCACTTTCTCGGTGAATCGCGATTAATGTAATTGGTCGCGAGCCCAAGCCTATGACAGCGGACTACGCGGAGGCTGTGCGGAAACATCGCATTGATCTTCTGTACTCGCAGGGGACGCTAGCCGCCCTAATCGAGACGATCCCGCAATCCGATCACCTGCTGATCGAGAACGTGGCAGTTTCACCGCCCTTTCAAGGGCGTGGCCTCGGCCGGAAGTTGATGGCGCACGCCGAAAAGGTGGCGGCGTCATTGGTTCGCCGCGAAACTAAACTCTGTACAAACAAGCTCTTTGTCGAGAACATCCAATGCTACATCAAGCTCGGCTATTGGGTGGAGCGGGAGGACGACTTCAAGGGCGGCTTTGTGGTCCATATGAGCAAACCGATTAAACCATCAATGCGTGTCCGTGGTTGACACCCCGATGATGAAGCTGGCCACTCAGGCGGGGTTGGAAAAATCGTGGGCGGCCGCCTCTCTTTTTGCAGCCGCGCTGTTACTCTTCGGCGCCGCCATCTACAACGGATACCCGCTGTTGGACCCGGACACCTCGGGCTACCTCCGTCCGGTTAACCTCGGCTATCGCAGCTTCTTTTACTCTCTGTTCCTCGCCTCGGGACGCCTGGCAGGCTCGCTTTGGCTGGTGGTATTCATTCAATCGCTGATCGAAGCGCACCTGCTTCGACTGATCCTGCGCGTCGTCTTCGGGGTCGCGTCAGCTGCCGCCTTTATCGCAATTGCCGCTCTACTCTGCGTACTGACCTGCCTGCCGTGGTGCACGGGCTTTATCATGCCCGACGTTTTCACGTCGGTACTGGTCCTGTGCTTCTTCCTTCTGGCGTTCTGCTCTCGGCGCCTGAGACCCGCGGAGCTGGGGTATATCTTCGCGCTGACTGTCCTTGCTGCCACCGTACACTTCTCGCATCTACCCCTGGCCGTAGGCCTGCTCCTGATGACCGTGCTGGTCCGGATCGCTTGCCGCAAGCGGCCGCAAATTCCACCACCGAATCTGATTCTGTCGGCACTGCCGATAGCTGTGGCCCTGTTACTTATGATGGCCGTGAACTACTTCACGCTGGGCGAAGCAGCCTTCTCGGTCGATGGATACGCGTTCCAATTGGCGCGGCTGGTGGCTGATGGGCAAGCCGTCAGCTATCTGCGGGAAGCCTGTCCGCAACGCAGATATGCGCTGTGTGAATATATTGACCGCTTGCCGAACGACTCTGACGAGTTTCTCTGGTCGCCAGATAGTCCGTTCAGAAAGGTCGGGCCGTTTGCTGGCTACCGCCGGGAGGGGCGAGAGATCGTCGTACATACTATCATGCGGTTTCCGCTTTGGACTCTGAAGAGCGCTCTTGAGAACACCGCCCGGCAAGTTGTCGAAGTCCGCACGGGGACAGGATACGGTTTCGCATCTTATAAAACTTATGGAAATGGAAATCGGCAGAACACGAGCGACGAAATACGTACTTACTATCCGTCGGAATACGGCGCGTTCGAGAATTCACGGCAGAGCCGCGGCGAGTTGGCTCATTTGTTCAATCTCAATCGCCTGCATAGGGCTGCCCTGATTTTGAGCTTTCTGTATTGCTGTGCGATGGGCCTGCTCTTCGCCAAGCGCGGACAATGGCTCCAGACGGAACTGCTGGTTACTATCGCTTTCGCGGTGCTGGTTAATTCGTTTGTCTCAGGAGCTTTGTCCCGACCCACAGCGCGCTATGGGAGCCGCCTGATCTGGCTGCTGTCCTTGTTCGCCCTGGCCTCGTATCGCCAGGCTTATGACCTGCTATGGCCGGCGCGCGCTTCGAGCGAATTGAGCCAGCCAGAGCGTTTGACACTGCCGGTTCGCCGCTCTTCTCAAACCCTGTTGCGACACCACCGCTTGTAGAAATTGCGCATAAAGACCCGACCGAAATGAGAAGCGCGCTATGCATTCCCACCGGCGATCCGCGATAAAACCAAAACAAGTTTAGTCTTTAAAATATTCTGCCGGTGTAACGTCATGGACAAGAACGCTCCCCTACCCCGAGATAGTTCACCAGCAGAGGCAGTGCTAATCCGCATTAATTGCCGCTACACCGCCGCAGTCCGCAAATGCGATCACTCGGCGGGCGCTCGCGGGTCAGAATATCGCGCATTCCCGTCTAGATGTTTCGGTTCCAGTTGCGCGAAGATTGCGTCCATGATCCGTGCTGTCCTTACAATCTCCTGGTGGGGGATCGGATCGGGAGCGCCGTCGACGATGGACCGGTAGAACGCTTCGATCAGGTATTTCATTCCGGACTTCATATGGAAATCGCGTGCTGCAAAAATCTTGAGATTCGTGAACAGGCTCTTCAAATACTGGTCCGCCATGATCAATGGCGGTACGAACGTTTCTGCGTAGCTCTTAAATTTGGCGCCTCGAAGTTTGACCAGCGTCTCCTGATCCTGATCCAGAACGAGACCGTTCTTCGTGCCATAGAGGCGGAACTGGTGCAGCGAGGGTCTCATCTGTGACGAGAAGGTGAAGTACGCGGTTGTGCGCTGCTCCTCGGCGATGATGACCCGCAGCTCGTCGATGATCTCGGATTCACCCATGCTCCTCAGCTGCGGGCTCGTAAATCCATAGGCCATGACTTCGGGCGAATCCGCGGTGAGGAACTCCGCGATCCTCGCAATACCATGACTGATGATGTTGTGCAGTAGTTTGCCCGGAAGCTCGCGAACCCAATACTGCTTATCGCCCAGCAGCGCACCCGCATAGCCCGAGCGGCTGATCTCATAGCCGTAGTAGCTCTCCATGTGGACCGGCCCATCACCAAGGAAGCCGGCTTGGACCAACTTTCTCATCCGTCGCGTGGCGGGCCGAAACTGATCGTCATGCCCGGCAGTAATCTTCAGACCCTTTCTTTCCGCGAGCCCGATTAGCGCTTCAGCTTCAGACGCATGCACAGTGAACGGCTTTTCGACATAAACATGGCATCCCCATTCCAGACACGTTCTTGCAATGTCGTAGTGACTCTGGGGCGGCGTCGTGATGTGAACCAGGTCAGGTTGAGCTTGCGCTAGAAGTTCTGTCACATCGCGATAGTAGGCCCGGATCGGAAATCTCTCGTAGAGTTGCTGCGCCATCAACGGCTCCCGGTCGCAGACTCCAACGATTTCACATCCTTCGATCCGCTTAATTTGGGACGCGTGACTGTCCGCAATCTTTCCGCACCCGACGATGCCGACCTTAAGCACGCGGCGCTCCCTGGCGGCAGCCTTCAAAAAAGAGCGCCAGTCCGGCCGAGGTCGAGACCTTCGGGGTCCATCCCACTCGTGTTTTCAACTTTTGGTTGCTGTAACGGGTCTTTTTCCAGTTGGCATACCAGCGGCTGCGATTGAAAACCGGGGGCAATTGCTCTTCGGACCACGCCGAATACCGCTCCCACAACCAGCACAGCGAATAGCTGACTACGTGCGGAATGTACAGCGAAGTAAACTGTTTGACGTTCTTCTTATACAGGCGGAGGAATCGGCGGCTGGAGGGTAATTCGTCGTCTACTACGTTGAATATTTCGCCATCTACGCCTTGGGTGACACCGGCCAGTGCAATCGCGTCAGCGCAGTTCTCCACGTAGGTGAGCGGTATTGGATTGGATCCACCCAAATGCAGAAATATGCCGAATGTATCGATCCCGACGCGCCCGGAAATAGCCTGGCTGCCAGGGCCGTAGACGTATCCTGGCCGCACGATGACGTAAGGAATGGAGAATCTGTTCGCGTAGTCCATCACCACCTGATCCTGTTTGACCTTAGCGAAACAATAGGCTTCACCACGGCGCTGCGCGGGCTGTTCGAGCGGGCAAGTTTCATCCAAGAGGCTGGATCCAGCTCTTGCCATGTTGTCGTATACCGCAAACGAACTGATGTTGACGAAGCGCCGCAAGCACCGGTGAACGAGCGAGGCTTCGAGCAAATTGCGAGTGGTCACCACTGTATTCAGAAACGCATCAGGGAAGGACTTCTCGCCTCGGCCGGCCGCCAGATGGAAAATAACGGCCACATCTTTGGTGGCTGCGATGCATTCGTTCAGGGAAAGAAGGCTTCCACGCACCACCTCGACTCGTGCATCGTTCTTGTCTCCCAGAAACGCTTCGAGCTTTGTTAGATCGCCGGTGGGTCTGACGAAACAGCGTAGATTGCGAAAGCCAAGATTCAGAAGGCTCTGAACAACCCGGGGCCCAACGAATCCGTTAGCGCCAGTGATCAAGAGCAGATCATTTGGATCGGCAATGAAATTCATGTCTCTTCGTTGATGGCTCGAGCAGATAGTCGCGCTTGCGCCTCACGGTTGGTGTGCCGATCACGAATTTGGCGCCGGTTGATACCATGCCGCTGCACTCCGCTTCAACGATCGGCCTGCTCAGCCAGCAGGGCGAGTTTCGCCTGCGGTCGCCATCCGGCGGAATTCGTCGACGTCGCGCATCAATTCGTCGTAGCGGCCGCACGCGCGGATGCGGCCGTCGGCGATGAAGACCAGCCGATCGCAATGCCTGACGGTAGCCAGGCGATGGGCGATCACGAGCAGAGTCTTACGGCCCTGCAGCGACTCGATCGCGCGGGTGACTTCCGCCTCGGTTCCCTGGTCAAGCGCGGAAGTGGCCTCGTCGAATACCAGCAGGTCGGGATCGTGATAGAGGGCGCGGCCGATCCCGATGCGTTGCCGTTCGCCACCGGAGAAGCGAACGCCGCGTTCACCGACCACGGTGTCGAGGCCCGCCGGCAGCGTGGCGACTAACTGCTCGAGTTGCACCATCCGGACCACGGCTCGTACGCGCTCCAGGCTGATCTCGGCGTCGGCGAAGCCGAACGCGATGTTGCGGGTCAGGCTGTCGTCGAGCAGAAAGATTGACTGGGGTACGTAGCCGACCCGATGCTTCCACGCGAACCGCCGATCGAACAGGTCCTGACCGTCGATCAGAATGCGTCCGGACGAGGGGCGCAGCAGTCCGACGAGCAGGTCGGCGAGGGTGCTCTTGCCCGCGCCGGAGGGTCCGACGACCCCGATTGATTCGCCGCGGCGAATTGTCAGCGAGATCTTATGTAGCGCCGGATACTCAGCCTCGGCGTAGGCAAACGACACGCGCTCGAATTCGATTGTCCTGTGGAGCATCACAGCATGTCCGTCATCACCGTCCGCGTTGCGGCGCTCGAGGTCGGCGATGAGCCGATAGTCGTCGTGGAGATTGTTGGCCGAGCGCGCGGCGCCGCGGATCTGGTTGACCCGCCACGCGATCCGGTTGACGGACGGAACGATCCGGAACGCGGCATAGGAGAACAGCGCCAGCAATGGCAGCCCTTCGCTGCGGACCGCCCCCTTCGCGCTCAGCAGCGCGATGACTACCAGCGCCCCGCCCACAAACAGGGTCTCGGTGAACAGCGGCGCGCTGGCCTCCATGGTCTTGGCGAGGTATCCGAGTTTCAGGATGCCCCGCAGTTTCTGTTCGAGCACGCCGGCAAAAAACTCTTCGCGGCCGAGCGCCTTGATCTCCTTGATTCCGCCGAAAGCTTGCTGGAGGTCGCGCAGACTGGCCCGTGACAGCCGGTCCCGCCCGACTGCGTAGCGACTTGCCAACGCGCGCGTGAGCTGCAACAGCAGGACGAGTCCGCCGCCTAGAAGGCATCCGGCGATCAGGGTGATCTTCGGCGCGGTATACAGCAGCACCGCGGCGATGCTCGCGGCGGCCATAATTTCCGACGCCGCGGCGACCGCCGCTGACATCACTTCCTCGCAGACCCGGTCCACCGCGGTGTCGACGTTCCAGATAAGATCGGCGGAGTTGCGGCGCAGATAGAACTGGTAGGGCATCGCGAGATAGCCCCTCATCATCGTACTTTTGAGCGCCACCACCGATTCGCCCACGACCTGATAGCTGAAGTAGTCCATGCCGAGCGCAAACAGGTTCTTGACCACATAATAGAGCGCAACCAGTACGGTCAGCCCGACGATCTGGGCTTGGGCGCTGTGCCCCGGCAGGATCGTTGCTACCCTTGAAACGACCGGCAGGCGCCCAATCGAAGGCGGATCGCTCATGATCTTGATCAGCGCAAACACCGCCGCGGCCGCGCCGGCCTCAAGCGTGCCGCGCAAGAACGCGATCGGTACGAGGATAGTCCACCGCCACCGGATCGCGCCGGGCAACATCGCGAAGGACGCGCCCAAGGCTCGGATGGCCGGGAAGCGGGAGTTCCGATCGTCTGATGGGCCACTACTCATGCCCGAAGCTGCGAGAGTTGCCAACCGTTTCCTCCACGATCTGTTCGCCCTGCGCGCCGAAGGCCGCTTTCGAGAACTTCCCGGCTACGTGTTCCCGGCCGGCCCGGCCCATTCGTGGGGCTCTCTGCTGGTCGGTCACCAGGACGGCGAGGGCAGCGGCAAAAGGCCTCCGCTTGGGGCGGGCAAAGGCCACATCTGGTAGAAGATAATCCAGAGCGAGGAGAAAGAGAATGCCTGCGCGGGACCACACGTCGATCTGGCGCTGGGTTTGACGTTACGGTCCCAAACTGGAACAGCGGTTGCGCCTAATTGCCGACCTTATAACCGCGAACCCGCGCAGGTATTCTCTTACTGCTGCAACTGCGCCCAATTCGACCCCTGTCGCTGCTCATAATGCCGTGTGCGCGGCGGTCGCCGCTCGCCCGATTGCAGAGATTCGCCCCCCGAACCCCTAACCTGCGGCAACACGAGTGCGAGAGCACGGCGCTCGCGGCTCGGGCGATCGTAGAGATTCCGCGGGCCCTTCCCCTGTGAAGCGAAGGTGTCTTATGTTGGGAACTAATTTTCGGTAAACGACAGTGAGTGAGATGGCTTCCGCCCGCTATTCGGTTTTGAGGCGCGATTCCGAGCGCGATTGCAAGATTTGGTGATGACTACGAATTGCAACATTCGGGTTCGCGCGTGCGGAGCGATTGCCTACCAGATCCTGCTGCTTCTGCTGGTTGCCTCCTGCAATTCCCGCCCAACCTCCGACAGCGGCAACCTCTTACTCAATGGCAGGCTTGTTGCCGGCGCCGGCAGCAAACCAGATAGCTGGCGCACGACACCCGATCGGGAGTCCGGTGTCTTCGAATGGCGCCATGAGAAAGGGGAGCTACCGGAGTTACGAATAATAAAGACGAAGGACGGCGATGAAAGCTACTGGGTTCAGACCGTAAACCTCGGGGCCGGCTGGTACTACCTGACGGCAGAGGTCCTGACCGGTGCTCACGATCAGAAGACGCCCGCGGCGCTGAGGGTCGGTGAGGCCGGCGTATCCTGGGCTCTCCCCCTGCACGCGCCAACTTGGACACGGCTGGGTTTGTATTTCAAGGTTCGCCGCCCGCAGGACACCGTGGAGATCGGATGTGGAGTCCCGGGTTGGCCGGGCACCGGTATCGCGTCCTTCCGGGACGTCAGCCTGTTCAGGATTTACAGCGTGCCACCTTCGAGTGCCGTCCAGTTCGATTTCGGCCTCGGCCGGCCCTACCCGCGCCCGGTATCGCGTCCTGACAGCAGGGCAGTAGTTGAGACTTCCAGTTCATTGTTGAAAGAGTTCGCTAATTTTCGTTCGGCAGTCGCGGGAGTTCTTTTGCTGGCGCTGCTCACCGTTCTGGATTGGCTCTTCATAAGTCGTCCCGGGCCGTCTGCGCCTGCATCGTGTGAAGGTCAAAGTCTGCGGTCGCGAGGAACTGACCGGAGCGCGCCGGGCATCTATCCGCAAGGGGCGGCACTGGTCGGACATGATCTGTGGCGTAGTGCGGGAGTCGCGCTATTTTTTAGTCTCGTCTTCGTGCTGATCTGGCTCGTGACGAGACTGGAATTCATTGCGGGTACCGGTTTTCTGGTTGTAGCTCCCGGGGCGGTTCGAGGTGATGAACCGCACTACCTGATCACAATCAACCGCCTGCTGTTCCATCATGATTTTCAGTTGCAGGACGAATATGAAAGCGTCGCCCGAGGAGCGCTGGACGCGGGCGCACGATTCCAGGGAGTCCAGCTCGATCATCACACGGCGGTCGTAAACAGCCGCACGGGCCACTACGCCTTCGGTATCGGCTATGGGGGACTATGGCATCGCAATCCCGCCCCTGAGTTCGCACCCTCCCCCGATGTCTACGAAACCCCGGCGCATCCGGTGGCCTTCCCGGCTCTGATGGCAATGGCAATAGCGCCGTTTCACCCGGCGATTACTGATGTGGAAACAGATGTGGGGTTCGTCCTGGCGCTGATCTCGTTTCTCGGACCCTTGACAACCTATTGCCTCGCCCGCCGCATCGGGATGGGGCGCGGGTCTGCAATCCTCGCAGCACTGCTGCTTGTCGCAGCCAGCCCATGGCTGGCCTATTCGCGTGCGTTCTTCAGGGAATCGACTATCGGTGTTTCCTTGATCCTGGCCTTGTGGGCGCTTATGGAAGATCGCCCGCTCCTGGCCGCGCTCGCCACGGCAGGCGTCGCGATTCTTAGACCACCGCTCGGGCTTGTCGGAGCCTGCTTCATATTTGACCAGGTTCGGGAAGGACGGCGGCAGGATGCGATTAAAATGATGCTGGTGCTGGGCTTCTTCGCCCTCGTGATCCTAGCCTTCAACTATTGGCTGCATAAGACGGTTGCTCATTTAGGATTCGGGAGTTTCTTGAAAATTAACAAGCCTTACGACACATTTTTCGACCCGGCGCACGGGATCCTCACTTTCGCTCCGTGGACACTCTTTGGTTTCGCCGCGGTCGCCCGATCACTTGGTTCCTTTTCGCCGGATTCCAGACTCTTGCGCTATATCGCAGTCCCTGTGGCTCTCTACACAGTAGCTCTTACCGCTTGTGGGTTTGGCCCGGGAGATTGTTACGGCCCGCGCTATTGGGTGCCCTTCCTGCCATGGCTGGCGATTGCAACGATGCTGGCGATGCGAACGGCCGGCCGTCCAGCCCGTGTTGCCTGCGCACTGCTGGTGTTATTGTCTGTTGCGATTGCCGTTCCGGGCGCCCTATGTTACCCACAGTTATTCGGCCGGTCACCTCTAGCTGAGTGGCGCGGGCTTTAGCCAGGCCCTGAGAGCGGGCGAGGGCCGGACATGTGTTGGCGGATTCGCTCCCTTAGGTAGTCGCTGAACTGTTACGGTACCGGCAAAATGCGCGTTGCATTGATCAAAGTTGGGGCCTTGGGTGACGTACTCAGGACCACAGCGCTTCTACCGGGCTTTAGAAGACTTCACCCTTCCCTTGAGTTGACCTGGATCACGGCAAGAGAGGCGCTGCCCCTGGTCTCGAAGCATCCTGACGTTGGTGAGGCCGTTGACCGTAATGATCTAAGCACGAATAGTTGGCGCCATCGTTACTACGATTGGGTTGTCTCGCTCGACGATGATCGCGAACTATGTCGCCTCGCAGCCGACCTACCCCATAATCGGCTGTCCGGAGGGTACGAGGACCAGAACGGTTGCTTGCGCTACACTACGGACCTTGAATACTGGTTCGGCATGGGGCGACTGCGTTCAGACCAAGACGGCGGTCTGCGACGCGCGAACCAACTCAAGCGCGAGAATTCGCTAACCTACGGCGAGATATTTTACGCCGGCCTTGCGCTGCCCCCCCCTATCGAGCGGCCGAGCCTCTCCATACCGGCGCGTGAGGAGGGGTGGGCGCGCCAATGGATACGCGGACGTGGGCTCTTCGGGAAACCAGTGGTCGCTCTTAACACCGGCGCCGGGTCGCGCTGGCGGTTCAAGAGTTGGGGAGAGAAACAGACCGCGCAACTGGCTCGCAGGCTCGCTGAGGAGTTGCACCTCGGCGTCATAATTACGGGGGGGCCGGCAAAGGCCTCACGTAACACGCGCATCGTTAGTACTGCGAGCAGCCCGGACGTTGTGGCCGCGCCGACGGAGCTGAGTCTCTTATCCTTCGCGTCGCTGATTCGGCAATGCAGTGTGCTGGTCACAAGCGACTCCTTGGCCATGCACATCGGAATAGCCCTGCAACGCCCCCTCATAGCTTTCTTTGGGCCAACCTCGGACGCGGAGATCGATCTCTTCGGCTTGGGCGAAAAGATCGTGACCCCCCTGAGTTGCAGCCGCTGCTATCTCCCTGATTGTGACGTGCGCCCGCACTGCATGGAGTCAATCTCGGTTAACGAACTATACAACGCTGTTAACCGATGGCTGTAACTCCTGGGTGTTGATCGATCCTATCGTTGCGTGCCAACACGCTCGGGGCCGCGGAATTGACGAGCGTGGGGGGTCGCTGATCAGAGATCGAAGGCCAACGCCGACGACGCTTCTGAATCGGAAGGTCAAATGCTAATTCTGGTCTTGTCCATTGTGGCTACTGAAAACTCTAAATGCGCCGAAGAGTCTGGAGTTTTTGAATTCACGGACGCAATATCGCCGGCATGCTTAAGCTCGTGCGAGCGATCGTTTCTCGGCTTGTGCCGATTCCGTAGTCGGGCGATTGTGGAACCAGAGAATTTGTCAGTCAGCATCGTCCCCAGATGTAGCCCCGAAAGAGAAGGGGCCGAGCCCTTTCGGGTTCGGTCCCCTTCCCAAGTCGTAGCCAAATTATTTCTTGAGTTTCACCTTCCGCTCCCGCGCCGCTGATCCATAGCGTTTACTAAAACACTTGCGGCATCGGCGATCTCGGCGCTTGATGAAACTCGGAGCCAGGTCATCGCTCCCGCAATAGCGGCAAACCAGTTTATCTGATTTCGATTTGCTGCCCGTCTCCTGGCGGAGCGGCCGTGTGGACTCAGCCTTTTTCCGGGTAGCTTTCTTCCGGGCCGAAGATGGGGAGTGTCCGATAGGTAGTTTATGCCCACTTCCGTTCGCCAATTTAGTGTATTGCATTCGCTCTCAATCTCCTAAGCCGTAACGGCTCGCCGGAATGTTTGCTCTGTTTCGAGCATGAAGCGAGCAATTTCCTCCATTTCCCAACATCATTCGCGCGGAAAGGGAGAAGCCGGCTATTGGCGCGCATCGACGGTCCGCACGAACGGGGCGATTGGAAGGCGAATGGGACCAGCGGAATCGCATCAGACAAGCGAAATGTGAACCCTTCGAAGGACTGGCTACACGCTGCGAATCGAGCAATGTGTGTGTGTATGGAGAGGGTTAACAACTGGCTATGAAGCGCATGGTATCGGACGTCAAATCCGGAAGACTCGCACAGGAACTGAAGGATCTGGAAACGCGATCAGAAGACGAACTGAAGGACTCCTGGCACAGCCTTTACGGCACGAAGCCTCCTCAGAAGATTCACCGCTCTCTGCTGATCGCGGCGGTTGCTCACCGAATGCAAGAGAATGCACTGGGCGCACTCAAGCCTTCCGTCCGCCGCCATCTAATGCAGGTTGCCAACGACACAGCGACCTCTCGACCATTGCCGGGTGACGTGAGCCTACGTCCCAGAGCCGGAACCTTGTTGGTACGCGAATGGGGCGGCGTCACCCTCAGGCAAAGGTGCTCGAAGATGGGATCCTCTTTCGCAGCAAACGATACAAGTCACTTTCCGAGGTTGCACGCATCATAACCGGCGCCCGCTGGTCGGGACCGCTGTTCTTCGGTCTCAAAACCCGCCGTTAAGGAGCAAAATCATGGAACCCGCTAAAGCTTCGAGCCGTCGCTGCGCGATCTACACCCGCAAGTCTTCTGAGGAAGGACTGGAACAGGATTTCAATTCGCTCCAGGCGCAGCGCGAGGCGTGTGAAGCGTTTATCAAGAGTCAGGCCGGCGAAGGATGGCGTCTGATTAAGACCCAGCACGACGACGGCGGTCTGTCGGGTGGGACGATGGAACGACCAGCGCTCCAGCGTCTGCTGGCTGACATCAATCAGGGCCTGACCGATGTCGTGGTGGTCTACAAAGTTGACCGGTTAACACGCTCTCTCGCCGACTTCGCCAAGATGGTCGAAGTGTTCGACGCGCATGGAGTCTCTTTCGTCGCTGTCACCCAGCAGTTCAACACAACGACTTCGATGGGACGCCTGACGCTCAATGTCCTGCTGTCCTTCGCCCAGTTCGAGCGCGAAGTGACAGGGGAACGAATTCGCGACAAAATTGCGGCCTCCAAACGCAAAGGGATGTGGATGGGCGGTGTCGTTCCACTGGGGTATCACGTCTGCGACCGTCGCATTGTGATCGACGAACGGGAGGCGGAGACCGTCCGATATATTTTCCGGCGCTACCAGGAGCTCGGCTGCGTTCGGCTGCTCAAAGAAGATCTGGACCGCCGCGGTGTCTTGTCCAAGCGCCGAACCTCAAAGACCGGAATCGAGTCGGGCGGGCACTCGTTCTCCCGAGGGGCACTTTACGCACTCCTCTCCAATCCGATTTACGTAGGTGAGATCCGGCACAAGAACCTGCGCCATCCCGGTCAGCATCAGGCGATCGTCAATCGAGCGGTGTGGGAGCGAACCCAAAAGCAGCTTCAGGAGCACCGGGTCCGCACCAAGAGCCACGATGCGGGGCTCGAAAAGAGTCCCCTCATCGGGCGATTGGTCGACGAGAATGGCGATGGGCTTACGCCCAGTCACGCACGCAAAGGAGAGAGAAAATAACGATACTACGTATCGCGCAACTTCCCGGCCCAAGGACTTGCGCCATCGCGCCTCGGCTGGCGGTTGCCTGCAAGAGAGCTCGAAGATCGAGTCGCGGCTGCCATCCGGGAAATGCTCGACGACGAGTCTTCTGTTCTTGAAGCCGCACATAATACTAACCGCGACTCTGGCCGAATCGAACGAGTACTCCACGCAGCACGCAGCTGGAGTCGCCTACTTGAGTCGGAAGCCGAACAAAGCTCCGCGATCGCCGCGCTGGTGGATCGGGTGGAGCTCAAATCTGACGGCATAGGAGTGTCGATTAAGCTGCCGATTGCAGGCGCGGAAAAGTCCCGAGGTCAGCTTCCGGACCAAGTCGCCATCGCACGGTCGTTTCCAATGCACCTGAAGCGGCGTAGAGTTGAGTTGCGACTGATCGTAGGCGATCACAATCGTTCAGCGGCCATTGTCGATCTGTCGCTATTGAAGGCCGTTGCTCGGGCACATCGCTGGTTTGACGAGATCAGCACCGGCAAGGCAAGATCTCTTGCTGCGATCGCTGCGCGCGAGGCATTATCCGTCCGGTACGTAGGCCGTTTAATCCGCTTGGCTTTCCTGGCGCCGGATATCGTTGAGTCCATTGTCGAGGGCCGGCAGCCGACCACTCTTACCGCTGAAGCACTTACCCGGCGCATCGAGCTTCCGCTCTCCTGGTGCGCGCAGAGAACCGCTTTGAACGTTGAGTAGCCGGGAACATTCGCACTTGCGACGCGGGTTCCCAACTGACGTTACGACGCTTCAGAAGGCGATGCTCATACCAACGCCTTTGTCCCATCCAAAGCTTGAGGTGCCTGTCGCATCGCTCGCGATGTCGGTAGTTCCTGCCCGGACGTTGCGTTCGCCAACAGCAGGCATCGGCACCGAATTACTCGCCCACGGAGAGAAAATCGAAGTGATGCGGCACGGCTCGAAATGTGTGCGCTCTCCGGTGCCGATCGCGCGTGCCCATCGCCACTGCACGCGCGTAGTTTGCGCACTTCCCCGGAGAGTCCCTCAAACCTGAGACTCGTTGGCGGATGACGCAGTCTGATGCGAACTGCTCTCCACATCAAATTCCCTGATCATCAGGGAAAATACAGGGAATTTTCGCGATTTCGGCCGTCTTGGGGTCGAATTGGGACCAAATAAGCCTTGTCTTCTCTTGGGTTTTTGTCGAAATTCCCTACTCAACGTAACAGGGAATTATTTTGGAGGAACAGGGAATTTTTTCGACGTAACAGGGAATTCGATCCGCAGAACAGGGAGAGCATGCATCGCAGGCTGTCTCCAGCCCGTCAAAACCAGCAACAAATCCGCGCGGATTGAGTTTTGAGGACCCACAGCGCACGCCTTGAACTCATCGCCTCGAAACCAGCCGTTCCCGCCAGCTCCCCCGGTTTCCGTTCGCGCGGATTAGGTTTTGAAGAGCCACAGGGTCGAACTGCAGTCTTTATGTAATCGTCAATTAACTGTATAGCCGCGCCCCTGCAGACAGGCCGACATCGCTCGCATATACGCGTCTCTCCCAGGACTAGACGCCGCCGCTGCATCCGCTCTTCTATCAGCTTCTCGTATTCTTTCGTCGCGGCGGCGGAACCCGCCAACCATCCCTCCCATCGCGGCCCCGGCAGCGGCACCCTTGCCCGCGTTACCTGTAATCGCGCCGCCTACGGCTCCGAGCGCGGCTCCGCGAGCGGCTCCTTGTAGCACGGGAGGTGGCGACGACGACCGACTCTGGCTGGCGGGCCGGGAGTTTGCGCTCTGCGGCCTGCTTGGGTCGAATCCGGTTTGTTGCACCGCCCAGGAATGGCATTCATACCGGTCTTTATCCTGCTGCGCTTGGTCCTGTCCCTTCCCTGGATAGATAAACATGTCAGTTTGCGCCCGCACTATTGGAGGGCAAATAAACAGAAAAACTAAGAGGCTATAGAACAATACGACTAGAAAACTTGGTTTCGGCCAAATTGTCATTTCATCTCCTCCTCTAACGATCACGATTTTTCAAATGAGCTGATGCCAGTCATTGTGCCCTGCGCGCTCGCCGGACAGAGCAACTTCGCGTTTCGTCGATCAAGAGCGGCGTGTTCAGTGGGGGCCGCCGCCGCTCGCGTCCACTAAGGTCCGCATCACTGCATCCAGGTTGAAGGACGCCGGCTTCTGACGCGGCGGGAACTTCCGGAAGTTCTCGATCTGTTGGGCCACAACCGCCTGCATGGCGTAAATGACGTAGCCATGGGAGATAAACCAGTCCCAGTAGGTGTTCGAGTTCTCGTCGGCCCGCTCGAACGGGTCGCGGCGCAAGTGGAAGAGCTTTGGAGCACGGAGGCGAACGAATGGCTCCATCCAGCACTGCAGCCTCGTCGCGCGCTGCTCCATCAGCACCACCTTCCAGTCACCCATGCGGATGGCCAGGATGTCGCCGTCGTCGCTGATGTAAAAGAAGAACTCCCGTGGGCTTTCCTTCATCTCGCCAGTCAGGTACGGCAACATGTTGAAGCCGTCGAGGTGGACCTTATAGGTCCTCTTGCCGACCTTGTGACCCTTGAGAAGCTTCTCCTTGATGTCTGGCTCGCCGGCGGCGGTCATGAATGTCGGCAGCCAATCCTGGTGACTGACGACGCCATTCACCACGGAGCCGGCCTTGATCTTGCCCGGCCAGCGCACGAAGGCCGGCACGCGCCATCCGCCTTCCCAGTTGGTGTTCTTCTCGGACCGGAACGGGCTGATACCGGCGTCCGGCCAACTGTTATAGTGCGGGCCGTTATCCGTGGTGTACATCACGACCGTGTCGCCAGCGATGCGCAGCTCGTCGAGCTTGTCCAGCATTCTGCCGATGTCTTCATCGTGTGCAACCATGACGTCGTTGTAGTCTCCCTGACCGCTCTTTCCCCTGTGCCTCTCGGCGGGGTGTGTGCGGAAATGCATGGCGGTGGTGTTGTACCAGAGGAAGAAGGGCTTCTTCGCCTTGTGAGCTTCGTCGATGAAGCGCAGCGCATGTTCGGTTATTTCGTCGTCGATGGTTTCCATCCGCTTCCTTGTCAGCGGCCCGGTGTCCTTGATCTTCTGTCCGCCCTTGCCGTCGGCCCAACAGTGGAGCACGCCACGAGGCCCAAACCGCTTCTTGAATTCAGGATCCTTCGGATAGTCCGGGTCCTCGGGTTCCTCTTCCGCATTAAGGTGATAGAGGTTGCCGAAGAATTCGTCAAAGCCATGCACCGTCGGCAGAAATTCGTCTTTGTCACCCAAATGGTTCTTGCCGAACTGGCCCGTGGCGTAGCCATGCGGCTTGAGCAACTCGGCCATGGTCGGATCCTCCGCGCTCAAACCGATGTCGGCGCCCGGCATACCGACCTTCGTGAGGCCGGTACGGATCGGATTCTGGCCGGTGATGAACGCGGAGCGACCCGCCGTGCAACTCTGCTGAGCGTAGTAGTCGGTGAACGCAACGCCTTCGTTGGCCACGCGGTCGATGTTGGGCGTGCGGTAGCCCATCTGTCCGCGGCTGTTGTAGCTGATGTTCCACCAGCCGATGTCGTCGCCCTGGAGGATGAGGATGTTTGGCTTGCCTTGCTTGGCCATTTCAATCTCCTTTCGGTTCGCTTGCTGGTTTCAGATCAACTCTCTTTTTGTCGTGCGAAAGGGCCGGCGCCCAGCGACGCGTAATCACGACTTGATCGCCGACCTTCAAGTGGTCCAGGGTTTCCGGATTCTCCACCATGACGGTCTCCTGGCTTCCGTCCGGACCTTTCAGCGTGACCTCCTGAAATGTCTCGTCGATTGCTTCGATCGACGTGACAGTCATGTGTCGTCGCCTCGCAAGAGGAATTCGTAGCTACCGATGTCCCAGGCCACGTTGCCGGCCTCGGTCATGATCTGCTTGTATGGCGGTGCGGCTACGAAGGCGCGCTGGGCTTCCTCAAAATCGCGCCTGTCATCGAAGGGCAGTGTGGCGCGCAGAGCGTTCTGCAGTTCGATGGTGAATTTCGACGGCATCTTCCCTTTCGGATGGAAGTGCTTGCGGTCCGCTGCCGGAGAGTCAATCAAGGTTTGGGTGCGCGATTTGTCACGATCCATTTGACCCTCTTGCGTGTTTTGCAGTTGGCACTTTTCTCCCTCATTGCCGCTCCTCCGTCAAGCGGAGGAAGTAGGATATTCGCGGAGGGGCAGAACGTGTTGGATGGCCCCCGCCAAGCTTCATTTTTTCCACTGCAGCTGCTCGATGCGCCGGCTCGGTGCGACCACCGAGACCATTAACTTGTCCAAAAGGCTCTGACGGCGTACAGTCGCAAGTGCCAAAGTGAGTAACGACCCCGCCGCACCAATTCCGGAACTCTCGCTGATGCAGGGTGGCGCGTCGTATCGTGCCCTTCAGCGCGCGTTGGGCATCCAGATTTCAGAACCACGTTCAGTCATCGCGCTCGCTGTTATTCTCGCTCTGGCCACTTGGACTCCTCTGCTCGCGTTTTCTGCGATGCAAGGTTTGGCGCGGCCCGGAACGGTTGCTGAGCCGTTCCTTCGCGATTTCGCACCGCACGTCGATTTCCTGTTCGCGCTTCCTCTTTTGATCGTCGCCGACGTGATCGTCGGTCCCCGTGTCATCAAGATCGGGAACTTCGTGGCTATCTCCGGTCTGCTCTCTGAGAACCAAATTCCGGAATTTCGATCGACGATCCGATCCGCGATGAAATTTCGCGATTCCAACTTGAGCGAGTTGGCGATCATCGCGATTGCTTACGTGAGCGTGGCGTTCACCATCCTGCTCCAACTTCGCACAACCACATCGTCGTGGTTATCAGCGGATGTGAATGGAGCGCGTCACTTGACGCTAGCTGGATGGTGGTACGCGCTGATCAGTCTGCCAGTATTTCACTTCTTTCTTTATCGCTGGCTGTTCAGACTTTTGATTTGGGTGCGCGTGATGTATCGGCTGTCGCGTCTCGATCTGCATCTAGTCCCTACTCATCCCGACCGTGCTGGCGGCCTCGGCTTCATCGGCGAGTCTATGCCGGCAACAAGTGTGATAGTGCTGGCGATTAGCGCGGCGCTGTGCAGCGAGATTGCTACCCAGGTGGTCCTTGGCGAGGTCACATTGGAGCAATTCGCATACTCGTACGGAATCTTCGTAGCTATCATCACGGTCGCTTTTGCGGGGCCATTCGTGGTCTTCGCGCCAAAACTCGTCGCGGTGAAGAGAAAAGCGTTGATGGACTATAGAGCACTCGGTATTCGATGGGGCCAGCTCTTTGAGAAGAAGTGGATGGGTCCTGCAGCGAACGATGTACCAATAAGCAATGTTGAAATCTCGGCGCTCGCCGGTTTCGACAGAAGTTACTCAGTGATTCGGCGAATGAAGCCAATCCCTCTCGATTTCGCCGACCTCCGAGGTGTCATCTTAGCTGCTCTGCTACCCCTGATACCTTTCCTCGGAAGTCAAATCCCGCTTGAAAAGGCGCTGAGGCTGCTGAAGATTCTAGTTCTGTAGGAAAATGTTGTTCTCCATCGATGCCTGTGCCCAGTCAACACTTAAACCCGACCCAGATTCTTCAAACCCGTTGATGCCATTTTGGCAATTCCTCCGATGAGTATTGTTAGGTTAACGCCACTGGCGCCACCGCCCCACCATACTTCATTTTCATCGCCGCGCGGGTGGGCCCAAGGCCCATTTCAACTACTAAAAGCTCCGAAAGCGGCGAAAAGTCCATGGTTTTGGTATGGTCCGCCGTAGTGTTCCCGGCACGCTCGCGCCTTTGAGAGCGCCGGTAGCTCGTTTGCCGTTTCCATAGCCGCGCCGAGCCGGAAATTGAGGTGATCGCCCTTCGCTTGGACCTTTTGATCAGGACCGCCCAAATTAGGAGAGCGCCGACCGCCGAAGGTAAGCCCTCGGGGAAATGCCCTTCCACCGTTTGAAGGCATGGATAAAACTCGACGCTTCGCAGTAGCCGAGGCGCTCGGCTACTTCATACACGGTCATTCGGCTGGCGAGCATCTCCTCGGCCAGGGCCTCCCGGACCTCGCTCGCGAGCTGCCGGAAAGAGGTTCCTTCGGCGGCGAGGTGTCGATGGAGGGTGCGCGGCGCTTGTGTGTGGCGAATTGCTGATTCTGGGAAAATCAGTAATTCGCCACACACAGGCAGGTCGCGGTCAATTACTACAAGCAGGCACAGTGCGTCTCCGCTGACGATCCGCGCCTCAAGGGAAAATAGCTAAACGGGAGCCCCTAACCTGAACGGAGGAGGAAAATGGTTATGAGGACATTTGCGCTTGTGGTGGATCACGCGACGTAGGTAGCTTTCGCTCGGCGAGGAGATTTGAGCGCCGGCCCGAGCCATAGGCTCCCCATCCGTCAGGCGGCTTGCTTCCGGTTCGCCGATTTATCTGCTAGGAAATGCAAATGCGCTCCCGTCATGCAGCCGCGCTCGCGCTGGTGGGCTGGTATCTGATGGTGCCGCCTGATTCCACGGTTCCTCATTCTGTTGATTCGGCGGCTCCAATTTCCCGCTGGAGCATTATTACCAACTTTGAGAGTGCCGATACTTGCAAGCAGGCGCTCAGGGAACTCCAAGACAAAAGTGGCAACCCGTCGAAACTTGACTTTACCGGCAGACCCGGACGTTTTCAGCAACGCCAAGGGGCTGATCCCGAACTTGCACGTGCGCGTGTCGATCATGCCGTTTGTATCGCTACCGACGATCCCCGGCTCAAGGAAAAGTAGAATGAAGCCACTCCACGCTGCCGCGCTCGCTCTGGTGGGTTGGTATCTGATGCTGCCGCCGACGGGCCACGACTACCCGACGGGCAACGTGGATGCGCCACTCACCCAATGGCTAAAGCGGCCGACGACGTATCGCAACAAGGATGAATGCGAGCATGTGCTGGATAGGCATATTCGACTGACGAACTCGAAGAACAGGCAGGTCGCGGTTCATTACTACAAGCAGGCGCAGTGCGTCTCCGCTGACGATCCGCGCCTCAAGGGAAAATAGCTAAACGGGAGCCCCTAACCTGAACGGAAGAGGAAAATAGTAATGAAGAAATTTGCGCTTGTGGCGGTCTCTGCCATGCTCGCGACGACCGTCGCCTTCGCGGCCAGTGCGCGGCCGGCCCACGCCGCCAACAAGGTCGATTGCGACGCCGTGATGAATGAACTCAACAGCGGCAAACATGAGAAGGAAGTAGCGACGGACCTCAACACGACGATGTACCAGGTCCGCAAATGTAAGCGGAAAGCTAAGGCTGAATCGAAGGCCGCGACCAAGACGTCGCTGCAGGTCAAGAGCGGCAGAGAGGCGGCGGCGCCGCCCGCGATGGCAGCTCCTTCGCCTGCGATGGCAGCACCCGCCGCGGCTGCTTCTCCTAAGTAGGAACTCGCGCTTCGATGCGTCGCGGGCCGCCGTGGGCTTGCGACGCGTCATGCACTTAGCCCGAATCGATGACGGCTTAATCCTGATGCCGAAATGCGAACTGCGCGAGCTTCGTGATTACACGCAGCGCTACGCCTCTGCGTGGCTAATTACTGATCTCCCCAGAATCAGCAATTCGCCACACACAGGTACGCCGTCGCCAACAAAGAGCGACCGCACTTCTGTCAGGCTGGCTACTGCTTAAAGACGACCGGAGGTCCGCTAACTCGCTTCGCCTTCAGGGCAACGGTCACCTCGACGCGGTTGGCGATCTTGATGAAGGGGATGCCGCTGTTCATCCCGTAGTCCTTACGGTCGAAGTATAGTGTCCCGCTAATCTCGCCTGAGCCTGTCCCCTTGCCTGACACCGCAAGTGTCAGCTTCTCGGATCTGGTAACTCCGCGTATCGTAAAGTCGCCGTCCACCTCAAAGGTGTTGGAACCGCTCTGTACAATCTTCGTTGATCTGAACGTGATCAACGGATTGCGGGCGACGTCGAAGAAGTCTTTGCTCTTCAGCTTGCTATTCTTCATGCCGCTTCCGGTATCCACAGTGGCAGCCTGAATCTCGACGTCCAGAACCGCTGTTGTCACGTCTGGAGAAGTGAGTGTCAGAGCGGCGTTCCACTTGTCGAAAGTCCCCTTGATAGCCACCGACGCTTCTACGTCGAACTTAATCGAGCTTTCTACCGGCGTAATCGCGAAAACAGGAACCTCCTGCGCCAAACTTACTGAGGGGAACAACGCGGACACCAAGATGCAGATGACAGCTAATCGCATGCCGGTGAGTGTGAGTTGTTCCCGCTTCATTGTCAATTGAGAGCCCCGAACTGTATCAGAAAGGTGATCGCCATCCCACGAGTCGGCGGCTTGCATCATCGCTATGAACACCTCGCCGCCTGATTTGTCCCGGAATCCTGCTCACCGATGGTTGCGCGGCGGCCCGTACGCTGTCGTCTGAGGATCTAAGTATCGGAGAGTTTTTCGATCTCGATCAGGCGTCGTTGTGGCTCAGATCACAGTACGTCTCACCTAGGCCCATCAATTCGATGACAATTCTCGCAGCCGCTCGAATTCCGGTTCATATGGAGTTTTTAGTAGCGACAAAACACTCTTAGATTTTACACGCCGTGCGTATCGTTCCTGGAAAGCTGCATCGAGCAGAGTTTCATGGACAAGCGTCATCGTGCTATGTGGCGATGGTCGAACGAGCCGAGGATGTGCTCGACGCTATCGCTGGTGCGCCGCCCATGGCCGCACGAGAATCGCAATTTCGCCGCGCTGTGAGGCGCACGCCAGCTCGTAGGCGATCAGAGGAAGGTCAGCGAACGATGAGAATATTCCATCGCGGCCAAATTGCCGAGAGCGAAATACCGTGACCAGCACAGCAAAGCCTCCTCGCCAGACCTTGGCGCCGCGCGGAGCTGCCATCGCAGGCGTGATTTTTTCGCTGCTGATGATCGTCGGTATGGGAATCGCCCGAACCGCGGTCCCAGCTGATCTGACGCAGCCTGATGTTTGGCTCAGCGAGCCAGACCGCCGGGCCGCGGTACGGCTCGCGCTGTACCTGGTCCCGTTTGCCGGGATCGCATTTCTATGGTTCATGGGCGTGCTCCGCGACCGCTTGGGAGAGCTTGAAGATAAATTCTTTGCCACCGTATTTCTCGGCAGCGGATTGCTGTTCGTGGCATGCCTGTTCGCCGCGGCGGCGTTGATGGGCGCCTTGATTGGAGCTGTGGCCGCCGGCAATCTCCGTTCACCTGATAGTGCAACCCTATATGTCGATCGCCGCGCAATCGACGCACTCGTGAACTTGTTCGCCATGAAGATGGCAGGTGTGTTCATGATCTCGACCTGCACCATCGGGTTGCGTAGCGCCATTTTCCCGCGGTGGATTGCATTTGCCGGCTACGCTTGCGCCTTGGTACTGCTATTGGTGATCGCGAATTGGAAGTGGATCCAGCTGGTCTTCCCGCTCTGGATGCTGCTGGTTAGCATGCAGATTTTGCTGGCGGAGTTTCGCTCCCGCCATGCCAGGGAAGCCGCTTTGGGAAAATATCAGTCCTGAGCACCAACTAGCGCTCAAAGGAATACATGCAAATGGCCGAGCAGACTCCGCGGAGCGTACCGGCGCTCGACGATTCGACCAGACTCGATTTTGAGCGCACGCGCGCTGCATACGAAGGAACGATGATGTCGTGGATCAGAACCTCGACTTCGCTAATCACTTTCGGCTTCAGCATCTACAAATTCTTTCAGATCGAAGCGCCAAGCGAGAAGCAACAGAATTACCTCATCGGACCGCGCGAGTTCGCGCTCGCGTTAGTCTGTATTGGACTCTTCTCGCTGCTGCTGGCTACCGTTGAAAACCGCCAGAACATCCGGGCACTCGGAGCGCAATACGCCGGTAAACAGCGCTCACAGTCCGTGCTGGTCGCTGGATTGATCTCAATTCTCGGGGTCCTTGCACTACTCGCGATGATTTTTCGTGAATAACGCCATCCCCGAAAAGACGGCATGAAAACCAAGGACCGAACGACCACTCCAACGACCCGGTGGCGTCGTGTTTCGGTCACATCTGCAGCCAGAGCTCCTGGGCCGACGCGCCCGCCGAGATCAAGGAGGAACGTTCGTTGAAGAAAGGTCTTCGTATTCTAGCGATCGCGCTGTTCGGCGCCACCATCGCGGCTTTCGCCTATGCGCAGCCCGCGAGTTCCTCGGCCGCCTCGGCACCGGGCGCCACGGAGCTTCGTGTGGCCGCGTTCGTTGCTCCACCGAGCGTTATGGAACAGAACGGCACCCTGACCGGATTCAGCGTCGACCTTTGGAACGCGATTGCCGCGCGGCTGAAGGTAAAGACAAGCTATCAGATCGTGCCCGACGTGAGTCATTTGGAAGAAGCGTTGCGGTCCAACAGCGCCGACCTCACCGTCGGCCTCTATATAACGTCGGCGCGTGACGAGGCGTTCGATTTTTCGATTCCAACATTGCAAACAGGCTTGCAAATCATGGTGCGCGATACCGGCGAGAAGGCAGAAACTGCAAGCCCGGTTTGGGACATGCTCCGTCTGCTGTTTTCGCGGACGACCATAGTCTGGCTCGGTATCGCCCTGCTGCTCGTTCTTATTCCGGCCCATCTGGTCTGGCTGTTCGAACGGCGCCGCCAGGACGGAATCATCTCGAGTCCCAACTACTTTCCGGGAATCTTCGAGGCATTTTTTTGGGCGATTTCGACGCTGACGGGATCACCGGAGGCGATGCCGCATCAATGGGTGGCGCGCACGTTCGCTGTCTTCTGGATATTTGCCGGTGTGGTTTTCGTTGCATTCTATACCGCCCAGCTAACGACCACCTTGACCGTCGAGCAGATTCGCGGCTCTATCGAGGGGCCGGGCGATTTGCCCGGTAAGCAGGTCGCCACGATAGCGGGCAGCACCGCCGCCGATTATCTTCGGGGGCAGAACGCACAGGTGCTGGAGTTCGCGACGCCCGATGAAGTGTACAAAGCTCTCTTGGACAAGAAAGTGGATGCGGTGGTCTTGCCCGCGCCAATACTTCTCTACTATGCAGCTCATGAGGGAAAGGGAAGGGTGAAGGCGGTCGGACCCGAATTCAACACTGCGCCAGCCGCGATCATGGTGCAGCTGGACAGCCCGCTGCGTAGAAAGATCAATCTTGCGTTGATCGCGCTACGCGAGAACGGCACCTATCAGCGGATCTACGACAAGTGGTTCGGCACCGCCGCCCCTTAGGAAGCGCCAACTTGAAGCGGCTGCGGTTGCAACTGGTGCCATCCGCGACGGTCTTGTGCATCCTGCTGAGCGCTGTTCTGGCGGCGTCGGCACACGCGCAACAAACGCCGACGCCGGCACAACCGCCGCCGAGCGTCATGACCGATCAGGAGCTGGCGATAGCCGTTCATAATCCATTTGAGGACTTTGTCAAAGTTCCGATTCAGTCCACGACCGGATTTCAATTAGGTCCGCATCATAAAGTCGGCGAAAGCTTGAACATCGAGCCGTTAGTGCCGTTCTCGCTGAACGCGGATTGGGACCTGTTCGCACGGCCGAGCCTGACCTTCACTTACGCGCCCACTCCGCATGAACAATCCGGGCTGGAAGACCTGGAGACTTCTTTCTTTCTCACGCCGGCCAAAAACTCCACCTGGATCTGGGGCTTGGGCGCGATCTTTGACTTCCCCACTGCCAGCAGCTCGGAATTGGGAACCGGCCGCTGGTCGGCCGGACCCACCGCGGCGCTCGTCTACTCAGAGGGTCCGTGGCTCAACGCCATACTTGCGTACCAGCTCATGTCGTTTGCCGGAAATCGCGAGCGAGGAAGCGTGAATCAAACCTATATCGAGCCTATGATCAGCTACAGCTTCGAGAGCGGTTGGTCCGTCGACTGCGATCCCGCCATCACGTACGACTGGACGGCCGATACCGCCAACGCATGGACTATTCCGATGGGCGCCGATGTCGGCAAGGCGTTCAAGATGGGTTCCCAGGACTTGAATCTGCAGGTTGGCGCGTACGACCTTCTAAAGCGTCCCGGTGGCGCACCGCAATGGATAGCCCGCGTGAGCATAACGTTCCTGTTCCCTCACGTACACTAAAGGAACAACGGCCGCCGAGGGTCGAGCTGGTCAGTTTCCTGACCACAAATCTCTCAATTGCGGAAACGCGACCGTCAGACCGAAGTTGATCGTTGTCTGCGGCGCGATCGGGGCGTATTGCCGGTACGCCGTCCACTGTCCCGTCACAAAGAGACTCATCGGCGGCAGCCCCGGACGCACAATCGTTCGCCCGAGGCCGACGCTCAGCGGCAACATCGTGGGGTAATGGCGACGCCAACCCATCGTCCAGTTTGCATCCGCCGAGCGAAGAAACCATTTGCCCCACAGATGAAGTGCGAAGACTGGTTGGAACTCAAAAGTGTTTTGAGGTGGGCGCTTGGGCGACGTGTACGCGAAGCTAATGGGATTCTGGACAACGAATCCTATCAGCAGCCCAGGAATGCCCGTGTAGATACCGCCGAGGGCAGGGCCGGCCTGCCATGCGCCCTGACCGGCGCTTTTGGAGGTCGCGGTCGGAAATACAAATGTAGGTCCCACTCCAATCAGGAACCCGGTCTTCTTCCTGTCTGGCCACGGCAGAACCGCTGCATCGAACATCGCCAGGTCACCGAACTCGGTCCGCGTTCCACCTCGGGAGCTCGGTACCGTTACAAGTGCAAAAGTGGGTCGTACCAGCTGGACGAGGGGAAGTAGTGTGTTGGGCGGTATACGCGGGATCAATGGCCGAATGATGAATTGGTTGGTCTCAAGATTTCTGAAGCACAACACCTGCGGCGTGCAAGGACCGTAGTTGGCCGGGGTGTAGCTATCCCTGACGAGCACCTGGGGCAGGGTCGTCAGCGGATCGTTGAATTCCTGCTCCAGCTTTTCTTCGGCAGAAAGTGTCGTTTGAGCCTGGGCGAGTACCGCGCCAGGCCCGATCGTCCATAAGACCATCAGCAACACACCGAGCGCTCCAAGAGTCTTCATCAACATTTTCCATCCCGCTGACGGTTTTGCACTTATCGCAGCGCGGTCGCCAGGCGGCTCGGGCTCACGTCGGTCTTCAGGCGTCCGCTGCGGACGGCCTGAACGAGGGTCTTGTAATCGCGCTCGACCTGATCGGCATATGCGACCGCGTAGTCCCCAATCGCTTCGTCAAACTGATCGCCGGTGCCCAGATATCCGGCGATCATTGCGGCGTCTCCGGCTTTGTCGTGAGCCCGGGCCCTGGCGAGCGCCAGGCCGCAAAACTTGGCATATGCCTTCATCACGCTCGGCGTTTGTGTTTCGATGTCGATCGAGACCTTCATATCCCGGAGCTGGCGAACGTAAAAGTCGCGGCCACGGGGTCCCCGGGACCAGCCAAGGAAGATATCGCTCGCAGACTGCATCAAACGCTGCCCCACGACGACACGTTGACCATTGTGCTCCACCGGCTTGGTTCCGGTGTATGGCTCGAGCACCGAGCGACCCGCTTCCTTGACCTGGAGGAACAAAGCATCGTCCGGTGCCGCAAGGAAAAGCGCTACAAAGCAGCGCGTTCCGACGCTCCCCACGCCGACGACCTTCAACGCCAAGTCGACTAACTTGAACCGGTCGACCAGAATGCGGCGTTCTTCAGAAAGAGTTTCGCGATACTGCTGGAAGAAGGCCGCGATCAAGCTCTGGCTGGCTTCTAACCCTTCAAGCTTATCCACGTGATAGAGCAGAGGCGGCTGGTCGACGATGCGCGGCAGGCCCCTGGACGGGGTGGTGAGCTTCTGAAAAACGTGTTCGTGGGTTTGCTTGCGAGCTTCAGCGATCTTCTTCTTAGCGCGCCCGCTCAGGTCGATGTCGTCGCCGACTAGCGCCTGCAATTCGGCGACGCCAATCTTTGAATACCATGACTCAAGGACGCCGGTACTCTCGCGCTCTCTCATTGACTCGCGATATGAGGCGACGGTCTGGACCGCCATTTCTCTCGCCTGATCCTCCCGGAAACCGCGCCATCGGGCTGCGATCACGAAACTCGCGGCGAGCCGTTTCAGATCCCATTCGAATGGTGCGGGCAGGGTCTCGTCGAAATCGTTGATATCGAAGACGAGATTTCGCTCGGGCGTGGCGAATCCGCCGAAATTCATCAGATGACAGTCCCCGCAGGCCTGAACGATTATGCCGCTGGTTGGCGTGCCGCCAAGATCGTAAGCCTGCACCGCCGCCGTCCCGCGAAAGTACGCGAAAGCTGACTGAAGCATCCGCCCATGGCGAATCGGGACAAGGTTCTGCAGCCGGTCTTTGTTCTGAGCGTCGATCAACTCGACGACATCGCGTTTGCTGCCCTGCCCAAGCGCGACCTTGCCGTGCGATGTGCGCGGGCATTTCACCCGCAGTGCCTTGCCCGCTTCGTGACGCTGCTCTTTGGTGCGGATTTTTACCTTAGCTTTTACTTTGGACATTTCTGCCTTCGGCCGGCTTTTCGCTATGGCTCGCCGGACCAGATGACTGTGACTCAACCAACATATCTAGCGCCAAGAGACGATTTGTCTCCTCACGGGCTTGTCGATATTCGTCCGACGTCTGCCGTACGAGTTCAGCCGCACTCTGAACCTGCTTGACACCTGAGACTGAATGGCCCGCGCTCCAGATGTCTTTATAACGGCGTGGGCCTTCGACCACGGCCATACCGCTGAACTTCATCGCGGCTTCTTCGTGCGAAACGCGCGGAGGCAGCGTCAATGGATCAAGTCCAGCGGCAATGATCGAAGGTCTCAACATGTTGGTGTCCAGTCCGGTGAAGGCTTGAGTGAGCATAACGTCGTCCATGCCGGATTCGACCAACATCCGCTTGTAGGCAAGCGGCGCCATACTCTCATGCGTCGCGATAAACTTGGTTCCCATGTAGGCGAGATCGCAACCCAGCACTTCGGCGGCCCAAAGCGTGTGACCATCCGATATCCCGCCGGCAAGCACAATCGGTCCGTCGAACATCGAGCGCACCGAGCGGACAAAGGCAAGAGGATTGAGCCATCCGGTCTGTCCACCCGCGCCGGCCGTCAGCAGGACGAGGCCGTCTACGCCCGTGGCAATCGCTCTCTCGGTGTGATGAAGCGTCGCGACGTCCGCGAAGACGAAGCATCCAACATCGTGCAGAGGTTCGATCGCTTCGACGGGTGAGCCGACGCTCGTGATGACCATCTCGACCCGATGCTTCACCAGCTCTTGCAGTTCGTCGCGCATTTGCGCGCGCTTGATGATCAGGTTGGGACAGAACGGCGCGGGAGGTTGATCGGGAGTTTCGTCTGCGGCGCGGGCGAGTTCAGTTTCGATTTGTTTGAGCCATGTGTCTACGCCCTCAACCGAGCGGGCATTCGCGAGCGGAAACGACCCGATTACGCCAGCTTTGCATGCGGCTATAACTAGATCAGGTCCTGAAACCGCAAGCATCGGGGCAGCGATCAGCGGGAGCCGAAGCCACTTTGCGATTTTCTCCGGAATGCGATTCGACTGCATCGGTTCACCTAGTCTGCCGATCGAGGTCTCGGCGCAAACAGCGCCGAGAATGATTCGTTCACTTCGCGCAGGTCGATCCGAACGCTCGGCCGCTTCTCCATGCGACCAATCCAATTGCATAGTCGCTGCCAGCTCGCGTCTGGGACGGTGCCGATGAACCGCAGCAAGCGGGTCAGCGCGTAACAGCCGATGTCAGCAACGGTGAAGCTGTCACAAAGGTACTCATTGTCGCCGAGCTGCTTGTCGAGCATCGACCAGGCGGAGCGAAGGGCCGCGTTAGCCTTGCCAATTGCTGCCTGATCGCGAGTAGCCGGGTCAGGTTTTCCGAAGACCTCAACCCTAAGGGTTCTTCCCGCGTCGGCCAGAACGGTGTCTGCAAAGTCTTCAAGCAGCCGACAGCGCACACGTGCCGCAATGTTCTTCGGGTAGAGCGGAGGGGTTGGGTACTTTTCCTCGAGGTACTCGAAGATTATTGTCGAATCGTAAAGCGCGATTTCTCCGTCTACCAGCGTCGGCACCTGGCCCTTGGGGTTGATTGCGAGCATCTCTGCGGGCTTGTCAGCAAACCCTCTTACTGGATCCCACAGCACGTTGATTTTTTCGAACTCAAGCCCTTTTTCGTATAGAGCGATTCGCGCCTTGGCGGCGTAGGGACTGAGTGGGGACGAAAAAAGCCGTCTCATATATGTCACCTCTTCAATTGGCTGTTTGCGCGAGGCGGTCGGCAACATAATGCGCCCATGCCGCGATCACGAGCGAAGGAGGAGTCCCGACGGCGGCCGGCAGCGCCGAGCCGTCGGCGACGAACAGACCTGGATTTCCGTAAACCTCGCCTGCGTGATCGACGACTCCACGGTTCGCATCTGCGCCCAGGCAGGCGCCACCCCACGTGTGAATGGTGACGGGCTTCTTGATTGCCCAGGTTTTTAGACCGCTTTGGACTCCCAGGGCGCGGATGACCTCCCGAATCTCTTCGAAAACTGGCTGCTGCTTTGGGTCGTAGTCCACTACTGTGGAGCCCTCTTGATATCTCACTGATGCCTTTCCGGTATCCGCACCCATTCCGAGGAGGAAAACCGTCTTGCCCAGCTTTCTTTTCACGAAAGCGGGCAGCGGCAGCGTATCAACGCCGGGTAATCCGGCCAGTCCGATGAAGGGTGCGTCTCGCTGATCCAGCTTGAGGCTGCCAAGCAACGGAGCAGTCTCGAACATCGGCGGTTGGGCATAATCTTTGAACCAGGCTCCGATTAAATCACCGTTGCAGCCAAAGGTGCGCCCAAGCGACGGCATCGGACTGAGACCGCCGGGCTCGACACTGCTGGCAAAGAGCAGCTTCAAGGTGTTCATCGTTCCCGCAGCGATAATGACCCGCTTCGCAAGTACGACTTCCTCCTTTCTCTCGCGCAGATCCGAGAAATGCACTGAATAGCCGGTTGCAGCACCGCTTACGTGTGGACGAACCTTCGCGACTTCGCACATGTCGCGAACGACCGCGCCTTTGTTAAGCACGGGCGCGAGATAGATGAAATCGACTGAGGCCTTGGCTCCTCCCCTCGATCCCAGGAAACTATCACCGTCAAAGGCGCAGGTCTGGCGCATCACGCCCCCTTCGCCTTCGCTCACTTGCCCCACCTCGCTCTCAAAGTAAGGAAGCTTGATAGCCAAGTGTGGCTGCGGGTCAGCAGGGAGACATCTGTTGCCTGGCGAGACGGGTAGCTGCGTCCACACCGATTGGCGAAGCCAATGCTGCTGAGAGAGTCTGACGCCTCCCATGTCAGTTAGGATCTTGGTGTAGTATTTCTCCACGTCGGCGTGGTTCAGATCGGGATGACGCCCCTGCCAATACGCCGGATCCTGAGGCTCAACCAGCGCACCTGCCCAACCGTGGCTGCCTCCACCTACGGCCGAAACCACCAAGACACCGAGCCCAGGATAAGAGAACACCTCGTACATGCCGGACTTGTTCAACGTCACGCCCCAGCGGCGGAAGTGAAGACTTCGCAGCAGATGCGTAACGGACTTCATCCCGTAGGGGAACGGTGCTCGTCTCGCGATACCCATGGAGCGGACGGGTAGTGAATCGCGCCACGGGCCACGTTCCAACACCAAAACTTTGAGCCCCGCCAACGCCAAGCGATTTGCGGAGATGCTGCCACCGAACCCGCTGCCAATAACAACTACATCAATGTCGCGGGCGCTCATCATCTCACCGACGTTTGTGGGGCTACTCTGTTCGGATGCCAAATCCATAGGATCGCGCACACTACGAAGAGAAGCGGTATATCGGCCCATAAGTGCGCATGTTCGTTGGGATAGATGAACGCCTGCGGGATCATGACCAAACCATGCAGCAGGTTCGCGAGGATCCCAAAGTCGAATAGGGCCGCGTTAGCTTTGGGGTCCCTGGCCCCTCGGATCATCAGAATCGCCCAAGCGAGATACACGACAGCTAACATCAATATGTACGGGTGTAGTGCATCGTAGGGCGACTCAGGATGTGCTGGACCAATCTGGGGGAAGCCGGCCGGAAGCATCCCCCACAGAAACCCGGGCGAATAGACAAAGGCAGCGAGGGCCATGCCGGCAATCAATCCCCATCCTAAGAGCCTCATCACCAGAGCCGACTGCTTGAGGCCGTTGTTAACGTTATTCATTGGTATAGGAAGTGAGTTCGCCAAGAGGGACTGGCTCAGTCGTCTTCCGCCTCATCCTCGTCGCCGGTCTCCGCGGCTTTTTCCGCGGTCGCTTCTGCTTCAGGATTCATTTTCTTCAGCTCGATCGTTATCTTGTTGATTCTCCCAGTGAACCTGTTCTTGCCCTTGGGGTAGTCCGAAGTGACGGGCGTATAAAGGTCCATCCCCACGTCCGCGGTCTCCATGCCGAATAGAAACGGAATCGTGTGTTCCATCCGGTCGGTCGCGACCTTCTTGCCGTTGATGAAAATCGCACCTGTACCGCCGGAGCCAGGCTTGCCACCGTCATAAACGAAATCGTAGCTGACAGTGATGCGACCGGCAGGCAGACTTTCCGTCGAGGCGATGGTCGTGACAGAACCCAGGTAGTTGTAAGCAAACTTGGGCTTGTTGTCCTTGACGTACAAGCTCCAGCCAGCGTGAACGCCGCCCTGAGCGATTATCACCCCGGCGGCTCCCGTTTTGGGTATCTCGATGTGGGCGGTAATCGAGTGAGACCGATTCTTCACGTTGATGAACGAGTTCTCCTTCATCCCGATCATGCCGGGATAAACCGTCAGCGACGTGCGGCCTCCCATTAAATCGGGGCGGCCGGCGAGGGCGGGGTTGAATCGCTGATAGGTGCGGTCGTCGAGCGGCAAGACATTGTGCTTGACTGCCTCTTCCAGGAAGGTGGCCTGCATCTCCTTCAGCTTGTCGGGGTATTTCGCGGCAAGATCAACCGCGCAACTAAAGTCATCCTTGGTGTTGTAGAGTTCCCATTTGTCCTGATCGAAGGAAGGAGCCCGCGGCCCCTTTTCCCACGGCGCCTGGTGCATGGTCAGGGCGTACCAGCCGTCCTTGTAGATGCCGCGATTGCCGACAATCTCGGTATACTGCACGGTGTGAGGTGACTTTGCCTGAGCATCATTGAAGGTGTAAGCCATGCTCACACCTTCGATTGGCTTCTGCGGCGTGCCATTGACAACCTTGGGTTGCGGCAGACCAGCCGCCTCCAAAATAGTCGGGGCGATATCGATAAGGTGATGGTACTGCGGACGAATCTCGCCGTGCGCTTTGAGCGTCTTTGGCCAATGGATGACGACGCCATTCGTGTTGCCGCCATAGGACGCGGTACCCTGCGAGTAGGCAAACGGCGTACCGTCGGCGATTGCCCAGCCGAGCGGCGGCGTCATGTCGGAATGCGGGCCGCCGAATTCATCGAGATGCTTCAGCTGGTCCGCGATCGTTTCCGGTATCTGGTTGTAGCTCGTTAATGAATTGAATCGGCCGGTCGGACCGCCGTTGACGCAGGCGCCGTTGTCCCCGGTAATGTAAATGATCAGGGTATTGTTCATTACCCCCATATCCTCGATCGCCTGCACTACCCGGCCGATCTCATAATCGGCCTCCTCGGCGTAGGCCGCGAATATCTCCTGGTGCCGCGTGAAGACTTTTTTCTCCCCGTCGCTCAACTTGTCCCAATCGGGCATCTCCGCCGGCGTCGGCTTGGGCGTGAGCTGCGTGTTGGGCGGCACGATTCCCAGCGCCTTTTGCCTTGCGAGGGTCTGCTCGCGCGCCTTGTCCCAGCCCTCGTCGAACTTGCCCTTGTATTTGTCGAGCCATTCCCTGGGCACTTGGCTCGGGGCGTGCGTGCCCGGCGAAGCGTAATAGACAAGAAACGGCTTGTCGGGAGTCATGGTTTTCTGCGCGCGGATCCAGGAGATGGCATGGTCGGCCAGATCGGTCGGGTAGTAGTAGTTCGGGTCATCCGGCAGAGTGACCAGCGTTGTATCGTCAGTGAGGACCGGGGCAAAGAGATCAGCCTCGGCCGACAGCGTGCCGTAAAACCTTTCGAATCCCGAACCAGTAGGCCATGATTCAAACGGTCCCGAAGCGCCCACTTCCCAGGGTGTGAATTCGTGTGACTTGCCGAACATGGCCGTGCTGTAGCCATTGAGCTTCAAGACCTCGGCCAACGGCGCTGCGCTCAAGGGACGTTCGGCGGTTTGACCCGGAAACGCGGTAGCGATCTCCGCGACCGACCCCATGTTAACACTGTGCGGATTTCGGCCGGTGAGAAGCGCCATGCGGCTGGGCGAACATAGCGGCGCGGTATGAAAATTGTTGTAGATCAGTCCGTTCTTGGCGAGCCGTTCCAGCGTCGGCATGTTGATCACGCCGCCGAAGGGCTTGGTGGCGCCGAAGCCCAGATTGTCCAGCAAGATCACAAGCACGTTGGGCGCGCCCGGCGGTGCCTTGACCTCGAACCGCGGCGGCGGCGTGGCTTTGCGGGCATCGAGCTCGGTGATCGGCGGGTAGGTCGGCTGGGCGAGCGGCAGCACCGTTCGGTCGACCGGGGCGTCCTGCGCGCGAACCGGCTGGGAAATACATGCAACCGCCGAAACGATCAGGATTGAAAACCAAGGGACTCGCTTTTTCAGGGGCCACATCGCTTTGCCTCTCATTTTCTCCTGCCGATCAATTGTCCGGTACATCGTCGATATTCAGACTTGCCACCGCCGAATTCTCGGTAGGCTCGACAAGTTTGTGGGCCGGGGAGCCATCAATATCCGCGAGCTTGCGTTTTCGCCCGCCACCAGTATCGTAACCGCAACGTGATTGCAAAAGACCTCCACACTGCGTGGATTCAATCCGTGGTCAAAGGGCGCAATGAGAGCGTGGAGTTATTCTTGATAATCAAATCTTCCGCGTGCCAGTTTTGACAAAGCTTACTGCTGCGTGCAACTTCGAGAAGCTCCAGATGTCGTTTACAAAATCAATCAGTAGCTGGACGGTTGGTTTTGCAATCATCGCTCTCTTGGCGAGTGGCTGTGCGACGCCCGTCGGCGTCTCTCGCCTCGACGAGCAAGCGGCCCATCGCGAGCTCAACGCGAACATTCTGTCTACCGGCAAAGCGAGCAACTACTCGAAGCAGATTCTTGAGCGAGCGGCGCTTGGCGAACGCTTCAGGAATGATCCGCAAACAGTCCTTGCCGAGTTGAATTCAGGGCTTGGCAAACCTGACGAACGCGACCGGCTATTCGCATTATCCGAGCTCTCTTTTGCATACGCCGAGGACTCCGGGAATCAATCCTACTATCTGGCATCCGCGGCCTACGCGTATGCCTTCCTGTTCCCGGCAAACCCGGCCGACGCCCCCGGCCAGTACGATCCACGCCTGCGCCTCGCGGTTGACCTTTACAACCGCGGCATCGCTCTAGGACTGGCTACAAGAGATGGGAAGGAAGTTGACCTTAGCGCGCGGCAGCTAAGTTTGCCTTTTGGAACGCTCAATTTGGGTATCAATCCGGAAGAATTCAACTATGCCGGAAACCATCTGACGAAGTTCGTGTCTCTTGCAGACCTGGAGGTTCGTGGGCTCCGCAACACTTATCGTAAAGCTGGTATCGGCGCTGCGCTCTCGGCACGAGTCGAACCGTCGCCGGACAACCCGGCGAGCCGCTGGATACCGCCGACCGCAAAGGTGCCGATCACCGCTTTCGTGCGCTTCGACGATCCACGCCTCGCGATGAGCAACGGGCGTCTGCACGGCACCGTGGAACTCTATGATGAGGACATGACGGCGGCGGTACAGATCGGTTCTTACTCCGTGCCGCTCGAGTCGGATCTCAGCGCTGCACTCGCCTATCGTCTTGAGGGCGCGCCTATCTGGGATTTCGAGATCGCGGGCTTTCGCAGGGGAGACTTTTCGCTTCTTGGCAATGGCAACAACGGTGGCAGCAGTGGTCTCTACATGTTGCATCCGTACCATCCGGGCCTGATCCCGGTGATATTTGTTCATGGCACAGCTTCGAGCCCCGCGCGCTGGGCCGAAATGGCGAACGAGTTGTTGGGTGACCCACTTATCGCCTCCCACTATCAGCTTTGGTTCTTCATCTATAACAGCGGCAATCCCATCGCGCTGTCGGCGATGCGATTGCGAGAATCGCTCCAGGCTGTGCGCAAAGACGTCGATCCCAAAGGGAAGGACCCGGCGCTCAACCAAATGGTAGTGATCGGCCACAGCCAGGGAGGTCTCCTGACGAAGATGATGGTCGTCGATAGCGGCAATCGCTTCTGGAACAATGTCACGTCGGTCCCCTTTGACCAGGCGGAACTGGACCCCGAGACGCGCGACCTGGCCTCTCGCACGATGTTCTTCAAACCGCTGCCGTTCGTGACGCGGGTGATCTTCATTGCAACACCGCATGGTGGCAGTTATATGGCGGGCAATCCCATAGTTAAGTTCGGAAACAAATTTTTGAACCTGCCTGGCGGGCTTGCCAAGACCGTGGTTGCACTCGGAAAGCTTCGCGAGACCAGCATGATGGGAACTCCGTTTGCAATCCCGACCGCGCTGGACAACATGGATCCCTCCAATCGGTTCATTAAGGCGCTATCCGCGACGCCGATCGCTTCTGGGGTGAAGGTCAACTCGATCATACCGGTAAGAGGCGACGGGCCTGTCGAGGACGGCAATGATGGGGTGGTCGAGTACAAGAGCGCGCACATCGACGGCGTCGAGTCAGAGCTCGTAGTGCCTTCCGGCCACTCGACTCAGGCCACGCCGCAGACGATCGAGGAGGTCCGCCGCATCCTCTACGAGCACGCGGGAATTCATTGATGGTCCGACGCGCGGTCCGCTTAATCGGAACGCTCGCGTTGTCGGTGATCGTCGTCGTCGGGATCGCTTGGGGGGTGCTGGCACTGTGGTTCGATGGACCTCAGTCGCGCGTGCTCGCCGGGACGATGGCCGGGGGATTGGCGTTGGTCACTATCGCTTTGGCGGCACTCGTTCGGCCCTTCCTGAGAGGGCTTGTAGCCGCGCTGTTGCCCTTGGTTGCTGTTGCTGTGTGGTGGGCATCGATTCCCGCGAGCAATATCCGCGACTGGTCCCCCGATGTCGCTCGCACAGCGCGCGCATCCTTTGACGGCAGCCACGTCACGATCGAGAACGTACGAAATTTCAAGTACCGATCCGAATCCGACTACGACCAGCGGTGGGAGACACGGACTTATGACCTCGACCGGATTCGCGGCGTGGACCTATTCCTGTCGTTTTGGGGACCGGCCCAAATCGCGCATACGATCGTCAGCTGGGATTTCGATGACGGCCCACACCTTGCGATCTCGATCGAGACGCGAAAGGAGAAAGGCGAATCATACTCGGCCCTGCGCGGCTTCTTTCGGCAGTATGAGCTCTATTATCTAGTCGCCGATGAACGCGACCTGGTCGGCTTGCGAACGAACTACCGCGGCGAGCAGGTATATCTCTATCGTATCCGCGTTCCCGCCTCACAAGCGCGGGCTCTATTGGTTGACTATCTAAATGAAGTTAATCGTCTCGCCGACCATCCCCAATGGTACAACGCCTTGACGCAGAACTGCACGACTACGATCCGTGGTCACGCCCAAAATGTGGGGGCTGGCGGCCGTCTGGACTGGAGGCTGCTCGCCAACGGCCACCTCGATGAGCTCCTCTACGAACGCGGTCAGATCGACACAAACTTGCCGCTCTCGGATCTCCGAGCACGCAGCAACATCACAGAAAGAGCGAAGGCTGCGGACGACTCTCCCGATTTTTCCGCCCGCATCCGCGAAGGATTGCCAGAAACCCGCGCCTGGTAATCTCCGGGTCGGTGCGACATCTGGCCAAATCCTGGGGCGTTTTCAGAGTCAGGCGACTGTTCGCAAAGCGCAGCTTTTGGGAGTGTTTAGCGCATGACCGCGCCCGCGGTCGTGGCTGCCGATGGAAGAAATGCTGTGCCGCCTTCAGAGTAGGAAGACCAACTAGATCAACTCCAGTTCGGCGCTCTCAATTGACAACGAAGCGGGAACAACTCACACTGACCGCCATGCGATTAGCTGTCATCTGCATCTTGGTGTCCGCGTTGATCCCCTCAGTAAGTTTGGCGTAGGAGGTTCCTGTTTTCGCGATTACGCCGGTAGAAAGCTCGATTAAGTTCGACGTAGAAGCGTCGGTGGCTATCAAGGGGACTTTCGACAAGTGGAACGCCGCTCTGACACTCACTTCTCCAGACGTGACAACAGCGGTTCTGGACGTCGAGATTCAGGCTGCCACTGTGGATACCGGAAGCGGATTGAAGAACAGCAAGCTGAAGGGTCCAGACTTCTTCGATGTCATCCAGAATCCGTTGATCACGTTCAAATCAACGAAACTCGTACAGAGCGGTCCCAACACCTTTGAGGTGGATGGCAACTTTACGATACGCGGAGTTACAAGATCCGAGAAGCTAACACTTACTGTGTCCGGCAAGGGGACCGGCTCAGGCGATATTAGCGGGACACTGTACTTCGACCGTAAGGACTACGGGATGAACAGCGGCATCCGCTTCATCAAAATCGCCAACCGCGTCGAGGTGACCGTCGCCCTCAAGGCGAAGCGAGTCAGCGGGCCTCCGGTGGTCTTTAAGCAATAGCCAGCCTGACAGAAGTGCCGTCGCTCTTTGTTGGCGACGGCGTCCCACATGGACTCGCCGATTGCCTTGGCTGCCGCGACACTTCGACACCGATAACGGTGCGCGAGTTGAACGGCAGCACATACAGAGCGCGAGATTCAGCCAGTCCGGTGAGCGCAAGACGGCGATCGCGGTGCCCGATTTCGGCTATCACGTCAGACACTCGTGCGTCGTCCGGTCGCAATTGAACCTCAATGCGCCGTAGCGCTTATCTGGAAACCGATCTCTCCAAGGCGAAGGGCTGTCTCTACCAAAAACTCCCTCCGAACCGGAATTTGAGCGGCTGCGAGAATTGCTATCGAATTGATGCGGTGGAAGGAAACGGGCTGCGATCTGAACCCCACGCGGTCGGCCCAGGGCCCGAGATAGAAAAACCTCCGATACATAGACCCTCAGACGACGGCAACCGGCCGCGACACAACCATTGTTGAGCGGGAGCTGGTACCAGTCAGGCGGCGAGACGACCCGCTTCCGTTGTGACCTCGACGCCGTAATGGTGGAAACCAAAGTGGCGCAGGCCATGCAGAGCACGCGTTCGGCAGGAGCTACAGAGCGAGAATTTGTCGTCCTGCCCGAAAAGCGCGGTGGGTACGAGCGAGCTTAGGAAGCGTTCTTCTTCTTTTCGGCCCAGCGCTTCTTCATCGCTTCAGAGAGCTTCTTCCGGCCCGCAGCAGTGAGCCCGCCACGTCGCTTGGGCGCAGAGGCCTTACCGGTAGTCTTTCCCATACGCCGCTCTGCCCAGCGTCTTTTCATCGCCAGTGACAAACGACGTCTCCCCGCTGCAGTGATACCACCACGCCGCCGTTTGGGCGCACCCGCTCTTCGAACAGTACCGCTGACCACCACCTTCGCATCCTCGAGAAGGGCGGCAATAGCGCGGCCCATTTTGTCGCTTTCCGTTTTCAGCTCTGTGATTATCCTGTTCAGGTCCAATTTCGCCTCCTGTTTTATAGCGGGTAGCGTAAGTATCCGGCCTCCGCCGAGCAACTACAACTCCCCCGCAGCTTAGACAGTGTGGGGCTGCTATCCATCACATATGCTTTGGACAATCTCGGCCTCTGTGAGGATGCCCACCCCGCGGCCAGTCTCGACAACCGAGAGGCAGCCGATCTTACGCTCAATCCGGTCTATTCTCAAAACCTGGTTTGCGCCGCGGCGGCCGTCCGTCATAACCAGTTCATAACGCCACTCAGGCTATGCGAGGCCGTTGAGATTTGTGAAGGAATTCGTGCCGGACCAAGTTTTGAGAAGCGACAGCATCACCGCCACTGCCCGCATGCTCGCGCTGCTGGTCTACCGCGTCGTTTCCGGCAACCTCGTCTATAACCGGCATCCGCAATACGTCGCATTCATCGCGGTCCTG
>Ga0208696_1000083_pt1 | contig 80856 bp, 75 predicted proteins | sample Sb_taG_9_FD_187711 | JGI IMG/M metagenome (GOLD analysis project Ga0208696, IMG submission 187711) | Peat soil microbial communities from Weissenstadt, Germany - Sb_50d_b_LC metaG (SPAdes) (version 2) | ecosystem: Environmental > Terrestrial > Soil > Wetlands > Peat | place: Germany... | reverse complement strand
GGGATTTGCAGAGCGCTTGGCATTTGGGATCGCTCTCGCGACCGGGTTCCTTCTGGCGCTGGTGTTCTGGATCGTGATCGGTAGGCAGTTTAAACCTGTGGCCATCGAATATACGATTGCAGTTTCGCCAGTGGGCGTGCAGTACGAGGGCGCAGACACAATGAACTGGCCGACGCCCGCGTTTGCGGCAGCGGTACTATGCGTCACGCTTATCTCATACCATCCCGCGCAACGAACACTAGATCAAGGGGCAACTAGCGCGATTCACCATGCCATTCCAGAACTTTAACTATTGCATCGTCTGCGAGGGATTGCGCCCCGAGCTTGGTCAGAAGCTGACGATACTCGGCTTTTTTGGCGTGGCACCTAACGTGGAAATCGTAGTTGCCAATCCCAATATACCGCTCAGTCTTTCTTTGCTGAGTGGCTTTCCTCCGGTGCCAGGAATACTCACACCGCCCTACAACGCGACTCTCACCGTTGCTAGACCGGACGGAAGCGTCGCATTCCAGAGTCCAGAACTTCCCCTTCAAGTTTTGGCCGGACGCGGAGGGATATTGGGTATGGGAGTTGTCGTTCCGCCGCCTTATCTTGGTGGTCTGCACTCGATTCGCATCTCGGTCAACAATCAGATCAAGCTCGCAACTACTTTCAATCTCCGATTCCCCAATCCGGGAGAGCTTCAGGGCATTGGCATCCGCGTACCACCCGGCCAAGTTCATTGAAAGACTGCTTTCAGCGGCGCCACGCTTGGAGCGTTAGCTTGGCTCTCCGCAGATCAAACAACTTCACGCACGCCGAACGTGGCCACGTTCAGATTTCCTGTGAGCCATCCCGCTCCGGTGTTTGGGTCCACATCCAGATAGTCAGGCGAAAATACTCGTAGGTGTTGCCAAGCAATTCAGGTGGGCTTAGCTCCGTGGGTCGAGCGGGAGATGCACACCTGCGAGCACCTTCAGAGCCGAAAGGCTCTTGCTATCGCTGGCACGCCACAAGCGAAAGAAATAAGCACGAGCACGAGGGCCTTGGAGGTCACCCGAGGCGCTTGCGCCCCCTACAAATCGAAAATTCCGCTAAGCGGAAAAAAGGTGAGGCAGTCCAGCCGGGAAATCCTGGTGGGAGATTCTCCGGCCTCCTCGCGGGCTGCCTCACGCAAACCAAAAAAGGCGGGACGCCACTGGAGCGAATTTGCTCGCTCCAGCCTCGGAGCGTCCCGCAGCGCCGCGACCGGGTCAAAAGGAGGTGGAGGCTGAACGAGGCCCCCATCGGCGCGGCGCAAACCTGTTCACGACGGGCCAGACATGCTCCACGGAGTGGTGTATCCAGGGCGACCGCCCCCGAATGCCCAGACCCCATTTTCTGCGACGAGGGTCGCGTAATTTCCCACCTCGCCGCCGTCGATGACCATACTTTCAAAAACGGTCCCCGAAACTATGCCGCCAGGCGGCGTCTCGATTGAATTGGCCTGCCCATTCGCGTCGAGAAAGCAGAGCACGAATCCATTTTGAAGTGCGCTGGGCAGCGGCAAGCTTACCTGCACAGGCCCCGGAGCACTCAAGATAACCAGCAGCCCGGTCAGCGGCGTGATGCTGACCGGGCCAGCGAGGGAGATTGTCCGCGCAGAACTCCAGACAGGGAGTCCACCGAAAACAGCCGCTTCGAGGGCCGCGATTCTTTGTGTCAAGTCCATTGAGATGTCTCCCCAATTTCAAAAAGGTGCGGGGCTCTCGACTCCGCACCCCTCGCGCGCTGAGCGAAAGGCTTCCTCAAGCAACCGCCCCGCGCGCAACTTGTTCACCACGTCGCTTGAACTCGCCGCGCGTTTGCGAATGCTTCCGCGTACAGGCCGCCAGAGCCGCCGTCAACCGCGGCCTTCAACGCTTTGGCCGCTCGATTCCGTTCGAGCGCATCGGCGAGCGCCTTCCCAGCGCTTCGGAAGCGATCACTCTTTCCTCCGGCTGGACTCTCCGCCGCCTCTGGCATCGGCACGTTCCACATTTCGGGCCGGGTCGGATACTGCGCGCGCATCGCTTCTTTGAATCTGGCGCGCTTTCCATCTGCGCCGCCGCCCATCGCATCGAGTAGCGTTGTGGTGTCCAACGATTGAATGTTGATTTCGGGCTGGCCGAAAAATTGAGAACTGATCGAATGTTCACTGGCGTGGGGAATCTCAGCTTTGATCGTCTTCGCGAGACTCCGCATCAGCGTTGCGTTTTTGTCGTCGAAAGTTTCGTGCATTGTCGTCCCTCCAAAGAGAATTTGAGTGCGCGTGCCGTCCATGAACCTCAGGCCCGCATTCCCAGAGAGTTCCGCTGGAGAGCCTGAGCAGCGTCGAAAGCTCGGCGTCTGTGCTGCTCGCTCAGGTATTTTTTGCCCCGCAACGCAGTGAGGGCCAGCTGAATTTTTTGCTCCGATGTATTCCGAGTCTCGATGTGATCTCTCGTGCGTTCGATGAGGCCATCCAACTCGAAACCTTCGTTTCGGATCGCAGCTTCAGTTTCGATCCTGTGAAGCTTTTCGTTGAGGTCGTGGAGTGCTACGCGGCAATCAACGAGCGCGATTTCCTTGCGGCGCTTGACATCTTCCAAACCCACTATCTTGTCCTTGGCCGCCGCGATCCGCTTGTCGAAGGCCGAAGGATCGGCTCGTGTTCGGCCTTCGGCCACCGCGATGCACTCTTGGGTTCGCTCGTTCTGCAATTGACAGAGCAAATCCTCCACGCCGGAAAGCTCGTGAACCGTGGCGTCCAAGCTCTGCTCCGCCTCGACGATTTTGGCCTGTGCTTCGTGAATCCGACTTTGCAAGCTACTCGTTGCCGTCAACGTCATTGTTGGCATAACTTTTTCTCCCTCATTGAACTTGCATCTCGCTGAAGATGATCTCTTCCTTGATCTTCGGCCATGACTCGTCCGGTTCATCCAGGCACGATGGGCATAGGCGAACCACGATGACCCGCCGCTCCCCTTTGGGCACGCCGAAACGCGCTTCCAGTTCCTTGGGAATCAGCCAAGCCGCACTCCCCTCCGGTTCCTCGCCGCACAGCGCGCACGAAGGCGAAGGATAGCGGCGAACGATAGCATCGTTCCTCTCCAGCAGTTCATAAGCCGCCTCCTTGAGATCGTCAAAGTGCGCTTTCACAAACTCATACACGGCGGCGCGCTCTTCCTCAGTCGGCATGGAATACATCGGATCGCCGCCCATCAGCGCCCAAGCCAGCGGCCCGTAAAGGAATTGCAGGGCTGCCCCAAGCGGCAGATCGAGATTGCACAGAGTGAAGATCGCCTCCGTGTATTGCCGGATGAAGGCCTCGCTCGTCACCGTCCGTCGCACCGCGTCTGTAATCTGGAGCATCTCTTCTACCTCACGCTTCAGCCCAAAAGCCTCTCCATCTGAAAACTCAACGGGCGCTTCACTGTCTCCGGCGCTGGTACTGGCTCCGGCTGTGGCGCGGCTTCGCTCCGGCTATCCCAGCCGCAAACGCATTGAACATGGTTTGCGTACACTGCCAGCGCCTTCCCGCAGTGTGGGTTCGGGCAGACGCTAGGCAGATGCGCCCTGCCATTCACGTCTTTCACTCGTGAGGTCGGCAACGCCTTGCTCTTTAGCACTCCAAACATTGCATTGCCCGTCTGTCCCATCGCTTCAATCTGAGCGCGCCCCAAGTCCACAATCGACTGGCCCGGTTCACTCTCCGCGCTCTTGTTTTTCATGGCCTCCGCCTGTTGACCCCAAAACTCAATCAGCCCGTGCTCGTAACCCCCGTGCCCCATCAGGTCCGTGATCGACCAAACCAGCGCGTCCATTCGATTCGGCGAGACGCTCTGGCCGGGAACGAAATCACAAATTTCGTCTTCGAGCGCAGGGAGTATCCCGACGTGATGCACGCGCCCTTGGTCATACAACGCGCTGATCGGCTCGGCTCGAATCGCCTTGCCCTTCGTCGCGTGCACGCCGCGATACGCGCACTCGGAGTCAACATTCCTGATCGTCGCCTCAACCATGTCGCCGCCCTGATTCGTCTCAGCAACGATTCGATCCGCTTGGTAACGGTGATAAGCAACAACCGCACGCCTCGCCCATACCTCCGGCTTCCCATTGCAAGTGAGGTCGTCGAGCACATAAAAATGCGGGGGCTTGCGATTGTCTCGCCCGGCGTAGACGATCCCCGTGTCGTCCGCGTCCGGGCCGCTCGTCGTTGCGGGGTCGATGCCGCCGACGATACGAACCAATTCAGGCTCACGGTCCACGCGGGCCGCGTCGATAGTCGCTTGCAGGAAGAGCGCGCCGGGATTGTCGTCGAGCAATTCCGCAAGAAGCTCTTGACGACCCAATCGAGTGTTCTCATATTTCGTGATGATCTTGCTCAAGAATGCGGGCGCGAGATTGGCTCTGTTCTCGTAACTCGTTCCGCGCGTGACAATCACAGTCGGATCGGCCAGGAGACTCTTAACCAACTTCGTGGGCTTCGGCGTGGTGCTGAGCACGGCTTGCGGACGCCCTCCAAGGCGAAGGCCGAAGTAAGCTTGATCTAAAGTCTCTGGGCATCTCCAGCTTGCAGGCTCATCGCCCCAAAACTTTTCGTGCTGCTTGCCTCTCAGTCTTTCCGGCTCATCGGCAGAGAAGCACAGTGAGATCGCTCCAGACGGCCATTCCAGCATCCGACGCGACGAGATGTAGCGCGGACGCTCAGCGTGAGGACACACCGCAAGGACGCCGCTTTCGCCTTCGACCATGATGTCCCGAACATCGTCATGGGTCGGCCCGATCAGATTGACGCGCGAGAATTTCTCGACGTTGACCCAACGACGTACAAGCTCGGCAGAAGCGCGTGTCTTCCCACCGCCGCGCCCGCTGAGTAGAAGCCACGTCTGCTTTTCTCCGCGTACAAACTCAGGAGGAGGCAATTGCGAAGACCGCGCCCAGCGAAGCCAGTCCCATTTGAGAGCGGTGATCGCCCGAAGCTCTTGGCGGTTCATCGCGCCCCCACTGTTCCGAAATCAAATGATTTTGAGAGCGCACTTTCGCCGCTCACGCCCTGCTCGTTTTCAGCGACTTGCGAGCCTCGCTGCACAGGGGTTTTCGGAACATCGCCGCGCGAGGCGAGAAACTTCTTTGCGATCTGAACGGCCTCGTCCTCGCTCAGCAGTTCGGCGTCATCATCAAGCGCCTGCTCCTTCGCGGGCTGCGCTGTGCTCACTCGCGGTCCTGCAAGGCGCTCCCGCAATTCCACGAGGCACCGGAGTTCCCGGCTCACTTTCAGGATCATGTCAGCGCCTTGCACCGTGTTTCTCTGCCTTCCTTGTCTCAAACGACGCTGGAGAAGGTGAATCTCCGCCAATAGCTTGTCGATTGCCCTCAGCACTTCGGAGTCCTCATTTTTCACGGGCTTCGCGAGCACTCCCGCTCCCAAGAATTGCTCCGAAGTGTGGCTCCGATGCCTCGAAACCGCCGAAGGGCTCACCTGAAACAGTGTCGCGATGCGCCTGCAAGAGACCTTTCTCAGCATCGCTTGCTCAATTTCGTCGCGCTGGATGTGGCGGCAGATTTTGCAGGTCTGAGGCATGTTAGGAAGCCTCCCGAGCGCTGGGGATGAGGTGAGCACGGGTGGAGGGTCCACGCTCTTCGGGGTCGGTCCAACGGGAGATGCGTTGAAGTTCTTGGGCCGGGAATAGGGAGGCTTCTGGTTGCGGAGGCTCTGGGTCACGGCGAGTTGGCGGAGGCGAGGGCTTCAGACGGTAGAAGCCGAAGGTTTTTCCCTCGCGCACCTCGGTCCGGTTCTCGATTGCGATGCCGCTCTTTCTGAGTGTGTTCACGGCTCGGCAATATTGCAAAGCGATGGCTGCCAACTCTGAGGCTTCAGTCCACTGAGGCCCGCGCGACTGAAGAAGCTGGAGAATGCGCTGCGACTGATTTTGGCGAACGCCTTCGACGGTTTTCACGCGTGGCCTCCTTTCACGAGGAAAGTTCGCGGCAAGGCGTTGTCATGACTGGGTTTGACTGGAATCCGGGATGTTGCCGGAGAGAGCGTGTCAAAATTCACGCTTTCCTGGGTGAAGCGTGAGATTTCACCACGCTTTACTGACTGAAGAAAGGTATTACTTTTGTAGGGGCGCCGGGCCGCCCTGAGTTCCTTTCTGATCTCCCGCTCGGCTTCAACTTCCTGTCGCTGTCGCGCGTGAGTTTCCAGCAAGAGCCGTTGGAACTGTTCCGACTCGGGTGTCAGAACGTAGCGATTGATTGCACGCAAACCCTCGGAAGATTCGCGTTGCACGCTCAGGAGCCCTATCTTCTGAAAATGCTTCAGAGCCTTCGCGATGGTGGCAGAACTGCCGATGCCGCTGAAGCGCGCGAGCGCCAGGTAAGACAGTTCGACGGGCGTTGTAGCAAATTCTTCGAGCACGTGAAGAATGCTTTGCTCGGCTGGCGTGAGTGTCGCAAAAACTCCATAGCGCACGATGGCGGAGCGCACGCTCTCAATGCCAGCGCGGAGCACGAGGTTCGAGCGATCCCGGTGCGCGATGTGTCGACCTTTTGGAAGCGACGGTACGCCGGGGAAGTTGCGGGCGATCCACTCCGCTGCCTCACGAACGTTGCAGCCTCGCACACTCATCACGAGATCGAGATTGGAAAGCGAGTGGTTGTCGCAGACGAAACATCGGACGCGGTTTTTCCGTGCATCAAATGACAGACTCGGAGTACGGTCTCCGTTTTTGTGGTTCTGGCCGCGCCAGCATCGCGCCGACGAGCGGGAGATCACGTCGAGATTCAATTTGCGAGCCACGTCGATGACCCGAATTGTTTCCCTTATGAACTGCAAATCTGGTAGTAAACTCATCGAGACGACGCCTCAGAAACTCGCGACAGTTTCGTTCGTCCAGACCCCGGATTTACCGATCCGGGGTCAACTCTTTTTCGGTGTCGTGCGGGAGCCGTTCAGAGTTGCAGAAGTGCAAGAGCACGTTCAGAAATTCCGCTAAGCGGAAAAAATCGCCGAAGGATCAACGAACCGATTTGCGGGTGTGCCTATCACAGCGCGATGTCCTCACGGGCGGGGACTCTTGCGCGGCAAGCCAAGCGCGGACGCTAGATTTCCGGTAAAGGACCTGCCGCCCGATCCGCGTGATTGGTGGTCCAGTCCGCAGCACTTCCCAGCGAGCAATCGTTCGCGCACTGAGGCCGAGTTCAAGCGCTAACTCTTCCCGGCTGTAAAAGTCGCCTCGAAGATCGCCCCGCCCAATTGGTGCCTGCGTCGAAATCGCTTGCGGTGCTGTTGCCATTCGTCCTCCCGTGTCAATCGCAGGCAAATAATAAGATTGATTTGTCCGCTAGTGTGAGTGAGAATCGTGAGCATGAATATATCAACTATCCATTCTCACGCTGTAGGCGAGAGGCGTACGTACCCAGGTGAGGAAACAGCCCAAGCGCTGATCGACTTCCTGAACGATCCACAGACCCCGAGACAATCGAAGCGCCGGATCGAGCAACTGCTCTCCGAGTCTTCGCGGCGACAGACCGCAGCGGAGCCTGTCACTCGTCACATGACGGAGAAAATGCTTCGGCTGTTGAACATTAAAGAGTCGGCGAAGATTCCACAGGCCCTTCGAGGCGCGCCCTTCCTGGATCGTCCCCGCGCCGGGCAAGACGGCGCTTTCAAGCACGCATCGTGGAAGATCGCCTCCCTGTTACGTGCCTATAGACTGACTCCGATCTTCTTCGCTACCGTCGATGGCCGATGGATTATTGACTGGTATACGGCGTCGAAGAAAACGCGCTCCGAAGCCACTGCCCTGCTTAAGGCCCTCGATCTCGCCGCCCGTGGTCTGCTCTCCAGAGTGCGAAAATGCAAAGACCCGGACTGCCCGCGCGGCTTACATCCAGACAGCCCGAGCGGCCCGCTTTGGTTCTATCAAGGCCCCAGCCACAACCATTTCCATTCACTGAAGTGCCAGCAACACTACTTCCACTCTGATCCGAACCAGAAGAAAAAACACGCGGCGGAGATGAGGCTTTACAGGCTCAATGAAAAGCGGAGGAAGGAACGGGAGAATCAGGTTTGGTAGAAAAATCGGGTTCCCTCGAAGAGGCCCCATTACCCAAGGGGGTGACCCCCTCCCCTGTCCGCAATCTGCGGACACAGTACGGACACAGAACGCAGTTCTTTCCCCTCGCGAGGCCGCGATGCGCTAGAACCCTTGATTTTACTGGAGATATTTGGCTGCCCCCCAGGGATTCGAACCCCGATATGCTGATCCAGAGTCAGCTGTCCTGCCGTTGAACGAGGGGGCAGTCTTGCGCTTGGCGGGAGCCGGTTCGCACCGGCTCTTTTTGATTCTATGGGCGCCGGCGAGTGCGGTCAACCGCGAAGCGTGCCGCGCAACAGCCGACGGCGTTCGCCTACTGTCCGATTCAATTCACGCTAGAATTCTGAGGTATCGCTTTTGCTGAGGAGCTGCCATGGTCACCGCCTTCGAAACCGCCGCGATCCCTTCCGCCGACTATGCCGAGATGGCCTGCCGCCCGCTCGATCCGGAGCAGTGCGCGCTGCTGATCATCGACATTCAGGAAAAGCTGTTGCCGCCCATCTTTCAGAAAGAGCAGCTGGTGCGCAACGCACAGCTTCTGATCCGCGCGGCGGGGATTCTGAAGATTCCAGCGCTCGTCAGCACGCAATACTCTCGCGGCCTCGGCGGGACCATCCCCGAGATCGCTTCCCTGCTCCCCGGCACCGAAGCCATCGACAAGACGCCGTTTTCCTGCTTCGGCAGCGAGGCGTTCTGCGCCCTGTTGAAGCGCCTGCCCGGAAAGCGCACTACGCTGCTGCTGTGCGGCATGGAGAGCCACATCTGCGTCACTCAGACGGCGCTGGGGGCGCTGCGCGAGGGATACCTGGTTCACGTCGCTTCCGACGCAGTCAGTTCTCGCACCGAGTGGAACTGGAAGATTGGGCTGGAGCGCATGCGCGCCGCCGGAGCCATTCTCTCCTCCACCGAAATGATCATCTACGAGCTGATGCGCTCGTCCTCGTCGGTTGCGTTTCGGGAACTGCTGCCCTACTTGAAGGGATCCTAGTCGCCCCGGCGTCTGAGGAATGCCCGCCGGCCGCCACCGCTCGAAAGCCGCACCGGACTGGCGTTTTGCGGAATTATTCTCTTGCACCGGGCCCCGGTCGCAGCTTACAGTCTTGCCTGCATTTCGAACCGCTGCGTCGCTCGAGATGTTCGCAACTTCATCCCCTGCACAAACCCTTAAGGAGACCTATCTGTGAAATCAGGAAAATTCCCAGGTTTGGCTTTGGCATTCTTGTGCGCGATCGTTCCCTCGGGCGGGGCGCAGATGTCCCCGGCAAAAGTAGCCGCTCTCGAGAGCAATCTCCAGCATGTGAAGGCCGCCTACAACCGCCTGCCGGCCAACAAGAAACTCCTCCTCGATGGTGCGTCGAATGTGGTGCAATTTGCCGACTTCTGGCATCGCACCGGCATGCGCTTTGCCGACCCAGCCTTTGCCGCGGCCCGCGTCCAGCGGGTTTCGGCAAGGCCGGCAGCCACCAGCGCGACCACGAACAAGATCATCCCCATTTCCGCCACAGGTCTGTTTCAGGATCTCTCCGGTTCAACCCTGGCCGGTTTTACCCAGAGCGAAAGCTCGACCGCGCGTTGCGGAAACAACGTTGTGGTAGGCTTCAACGACTCGGGCGGCATCTTTGAGACACCGCTGTTTCTGACCGGTGCCGGGGGCGAAAGCCTGGCCGGCTTTGCCTACTCCACCGATGGCGGCCACACCTTCACCGACGGTGGCCCCGTCGATCCCGGCCCCAACTTCGGCAGCTTGCTGGGAGGCGATCCCGTCCTGAGCTGCAGCAACCCGAGCACCTTCTACTACAGCCAGCTATTTTTGTTTTCCGACGCCGCGGGCAATCCCGTGACCGCGGTAGCCGTGAACAAGTCCACCGACGGCGGGCACTCCTTTGGCGAACCGGTCGTGGTCATCGGCAAAGACGGCCTGTCTCACTTCCTCGACAAGCCCTGGTCCGCGGTCGATCCGTCGAATCCCAAGAACATCTACGTCTCCTATACCGATTTCGATGGATCGGGCACCAGCAAGGCGTGCGGCAAGCTGATGCGCACCGCCATCGAGTTCGTGGTCTCACACGATGCCGGCGCCACCTGGTCGGCGCCCAAGGTGGCTTCCGAAGTCTGCGATAACGAAGCTGTCTCGGGATCGCAAGTTGCGCTCGACTCCAAAGGCACCATGCACATCGCCTGGATCGATCTCGGCCCCACCTTTCCCGAAGGCAATCGCACCATCTTCCAGAGCATTTACGCCGGCGGAGTACTCTTGCCGCCGGTGACGGTGGACATTATCCAGCCCGGCGGGGACGCGTTCCTGCTGCAGGGCGCGTTCCGCGATTTTCTGGGCATGGCGATGGCGGTCGATCACTCCCGAACCGGTTCCGACGGGATGGTCTACATCACATGGGCCGACGGGCGCAACAAGCGGCTCCCCGATCCGGTCGCGTCGCAGGGTGTGTACGGCTACGACGACATCCTGCTGCGCGTATCGTTCGACGACGGCAGTCACTTCGGATTCTTCAGCCAGGTCAACAGCGACTTCCAGAGTCGCCTGGGCCCGGGCCACGACCACTATCAGCCGGGCATCGCCATCGACAAGACGGGAACAATCGGCATCTGCTGGTACGACCGCCGCAACGATCCCGAGAATTTCTCGGTCGGGCGCTTTTGCGCGACTTCCAACAACAACGGTATTACCTTCACCAACATCAACACCAATCTCGCCCCCTACACTCCGGCGCACGGGAATGATGAAATCCTGAACCCGGTCTACATGGGTGACTACGATCAGCCGGCCAGCGATTCTCTGAATCAGGAAGCCGGGTTCTTCGGTGCGTTCGAAGCGCAAGGCAATCGTGGCAACCCGAACGTGGTCGGCTTCGAGTTCTAGACCGGCCTCACGTCGAATAGAAAGGGCGCGGTTTCTAACCGCGCCCTCAAACCTACAAGAAATCAGACTACGCCGTCTATTCCGCTTTCTTTTTTACCCGGACCACAGTGATCTTGGCGAAGCCCTCCTCAAACGACGGTGGCTTCAGCTTGGCGGCCATGCGGCGCATCACATCTTCGGGCACCACGCGATCGCGGCGCTGATGGCGCTCCACGCAGACTTCCAGCGGAACGTCGAAGAAAACGGCGTGGACTTCGTAGTTGTAATCCTTGGCCAGCTTGATCCAGTGCGCGCGCTCCTGCGGAGTGAGGTTGGTCGCATCCACATAATTCATGGGCCGCTTGGCGATGAGCCGCGCCTTCAGCATGGAGCGCAGATTCGAAAACACCAGATCCTGAAAACGCTGCTCGCGCACATCGTCAAACAGAAGCGAGCGCACCATGTCGCTCGAAAGCGCAACCACGTTGTGACGCTTAAACCAGGAACTCTTGCCTGACCCGGGAAGGCCGATGGCGAGTACCACGATGCCCTTGGGCGGCCGCGCCGCAGCGGCCGGCGCCGTGGCGGGAGTCCTGGGCGTTCGCGGCGCAGGCACCGCCGCTTCCGCTTCCTGCTCTGGAGTCTCGGACGAAGCGTCCGGGCCCACCTCCGGCGCAGTTCCCTTCGCCGCTGCGGGAGTAAAGGCCTGAGCCACGGCTTGCTCGCGCCCGCGTCCGCCCCGACCGCGCCCGCCGCGTCGCCGGCGAGACCGGCCACGGGGTTGCTGTGCGCTGGCGGCACCCTGGGCGCGCGGCTCGCCCGCTTCCGACTGCCGCGACTCTTCGCCCGCCGGCTGCGCTTCCATCTCGGGCTCATCCGGCGGCTCATGGCTCGCCGGCTGCGCGGCTTCAAGGGGCGCCTGTTCCTGATCGAAATATGCCGGTTGCAGCGGAGGAGGCGCCGGCTCGCTGGCCTGTTCTACCGTTTTCTTCTTGCGGCGCTGTAAGCGCTCGCGCATCCATTTGCGCATGTTCAGGCTTGTAACACAGATGACGGGAGGGGAGCAATCGCAGGAGCCAGTTGCGAACCACAGACGACAGGAGAAACCATGTAGAGACAGCCGCCCTCGGCTGTCCGGTCGAGCGAAGTTCGACAGCCTGGCTGGAAGCGCATGCTGCAACTCTCGCACCCTCTCCGCTCGCGTTCGCGGTCTAGAATACAAACATGCCAAGCCAGATTCCCGCCGCGATCCAAGGCCAGAAATACATCTCCCTGAAAACATTTCGCAAGAACGGCGTGGGGGTCGCGACGCCCGTGTGGTTTGGAGAACAAGACGGCAAGCTCTACGTGATGACCCGCAGCGACATGGGAAAGACCAAACGCATTCGCAACAATCCTCAGGTGCGCGTGGCGCCGTGCACAATTCGTGGAAAAGTGACGGGCGCAGAGCTCGCGGCCACAGCCCGCATCCTGCCGCCGGAAGAACACGCGCGAGCCCGGCAGGCGATCAACCACAAGTATTGGATGGCACGGATTCCGTTGATCTGGGCGAGAACGGATACGTACCTGGAGGTGAGTTTCGCGTAGCGTTGCCCCGGAGGAGTCTGTGTCGTAGCCAACAGTCCTCGGAAGCAGTGGAGCGCCAAATGGCTGAGTAGCCGCGAAGCGGCGCAAGAATGCAGCCCACGGCGTAAGCCGTGGGTCAGAAGTGGGAGGAATATAAGCCCCGAAGGGGCCCAAGACGGGCTACGACACAGACTCCGTAGGGACGCGTGAAACAGCAGCGCGGATCGTTCAATCGTGCCTACGGCACGAGGTTCAGGAAACCTTGTGCGACAACCCGCCAGTGGAACTGGCGGGCTATTATCAGTCGTCCCTAGCGGGACGAAAAGCTTCCGTCACCACGCTCCCGTGGTCAAATATTCGTGAATCGATTTCGCCGCTCGCCTCCCCGCGCCCATGGCCAGAATCACGGTGGCGCTGCCGGTCACGATGTCGCCGCCGGCAAACACCCCCTCGCGCGTGGTGCGTTGCGTTTCTTCACTGGCCTGAATGTAGCCGCGCTTGTTGGTGCCCAGGCCGGGCGTAGTGCTCTGCACGATAGGATTGGCGCTGGTTCCGATGGCCATGATCGCGACCGACAGCGGCAGATCGAATTCTGAGCCTTTGATCGGCACAGGCCGCCGCCGCCCGGAGGCGTCGGGCTCGCCCAGTTCCATGCGCACGCAGCGCGCTCCGGTGAGCCATCCCTTGCCGTCGGAAAGAAATTCCACGGGCGCGGTCAGCATCTGGAAATCGATGCCCTCCTGCCGCGCATGATGCACTTCTTCCGCTCGCGCCGGCATCTCGGCATCGCTGCGCCGATAGATGACGTACGCTTTGCCCGCGCCCAGCCGCAGCGCCGAGCGGATCGCATCCAGGGCCGTGTTGCCGCCGCCGATCACCGCCACGCTCTTGCCGTGCAGGTCGAGCATAGGCTCGTCATAAACCGGAAACTTGTAGGCTTTCATCAGGTTGATGCGGGTCAGAAATTCATTCGCCGAGTAGACACCGTTGAGGTGCTCGCCGGGAATGTTCATGAACTGCGGCAGTCCCGCGCCGGTACCGATGAATACGGCGTCGTAGCCTTCTTCCCCCATGAGTTCGTCGATGGTGACGGTCCGCCCGACCACCACGTCGGTCTCGAACTCAACGCCCATTTCGCGCATGTAATCGAGCTGCTCGCGAATAATCTGCTTGGGCAGGCGGAATTCAGGAATGCCATAGACCAGCACGCCGCCCAACTCGTGCAGCGCTTCAAATACGCGGACCTTGTGGCCTCTTTGCACTAGATCGCCGGCGACGGTGAGACCCGAAGGTCCGCTGCCGACAACTGCGATTTTCTTCCCCGTCGGCACGACCTTCGGGACGACGTGCGTGCCCATACGCTGTTCGTAGTCTGCGACGAAACGCTCGAGATAACCGATTCCCAGGGGCTTCACTTTTTTCGACAGCAGGCACTTGCCTTCGCAGTGATCCTCCTGCGGGCAGACACGCCCGGTAACCGCGGGCAGCACGTTGTCTTCGCGAATCTTGGCGGCAGCGCCGAGGAAATCGCCGGCGACGATGAGCTCGACAAACTCTTTCACCTTCACGCCCACAGGGCAGTTGTCGGTGCAGGTGGGCTTGGCGCACTCCAGGCAGCGTTGCGCCTCCCGCTGGGCGAGTTCGGTGCTGTAGCCGAGATTTACCTCCTCGAAATTGTGCGCCCGTACTTCCGGTTGCTGCTCGAGCATGAGTTGACGCGGCACCTTCATGCGTTCCTTGATCGGCACCGGGTTTAGAGACTTCTTGACGGTCGGGCTCATCGTTGTCCTCCGGGAACGCTTTCTGCAACCGCGGCACAACTGTGAGCTGCGCCTGCCTGCGCTTCCCGCGCATGCTGGAACTCGGCCATGGATTGCTGTTCGGCGTCGCGGTACATCGTGTTGCGCTGCACCAGCACCGCGAAATCCACGCGGTGCGCGTCAAACTCGGGCCCATCGACGCAGGCGAATTCGCTCTTGCCGTCGATCAGCACGCGGCAGCCACCGCACATGCCCGTGCCGTCGATCATGATCGGATTCAGGCTGACCACGGTGTGGATGTTTTCCTTACGGGTCATCTCGGCCACGGCCCTCATCATTACGATGGGGCCCACGGCCACGACGAGATCAATACGCGTGCCGTTCTGAATCAACTGGCGAAGCTTGTCGGTGACGAAACCCTTATCGGCGTAAGAACCGTCGTCGGTGGTGATCATGAGAGCGTCGCTCACCGCGCGCATCTCCGGCTCCAGGATGACGAGTTCCTTGTTGCGCGCACCAACGATCGAAATCACGCGGTTCCCTGCCTGCTTCAGCGCCGCGGCTGTGGGATAGGCCATCGCCGTGCCCACGCCTCCGCCCACCACCACGACCGTGCCGTACTTGGCGATCTCCGAGGGCTTGCCCAGCGGGCCGACCACGTCGAGAATCTCGTCGCCCGTATTTAGGGAATTCAGCAGGTGCGTCGTCTTCCCCGCCGACTGCACCACGATGTTGATCGTGCCTCGCTCGGGGTCGGAGTTCTCGATGGTGAGGGGAATGCGTTCGCCCTCCTCGTAAATGCGCAGGATGACAAACTGCCCGGGCTTCTGTTTGCGCGCGATCCGGGGCGCTTCGATCACAAAGCGTTTGATCCCCGGCGCAAGGAATTCTGCATGAGTGATTTTGAACACAGGCGCTCCGCGGGGTGAAATTACCGAGAACCCCGCTAACACGATTGTCTTTGGAGGGCCTGAAACCGGGCTGTGATCGGGGTCACAGGGGAGTGTGCGGCTGTCGGATCGATTACCTTCGTGATCCTGAAACCTTGGAGTTTGCGGGCTGAAGTATCCATACAACCTGCAGGCCGTGCCTCAATGCAGGCAAGTTGCATAGGTCCTTCACTTCGTTCAGGATGACAGCCCCTTGACGAGAGCAGCCCTTATTTTTCCGGCTTGAAAATCACGCCCTGGCTGGTGCGGCTGTTCATCACCACGCGCATGGGCTGCGGGAATTGCAGGTGCCGTACGCACTCCCGCTCTTCGACTTCTGGCTGCGCGGCCAGCCATTCCCAGTCGACTGAGCCTTCCCCCGCGTCGGGGTTCACGGTGAAATATCCGACTTGAAACGCAGTCAGGTTCTGAAAGAAATGGCTGCCCTGCGAGGGCGTGACGCGAAAATCGCGGAAGCCGGCTTCAACGATGGCGCGCGCTCCAGCGATCTCATCCCACTCCACCGGAATGCCCAGCCAGGGATCGTTCGATCCCCAGCGGCCCACGCCAATCAGCAGGTACGGACGATTCTCCGCACTCAGCTTGGCGTTGAAGTGCGCAACCGCCCTCGCTACTTCATGGCTGCGGCTGCGTTCGAAACGGTGAGAGTCGACCACCACCACGTCACACAGATTTTCGATGCGCCCGTTGCCTAAAACTTTCGTGCTCTGACAGATCAGCTGCTGTGGGTCGACGTCGCCGATAGTCAGATCCTGGTGATCGCGGGCGAGCGTCAGCGGGCGAATCTGCAGGAATCCGAATTCGGCCGGCTCTTCCCCACGCGGCAGGCGCACGGCAAACTCGATCTCGACGGGATTGCCCAGCGCATCTTCACCCGCCCGCACCAGCACTTCCAGAATCGTCGCCAGCGGGAAAATCCCGTGCTTCAGCATAGGGGCGAAGGTCACGACGCGAGATCCCGGCCGGCTGAGGCCGTCATAAACGGCGTGATTGTCGGCGGAATAGGTCGAAGCGACCGCGTCCAGCGTGCCGTCGGCTTCGGCTACATCCAGGCCGAAGCGTGCCTCGCGCAGATGAGCGGGGCCAGCGCTGTGCGCACCGTCCAGTTCAAGAGCACAGAATTCGCTCTGCGTATTGGCGAGGATGTCCTCCACCGAAGAAAACTGCAGCAGGTTTCGCGGATACCGCGGACAGAAGGCGAGGCACTTGCCGCCGTCGACCACGGTACGGCCCAGGCCAAGCGCAACCGCCGCGATGCCGTCGGAAAACGTCATGGGTTCGACGGGATAGAAATTGTGCGAGCGCACCACGCCGGAAAAGTCCGGGTAGAAGCGCTGGCTGTGCACCGTGCCCACCACCTGCTGCAAAATCACCGCCATCTTTTCTTCTTCCAGACGATAGGGCGTGGCTCGCACATAAGCCTTGGCGTGCTGGCTGAACGTTGAGGCGTAGACTCGCTTGATCGCCTCCGAGAGTTCATCGAGGCGCGCCTGCAGGCTGGCTTGCTGGTTGCCCAGCATGAAAGTCTCGTAGACTCCGGTGAAAGGCTGGTACTGCGAGTCTTCGAGCAGGCTGGAAGAACGCACAGCCAGCGGGTAGCGGACCTCCTCAAGATAGGCTTTCAGATTTTGCTGCAGCGGCGCGGGCAGCGGCGAGTCCAGGAATCGTTGTTGAATTTCGCCGTCATCATCGCAATGGAGGGCGAAGTCGCTCAGGTTATTCTCGGCGAGAAACAGGTCGAACATATCCGTGGCCAGCACGACCGCCGGTGGAACCGCGATGCGCACTGCGGGAAAGCGGCGAGCGATGCGGCGCGTGCGCAGCAGATGCCGGACGAAGGCCAGGCCGCGCGCCTTGCCGCCGAGCGAGCCCGCGCCAATTCGCAAAAAGTTGGACTCCGACGGCTTGAAGGTTTCCGCCTTGAAATCCGCGATCAGGACTTCATTCTGCTCACGGCGGTAGGCGTTGATGGACTCGATGAGATCGCGGCGCAGGTGCTCCGGACTGGGGAAGTCGGAAACTTTGCGCGGACGCAGCTTGCCGGCCAGCGCGAATTCGGTGCGCGCCATCAGCCAGTGCGAGAAGTGATTGCTCTGCGCGTGGTAGACGATGCTCTCCACCGGCACGGTCTGCAGCTGCTCTTCGAGTTCGTTCAGATCGGTGGCGCGTCCGACTTCGGTCTGGTCGGGCAGGCGAAAGGCGAAGTCGCCGAATCCGAACTGGTCGGTGAGAATGCGGCGCAAGTCTTTCAGCAGCGTGGGCGAGCGCTTGCGCAGGAAGGCATAGCCCTCGGCGTGCGCCCGCGGACGAAACTCGGGGCGGCTGGTCTGCAGCACGACGGGCACGTCGGGCACCATGCTCTTGACCATGCGCGCCAGCTCGAAGCCGGCATCGGGATTGAGCGCGCCCTCCCAGGGAAACTCGACATCGGACACCAGCGCGAACAGATAATCGCGGTAGCCCTGAACCAGCTGCGCGGCTTCCTCAAAATTCGAGGCCAGCAGAATCTTGGGCCGCGCCTGCATGCGCACCAGTTTGTGCGCCACGTTGATGCCTTCCTGAATCACGCGCCGCGACTGCTTGATCAGCTCGGTGTAGATCACGGGCAGAAACGACGAGTAGTAACGGATGTTGTCTTCGACCACCAGCAGCACGGGCACGCCCATGGCGCGCGTATCGTGCAGCACGTTGCGCTTGTCTTCGATATATTTGACGATCGCGATCAGGATGCGGGCAGTTCCCTGCCAGAGAAAGACGCGGTCGATGTCGGTAACCGGATTGCGCGCCACGAAATTCTTGATCTCGCGATAGTCGTAGGCCAGCACGACCACCGGAACGTCGAGCCCGGCGCGGCGCACTTCGCGGGCGAGTTGCGCGGCGTCCATATCGCCGACGGCCAGGTTGGTTACGATCAGATTGAATTGCGGATTGGCGCGGGCGCGGTCGAGCGCTTCGGCGCAGCTGGAGACATGAGTAATCCCGGGAATCTGCTGCAGGTTCAGTTCGAGCGATTCGTCGATGAGCAGTTCATTGAGCCGCCCGTCTTCGCGCAGGATGAACGAGTCGTACAGGCTCGACACCAGAAGAATGTTCTGCACCTTGAAGGGCATGAGATTTTCGAAGCCTTCAAAGCGCTCCTCGGCGTCAAGAATGGGCTCGGCAATGCGCGGGAGGGACATGGCGTTCGTAAAGAGCTAATCATAGCGGCGCGCCCAAAACAACAATGTATGCAGGATCACGCCGCTTAGGAACACTTTAGGAACGCTCATGTAGGGACAGCCGCCCTCGGCTGTCCAGTCGAGCGAAGCTCGACGGCAGCAGTCCAATCCGTCCGAGAACGGAGGGCTGCTCTCGTGCAGGAATGCCCGGCGCGGAGATTCTACTAACCATAGAGGCAAGAACGCTACCTCCCCGGACAGAAGATCCACCCCGCCTTAGCCTCGCTCCAGCGGCCAGCTAAATCGATTTAGCAGATAAATCTAAGTTATTGTTTCTAAATATGTTACGGCGATTTCTTTGCACAGCACTTGAAGCGATCGAACTCCATTGAGTGCAGTCGCATACAAGGCGATTGCATCATCTATGGTGCAGCCCGTATCCGGTCGAGGTCTTGACTTATCTGTGCGTAGGAGACCCTTCACCGTAACGTCGTAAGAACGAGGAACGTGCGCGGCGGGCGCCGTCGGCGCCCCTGAAAATAGCCCGCCAGTTCAATGGCGGGTGGACTTGCAACAAGAGCTCCCGCCGACTTCCTCTTTGCATGGTCCTTCCTGGAAGCAAGACACAAAGTCAAAAGCCCCACCCTGTCCCTGCAAAGAACGCAGGGACAAGAGTGGGGCACCCGGTTTTTGTAGTGCTGTATGCCGCTGGCGGGCTCTGCCCGACCGAACAGCCCATTCGACTGCGCTCAGGGCAGGCTCGGGGAAGCTGTCCCTACATAAAAAAGGGCGGACGAAGGCGTCCGCCCCTACGCAAACAGCAACTACACCAGACCCTGGTCCAGCATGGCGTTCGCTACTTTCACGAAGCCGCCGATGTTGGCGCCGTTCACCAGGTTGCCGGGCGTGCCGTATTTCTCGGCCGTTTCGAAGCAGTTCTGGTGGATGGCGATCATGATCTTGTGCAGACGATCGTCGACTTCCTCGCGGGTCCAGCTCAGCCGGGCGCTGTTCTGGGCCATTTCCAGGCCTGACGTGGCCACGCCGCCGGCATTGGCGGCCTTGGCCGGTCCGTACAGAACCTTGGCATCGAGGAACATCTTCGTTGCTTCGAGCGTCGACGGCATGTTCGCGCCCTCGGCTACCAGCTTGATGCCGTTCTTGATCAGGTTGCCCGCATCTTTCGCGGTGATTTCGTTCTGCGTGGCGCTCGGGAAGGCGCAATCGCCCTTCACGTTCCACAGCGGGTTGTGCTCCAGCTTGATGTCGGTGGGCATGAAGATGGCTTTTTTGAACTTGTCGGCGTAGTCGCGGATGCGTCCACGCTTCACGTTCTTCAGCTCCATGACCCAGGCCAGCTTCTCGCGATCGATGCCATCGGGATCGTAGATGACGCCGTTCGAATCGGACACCGTGACCGGCTTGGCGCCGAAGTCGAGCAGCTTTTCGATGGTGTATTGCGAAACGTTGCCGCTGCCGGAGACCAGACAAATCTTGCCTTCGAGCGTCTGCTTCTTCGTCTTCAGCATTTCGTTGGCGAAGTAGACGCAGCCGTAGCCAGTGGCTTCGGGACGAATCAGCGAGCCGCCCCAGCCCAGACCCTTGCCGGTCAGGACGCCGGTGAATTCGTTGCGCAGCCGCTTGTACTGGCCGAACAGGAAGCCGATCTCGCGTCCGCCAACGCCGATGTCGCCCGCGGGGACGTCGGTGTCGGGGCCGATGTGACGGCACAGCTCGGTCATGAAGCTCTGGCAGAAGCGCATCACTTCGTTATCGCTCTTGCCTTTGGGATCGAAATCGCTGCCGCCCTTGCCGCCGCCCATGGGCAGCGTGGTCAGCGAGTTCTTGAAGACTTGTTCAAATGCGAGGAACTTCAGGATGCCGAGATTCACGCTGGGATGGAAGCGCAGCCCGCCCTTGTAGGGGCCGATGGCCGAGTTCATCTCAATGCGGAATCCGCGGTTGACCTGGATGTTGCCCAGATCGTCGAACCACGGCACACGGAACATGAGCACGCGCTCGGGCTCGACAATGCGATCGAGCAAACGCGCCGATTGATATTCAGGGTGTTTCCCCAGAACTAGACGGAGAGAATCGAACACTTCCGCCACGGCCTGATGGAACTCGGGCTCGGCGGGATTCTTCGCTTTCACACTGATCATGACTTGCTCAATGTAATCGCCGGGAACCTTGATCCCCGGCGGTGTCATCACAGACATAGTCCTACCTCCGTAGGTATTGCATGGTATGCCACAGCTTGAACATAATGCCGTTCTTTATTGTCGTCCGCCAGTGGGAAGTCGCAGTGATAGATCTCACCGGCAGGGGTGATTTGGGTCACGCGGTGGTATGTGGCGTGGAATGAATGAGATAAAGCCAGTGCCAAATCGGGTGCATAGTGACTAGCCGCACACTCCCGGTGCCAGCACCGCGATGTCGAGCCAACGGACGAAATTGTGCCCTGCTATCGAGACCAATCTCGCGGTGCAATCAATGATTGCAATGATATCATTGATGGCATGGCCAGTATCACCATCAGAAATCTGGAAGAAACGACCAAGCGAAAGCTCAAAGTGCGCGCCGCCATGCATGGACGTTCGATGGAGCAGGAGGCGCGGGAAATTCTGAACAGCGCGCTGAAGAGTGCTCCCTCGAAAAGCGGGGCTAACCTTGCGGAGTCGATTCATCGGCGCTTCGCGCGGTTCGGAGGCGTCGAACTGGAACCCTTTCCTCGCGGGCCCATCCGCGAGCCGGGTATCGAGTAGTCGAGGTGATCATTCTCGACACCAACGTCGTGTCGGAATTGATGAAACGTGATCCCTTCCCCGCGGTCTTCGCCTGGGCTTCCAGCCACCCGCCCGCTGACCTGTTCACCACGACGATTACAATGGCTGAAGTTCTGTACGGTATCGAACGTCTTCCCCATGGGAAACGCCGCGACCAGTTGCTTCGCGAAGCCGAATCGATTTTCGTGGAGGATTTCGGAGGGCGAATTCTCGCGTTCGACGAATCTTCAGCGCGAATGTTTGCAGTCGTTGCCACTCAGCGGCGCGCGCAAGGCCGGCCGATCAACGAACCCGATGCGCAGATCGCCGCTATCGCCCGGGCCAATGGCGCGACGCTGGCCACGCGGAACCTCGATGACTTTCAGGGATGCGGCGTGAAGCTGGTCAATCCGTGGGAGGCGTGAGGGGCGCCTCAATCTTCTGTCTTCAACCCCGGACATTGTCATTCTGAGCGCAGCGAAGAAGCTATGCAATCTGCTTGTGCCAGCAAAATGCATGGGTCCTTCGCGGCAAAGTACGCCGCTCAGGATGACACGGCTTTTTTAGGTGCACGTGCTTTTTCAGCAGATCCTCGGCAACTGCTCGCCGCTCAGCATGTCGACTACGCGGTTGCCGCCGATGCGGCTCTGCATCACGACCGTGCGGCCGGGAGTCTCTTCGACTTTTCCCACTCGCACGGATCCTTGCGAGACCTGAACTTTCTTCAAAACGTCGAGCGCGGCATCGGCTTGTGCTGCGGGCACGAAAGCTGCGAACCGGCCTTCGTTCGCCACGTACAGCGGATCGAGGCCGAGAATCTCGCACGCTCCTTGCACCACCTCATCCACCGGAATCAGCGCTTCTTCCAGCTTGATGCAGATATTCCGGTCGCCGGCGATTTCGTTTAGCGTGGTCGCCAGGCCGCCACGGGTCAGGTCGCGCAGGCAGTGAATTTCGATTCCTGCATTCAGCAGCGCTTCGACTGCGGGCCACACGTTCGCGCAGTCGCTGAGAATGGGCAACTCGAATTCCAGGCCTTCGCGCACGGAAAGAATCGCGATGCCGTGACGGCCGAGATCGCCGCTTACGATTACGGCATCTCCGGGCTGAACGGAGGCTGGGCCGATGGCAAGCGTCTCCTCAGGGTCTAAAGCCCCCGTTATTCCTGGCTCCTGATGGCTCGGCTGAAGCCGCGCCCTTTCAGGACCATGGATGCGACCGGTTCTGGATTCGACGATGCCGATGCCCGAGGTGTTGATGAAGATTCCGTCGCCCTTGCCCTTGTCAACGACCTTCGTATCGCCGGTAACCAGCTTCACGCCGGCGCTGGCCGCGGCCTGCTGCATTGACGCGACCACCGTCCGCAGTGTTTCCATTTCCAATCCTTCTTCCAAAATGAATCCCGCGCTCAAATACAACGGCCGCGCGCCGCACATGGCTAAATCATTCACCGTGCCGTTGACCGCGAGATCGCCGATATTGCCGCCAGGAAAAATCAGCGGGCGAACCACAAAGGAATCCGTGGTGAAGGCCAGCCGCGAGCCGTTGATCGCCACAACCGCGCCATCGTGCCGCTGGTCGAGCATGGCGTTGGAGAACGCGGGCAGGAAAATCTTCTCGATCAGCTGATGGGTGAGCCGTCCGCCGCCGCCGTGGGCCAGAACGATGCGGTCGTCAGCCACCCGGGGAACCGGGCAGCTCAGCTCAAACGTGGCTTTGGGCTTGCCGTCTGCCATAGTGGTAGTAAGCCGCGCAGGCGCCTTCGGACGAGACCATGGGCGCGCCCAGCGGATTCTCCGGCGTGCACTTCCCGGCAAACGCCGGACACTCGTGCGGCTTCTTGATGCCTTGCAGAATCAGCCCGCTAATGCAGTCCGGCGATTCGTGCGCGGGTGTTCCGATAAACGGGAAGCGACGGTTGGCATCATATTTCTGGAAGCGTCCGCGCAACTGAAGGCCGCTGGCCGGAATCTCGCCCAGGCCGCGCCACTCCCGCGGAGTTACTTCAAAGACTTCAGCAATGCGCTCCTGCGCCGCACGATTCCCTTCCCGCCGCACCGCGCGGCTGTACTGATTCTCGACTTCGTGGCGCCCCTCTTCGAGCTGCGTCACCGTCATCAGAATGCCTTCCAGCAGGTCGAGCGGCTCGAAGCCGGTGACGACGATGGGCACTTTGTAGCGCGCCGCGATCGGGACATATTCTTCATATCCCATGATGGTGCAGACGTGGCCCGCGGCGAGAAATCCCTGCACCACACAATTCTGAGAAGACAGCAGCGCTTCCATCGCGGGAGGAACCAGAACGTGCGAAACCAGGAGCGAGAAATTCTCCACCCCATCATGATCGGCCTGCCACGCCGCCATGGCGTTGGCCGGCGCGGTCGTTTCGAATCCGACGGCAAAGAACACGACCTGGCAGTCCGGATGCGCCTTGGCGAGGTTCAGCGCGTCGAGCGGGGAGTAGACGACACGCACGTCACCGCCCTCGGCTTTGGCGTCAAACAGGCTCTTCGACGAGCCGGGCACGCGCAGCATGTCGCCGAACGAGCAGAAGATCACCTCCGGGCGGCGCGCCATGGCAACGGCTTTGTCGATCAGCTCAATGGGGGTTACGCAGACGGGGCAGCCGGGACCGTGCACCAGCTGGATTTCGCGCGGCAGCAGGTCTTCCAGTCCGCTCTTGACGATGGTGTGGGTCTGGCCGCCGCAGATTTCCATGATCGTCCACGGGCGGGTGACTTTCTTCCAGATGGCCTGCGCGAGCTTCTCGGCCGCGCGCTGGTCGCGATATTCATTGAGGAATTTCACCGAGTTCCTCTTTCACCGCGCCCAGTTCCTTCAGGTACTCGAAGACGCGCTGGGCTTCGACTTCGTCGATAACGCTGATGGCGAAGCCGACATGCACGAGAACATATTTGCCGACTTCAGCTTCGGGCGTGTAGGCGAGATTGACGTCTTTGCGGATGCCGCCGAAATCGACCTTGCCGCGGCGGAAGGCAATGTCTCCCCCGTCCATGATTTCGATGACGCGTCCGGGAACGGCAAGACACATGGACTGCTCCCGATCCAGCGCCTGAAGGCGCTCTTACCACTGCGGCTCGTGCGGCACGCCTGGAAGGCGCGCCCTGATACGAATCTCGCGGTGCCCATGGTAGCGCCGGCGTCTCGCCGGCTGTCGCGAGGGCATCTTGCCCTCGCATGCGGGCGCGAGATGCGTCCGCGACAGCCGCCGGGGACGGCGGCGCTACAAAAGTGCCATCACCGCCTGGCCCAGCGCGATGCCGCCATCGTTCGGCGGAACCCGCTGGTGCGTGTACACAGCGAATCCGCGGGACTCCAGTACCTCCGCGGCCCGCTCCGTGAGATAACGATTCTGGAATACCCCACCGCTGAGCACAACCTGCTTCAGCCCGGCTTGCGCGGCCACTTCCAGGATCCACTTGACCAGCGCGTTATGAAACCGCGCGGCTATGACGGGTGTTGTGGCTCCCCCGCGTTTGTCCGCCATGAGTTGAAGGATAAGCGGACCCCAATCCCCACCCGCTAAAGCATACGCCTCTTCCGTGCGCAGCGAGCCGATTTCATTTTCCAGCAGCATGGCGGCCTGGCCCTCGAAGCGATTTTGCTGGGCAATGCCGGTCAACGAAGCCACTGCATCAAACAGGCGCCCCACGCTCGTCGTTGCGATGACGTTGACGCTTCGTTCCAGCATCGGACGAACTCTGGCGTCGGAGGCCTCGGGCCCGAAGATCTCAAAGATCAGGCTGGCGGCCGAACGCCAGCCTTCGCGCACCGCCGCGTCGCCACCCGGCAGACCGAACGAGCGCAGGTGCGCGATGCGCTCGAAGCGATTCCCGCCCTCGTTGCCGGCCTCATCGATCGATCCGCGAAAAAATTCGCCACCCCAGATGGCGCCGTCCAACCCGAATCCAGTGCCGTCCCAGGAAACGCCGAGATATTCCCCTTCGACGCCGTTCTCGGCGGCGCAGGCGGCAACGTGCGCCTGATGGTGCTGCACGCGGACCAGCGGCAGCCCGGCCCGTTCCGCCCACTGTGTGGACGCGTAGTCAGGATGCAGATCGCAGGCGATCAGCTCGGGCTTGAAACTGTAGAGGCGGCAGAGATCGGCGATGGCCTTTTCGAACGCGCCCCGGGCTTCGAGCGTATCCAGATCGCCGATGTGCTGGCTGAGGAACACGTCGTGGCCGACCGCGATGGCGACCGTGTTCTTGAGATGCCCGCCGACCGCGAGCACCGGCGGCAGGCTGTGGCGCACGCGAATGCCAAGCGGAGCGTAGCCGCGGGCGCGGCGCAGGATGCCGGCGCGGCCGCGTGTGAGGCGCACGACGGAATCGTCGCAGGCGCGCATGATGGGGCGATTGTGCATGAGGAACCGGTCGGCAATATCCTTCAGGCGATCGGTGGCTTCTTCGTTCGAGATGGCGATGGGTTCGTCGCTACGGTTGCCGCTGGTGGCGACCAGCGGGAAGCGGCACTCCTGCATCAGCAGGTGATGGAGCGGCGAGTATGGCAGCATGACGCCGAGATAAGGAGAGCAGTGCGCGACGTTGTGAGCGATGTCGGTGCCGGGCTTGGGCGGCAACAAGACGATGGGCGCGGCCTGCAATTCGAGAAGCTCGACCTCGGCGGGCGAAATCTCGCAATAGCGGCGGGCCATTTCCAGCGAAGGCATCATCAGGGCAAACGGCTTTTCCTCGCGATGCTTGCGCTCGCGCAGCCGCGCCACGGAGACCGACTGGCGTGCGTCCGCCAGAAGCTGGAATCCGCCGATGCCCTTCAGCGCGACGATTTCTCCGTTGCGCAGAGCTTCGGCGGCGTCTTCGATGGTTCCGTCAAGATTTGGACCACAGACTGGGCACGCATTGGGTTGGGCGTGGAATCGCCGGTCGGCCGGATTTTCGTATTCCTCACGGCAGGCCGGGCAGAGCACGAACTCGCGCATCGTCGTGTTGGGCCGGTCGTAGGGAATGTCGACCACGATCGTGTAACGCGGCCCGCAGTGTGTGCAGTTGGTGAAGGGATAGGCGAAGCGGCGATTGCCGGGGTCGAAAAGCTCTTCGCGGCACTCCGGGCAGGTGGCAAGGTCGGGCAGGACATTGACAGTTTTTCCGCTATCGCTGGCGCTGGCTTGAATTTCAAAACGCATCGAGCCCTGAGGCGCGATCCAGGCCGATTCCCGCACCGTGACCACCGACGCTTTGGGGCGCTCGCGCTCCAGCCGTTGCTCGAAGCGGCTCAGTTGCTCGGCCGGGCCTTCGACTTCCACCACCAGGCCGGATGAGGAATTGAGCACCCAGCCGGTGAGAGACATCTCTGTGGCCAGGCGGTAAACAAAGGGACGGAAACCCACGCCCTGCACAGCTCCGCGCAGCGTGATGCGAAGACGTCGCGCTGTGGCTTTTGCCGTGAGTGTCATTGCCGCGCGATAAGACTTCGATTCATTGTAAGACTCTGCGGGCGGGCCTGCTATCTCGGGAATCTCTGGACAAAGCGCGGCAGCGTTTAGTCAAAAGCTTGAACCGCAAAGAACGCAAAGGAATGCCGCAAAGGACGCTAAGAGAATCCGAGCCTGGGCCATTTCGCGCCCGACCACAGGACCTTATCCGCGAACCGTCAGCACCGGGCAAGGCGCGTGCGCGATCACGTGATGCGCGGTCGACCAGGGAAGATGGGTGGTGCCGACTTCCTTGGCGTCGCGAGCGCCCAGCACGATCAGGTCAGCCTCCCGCTCGGATGCGATCTTGCAAATGCACTCCGACGCAGAGCCGAACTCGACCAGCGTCTCCGGCGCGTACTGCAACGGTACATCCTTGGGAATCAGCGCCTGCAGGCGTTCGATGCCCTGAGCGATCTGCTCCGGACGGGTGCCCAGGTGGGTGTAGTCCTCGAGCACGTGCAGCAGCGTGAGCCGGGACGCGAACTGCTCGGCCAGCCGGGCCGCAGCCTGGGCCACGGGCTCGGCCTGTCGCACCAGGTTGGTGGCGAGCACGATCTGCCGCAGCTCAAGCTCAACCGGAGCCAGGTCTTTTCCCTTCTCCGGGACAGTCGCCAGCTTGGCCCGGCCCGCGACCTTGGGTCCCACCGTGAGCACGGGGCAAGGGGCGTGCCGCAGGATGTCTTCCGCCACCGAACCCAGCAAGAGTTTCCCCAGGCCAGTGCGCCCGTGCGTGCCAACCACGATCAGGTCGACTTCATTTTCCGCGACGATGCGGTCCAGCGCCTTCCACACCTGTCCATGGCGGACGTAGCAACGGTGCGGAAATCCGTCGAAGCGCTCCGCCAGGCGCTCCAGCTTTTGCTGGGCGTCGGCCTGGGCGTCGTCATAGATAGTACCCATGCTGACGTAGTCGACTCCGCCGGTCATGAGCAGGAGGCTCGCGTCGGACAGCACATGCGCCACGTGCAAGGTGCTGCCAAAACGCCGGCAGATCGCCGTGGCGTAGGGCAGGGCCGCCTCCGAAGTGGGCGAGAAGTCGGTGGCAAACAGAACGTTTTTCAAGGCGAGCGCGGGCGTTGGCGCGGCGAACGCGGCTTCTTTCTCCGCTTTGACTGGATCTTGTTTAACTGAATCCTGGACGAGTGCCATGGGACACCTCCTGCACCCGATTTAAGCATCGTACCTATGGCTGATTTTCGATATGGCGGCTATCACGAGTTTCTGTGATCGGGATCACAACGGGAGCGGAAACAGCTCGTGTTTTCAGCAGGATGGGGACATATACTGAAAGGGAACTTCTCGGGCTCGTTCGCACATTTCGATCGGGAGGGCTTGCTCATGAAATCCAAGCGCAGGCTAGGGATTCTGACGGCAATAGCTGTAGTGGTGACGGCCGCTGCGGCGCAAACGGCTCCGGAGACTCCACCTGCCGCTCCCGAGCACTATTTCTTCTATCAACTGGTTCTGCTGCGTCGGCCGGCGAATGCGCCGAAACAGGACCCCGACGCTCTCCAGAAGCTGCAGGAAGCGCACATGGCCAACATCCGCAAGCTGAGTAAGGAACGCAAGCTGGTGTTGGCCGGGCCATTTCTCGACGACACTCCCCTGCGAGGCATCTTCGTGTTCAAGACGCAATCGCAGCCGGAAGCGGAGCGGTGGGCGCGCACCGACCCGGCCATCCAGGCCAACCGCCTCGCGCCGGAGTTCCACATCTGGATTCAGCCGACCAGCCTCTTCCACACTCCGCCGGAAACGAACCCCATGGAGAACTACACGCTCGTTCTCTACAACAAAGGGGAGAAGTTTCACTGGCCGAATGGGACCGACCCCGTATTTGAGCAGCATCTTGCCTTTATCAAAAGCCAGCGCGAATCAGGGAAACTAGTGGCCAGCGCTCCGTTCCGGGACGGCCCGCGCGAAGCCAACTTCGAGATGCTGATCTTCGCAGCCACGCCGGCGGAGGCGTCGGATATCGTGGCGCAGGATCCGCTCGTGAAGGCGGACGAAGCCAAGCCCGAAGTGCATCCCTGGATGACGCAGCAGGGCGTGCTGGCGAAGTGAGGGGGAAAGTTAGGGAACTTGGCCCAATGATCGCTTCACTCCCTCCCCACATGGATGAGAAAAATCCCGCGCTTCCGCCTGTTATCCTGATAGCGTTCCTGTGGGCGAGCGAACTGATGCCGACGTTATTCCTTTGTAACCAGGAATAGCCTCGTGGGACGCTCAATGACCTAAGAATCGATTCGAAGGGGAGAAATGCGCACTCAAAAATCAGCCTGGAAAACACGGCTGGTGGAGCGTGAGTTCCCGGATCGTTCGTTCGACGTGGAGTTTTGGCAGGAACAGGGAGATGAAGCCATCTTTTCCGCCGCGTGGGAGATGGTGGAATTAGCTGAGGAAGTCAGCCATGGCAGAAAGCCCACACTACAGAGAACTGTTACAACTCTTAAACGAATTTGAAGTTGAATATTTGATCGTTGGCGGCTTCGCAGTCATGAAGTACGGAGAGCCGCGTTATACGAAAGATCTCGATGTGTGGGTTCACAATTCGCAGCAGAATTCTGTGCGGGTAGTCGGAGCACTCCAGAAGTTTGGCGCTCCCCTCGAGCATGATGGGATCACGGCGCAGACATTCACGGCAACGCAGGTGGTCTATCAGATTGGAATTGCTCCGGTGCGCATTGACATTCTGACCGAAATCACCGGCGTCGAGTTCCCCGGCGCCTGGAGAAACAGAGTAGCAAGCACGTTCTTTGGAGTTCCGGTGCATTTCATTTCCCTGGAAGACCTCGTGGCCAACAAAAAAGCTCTGGGCCGCAGCAGCGACCTCAAAGATTTGAAGCGGAATTCTTAAGAGTGCACTGCCGGAAAAGTAAGTGTCTAACGCTTCCCACCCAGTTTCTGTCGGATGAGCGGACGAATGCGGCCACTACTACGCGAGCCAATACGGCGCGCGCTCTCAAACGACAATCCTACTGCGCGAAGCCGTCAGCCTGCGTGACGGCGCCCACCGCTACGCTATGGTCGATGTAGACGCGGCCGGCGTCCAGGGCTTTGCGGTCGAGCTCGAGCAGGACCGGGTTCTTGACCTTGGCTTCCAGCACCTGCATGGCCGTAGCCGGGGACAGACACTCGGTCTCTTCGAGCAACGCGCCCATCATGACCACGTTGGCGACCTTGGCCGAGCCCAGCTTGTCGGCAATCTCCGAGGCCGGGATGCAGACCACCTGGGCGTGCGTGAGGTTGAGATCTTCCGGCAGCTGCTCGCGGCCGTAAATGATGGTTCCTCCCGGAACCACCTGGGCAGCAAACTTGCGCAGCGAAATTTCGTTGAAGGCGATGAGAATCTGCGGCCGCGACAACAGCGGCGAGCCGATGCGGTCTTTCGACAGGCAGACATGGCAGTGGGCGCTGCCCGAGCGCATCTCGGGGCCGTAAGAGGGCAGCCAGCTGACTTCCAGCCCTTCCCGCATGCCCATTTCAGCCAGAAGCTGTCCGAGAAGCAGCACGCCCTGCCCGCCGAAACCGGCGACTTTGATTCCCAGGTCGCGGAAGTGATGATGGCGGCGCGGAGCCACAGCGCCGCCTGCCGCTTCTGTTTTCTTCCCATCGTCACCGATCAATTCGGCGACGGTTTTGTGCGGAGGCACGTTGTTGTTCGGGATTTCGATTTTCTTGTCGCGGAAAACGTTGAGTGGGAAGCTGGGAATCATGGTCTCGGCAACCCACTTCCGCGCCTCGACGGGATCCTTGCCCCAGATCGTCGGACAAGGCGAAAGAATCTCGACGAAGGTGAAGCCGGCGCCGGCGCGCTGCAGTTCGAGCGCTTTGCGCACCGCCCGCCGCGCTTTCATGATGTTCTTGTTGTCGGAGAGCGCAACGCGCTCGATGTAAACCGGAGCTTCGAGCGACGACAGCAGCTCAGCCATGTGCAGCGGGAAGCCCTCGTTGACCGGGCGGCGTCCCCAGGGCGAAGTTGTGCTCTTCTGGCCGACCAGCGTGGTGGGCGCCATCTGCCCGCCGGTCATGCCGTAGATCGCGTTGTTAACGAAGAAGACGGTTATTTTTTCGCCGCGGTTGGCGGCATGGATGATTTCCGCAGTGCCGATCGCAGCCAGGTCGCCGTCTCCCTGATAGGCGATCACCATCTTGTCGGGGCAGGCGCGCTTCAGGCCCGTAGCGGCAGCCGGGGCGCGGCCGTGCGCGACCTGCACGTTGCCCACGTCGAAATAGTAGTAGGCAAACACCGAGCAGCCGACGGGGCTGACCAGGATCGTGTCATTTTGAACGCCGAGCTCTTCGAGCGCTTCGGCGATCAGCTTGTGCGCGACGCCGTGGCCGCAGCCGGGGCAGTAGTGAGTCTGATGCTTCAGTTCAGACTTCCGTTCGTACTCCGGATAAAAGAGCGGCGATTTCGCGTGTACGACTTCGTAGTCGTTGCTCACCTTGGGTTCCTCCGGAATGACTTCGTGGGTTGCCATAGTTCGCTCCCGTGACTGTGGCGGCGGACGCATTCGTCCACCCGCCGGCCCCCGGACGAATGCGTCCGGGGCTACACGTTCACTGCTACCTGCTCCTCAATCTTTGCCAGCAGTTCCTCGACTGAGGGCACGTTGCCGCCGACGCGGCCGTAGAACTCGACGGGGCGCTGGCCGTTCAACGCCAGGCGGACGTCTTCCACCATCTGGCCGTTGCTGAGTTCCACCACGAGAAGCTTTCCGGCCCGCGATGCAACCGCTTCCAACGCCTTCGACGGGAATGGCCACAAAGTGATCGGCCGGAACAGGCCGACCTTGATTCCCTGCTTGCGGGCTTCGTCGACCGCCGAGCGCAGCACGCGCGCCACGATGCCGAAACCCACCACGATCAGGTCGGCGTCGTCGGTGAGGTACTCTTCCCAGCGCACTTCGGTCTGCTGCGCCCGGATGTACTTCGCCTCCATGCGGCGCTGGTGCGCTTCCAGTTCGTCGGGCTCGAGGAAGATCGAGCTGACCATGTTCTTGCGCGTCTCCGCCGTGCCCTTCACCGCCCAGGGCTTTTCCGGCGCGACGATTTCGCTGTACTCGAGCTCGAGCGGTTCCATCATCTGGCCGACAAAACCGTCGGTCAGGACGATGGCCGGGTTACGGTACTTGTCAGCAAGTTCGAAGGCAAGGATCGTAAGGTCGGCCATCTCCTGCACCGAAGCTGGAGCAACGACGAGGTTGCGGTAGTTGCCGTGGCCTCCGCCCTTGACCATGGCGAAGTAGTCGCTTTGTTCGGGCGCGATGTTGCCCAGGCCGGGGCCGCCGCGCATGACGTCGACGATCACACAGGGCAGTTCCGCGCCGGCAAGGTAAGAGATGCCTTCCTGCATCAGGCTGAGGCCTGGGCCTGAGGAGGCGGTCATCACGCGCACGCCCGCGGAAGCCGCGCCGTAGACCATGTTGATGGATGCAGTCTCGCTCTCGGCCTGGATGAAGGTTCCACCGACTTCTGGGAAATAGAGCGCGGCGGCTTCGGCGACTTCGCTGGCTGGGGTGATGGGGTAACCGTAATAAGCCCGGCATCCCGCCAGCACCGCTCCCTTGATCACTGCCACGTTGCCTTTACAGAGCTGCCGCATGTTCGCCTCCCGCCGGCACAGTTTGCTCTTTCGCATCCACCACCGGTTTTGCGGGCGCCAGGCGCCGGTAGACGGTGATCGCGCCGGGCTCCGGGCAGCAATAGAAGCAGATGCCGCATCCGGTGCAATCGTGGCCGGTGTAGCGCGCCGGGTGCACTCCGTAGGAACTCAGCTCCGGAGCCAGCTCCAGGCATTCGGGCGGGCAGGACTCGACGCAAAGCCCGCATCCTTTGCACTCTTCCACATCGATAACGATGTTGCCGCGTGCTGGGCCGGACATGTTTTCCCTCGTTTCCTCAGCTTCTCCTCACCTTGATACTGCCGTCTGCGCCTTGTGAGGGTGCTGCAACCACTTCGTTTCTTCGCAATACCGATACAGCTTTTCGCGGAACTGCGGATGCGCGATCTCGATCAGCGACTTGGCGCGCTCGCGAATCGACTTGCCGTGCAGATAGGCGACGCCATACTCGGTGACCACGTAGCGCACCAGCCCGCGCGAAGTCACCACGCCGGCGCCGGGATCGAGCATGGGCACGATGCGCGAGATCGTTTCCTGCTTCGCGGTCGACGACATGGCGATGATCGGCTTGCCGCCCTTGGAGCGCGAGGCTCCGCGCAGGAAATCCACTTGCCCGCCGATGCCCGAGTAGAACTGGTTGCCGATCGAGTCGGAGCAGACCTGCCCGGTCAAATCCACCTGCAGCGCCGAGTTGATCGCGACCATGTTGTCGTTGCGCGCGATCAGGCCGGGGTCGTTGGTATAGGCGGTGGGATGAAATTCGAAAATGGGATTGTTGTCGACGAAATCGAACAGGTGCTTGGTGCCCAGGGCGAACCCGAGGATGATCTTGCGCGGCTTGAAGTTCTTGCGCGCCCCCGTCAGCACTCCGGCCTCGATCAGCGGTATCACGCCGTCGGAGACCAGTTCACTGTGCACGCCGAGATCCTTGCGATCCATGAGCAGGGGCAGGACCGCGTCGGGAATGCCGCCAATGCCGGTCTGCAGGACGGCTCCGTCGTCGATCAGGCTGGCGACGTTGCGGGCAATGGCGACCTGCAGGTCGGCGACAACCGGCTTCTTCAGAGCGCACAGCGGCCGCGACGACTCGACGAAGGCATCAATGTCGTTGACATGGATGAAGCTGTCGCCGTAGGTGCGCGGCATGTTGTCGTTCACCTGGGCAACTACATAGTTGGCGCAATCGGCAGCGGTCAGCGTGGTGTCGACGCCGATGCCGAAACTGCAGAAGCCGTGCGAGTCGGGCGCAGACACTTCGATCAGGGCCACGTCGATGGGCATCGCCCCGCTCTGGAAAAGATCCTCAATCTCGCTCAGATAAATAGGCGTGTAATCGGCGCGGCCGTCGTTGATGGCGTCGCGCACGTTGGCCCCGATGAACATGGCGTTGTGGCGGAAGTGGCCCGCCATCTCCGGCGCCACGTAGGGCGCGCAGCCCATGGTCATCATGTGGACAATTTCTACGTCAGAGAGCTCGGGGCCGCGGCGCATGAGCGCCTCGACCAACGTCTCCGGCTCGGCGCACCCGGGCTGAATGTAGACGCGCATTCCCGAATGCACGCACTGCAGCGCCTCGTCCGCGGTTTTCAGCTTCCTCTTGTAATCCATTTCCCATGACATCGACATCGCTGGCTCACCCCTTGGATTTTGTCCAACCCACATGTTCTAGCTGGCCCCGACTAGCTGGCTCGCAGCGCCTCCTCCTGCGCGGCGCGGCTTGCTTCCTCTTCGTACCCCACGGCAGCATAGTAAATGGCCCGATCGAAGAACATCTCGAGCATTTGCAGCAGCTCCAGTTCGCCCATGATTTCCACGGCGCGGTCGATCACGGATTCGCTCTTCAGGAACTCCCAGAGGTTTTCCTTGGTCAAAACGATGGCCTGGATGAGTTCACTGAGCGGCACTGCCTGGCGGGCACGCCGCGCTCCGATCTCGCGGTAGCGGTGCTCAATGTCGAGTTCGTTTTTTCCCAGCAGCCATTCGCCCAGGTGGCGGTAGATTTCGTGCACTCGCTCGCGCAGCTCATGCGCGGGAATCTGCCGAAAGTGCATCACCTGGGAATTGTTCTGCACCCGCTCCTCAAGCCCCGCCGCGAGCGCATCTGCATGAGATTCAATCAGACGAACTAATCTGTAGGAGAACATCATACTCACCTCCCTTCGGCTACGGCCGACGGCTTTACACCCCAATCTTCAGCTCCGCGTCGGTGCTGCTCCAGCCCTCGACTGGAACTTTGCCGGTCTCCACGCAGGGCTCCAGCGTCTGCGGGATGGTAATGGCGCGCGAGATCATGCAGCCCAGCTTGGCCCGGCGCAACAGCGCGAGGCCGGCTTCGAATTGCTCTTCGCAGTCCACGATGAGGCGAGGGCGAATCAGGATTTCCTCGAAGTTGCATCCTGCATTCCGGACATGGCGCACGCTGCCTTCGACTTCCACCTCAAGGTCGGTGTAGGCGAATTTCGCGCTGCGCGCCAGCTCGTGGAACGTGGTGGTGAAGCAGCTGGCCAGGGCGCAAAGGAGGAGTTGCTCGGGGGTCCACCGGCCCTCCAGTCCGCCCAGCTCGGCCGCTTCGGAAAAGTGAATGGTGTTGGGAGAGGACTCGCACTTGGCCAGTCCCGTGCGGCCTGAGGTCCACCAGGCCGAGACGCGATAGGTATATTCTGCTGCCATAGTTCACTCCTGGCGCGGAAGCGCCTGCCCACTCCTCAAGAGGTAAGGGAGAAGATGACGGTGACCATCGTCTCCACCTCAACCGGTTGCCCGTTCAAAAGATATGGTTTGTATTTCCATCCCTGGACCGCCGAGATGGCTGCCGGCACCAACATGGGGTGTCCGCTGATCAGCTGCAGGTTCTGGATGTTCCCGTTGACATCGATAACCGCCTTGAGTAAGACCTCGCCCTGCACGCGGGCCGCCTTGGCCAGGGGCGGATAAACGGGCTCGACGCGATGGATCAGCAGGCCCTTGGTGACGCCTTGCGAAATGCGGATGCGCTGGACCGTGGCGAGCTTCGGCACCGCTGCCAGGTTCGATGTGGCGCTTATGATCCCGCCAATCACGCCTCCCAGCTGTCCGCCGGGAATGCCTCCCGGCACGCCTCCCACCACGCCGCCGGTCGCGGCCATCGGGGGTGGCGCCTCCTCTTCCTTGATCATCTGGACGGTTTGCGGAATCCGCGTGGGGGTGCGCAGTTGCCCGTTGTTCAGCATGTCGGTCTGGATCTGGTGGACGATCCTCTGCACGGCAGCGGCTGCCGGCGGAGGGGGCGGGGGCGGCGGGGGCGCAATCAGAAAGGTCAGCAGCTGCGCCTTGGGCAGACTCTCGGTGAACATAAGCGGCACGGCCAGCATGATTCCGATAAACAAGCTGTTCAGAATGAATGACGTAGTAGTGGCGAAGGCCTTGCGCCGGCGCTGTGGCCCAAACTCCAGCAAGCTGTCAGAAAACATCATTCTGGGCGCGAAAGCCGGGCCCTTCGCCGGTTCCGGTCGGGGCAGGACCACAACCGCTGGCCGGCTGGCAGGCTTAACTTCCTTGACTTCGGGTTCGTGAATCTCGATGGTGCCCTTCATAGCAGCCTCCCCATTTGACCCCCGCGGCGGCTGTGGTTGCAGCCGGGCGGCGCCAGGGGATGTGACTTCGGCAGTCACATCTCACACTGTCCGTAACTATCTTCGTAGACTGCTGCACTGCGGCAAATGGCCGACATCACGGTTCTTGGTGATCCCAATCACGTTTTGACATTTCGGGTAAACCAAGGTAACGGCAGCAGATGAGCACTCGCGGGTGGCAAAAAAACTAGTGCGAAAGGCGGGATTTCGGCGGCGCCTCTGCGCCTACGTTGCATGCAAATCTCGCTGAGGCATTTTATGAGCGTCTATTCGTAGCGCAACGCCACCAGGGGATCGACCTTGGCGGCATGGCGGGCCGGGATATAACACGCGGCGAGCGCGACCGTAATCAGCAGGACCGCGACTCCAGCAAAGGTAGCTGGATCGGTAGCTCCAACTCCGTACAGCAGGCTCGTCATAAGTCTGGTGAGGCCCCAGGCAGCTGCCAGTCCGATGGCAACCCCGACCCCGGCAAGTTTGCCGCCGCGGCCCAAAATCAGAAACAAGATATCCCGCTGGTGCGCTCCCATCGCCATGCGGATGCCGATCTCGTTTGTGCGTTGTCCGACAACATAGGAGATGACGCCATAGATTCCCACGCTCGCAAGCAAGAGTGCCAGCACTGCAAACACTGCGAGCAGGGTCATTGAGAACCGCCGCGAGGCCATGGAATCGGAAATAAGCGAGTTCATCGTTTGCGCGCCGTAGATGACCTGCTGGTTGCTTACTTGCGCGCTAATATGCCGGATGGAATCGAGCAGCCCGGGCGAGTTACCTTCGGATCGCACCACCACCGCCGAGCCCGACGGAGCCATCGCAATAAAATCATCCGGCATCTGCATGCAAGGGATATACAGGTCAGAGCGGAGCGATTGCTGACCATCAGTGTCCAAGCCCCACTGCTTGACGTGCCCAACCATGCCGACGATCTCCGCTAGCTGGTTCGATGCCGCCAAGTTCACACGCTTGCCGATGGGATTCTGGTTGGGGAAATATTTCTGGGCGAAAACCTCATCGACCACGACCACGCGCGGGGAGTGTTCATCGTCGTGGACCGTGAAGAATCGCCCGCGCAGTAGAGGAATCCCCATTGCCTGCAGATATCCAGGTTCGACGATGTAGTCGATGGCCCAGTTCATGTCGTTTTCGTTTTCTGGCTTGGGCTGGCCCTCAAGCCAGAAGAGTTGCTCGTCATCGCCGCTTAAGGGAACTGCGCCCCAAGTCTGGGAAACCGCAAGGATGCCCGGAACCGAGGCGAGCTGGTCGTCGAACTCCCGAAAGGCGGCGCGGATTGCATCCGGATTTGCATGCATGATTGAGGGCGGAAGCGTGAGCCCAAACGTGAGCACATTGTGCGGATTGAACCCTGGATCGACGCTCCACAGTTTCGCCAGACTCCGGACGGCCAATCCCGCGCCGATCAGTAGCACGAGAGCGAGTGCCATCTCAGAAACCACGAATACGCTCTGCATACGATGGCGGGTGCCGCTTGCCCCCCGGCCACCTTGCTTAAGCGTTTTGTGGAGGTTCGACTGCGAGGTTTTGAGTGCGGGGGTGAGGCCAAAGAGAACTCCCGCCAGCAACGAGATGCCGACGGTAAAGGTCAGCACGTGGGTGTCAAGTCCGACCTGCTCGGCGCGAGGCAAAGCCACCGGCAGCACGCCCAGCGCCGCATGTGTTCCCCAAGCCGCCAGAAGCAAACCCACTCCCCCACCGGCCAGAGCAAGCAGAATGCTCTCTGTAAGCAACTGGCGAACGACTCGCCCCTGGCTTGCGCCCAGTGCCGCCCGGACTGCAAATTCGCGCGTCCGGCTGGCTGCGCGAGCTAAGAGCAGATTAGCGACGTTCACGCATGCAATCAGAAGCACAAAGCCAACCGCAGCCTGGAGCACGAGCAGTTGAGTGCGGACATGACCGATCATCTGCTGCTTGAGCGGCGTGATCTTGGCGCTGATCCCTTTATCGGCATCCGGAAAGGCTTCCGCAAGACTGCGCGTGACTCCTTCCATATCGGCCCGCGCTTGTTCAATGGTCACGCCGGGCTTGAGCCGGCCGACACCGTGGAATCCCAGCCCAGCGCCGCGTTTAAGCAGTAACGGATTGCTCCACTGACCGACGGGCACATAGACTTGACTATCGCGGAAACCCGGAATGACCAGGTAAAAGTCGGCGGGAATCACTCCGACGATGGTGTAGTCTCTGGCGTCGAGAGTGATGCTTTTCCCCAGAATGTTGGACGCCGCGCTGAACTTGCGTCGCCACAACCCCGCGCCGATGAGCGCGACGGGGCCAGCGCCTACCTGTTCCTCATCTTCGGCAAAGGTGCGCCCGATGAGAGGCCTCACACCCAGGACCGAGAAAAAATCGGCGGAAATAAACTCTCCACTCACCTGTTCAGCCTCGCCTATGCCAGTCAGGCTGAAATCGTAATTGCGAGCAAGGGCTAGAGAAGAGAATGTGTGGTTGTCTCTCTGCCAATCACGAAAATTTAGGTAGGAGACGGACCCACCCTCAAAGTTGGGCTTGTTTTCGTGCAGAGTCACCAACTGGTCTGGTTGAGGGAAAGGCAGCGGGCTTAACAACACGCCATTGATCACGGAGAACAGTGCGGTGTTAGCCCCGATGCCAAGCGCCAGAGTCGCGACTGCTACCACCGTGAAGCCGGGACTCCGCACCAGCATACGCAAGCCATAGCGCAGATCTTGAAACAGAGTCTCCATAGTTGGCCTCCAAGTCTCGCAGGTCGTCGGGGAAGTCTCCCTTAGACGCCATAACGATCGAGCGCACCGTGGCCACGACCGCGATGTAACCCAGTCCAACCAGCGCCAGGAATAATTGCCAGTGCCTGGCGCGCAGCAGGACGTCGGAAGGGGATTTCATAAGGGACGAGGAAGAAAACTGGAGCGGGAGACCGGGATCGAACCGGCGACATCCAGCTTGGGAAGCTGGCGTTCTACCGCTGAACTACTCCCGCTCAGGGCTACGACACGATTTGAGATCCTTCGCAAACGGCCGCTCAGGATTTCGCCAGCAGGCTCCCGCTTCGCCCACGCCTGCTAAACGGCTCAACTACTCCCGCCCGACGGATGTAGATTACCACCGCCGTCTAGCGGTCACAACCGCGAGTGCCTGCTCAGTTTAAAGTTTGATGCGCGCGAGATCTTTCGCTCCGCCTGAAAAACGGCTGCGCTCAGGATGACGCCCAGGCGAAATCCGCTTGCAACCTGCCCCACTGCGGCTTGAGAGCCCATCGAGCTGCGCTCGCGGACAGCCGAGGGCGGCTGTCCCTACATGACCTTTTGCACTGACAAGCTCTCAGCGTAAGGATGAACTTCCGCGGCGGTTCGTGTTTTAATGGTCGGCCTGTGGGGATTCTCCAGAGATTCTCCAGACCTGCTCTGACTACCCGGGAGAGTATGCGCCAATCCAACTCTTTGCCTTCAGGCCCTTCGCCTTCACGCCGTTCGTTTTTGCAGAGTACATTGACCGCCGGCGCTACCGCCGCGCTTTATCCCGCATTGTCTGCGGGCCGGGTTATGGCTGCGTCCAGCGCGGTGCCTGCGCCTGAGGTCAAGCCCTTCGAGCTCGACGAGATCACCATCGCCGAATTGCAGGATGGGATGAAGTCGGGCCGGTTCACGGCGCGATCGCTGGCCGAGAAATATCTGGCGCGGATCGACGAGATCGACAAAAGCGGGCCATCCGTCAACAGCGTCATCGAAGTGAATCCCGACGCGCTCTCCATCGCCGACACGCTCGATCAAGAGCGCAAGGCGAAGGGGCCACGTGGGCCCATGCACGGCATCCCCGTGCTGATCAAAGACAACATTGCCACCGCCGACAAGATGCAGACGACGGCAGGATCGCTGGCGTTGGTCGGATCGAAGCCACCGAAGGATTCCTTCGTCGCGGCAAGGTTGCGCGCGGCGGGCGCTGTTATTCTTGGCAAGACCAACCTCAGCGAGTGGGCTAACATTCGCTCCAGCCATTCGACCAGCGGATGGAGCGGGCGGGGCGGGCTCACGAAGAATCCTTATGCCTTGGATCGCAATCCTTGTGGCTCGAGTTCTGGAACCGGCGCGGGCATTTCCGCGAATTTCGCCGCAGTCGGAATCGGCACGGAGACCGACGGTTCGATCGTGTGCCCGTCGTCGTCGAACGGGCTGTCGGGGATCAAGCCGACGGTGGGGCTGGTCAGCCGGGCCGGAATCATCCCCATCTCGCATAGCCAGGACACCGCCGGGCCGATGTGCCGCACCGTGCGCGACGCGGCGATTCTGCTCGGCGCCGTTGCCGGCGTTGATCCCGAGGACGAAGCGACAAAAACGAGCGCAGGCAAAACTCAAACCGACTACGCGCAGTATTGCGACTCCAACGGGCTCAAGGGCGCGCGCATCGGAGTGGCACGGAAGTATTTCGGCTTCAGCGATGCGGTCGATGCTCTGATGGCGCAGGCGCTCGATGTGCTGAAGCAGCAGGGAGCCACGCTGGTCGATCCGGCCGACATTGAAACGCTGGGCAAGTTCGACGAGAGCGAGCTGATGGTCTTCATGTACGAGCTCAAGGCCGATCTGAATGCGTACCTGGCGAAACTTGGCCCAGGCGCGCCGGTTCACACTTTGAAGGAAATCATTGACTTCAACGAGCGCAATCGGGCAAAAGAGATGCCCTACTTCGGGCAGGACTTATTTACCAAGTCGGAGTCGAAAGGCCCGCTTAGCGACAAGGAATATCTCGACGCTTTGGCCAAGAACCATCAGCTGGCGCGTACCGAGGGGATCGATGCGGTCATGGATAAGCACCACCTTGACGCCATTGTGGCTCCCACCGGGGGTCCGGCGTGGCTCACAGACTTAATTAATGGCGATCACGTGGCGGGCGGCAGCTCCAACGCCGCAGCCGTCGCGGGTTATCCTAATATCAACGTGACCGCCGGTTACCTTTCCGGGTTGCCCGTAGGGATGTCTTTCTTCGGGCGGGCCTGGAGCGAGCCCACACTGATCCGGCTGGCCTACTCCTTCGAGCAGGCGAGCAAGGCCCGGCAGGCGCCCCGCTTCCTGGCGTCTATTCGAACGGGCGTGTAAAGTTTCGCAAAGCCAGGAGCAAAACTGCCCCCGCCAACCTACGATGGAAGTGGAAGCGGAGGCGGTTATGACGAGACTCCGTCCGTGCCGGGCCGTTCTGCTGACCATTTTTCTGACCGTTCTTCTGACCCTGGCGTCAGGGACAGCGTTTGGCCAGAATCCCGGCGGCTGGTATGTCTTCCGCCCCAACCAGGAAGTACGAGTTCCCGAGTTGCATCGCCTCACGGCTCGTTCGCAAGATCTGTCCGATGTGCTTCTAACCTCGCTGGATATCGTCTTCAATGACCCAGACGTCTGCTGCGGAAGGGATTCAGCCCTTGAGGATCGAGCGTTGGCCGCCAACCCCCTGTCTCTGCAGGAGATTGCCTCCAAGGTGCAAGGCAGGCAGCTTCTAAGCGACGGCCGCCCCATTCAGATTACAGCGGACTTTCTTCCGACCGGGACTACTGTTGACGCTTCCTATTGGATCATCAGTCATCTGAGGGCCAAGCACGCCATGCTTCTGGTGTGGGGCTCCCATCTCTATGTTCTCTACGGAGCGGTGTTCGACGAAGACGCCTATTCCGACGGTAGTTCGGTGAACATGATCCACAAACTCCTTCTGCTTGATACGCGGTATTCGGATTCGCGGCGAACAGTTACTTTCGATCGCGACCGAGACGACTGGACCAAGGTTCAGGGCCTGCTGCTGTTGAGCGCAGTCCCGCAATGACCGTCTGAGTTTCTAATCTTGCTTCTTCCTTTTGCCGGTTGCATGTTAGTCTTTCACTTATGAGGGGGTATCAATGGCCAACCTGAACAAGGTAGTCACTTCCCTGCGAAATGAATACTCCCGTCTCGAAAGAGAAATGGAGCAAGTAGGGAAGGCATTACATGCGCTCGGCCAGGCCGGCGGGAAGAAGCTCAGGGCAAAACGTGTTCTGAGCAAGGAAGCCCGCCAGCGGATCGCCGATGCGCAAAGACGACGCTGGGCAAAAGTGCGGAAGCAGGCTGCCTAGCCAGTCAATCCGTAAATAGTGCAGTAATTCGCAAGCACCGTGCATGGCCTCGGTCGTAACTTCTCCCAAGTCTTACGGGCGGGGCCAGAGCGGACCCGGCAGAGCTTGGCGGGCTGCTGAAAAAGTAATCTCTGCCTACCAGTCCGGCGGCGGCTAAAGCCGGCACTGGAGAACAATCCAGTGATCGCAGCGCTGAAGCGCTGCGCCACCCAAAATCGAACACCGAAGCGAGTCTTTCAGCAGACTACGTCCAGCGGAACCACTTCAGCGCCAGCACAAACGAAATTCCACCCCACAGGCCCATGATCAGCAGGCGCGGCCATTGGTGCGCCAGCGGAGTGCCTTCCAGAATGCTGGCGCGCAGGGCGTCGTTGAGCGCGGTCAGAGGCAGGGCCTTGATCAGCGGCTGGATCACTGCCGGGAAGCGCTCGTAGGAAAAGAAGACGCCGGAGAAGATCCACATGGGCATCATCACCAGGTTGATGAGCCCGCTGATGCTCTCGATCTTCTGGGCGCGGCTGGCGGTCAGCAGGCCGACGCCGCCGAAGGTGAGCGCGCCGATGGCGCCGATCGCGGCAATGGCGAACACCGATCCCAGCACGCGCATGTGAAAGAACAGGACGCCGAAGACCAGCAGTAGGCCGATCTCAATCACCATCAGGACCAGACGGCTCGACATGAGGGCGAGCAAAAAATCTCCGCGGCGCATGGGCGTGGCCACGTAGCGCTTGAGCAGCTTGCGCTGGCGCATGTCGACCAGGGCGAAGCCGATGCCCCACATGCCGGAGTTCATCAGGTTCATGCCCAGCAGGCCGGGGATGAGGAAGTCGATGTAACGCGAGCCGGGCTCGGAGGATGCGACGGCAGTGGAGGCGACCGCATCTTTGCGGCCGGCCGCGGCCTGGAGAGCATCGTTGACTTCGGCTTTGGCCAGTACGGTCTCGGGGCGAGCGGGATCGTAGCGGTAGGTGAATCCGCCTTTGCCGTCAGGCTCGATAACCAGATCAAACTTGCCCAGGCGGAATCCGGTTTGGGCTTCCTCGCGACTCAGTATCTGCGGCTTGAATAGTTCATGCTGGGGCGAGCGGGCGAGCATGGCCTCGGCGTCTTGCGAGCCGCTTCCGGCGACGATTGCGACCGAGACTAGATCGGCGGGCTTGTTGCGGAAGGCAATGCCCAGGCCGAGGGCCAGCAGCAGCGGGAACGCAAACACCCAGAAAACCACTTCCGGCTCGCGCTTGAGTTCGAGCATGCGCACCATGAGCAAATGGCGATAGCCCGACCAGCGGCCGTTGCGTTGGGTCACGGGTGGATGCGTGTCAGATGGGGTAACCGGAGCTTCCTGGGCGATACTCATGACGATTCCAGTCAGGCGATATCAGAGTTGTAAGTTGGCTTTGCGATCTTTGCGGCACTTCTTCGCGATCTTCGCGGTGAAAAGATCTTTGACCGCAAAGTACGCGAAGAAACGGCCGCGAAGGTCGCAAAGAAAAACTTTCGTGAAACATCTCAGATTCACCGCGCCTCGACCTTCCACTTGTTCAGAAAATCCAGAAACGCCTGCGGATTCATGGCGCGCGCGTTTTCGAACTCGCCATTCTTCTGGCTGACTACGAGTTTCCCGTCGCTTTCCAGAACCGCCAGCGCAGGGATGCCCTTATGCAACGGCACTTCAAACTGCCGGGCCAGATCGTTGTTCTTCTTGCCGTCGTCGCCGATATCGACATGCACAACTTCATAGCCGGCGATCGCCGAGGCGAAGTCCGGGCGATGAAAAGCGCGGTCGAGAACGTGGCAGTCGCCGCACCAGTTCGCTCCGAAAACGAGCAGGACGCGCTTGTGCTCTTTGGCGGCGCGCTCCTCGGCCTCCCGGATTTCTGCGCGCGCGTCCACGTTCGCGGGATAGAGATTCATCTCCTGGGTCGCCGGCGCCGGCGCTTGTGCCCGGGCGCTGGGGGAAGATACGGCGAGTGCCAGCAGAGAAATGGCTGCTAACTTGGCATAGTGCATCTTGACCTGCTTTCTCCGTTCACTGACAGGGTGCTGCATGTTGAGTGACTTTCTTTCTGTTTCCGATCTCGCAGAATTCCTGCTTGCTTCCCGCCAGGATCTTTTACCGCAAAGGTCGCTAAGAAAATCCGCAAAGGTCGCAAAGAAATTCGTTCGACGATTCTTTCACTCCTCCCGCAAATGGCGGCCGGTCAAGCGGACAAACACATCTTCCAGGCTGGCTTGCCTCGTGGTGAGATGTTCCAGTTGCTTCCCCTGCCGGTCGACAGCGTCGAGCAGCGCGGGAATGGTCAGATGCGGTTCTTTCACGTTGAGGGCGATGAGGTCGTCGTCCTCGCGGACCGATTCGACGCTGGGCAGGCCGCGCCATGCGTCATTCTTCGCCGCCGGGCTCGCGCCGTCGGAGTTGCCGCTCACGGCAAATTCCACCACGTGGTGCCCGCCCAGGCGGTCGATCAGATCGGCGGGTGAGCCTTCGGCGATGATCTGGCCGTGATCGACAATCGCGAGCCGGTCGCAGAGGCGCTCGGCTTCGTCCATGTAGTGGGTGGTGAGCAGCACGGTGCCGCCGTCGCGCTGAAATCCGCGGATGATGTCCCAGAGCTGCCGGCGGCTCTGCGGATCGAGGCCGGTCGTAGGCTCGTCGAGAAACAGAATCTTCGGATTGCACACCAGCGCCGTGGCGACTGCGAGGCGCTGGCGCTGGCCGCCAGAAAGCTTGCCGACCCAGGAGTCAGCCTTTTCGGTGAGCTGAAGCTGCTCCAGAACTTCGTCGGAGGAGCGCGGCTCGCGATAGAAGCTGGCGAACAGTTCGATGGTCTCGCGCACGCTGAGTTTTTCCGACAGGCGCGTCTCCTGCAGCGAGATGCCCAGCCACTCGCGCATTTCGCGCTCGTTCTGCTGCCAGCTGTGGCCGAGGATGGAGACCTGCCCCGAAGTTGGCGCCAGCAGGCCTTCGAGAATTTCAATGGTCGTGGTCTTCCCTGCCCCGTTCGGGCCGAGCAGGCCGAAACACTCGCCCACCTGGATTTCGAGGCTCAGCCCGCGCACGGCTTCGACCTTGCCGTCGTAGGTCTTGCGCAGATCGCGGCACTGGATGGCGGCGGGCATGGGGAGATTCTACCGGATGGTGCGCTGAGCATGTCGCGGATCAGTTCGCGTCTGGAGATTCTCGAAGGCGAGGAGGCAGGAGGAACTCCTCAACCTCTGGGCCGACTCTAAACAGCCACCTGGCCACAAGCGAGTACGCGACAATCCTGATGCCATGAAAACCAAGAACAAGCAGGTAATAGTGGCGCGTGTCTTCGGTGGACGGCGAAGGCGAGCCGAGGTAGTGAAGAAGCGTATGCACGCTCTGTGGAACGTATGAGATGTCGCTAAGCGCCCAAACAACCAAAAGTGTTGCCAGCGTGCGACTCGCCAGTACGACGGCGTCTTTTCTTGACATCGTCTTTCCTCCCGCTGAATCCGATCCCCCTAAAATACCGCATCGCCGGCAATCCTATCGGCATCTTTGTTTCCTTGCGCAGCTCCGCATCGTCCCACCCAAGCGCGGAGTCGGTCGGCATATCCGTGCCGTCCCTGCGGGACTTGTTTCCTCTTTTACCGACCTTACCCAGGACTTACGTCCTGGGCTAGTGAATGCCGCCGCAGAGCGGCTGGGTTCGGTTCCGGGCGCGGTTCGAGCGGTTCGTGCGATTCGGTGCGGGCTGGTTCGATCAACGCGAGCGATCGGAGATTTCGGGCGCGGTTCTTGATCCAGGCCTGGGTCTTCATTCAACAATCAAAAATCAACAATCAACAATTGCACAACGGAATGACCAGGGCACGGTGCTTCTCACCCGCGGCCGGCGACCATCTCTCCGGGGCCGCCACTGGGAGGTTGAGGGATATCGGGCGGTGGCACTGGGGTGGGTGAAGCGGTATCGGACGGCTTCGGGACGCTATCCGGGTCCTCGCCCGGGCGGCGCAGGCTGGGGGCGCTGGCCGGACGATCCTCCTCTTTCTTCGCTTCGGTATCTTCGGGCTTCGGCAGGACGACTTCCTTCTCGGTGCGCACGACCTTCTCGCCGCCCACTTTCATGGTCTCGACGCGCACCACTTCGTCGCCCACGATGCGCACGAAATCCACGTCTGCGGGGGGCTCGCCATAGATCCATTCTTCGTACTGCGCGCCGCCCTCTTTCTCGCGCACCTTCTTCGGCGGCTTACCCTTGGCGTGCAGCACCATCTCCGTGTTCATGCCGACCAGCACATGGTGCGCCTGGATCGCCTCCTTCACCTTGGGCGGAACGGTTTCGAGATAGGCTTGCTCCTTGTTGCGCGAGGTGAAGTCGAGCACGGGATCGAGCAGATCGCGTAACTGCTGCGCGGTCATCTCGGGCACATACTTGTCAAAGTAGACGTCCAGGTAGGTGCCGTGGGGATTCTGCGCAGACCCATTCGGGCCCATCTCCACCGGAACGCCGCCGCCGCCCGCAACTTCGATGTGCTGATACCACTTTTTGCGGCGCACCGGACCGCCATTGATGTCGAAGTGAATGTGGTTGTCCTTGACCTGCACGAAGGAGATGTGCGCGGGATCGCCCGGCCGCACGGCCGGTCCCCACAGCGTCAGCGCTTGTTGCAGCTCCTGCCCGCCCGGCGTGGTCACTCCGTCTTTCAGCGTGAGACCTTTCGTGCCCATGGGGAAGGCCGTCCGGGAGTAGACCAGCTGGGTTTCGAAATCACGGATGATTTCCAGGCGCGTTTGCCGGGACATGTGCGGAGCATTGTGCGCGATCGGCGGAGCTAGTGGAGCGTGCGGTGGCGGCGCATCGTTGGCCGGCTCGGATTTGGCGGGAGCGGCTGTATTTACAGCAGGGTTCGCAGGCTGGGCTTGCGGGGCTGGCGCTGAGGAGCTCTGTGCCTGCAGCAGCAGCGCGGAGCCGAGAAGAGCCGCAAGACAGAAGCAGGCGCCGCGAAGACGTTCCATAAACCACCCCAGGCCGACTCCGCTTATTATAGCGCCGGAGACAACCGGCTACCGCCGTTCCAGGCCCGTCTGGGACCGATTTCGCACCACGAACAAGATTCTCTTTTGCAGATCGCGCATCACGGCGTCGGTCCACAAATGAGCGTACCAGTTGAAATCGGTGGAGACGCGATGGCAGCTCAGGAGATGAAGCCGCGTTTCGCCGGTCGCCAGCGGCTCCAGAACGTACTCGCCGTACAGCACGTCGAAAAACTTGCCGCCCACAGTCACATGTTCGTCGAGCGTGGTTGGCGGAATGGGCTGGGCGCGGATGGAGAAGCCGAGCCGGCGGCCGGGGTCCCATTCGTCGATGGTCTCGAGGAACAGCACGCCTCCCTCAAAAGAGGCGTGCCGGACACCGCCAACGCCTTCGGCGGACAAAGTCGCCTCCACGGGATTGGGAAACCCGATGGTATGGCTCCAGGAGGATTGCAGCTCGGTGCGGTCGATGCGCGGAACGCGTTCGATGTTGCGCCAGACCTCGGCCGGAGCCGCCTGAATGTCGATGACGCTCTCGACCGTGCGCAACTCGCGCTGCGAGAGAAAACGCGGCTCGAGCAGGCTGACCAGCAGCGGCAGGCACATCACGCCCGCGAGGGTTGCGTTGTTCGCACGCCGCGACCGCGTGTAGCGCGCAATCACACCGGCCGCGGCGCCGCCTACGCTCGCCGCGCCCAGCGCGATCGGGGTGAACATCACGATACAGATCAGGCCCTCCCACAACACCGCGGCGGTGGCTGCTTCTCCCGCGACCACCGGAACCCAGGGCAGGAGAAACCACAGCCAGATGGGCTGGGCTTGTCGCCGCTCGATGACGAAGATGGTGGTGAAGCCGATGGCGAAGGGAAGAAAAAGCATGAAGCCCAGCGTCATCACCGAGAACAGGTCGCTGGCGGGGTAGAGGCGAGAGCCCATGCGAACTGCCAGCCCGTAGACGAGTCCGACCGTTGCCCCGACGGCGATCAGTTTCAGGTTGCGCGGGGCTGTTTCGTCCATGCCGCCACTCTACAACAGAAAAATGAGAGCGGGGATTTAATCGAGTTCAGCCGGAATGAAATAATCGAAATAGAAGTCAGAACGGGAGCGCCGGAAGCCCTGCGACTCGGGCTACCTTCTGGGCTCATACCGCAGCGCCACCGCCCCCGAGCCGAATTCCAGCCGGCTCACGAACCTCAAGTCGACGCGCTTCGATAGCCCCGCGAACAAGGTCGGCCCGTGGCCCACCAGCCTGGGCTGCACCATGAACTCGTACTCATCGATCAATCCCAGCTCCGCCAGCGCCAGCGCGAGCTTCACGCCTCCCACGAGCAGTCCCTTACCCGGCTCCCGCTTCAGCTGCTGAGCGGCCGTCCCCAGATCTCCGCGCACGAGCTCCGCGTTCCAATCCACGCGGTCCAGGGTGCTCGACACGACGTATTTCTTTGCCGCGTCGATCTTCCGGGCGAAGGGTTCCATCCAATCAGGCATTGCTCCTGTCGGCGCCCGCCAAAATGCCTCCATCATCTCGTAAGTCACCCGGCCAAAGAGGAGAGCATCGGCCCGGTCGAGGGCTTCCACCGCGTGGCGATGTAAGTCTTCGTCCGGGATCATTTCCCGATGATCGCAACACCCGTCCAATGTGACGTTGATGTAATAGCGAAGGGGTCGCATTCCGTAAGTGGCTCACCGATGAAGGTTAGACCAGATTCAGGGCCTTCTTGATCGTGCCGCGCTCTTTCTGAATTTTTTCCTGCAGCAGCGTGATGGCGTAAATGAGCTGCTCAGGGCGCGGCGGGCAGCCGGGCACATAGACATCGACCGGGATCACCTGGTTCACGCTCTGCACCAGCGCGTAGTTCTGAAACACGCCGCCGGAAGTGGCGCACGCGCCCATGGAGATGACCCATTTGGGCTCGGGCATCTGCTCCCAGAGCTGGCGGATCACGGGCGCCATTTTGTTTGAGACGCGGCCGGCGATGATCATCAGGTCGCTCTGCCGCGGTGAGGGGCGAAAAACTTCGGCGCCGAAGCGGGCAATGTCGAAGCGCGCAGCCCCCATCGACATCATCTCAATGGCGCAGCAGGCCAGACCGAACGTCATCGGCCAGATCGAGCTCTTGCGCATCCAGTTAACGGCGGAGCCGAGCGTGGTCAGGACAACTCCCTCGGGCGTGGGGTTGCCGTAGGTCAGGTCCTTGACGACTTTGTGGCCGTCTTCAATGTCGATGTAGGGACCGAAGTTCAGTTCGGGGGCCATAACAACATTTTAAACCAGAATGACCTCAGCCTCGGCTGGTGGTGCGCAGGACTGCCTTTTCGACGGCTTGAGGAAGCTGCATGGTGACAAAATAGTCCTCGGGATAGAGATAGTCCTCGCCCGATTCGTCGACGATCCGAAGTTGGTGGAGCTTGGACGCGGTATTGTCGGAAATAGCCTGATAGAGCTTGCGCAGCTCAAGCGATGCCGAGTATCGCTTATTCTTAACGCAAACTACGAACTGCGTCTCAGCTTTTCTCGTCATTGAATTTCCACAATGCGTTTGATCTAGCAGTCCTTCGCGTACCTTCGTGCCCTTCGTGGTTTATGAATCACGGGTTGACGACGATCTTGCCGAACATCTGACTTTTCTCCATGAGTTCGTGGGCGGCACGCAGGTCTTTCAGCGGGAACGTGCGGTCCACGACCGGCTTCAACCGTCCAGCGAAGACGTGCTTGAGCACTTCGTGGAGCTCGCCCATCGTCCCCATGTAGGAGCCGAGCAGGCTCAACTGCCGGGCAAACAGATGGCGCAGATCGACTCCCACGTTGGGGCCAGTGGTAGCCCCACAGGTCACCAGAGTGCCTCCTGTCCTGAGCGAGCGGACGCTTTCGTCCCAGGTGGCCGCGCCGACGTGCTCGATGACGATGTCGACGCCTTCTTTGTTCGTGATCTTGCGGACTTCGTCCGAAATCTTCTGCTTGTAGTGATCGATGCCGTGATCGGCGCCCAGCGCCCGCGCCTTTTCGAGCTTGGTGGCGTCTCCGGCGGTGGTGATCACGCGGCAGTGGAATAGCTTGGCAATCTGGATGGCAGCAATGCCCACACCCGAGCCTGCTCCTAACACGAGCACGGTCTGGCCCGGACGTACACCCGCGCGTCCAACCAGCATGTGCCACGCCGTGAGAAACACCAGCGGTACGCTGGCCGCCTGATTGAAGTCGAGGAAGTCGGGAATCGGAATGACATTGGCTGGAGGAACGGCGATCAGTTCACAGTTCCCCCCATCGACCGTGTTGCCCAGAACGGTGAACTCGCGGCACTGATTCTGCACTCCCGCGACGCAGGCCGCGCAGTGCCCGCAGAAGTGCATGGGAGCGATCAGCACGCGCTGACCAAGCTTGAATCCGCTGACGTATTCGCCGGACTCAACCACTTCCCCGGCAATGTCGCTGCCGAGAATGTGGGGCAGTTTCACGCCCGGAAGTCCCTTGCGCACCCATAGATCGAGATGATTCAGAGCGCAAGCTTTCACGCGGATGAGGACCTGATCCTTGCGCGGCTGCGGGTCGGGAACGTCTTCGTAGGTGAGAACTTCGGGTCCGCCGAATTGATGAATGCGAACGGCTTTCATGTGGTCTTCCTCGATGACAGTTTCGGCGAAAATCAAGGGGCCGAATCGTGCTTAAGACCCGGGCTCTACCTCAATATCGGTGGAGCCCTCGGCTTCCTGAGCAAGAAATGCCTCAGGCTCACCCTTCCGTACCTGGACACTAGCCACATCTTCAAAATTTAGAAGGAGTCCGTCGCACTCTACGGGACTGAATGAGGCTGATCGGTTTTCCTTATAGTAAACATCTTCCAAATAGAAATCCTTGCTCTTCACGGAGTCGTCGAGGATTCCGTAACTCCTTAGCCTTCCTGTGTAGAAACCACTTCCCTTCATCTCTACTTCAACGAACACCATAGTGTTGGCGCTCTGTTGCTTTAGTACGAAATACCAGACCGGGTCTTCCTGAAGAAACCCTGGAATTCTCAGCGCCTGTAAGAGCCAACTTAGCGAAGTCTGGCGCACGATCCAAGATCGAATCGGCTGCCTTAAGATCGACCACCCATGGATAAAGCCAAAGCAATAGCCAACCACCAACGACGCTACAAGATAAGTGAAGACGAGAACGCGATACGTCCGGAGGAAGTTCGGGATTGAGCCAAAGAAGAGAGTGTTTATGACAGCTTCGAAATAGGGCCTATCAAACAGCCAGAACCACACCCTGAAGGCGCCGAACAGAAAAACGTGCACCCACACTCCCGCGAGCACATACTCACCAACTTCTGCGACCGTAGATAGAGGCTTTAAAGATTGCGGGACAAGGGAACGTCGCGCCCGCTGCGCAAGGAAGCCAGGCAGAATGAACACCAGGAAAATCAGAAGTCCAGTTATGTCAAATTGCATCCGCTACGTCGTAGAGCGCGGCTTGTCACCAGATTGTTCAGTCGACTGGCACGATCGCGCCGGCGCCTCCGTCGACTGCGGAGGTTTGGCGCTGTTATTCCGCAAAAATGGGTTCTTAACATTCGGATTGTTATTGAAGACGTTGATAGATTTCCCCAGATCGGGCATTTGGTCATTTGCCTTCTGGTTATTCACCTTCTGGTTATTTGCCTTCGCCATTTGAAAATCCTCCCTATGATCATACCAAAGGACCAGATCAATGAGGGTATCTTTCCCTCGGGTTGACTGGTATTCCTCACGCCTCGATAATTAGCATTGGATATGGACATCTACGAACAAGTCGTCGAACTTCGACGCCAGGGGCGGCGTGGGGCGGTCGCCACGATCGTGAACGTGCGCGGCTCCATTCCATCGTTCCGCACGGCCAAGATGCTGGTGCGCGACGACGGCTCGATTGCGGGCACGATCGGCGGCGGCTGCGTCGAGGCGGAAGTCTGGCAAGCGGCGCGGGAGGTCATGGAGTCGGAGAAGCCGCGCACCCTGACCTTCGACCTGAATCAAGATCCGAAGTACGATACTGGCTTGGTCTGCGGAGGAACGCTGGAGGTCTTTGTGGAGCCTCTCTTACCTCCAGCATTACTTTATATTTTCGGTGCAGGCCACGTCGCCAGCAGCCTTTGTCAGACTGCTTCCGGCGCCGGTTTTGACCCGATCATCACCGACGATCGCTCCTCCTATGCTACCCAGGAACGGTTTCCTACCGCCAGCGAAGTCCACGCCCTCGACTTCGACGAGGCTTTCAAGAAACTTGATCCGACCGAGTCTTCTTACATCGTAATCGTGACCCGCGGGCACCGCGACGACCTGCGCATCCTGCGCTGGGCGGTGCAGACGCGGGCGCGCTATGTGGGCATGATCGGATCGAAGCGCAAAGTGATCGGCATCTTCAAGGCGCTGCGCGAGGAGGGCTTGCCGGCGCATCTTTTTGACCGCGTGCATGCGCCCATCGGCCTGGACATCGGCGCGAGTACGCCGGAAGAAATTGCTGTGGCCATCACGGCGGAGCTGATCGCGAACCGGCGGCACGCGACCGCGGCGCTGCCGCATATGAGCTGGTTCAAGGGCGAGCCGGCCGACGAATCCACCGACCCAGTCGCGGAAACTGCGGAAGACGATTCCTGTCAACACTGATTTGCGATTTACAATTGCCGATTGCCGATTGACAGCCCGAGTTTGAGAAATCGGCAATTGGCAATCGAAAATCGGGAGTCCTATGTCGCGCTCGCCCAGCTTCGCCGCAGTGATCCTTGCCGCGGGCGAGTCTTCGCGCATGGGCACGGACAAGGCGTTGCTGCCCTGGCCGCCGCGCGGCCCGGGGCAGCCGCGATCCGCCGACACCTTTCTTTCGGCCGCCATCCGTTCCCTGCTTGCAACCGATTTTGTGGTGGTTGTGGCGGGCGCGAACGAAGCCGCGCTGACACCAATCGTTTATGCCAATGGCGCCTCCGTCGTGGTCAATCCAGACCCCAGTCGCGGCCAGTTCAGCTCGCTGCAAGTGGGATTGCATGAAGTGCTCAACCGCGGGCGCGACGCGGCTTTGATCACGCTGGTGGATCGCCCGCCGGTGCGCGAGGCAACGGTCGAGGCGCTGCGCGAGGCCTTCGCCAGCGCACCGCCAAACGTATGGGCGGTCGTGCCCGAGTATGGCGGACAACACGGTCATCCCTATGTCGCGGGGCGGGAGCTGATTGAAGCTTTTCTGCAAGCGCCGCCGACGGCGATGGCGCGCGAGGTGGAACACCGGCATCAGCAACATATCCAGTATGTCGCTGTGAATGACCCGTTCGTCGCCATGAACGTGAATACGCCGGAAGAATACGCCGCGCTGGCGAAGCCGTAGGTTTCAATTGTGGATTCACGGTTGCAGATTCTCGCGGCGACAAATCTGCAATTCTCCCCGTTCCTTTTGCTGCAATTGCCTACCCAGCGCCAGCCACGCTATTGTCGAAGGGCATGCACACTTCCGGGACGAACCCGCTCAACCGCGCCGCTCAAGACTTTCTCGACTCCGTGCTGCGGCTGAAACCGAAAGTCGCGGCATTTGATTGCGACGGTACGCTATGGTCGGATGATGCGGGCGAAACGTTCTTTGACTGGGAGATCGAGACCGGACTCGTCTCCGCCGAGATGGGCCGCGCCATGCGCGCGCGCTATGCCGACTATAGAGCGGGCAAGGTCGCTGAGCACGTCATGTGCGGCGAGATGGTCTCGATGAACGCGGGAATCGCCGAGGCGGTCATGATCGGAGCTGCCGCCGAATTTATGACGAGCGTCTTTCCCGGCTGCATATTTCGCGAGATGCAAGAGTTGGTAGAGCGTCTGCAGAAGGATGGCTGCGAAGTGTGGGCTGTCTCAGCTTCGAACGAATGGGTCATCCGGGCGGGAATGAAGCAGTTCGGAGTGAGCGAGGATCGGATTCTCGCCACGAAAGTGGCCGTCGAACATGGCAGGCTGACCGATCGGCTGAGTCGCGTCCCGTCGGGACCGGGCAAGCCGCGCGTCCTGCGCGAGGTTGCCGACAACGGAGTAGACGCCGCATTTGGCAACTCACGCTGGGACACAGAAATGCTCGCCGCGGCCAGGCATCCCTTCGCGATCAATCCCAACGCCGACCTTGAGGCCAACGCTCGCAGCCGCGGTTGGACGGTCTATTTTCCTGATGGGACTGGGAGTAGAACTCATCTCTCATTGTAATAACTGCAGCATTCCTCAGGAGCTCTTTCATAGGCTCTGGCGGCACGGCTGAACAGGCTGCGGAAAACTAATCGATGGCGCAAAAAGCGCACCTCAGGCGCTAAAGCGCGGACACATTTTCAACGACTTAACGGCACGAGTGAACTCGTGCCCTTCCCGTTTCGTTGCGATTCTTGAGTTTTTCCGCAGCGGCTGAAGCCGTGCCCTTACCAAAACTCCCCGTCAGGCGGCTTGAGTCTTCCCTCACGCAATCCCCAGCACCTCGTTGAAGAACCCCACCAGGTATTTCCACACCAGGTAGTAGGCGATCAGCGCGAAGCAGAAGCCGATTGCGAAGTAAGAGTACGGAACCTCGATCTGGCCGAACCACACCAGCCCGGCGGAGCTTGCAGTCAGAATTCCCAGACAGGTAGCCAGCAGAAAGCCCAGGGGCGCAAGAAGAAACGGCAGGATTGCGCCATGCAGACCGATGGGCAGATGACGCCGCGGCCGCAGCCATAGATAGAACATGTTCCACAGACCGAAGATGTTGGGCACCAGCGCCATGGGAAAGATGATGGCGCGCTCGATCGGAATCGGAATATGAAACGCGTAGCGCGCGGTGAGAAAGCTGCTGAGCACGATGAGCAGAGCCATGCTGGGCACGGTGATTCCGGCCATGTAGGCGCGTAGATAGGGATAGGTATTCATCGTGTCCTCCACATCAGAAGTGATAGAGCCAGATCGGAATCGAGCGGGAAAACAGGCAAACACCCACGACCAGCGCGGCCAGCAGCGCCCAGTCGAACCAGGGCACCGAAGCCATGGCAGCCGGCGAGAGCAGAGCGGCCAGCCAGTTGGGTTGGCGCGGGTGCTCCTCCAGCCGCCGCAGCATCTGCGGCCACAGGTCGCGATTCAGCTCGCGATCGACCGGCGGGAGCGACCTTTTCAGCAACTCCGCCAGCTGCTTTTCCGGTTGGCTTATGCGTTCTTCATCTTTCATTGTTCACTCCCGTCATTCACTCCCATCGTTCACTCCAAATTTCCCAGCTTCTTGCGCAGCAGTTGCACTGCCCGGAACACGCGTGACTTCACCGCTGCGGTCGAAAGGTTGAGCGAGTTTGCGATTTCCGCGTGCGGGTAATCTTCGATGAGCGCCAGAGTCGCCACCACCCGCAGCTTGGCCGGCAACTGCTGAAGAGCAAGCCGTACACGGTCCCGCACTTCGCGGCGGACCGCCGGATCAGGAGTTCCGGCGCCGCGCTGCGCCGAGGCTGGCGGATCGTCTTCCAGCGGCGTTTCCTCGATTCTCGCGCGCTTCAGATAGTCGAGCGCAACATTGGTCGCGATTCTTCGCGCCCAGGCTCCGAAGCTGCGACTCGCATCAAACCGGGCGTGTGCCCGGTAGATTCGCCAGAAGGTCTCGACCGTCAGCTCCTCGGCTGCCGCCGGATCGCGCACCATGCGGACGATCCAGGCGTAGACCTCGCCCTGGAATTGGTGGAACAGGCTCTCGAAGGCGTCGAGGTCGCCGGCGGCGAACTGCTCGAACAATTCCGGCGGCGGGCTGATCCGTTCCATGTGTCTCTATATACGCTTACTGGGTGGCGCTGGAGATGGTTTCATGTTTTTGGGGGGAATTTGGCGGACGTGCTCGCTTTGACAAAAGACCCCACCTTGCGCAGTTACAATTTCCTACGGCATGTATTCCGCCCAGCTGCTCGATCATTTTCAGAACCCGCGCAATGGCGGAGAAATTTCCGCCGCCGATGCGGTTGGCGAAATCGAGAACCCGGCGTGCGGGGACATGCTGCGCCTAACTTTGAAAATCGCCTCCGGGCGGATTGCCGAGATTCGCTTCAAGGCAAAAGGATGCGTGCCGTCGATGGCGTGCGCTTCGGCGCTGACCGAACTGGTGGCGGGAAAGAGTCTCGAAGAAGCGCGATCTCTTCGGCGCGATGCCTTAGTCGCCGCGGTGGGCGGCCTGCCGCAGGCTTCGACGCACGCGGCGCAGCTGGCGCTGGATGCGCTGGCAGCCGCTCTGGGCCAACTCAAGTCATAATCCTTCATGGCCTCTGCCCACATTCCCCGCCGCATCGCCTGCCTGCAGCCGAGCGCCACCGTCATTCTCGACGCCATCGGCGAACTGGATCGCGTGGTGGCCTGCACGCGCTATTGCGCCGACGTGGTGCCGGCAGTCGCCGACGGATCGCGCGTGATCCTGGCCGATTCCTGGACCGCCGACGCGGAGCAGATCGTCTCGGCGCGGCCGGACCTGGTGATCGCCGCGGTTCCTTATCAGGAAAAAGCGGTGAGCGAGATTCTTAAGGCAGGCGCGCGATTTCTGGGCCTGGCTCCGAAAACTCTGGCGGATATCTACACGGACGTTGCGGTCATATCCGGCGCAGTGGGAGCGATCGATCGCGGCGAGCAAGTGATCTTGGCCATGCAGGGGCACATTGATGGAATCCGGGCACGGACTGCGAATGCGGCGCGGCCAAGAGTTTTCTGCGAAGAGTGGGGCAAGCCGATCATCGCGTCGCAGCGCTGGGTGGCGGAACTGGTGGAAGCGGCGGGAGGAACGTTCGTCGGCTCGCCCGGCAGCCGGATCACAAGCGAGGAGATCGTCACGCTCGATCCGGAAGTCCTCATCGCGGCCTGGTGCGGCGCCGGCGGCCGCGTTCCGCTGGAGAAAATCATCGCCGAACGCGGCTGGCAGCACACGACCGCTGCGCGCGACGGGCGCGTCTTTTGTATTCGCGACGAATTCCTGAATACCCCCGCGCCCACGCTGCTGTACGGCCTGGATGCGCTGGCCAGCGCCATCCACCCGGAACTGTTTCCCATTCCGGAGCAAGGTACGAAAGGAATGCGCCGTATTACTGACGGCAAGGGTTCCACGGTGTCGAATTCGGCGGGGTGAGTTAAGATTCCAGACATGCCTGTCACCACCAAGATTGAGGAGTTGCGCAACGAGGTCAGCGAGCTGGCGCAAGCGTCGCCCACGGCGCAGGACCTGATGAAGGACCTGGTCCGCCTGCTGCACAATCGCATGCTGAAATACAACTGGGTGGGTTTCTACCTGCTGGAGCCCGGGGCGCACCCTCCTATGCTCGCGCTGGGGGCGTTCGAAGGCGCCATGACCCCGCACACGCGGATTCCCTTGAATCAAGGCATTTGCGGGGCCGCGGCTTCGAGCGGGCAAACGGTGGTCGTCGACGACGTGAGCAAGGATCCGCGCTATCTGGCGTGCTCGCTGGAAACCAAGTCGGAAATCGTAGTGCCCGTGTTTGCCCATGGCAAAGTGGTCGGGGAACTGGACATTGACAGCCATTTTCCGGCGGCGTTTACTCCGGAGCATCAGGCCCTGGTCCAGCACTGCGCCATGCTGGTGGGAAAGAAACTGGAAGCGTCCGGCCACTAAGGGCGATTCGAGATTTTGTTCCGGCGCGGTTGTGTCGGCTGATTTCCAGCAACTACCCCTGCGCTGTCTTCCGTCATGAAACGCGTCGTCGCAGCCTTGATCGCGAAAGAAGGCAAACTGCTGGTGTGCCAGCGCACCCGGCACCAGACGATGCCGTTGAAATGGGAGTTCCCGGGCGGGAAGATTGAGGCCAAAGAGCAGCCGCGCGATGCCCTGCGGCGGGAACTGGAAGAAGAACTGGGGATTCTGGCGAATGTCGGCGACGAGGTCGCGCGCATCCAGCACGAGTATCCCAACGGAGCGATGGTCGAGTTGCGGTTTTTTGTAGTGCGCGAGTACGAGGGAGAAATCGAGAATCGCATCTTCCGCGATATGCAGTGGGCGGTTCCCAAGGACCTGCCGAAATTCGACTTCCTGGAAGCCGATCTGACCCTGGTAAGAGATTTGGCTGCGGGAAAACTTCTGGAGAATTGCTGAGCGCCAGCGGGACGCGATTGTCCGCTTGTTATTGTTCGCGCAGTTTCGGCGGGCGAAGTAGACCCACGGTCGGCCAACCCACCGTCCCTCCGAAGTGTTCCTACCTAACCTGGAGCCAAAGCGTAAACAACGGTCAGAATAATCAAAATCACGGTCGTGGCCCAGGCAATTAGGTTGAACAGGCGCGTGTTGACGTACTCGCCCATCAGTTCCTTCTTGTTGATCAGCAGCAGCATGAAGATCAGCACAAACGGCAGCACGATGCCGTTCAGCACCTGTGACTGCAAGGCGATGTGGATCGCCTTGTCCTGGGGAATCAGCAGCACGAATGCGCCGCCGGCGGCGATGAGCAGCGTGTAAAGCCAGTAGAAGAACGGCGCTTCGCCGAACTTCATCCCGACACCCGACTCAAAACCGAGGCCCTCGCACACCGTGTAGGCGGTCGACAGCGGCAGAATGGATGCGGCAAACAGCGAGGCATTGAACAGGCCGACAGCGAAAAGAATGTAAGCGTAGTCACCCGCGAGCGGCTTCAAAGCCGCCGCAGCATCGGCCGCGACCTTGATGTCACGGAAGCCGTGCACGTAGAGAGTCGCGGCGCAGGCCACGATAATGAACCACGCCACAACGTCGGTGAAGATGCAACCGACGATCACGTCGAGGCGCGAGGCTTTGTAGCCGCGTTTGGTGACTCCCTTCTCCACAATCGACGACTGCAGGTAGAACTGCATCCAGGGCGCGATGGTCGTGCCGATCACTCCAATCACCATGAACAGATAAGCCTGACTGGCAAAAGCATGCAGATGCGGCGGCTTGAATGTGGCAATGGTCGCCTCCTTCCACGCGGGGTGGGCGGGGAATGCGGCCAGAATGTAGGTGACATAGAAGAATGACGCCGCCAGAAATATCTTCTCCACGCTCTTGTATTGCCCGAACACAACAATGACCCACACAATTACGGCACACACGGGCACCGTGTAGTAGCGGGATAATCCGAAGAGTTCGAGGCTGCTGGCGATTCCGATGAACTCGGTCACGACGTTGCCGAAGTTGACGATCAGAATGCCGATCATCATGAAGAACGTGATGCGAAGACCATATTCCTCGCGGATAAGGTCGCTCAGTCCTTTGCCGGTAACCGCGCCCATGCGCGCGCACATTTCCTGGATCACGATCAGCGACACCGTGATCGGGATCATGGTCCACAGCAGAAGATGTCCGTATTGGGCCCCGGCCTGGGAGTAGGTCAGGATGCCGCCGGCGTCATTGTCGACGTTTGCGGTAATGAAACCCGGGCCGACGACGGCGAGGAACAGCAGAATCCGGGTTTTCCAGCTTCTCAGGAACCTCATGCGCGCATTTCGCCGACATAGGGATGAAACAGACTGCCGCTACAAATGACGCATTAGGATAAACGCAGCCCGCGAATCGGCCAAAGGAAAAGTGCAGTATTTCAGACAGAGGAATTATCGGAGTTGATCCGGCTTCAGTATCGAGTGACCCCCACATTGAGACCCGGCGTGCGGGATGCGCCGCTGGCTGGGCGACTACTCTTCTCTCAGGGCGACCGCGGGATCGACGCGGGCCGCACGCCAGGCCGGAATCGCCGCCGCCAGAATCATGACGGGTGCGACTGCCAGCAGCACGCCGGCGTAGGTGAGCGCATCGGTGGCTTTCAGGCCGAACAGCATCGCGCTCATAATCCGCGACCCGAACAACGCGAGCGCCAGACCGAGAGTCACGCCCAGTGCGGCGATGCGGCCCGCGCGTCCCAGCACCAGCGCCAGCACATGGCGCGGCGAGGCGCCCAGCGCCATGCGCACGCCAAACTCCGGAATCCGCTGTGTGGTCACATAGCTCATCACACCGTACATCCCCGCCATGGCGAGCAGAACCGCCAAGCCGGCAAACAGCCCGGCCAGCATCATCTGCAGGCGGGGTGTAGCAATCGAGTCCGACACCATCGCTTCCATGGTGGTGAACTTGGCGGCGGTTTCAGGACTGAGCCCGCGCATTTTGCGTCTCACCGGATCGATCAACGATATCGGCGAAACGGCGCTGCGCATAACGATCTCCACTTCGTTGCCGTAGTAGGGATGCTGCAGCAGCGGCATGTAGAGCGTCGGGCCGGGCGACTCTGCGGGCGAGTCCTGGCGAACATCGGCTGCCACCCCTACCACGGTCATCCATTTCGGTTCATCGAGGCCGCACTCGATGGTGTGGCCGATGGGGTCCTGGCCCGGAAAACTCTGCCGCGCCAGCGACTCGCTGATGATGGCGACAAAGGGGCTGTCGTAGCCGTCGCCGGCGGTGAAGTCGCGGCCGCGCTGCACAGGAATGCCCATGGTGGAAAAATATCCGGGTCCGGAGAGGCTGAAAGTAGCCTGCGGCAGGTCGTCGAGATGCTGGCGGAAGTCCCGTCCGTCTACGCCGTAGCCGCCGTTGGAGCCGTACTGGCCGGTGGGAACGCCCATGGCGGCCGCCGCGGAGGTTACGCCGGGAATCTTTTTCAACTGATCGACGGCAGTTTCGAAGAAGCGTCCGGCTTTGAGATAGTCAGCGAGCGTGTGTGCCGGATCGTGAGCGTACATCACCAGCATGCCCTGAGTGCGGTAACCGAGATCCACGCTGTTGAGCGCGACAAAACTGCGGAAGAGCAGCGCCGCACCCACGGCCAGTGCGAACGACAGCGCCACCTGTGCCACCACCAGCGCATGGCGCATCCCGCCGGAAGAACCGGCCAGGCCGCGCCCACCCTGCTTTAAGGCGTCGCTGACGTCAACTCTGGCCGCCTGCCATGCCGGACTCATGCCAAATAGAACACTGGCAAGCAGCGACAGGCCCATGGCAAATCCCAGGACCGTCCAATTCACCTGAATATCGGCCAGGCGCGGCAATCCCACCTGCTGGGCGGCGGATTGCGCCAGCACCCGCGTCCCCGCCAATGCCAGCAGGAGTCCCAGCGCCCCGCCCGCGAGCGCCAGCACGACGCTTTCCGCCAGCAACTGCCGGGCGAGGGCTGCGCGGCTGGCGCCTAGCGCGCAGCGCACCGCCATCTCCCGCTGCCGGGCCGTGGAGCGGGCCAGCAGCAAGTTGGCCACGTTGGCACAGGCGATGAGTAATACCAGCGAGACCGCGCCCATCAGAAAAAACAGCGTGCTGCGCACCGAGCCCACCAACTGCTCCCGTAGAGGAACCGCCAGGAATGTCTTGCCTTTGTTGGTATCGGGGTAGGCGCTTTCGAGCCGTTCCCCGACAGTCTTCAACTGAGCGTTAGCCGCGTCGACGGACGTCCCCGGACGCAGCAGGGCCACAGCGTGATAGTTGTATGCGCTGCGCTCCATGCTTTCCGGCAGCGACGAGGTCGCAAGCCATACCTCCGAGTCCTGCGGGAAGCGAAAACCCGCGGGCACGACGCCGACGATCTCGTAGGCGACGCCTTCCATGCGCAGCGTTTGGCCCAGGGCGGCCGCGCCCGACCCGAAATTACGCTGGGCGAAGGGCAGGCTGACCATGGCTCCCGGCTGCGCCCCGCTTTCCATCGCAGTCGACTCAAAGCCATGTCCGAAAGCCGGAGCGACTCCAAACACGGCAAAGAAGTTTCTTGTCACCAGATAGGTTCCGACGAACTCGGCATGGCTGGCCATCTGCACGCCCATTTCGCCGCCGGAGTAAAAACTGACCTGATCGAGAGCCGACGCGGTGGAGCGGATATCGACCAGATCGGGTCCGGTCACGCGCGGGAAGGCGTGCCCCTCCTGTGCCTCGAACGTGTTCAGCTGCACAATGCGCGCGGCGTTGGGATAGTCCAGTGGCCGCAACAGCACGCCGTTCACGACACTGAACATCGCGGTATTGGCGCCAATGCCGAGTGCCAGGGTCAGGATGGCGACGGCGGAAAAGGAAGGGTTGTGCTTGAGCGTGCGCAGCGCATGGCGGAGTGTGTAGAGCATGGCTTTCCCCTGACCAATACGGAGGCGCAGCCGCAGAAGTTCCACGCCCGGACTCGGAGCTCTTACAGCTTCGCCCGCAGCATGCTGATCACGTCGTCGGAGGTGATGATTCCGGTCAGCTTGTTATGTTCATCGACCACGGGGAGGGTAGGCAGGTTGTATTTGTCGAACAGTTCCGCGACCTCGTTTTCCGTGGCGCCCTCGCGGCTCAGAATCAGCGGCTCCTGCGTGAGCGATAACATGGGGGTCGAAGACTGGGCCAGCACCAGGCGAGGCAGGGGCACGGCGCCCACCAGCGTGCCGTGGGAATCGACCAGATAGATGGTGCTGACGGCCTCGACGCCGCCTTCGAATAGGCGCATGGAATCGATGGCGTTCTGTACGGTCGCCGCCACCGGCAGGGCAAGGAATTCCGTGGTCATGCGGCCGGCGGCGGTTTCTTCCTTGTGTTCGAGCAGCTCGACGACTTCCTGCTGCGCTGCCGGCTCCATCTGGATCAGGATCTGCTCGGTGCGGTCTTCGGTCAGCTCGCCCAGCAGGTCGGCGGCAGCGTCGGGGTTCATTTCCTCGACGATGTCGGCGGCGCGTCCGGAGTCGAGCGACTCGACAATGGACTTCTGCACCCTGGGCTCAACTTCTTCCAAGGCCTCGGCGGCGACTTCCTCATCGAGCGTCTGGAACACGGCCTGGCGCTCGTCGGGCGCGAGATCTTCCACAATGTCGGCGATGTCGGCGGGATGCAGCTTGGCCAGGCCTTCGTGAGAGATTTTGAGTTTGACCCGGCGCGCCGGATCGGTTTCGATGAGGTCGACAAAATTCCACGGAATGCTGCGCGGTGGAATCCTGCCCAACAGTGCGTGCAGAGCCAGGCGCGGCGCCACCCCGCGCAGCAGGCGGCGCACCGCCCCGCGCGCTCCCACGTCCACGGAATGGACGCGCAGCACGGGCCGGGTGTGGGTCAGGTCGCGGGGAGCATCCAGCTGCAGGTCGACGTCATTGACCCGGACGACCTTCCGTCCGTTAATGTCGATCACCTGTTGATCGAGCAGGTCGCGCTCCAGAAGGAACAGTCCTTCGGTCGCATGGGCAGGGGGCCATTCTGCGACAGCAGTCGCCGCCTTAACGCCGCCATTGATGGCCGACACGGCGGCAAACGGCAGCACGCGGTTTCCCGACCCGGTCTTGACGATCAACGAGGCAATCCGGGAGCGGTCCTCCTGGGGCGCGAGTGTCACCTCGCGCACACGCCCGCTGGCCGCGCCCGACGGGTCATACACCGTGGCGCCCAGCAAATCGCTGAGGGCTAGAGTCAGCATCCCGCTAGAGAATAACCAACTGGCGGGGGATTGCGGAACAAAATTCGAGCGCGGCGGGCCGGATTTCGGATGGACGCCTAGCGCCTGCCCTCCGGCTGTCGGATTGGGCCCCATAGCCCGTTCCACGGAATGAAACTCCTCATCCGGCGACGGAACCGGGGCCTCGTTCCACACGTATAATCGAGAAGGTGCGGCTCCTTTTCGACATCTTCGGCCAGACCCTGCGCACGCTCTGGGCGCATAAGCTGCGCTCATTCCTGACCATGTTCGGGATTGCCTGGGGCGTAGGTTCCCTGCTGCTGCTGGTGGGGGTGGGCGAAGGCTTTCGCTCGGGCAACAAGAAGGAGTTTGATGAGATTGGCCAGAACATTCTGTTCATCTGGTCGGGCCGCGCGCCGGTCCTGCAGGGCAGCTTCACGGCATTGCGGCAGTACTACCTGACCGTCAACGACTATCAGGACATTCTGCGCGAGTGCCCCAGCGTGAGCGCGGCCGCGCCGGTCATCCGCCGCAGCGACATCCGCGCGGTCAGCGACTTCTACCAGGCCAGCGGCCAGATCATGGGCGTTCCCGCCACGTTCAACCAGATCCGTTACCTTCCCATCAACCAAGGCCGCTGGCTCAACGACATGGATGATGCCCAGAAGCGGCCGGTGATCGTCCTGGGAGACGAGGCTCGGCGCACGCTGTTCATGGGACGGCCCTCGGTGGGCAGCACGATTCTGCTGAACGGCATCCGCTTTCAGGTCATCGGCACGCTGAAGCGCATTGGCCATGGCGACGACACGAACCAGAATCTGCAGAGCTTCGTGCCCTTCAGCGCCATGCGCGAATATTTCCCTCCGATGAATGTGGGCGAAGCCAGCGGCGTGATCTCGTTCATCAACTACCAGCCCAGGACGCGCGCCCTGCACGAGGCGGCCATGGCGGAAGTGCACAAGGTCATCGCCCGCAACCACGGGTTCGACCCGAACAATCCCGATTCGTTCGATGAATGGGACACGGTGCAGACCTCAGACCAGGTGGGCAAGATTTTCGACGCCATGAACACGTTTCTGGGCAGCGTAGGCCTGGTCACGCTGGCCCTGGGGGCGATCGGAATCATCAACATCATGCTGGTCGCCGTGGCCGACCGCACGCGCGAAATCGGATTGCGCAAGGCGCTCGGTGCCACCAAGGCCAGCATCATGTTTCAATTCTTCGTGGAGGGGGCGTTTCTGACTTTGCTCAGCGGGGGCATCGGCATCGCGGGCGCGGCCGCAATCATGAGCGCGCTTTCCGGAGTCGATATGGGTACTTTCGATCCTCCCAAGCTGGTCGCCTCGACCGCGACCCTGGCGCTGTTGTCCCTGACCGTGGCCGGAGTTGCCGCCGGCCTTTATCCCGCGCGGCGCGCGGCGGACCTGGAGCCGGTGGAGGCCCTGCGCAAGGAATAAAGGAATAGCCTTGCGCTCTTGAGGATGAGGATGGCGATGGATCAGTTTCCCGGCACCGTGCTCCAGCTCAAGAAAGAGTCCGCGCCTGGGCTCGAATCCGGCGGCGCCGTCGCTCGTCCACGGCGGGCTCTGGGGCCGGTAGTCCCGTCTTACCGCGATTTGCTGCGGCAGGCGGTTTCGGCCATGCGCCACGACCTGCGGCGCACGCTGCTGACCATGGCCGGGATGGCGTGGGGCATCGCTACAGTGGTTCTGCTGCTGGCTTACGGCAATGGTTTCGCCCGCGCCATCACCAACATCTTCGAGAGCTTCGGCGCCACCGCGGTGGGAGTTTTTCCGGGACGCACTTCGCAGCAGGCGGGCGGCAACAAAGCCGGAGTGCAGATCCGCTTCACCAACGACGACATGGAACTGTTGCGCAACAACGTCCCCTTGGCGCGGCACTTTTCCCGCATGGCGGAGAAGCAGTCGAACGTGCAGAACAACAACCGCTCGTTCAGCTTCCCGGCCATGGGCCTCGATCCGTCTATCGAGGACATCTGGAACCTCGACGTGGCTGAGGGCCGCTTTCTCAACGACGCCGACAACATGCAACACGGCCTGTATGCGGTGCTCGGTTCGGAGGCTCGCGAACGGCTGTTTTCCGGCATGCCCGCAGTCGGAGAAACCATCCGCGTGGACGGCGTAACCCTGCAGGTGGTGGGCGTGCTCAAGGCGCGCATGCAGGAAGGGGACGACGACGATAACCGCGTGGTCTACATCCCTTACAACTCCATGGACGTCCTCAAGGACACGCACTATCTGGACGGCATGTGGCTCGATTCAGCCGGACTCGATCACGAGAAGATGGCCAAGACCATCAAGGAGACGCTCGCCGCCGCGCACAGCTTCAAGGCCACCGACGAGCGCGCAGTTTTCGTCTTTGATGCGCAGAAGCAGCTCTCGCAGTTCGGCATCATGAGCGCCATGCTGAAGATTCTTCTCGGCCTGATCGGTACGGTGACGCTGAGCATTGGCGGGGTCGGGTTGATGAATATCATGCTGGTCTCTGTGACCCAGCGCACGCGGGAAATCGGCGTAGAAAAGGCTCTGGGCGCGCGCAAGCGCGACGTCGGCTTTCAGTTTCTGGCGGAGGCCATGGTCATCACCGCCCTGGGCGGGCTGCTGGGCGTGGCGCTTTCCTACGTAGTATCTCTGTCTGTGGGCCGGCTGACGCTGTACAGCGCCATGGCCAAGCACGCCGAGGCGGGAGACATCCGACTCGTCGTTTCCCCGATGATCCTGCTGGCATCCGTGTTGATCCTGGCGGTGGTGGGCGTGATCAGCGGGATGATCCCTGCCCTGCGCGCCTCGAACCTCGATCCCATCGAAGCCCTGCGCTACGAGTAGAGGCATTAACCACAAAGGACACGAAGGTACACGAAGGAAGCCAACCCGGACGGTTTCCTTCGTGTACCTTCGTGCCCTTCGTGGTTCAAGAACCTACTCCCCCCAGCGCGGGCGTTACAATCAATTCTGACCCATGTTGGACGACATCCTCACGCTGCCCCCTCCGCCCGCCGATGCCCGCGTCGCCTACGGTTCGGATCCCAATCAGTTTCTCGACCTGCGCCTGCCTTCGGCCAAAGACAAGGGACCGTTTCCTCTGGTCATCAACATTCACGGCGGATTCTGGCGGGCCAAATACAATCTCGATCATGCCGGGCATTTGTGCGCGGCGCTTACCGCCAAGGGCGTAGCCACGGCCAATCTCGAATACCGCCGCGTGGGCAATGACGGCGGGGCGTGGCCGGGGACGTTTTCCGACATTCGCGAGGCTTACAGCTTCCTGCTGCAGAATGCGCGCACCCGCAATTTCGATTCGCAAAAAGTCCTCGTCATGGGCCACTCCGCCGGGGGACACCTTGCCTTGTGCCTCGCCGGCCATGAGCCCACTCTGACCCGCGTGATCTCGCTCGCCGGAGTCGTCGACCTGCAGCGCGCCTATCAGCTTCACCTCAGCAACGATGCAGTGGTCGAATTCCTGCGTGGAACGCCCAGCGAAGTGCCCGACCACTACCGCGAGGCCGATCCCATGCAGCTTTCCATTCCCCAGGCGCGGCAGTGGCTGATTCATGGCTCGGCCGACGACACGGTTCCGCCCGCCTTCAGCCGCGACTATGTGGCCGCCAAGCAGAAGAAGACTGGCAAGGAAAAAGAAGACGCGCAGCTGCTCGAGATCTCCAGCGCCATCCACTCCGATCTGATCGATCCGCGCACCGCGGCCTGGAAGGCAGTCGAGCAAAAGGCCCTGCAGCTTCTGAGTTAACGTAGCCTCGGACGCATTCGTACGGGGGCGGACAAGGCGTCCGCCACTCCACGAGCTGGAACTAGTCCACGCCCAGGCCTGCCAGCATTTCCTCCAGCAGCGCAGCGTCGATGCTCAGACGTCGCCCGTGGGCCTTCACATCTTCCATCTCATCGAAAGCGCGGAACAGGCGCAGCTTTGCGGCGGCATACTGCTCGGATTCGCCGAGCGGGCGGCCGTGCGCGCGGGCCCAATCGGCCAACGAGCTCTCGCGCAGAAACACGCTCACGGCGTATGTGAGCTTGCGGTCGGACGTGACATCGAAGACGAATTCGGTCGCGGGAGTCTCCGGATCACCGGGAAGAGCAGGGCGTTTGCCGACAAAATAGTACTGGTAGACGTATCCCTGGGCGCCGGTATAGGTCTTGAGGCGGCGGACGGTCATGGGGAACATTATCGAACGGGAGCAGGACGTTTGTCTTACGGAAGGGCGCAGGGGTAGTGTCCTAAATTCGGGAACCACGAAGGGCACGAAGTCACACGAAGGGATTAATTTTTTCAGGCTCTCCTTCGTGTTCCTTCGTGTCCTTTGTGGTCAATTTAGGACACCACGGGCGCAGGGGTGCGGTTGGGAATTGTTGAATTTTGATTGTCGATTGTTGAATGAAAACCCGGAAATGCCCCCAAACCCTGGGCTTTTCATTCAACAATCAAAAATCAACAATCAACAATGGTCCAAACTAAATCTCTCCCTCCATCCTGCCGATATCTCTCCAGGGAGCATTATGCCGCTGCTCTGGCAGTCTGTCGCGATCGTCGCGCTCGTTCTGCTGGTCGTGTACCAGCAGTTCCGGCTTTTCCGGATCCGCCGCCACACCCGGAAACAGGCGGAGCTGTTTCAGATCGTCACTGAGAACGCGGCCGACATGATCGCGCTGGTCGACGTGAAAGGGCACCGCCTGTACAACAGCCCGGCCTACAAGAGGATCCTCGGCTACTCGACAGCGGAGTTGGGAGAGACCTCCGCTTTTGAGCAAATCCATCCCGACGACCGCTTCAAAGTGCTGGACGCGGCGCGGGAAGCGCGCGAGACGGGGATCGGCAGGCGCCTGGAGTACCGCATCCGGCATAAGGACGGCAGCTGGCGAATTCTGGAGTCGGTGGCCAGCGCCGTGCGCGACACGCAGGGCGAGGTCGCAAAGCTGGTCATCGTGAACCGCGACATCACCGAGCGCAAGCGGGCGGAGGAGAAACTCGAGCACAATCTGTTTCATGATCCCCTGACCGGCCTCCCCAACCGGCGGCTGTTCCTCGACCGGCTGCGGCATGCCTTTGTTAGGGCCAAGCGCGATTCCGGACACGAGTATGCTCTGCTGCTGGCCAACGTCGATCATTTCAAGGTATTCAACGAACGTCTGGGCACGGCGGCCGGCGACCAGGTGCTGCAGGAGATCGCGCGCCGGGTCGGGGCGTGCTTGCGCCAGGACGACACTATCGCCCGGGGCGCCAACGGCGCCGCTGAGCCGGCGTTATCGCGGCTGGGCAGCGATGAGTTCACCGTTCTGCTGGACTCGATCTCCGATCCCAGCGACGCCATGCGGGTTGCTACTCGCATGCAATCGGCCGTGGCCGAACCGCTGATGGTCGAAGGGCAGGAAGTGCGGATTTCCTTCAGTGTCGGAATCGCGCTGAACACATCGACGCACGAACAGCCCGAAGACATGCTCAAAGATGCCGACACGGCCATGCGCCGCGCCAAAGCCCTGGGAGGATCGCGCTGCGAGGTCTTCGACGAAGCCATGCACAGCCGCGCCATGGGACGCATGCGCCTGGAGGCGGACCTGCGGGCCGCGATCGCGCAGCGCCAGTTCCGCATTCACTATCAGCCCGTGCTGCAACTCGACACGCAGAGCCTGGTCAGCTTTGAAGCGCTGCTGCGGTGGGAGCATCCCACGCAAGGCCTGATTTCTCCCCACCGCTTTCTCGAGGCGGCCGAGGATAGCGGGCTCCTGGTCTCGATCGGGCACTGGCTGGTGATGCAAGCCTGCCGGCAATTGAGCGAATGGGAAATCAGCAATTCCGCCGGGCGGCCCGTGAGTCTGACGCTCAACGTATCCGCGCGGCAGTTCGCCGACGCCCGCCTGGTCAACGATCTGCAGGACGCTCTGCAGCAGACCGGAGTCGATCCCGCGCGCCTGCAACTGGAGATGACCGAGACGGTCGCGGCGGCGGATCCGAAACTCACCGTGACCGTGCTCGCGCACCTCAAGCACATGGGAATCGGCGTGATCCTCGACGATTTCGGCGTGGGCTCGGCTTCGCTGCGCGGGCTGTGGCAGTTTCCCGTGGATGCGCTCAAGATCGACCGCTCCCTGGTGCGGGAGATGCAGACGGACACCGCCGCGTCCGACATCGTGGAGACCATCATCGCGCTGGGCCACAAGATGAATCTGCGGGTCATCGCCGAGGGCATCGAAACCGCGCGGCAGGCCGAGCGCCTGCGCGAACTGGGATGCGAGTACGGGCAAGGGTACTATTTCTCCCAGCCGCTGGAAGCGAAAGCGGCATTGCAGTTCCTGCGGCGGCAGGCGGTTCCGGCGCGGGCCGGGGCGGGCACCACCGAGCGGTAGCAGCAGGGAACGCGATCTCGGCGTCGTGACCCGAGAGCCTAACCCGAGGGACTAGCCGTGATAACTAAGCGTTCAGGCTACTCCATGATTAGTCAAAATGTACGTCTTGACAGTAAGGCCTCCCTGGGAAATGATCCTCCCGAATTTGGGGCGGAGTAAAAGTTGTCAGTAGGACGCCGCCACAACGGCGAACCCCTTCCCTCACTCGATTGAACTGAACCCACCCACGAAGGTTTGAGACGCGCGAGCCTAGTTTCTCTCTGGCCAATCTGGCCCGCGCACAGACCGGTAATTCGGCCCCGGGCCCGCTTGCAAAAGCGATTCGACCGCAAAGGCACCCGCCGGGCTGCCCCTGCGCCAACTACCATCTCCAACCCAGGAGGTCACGATATGCCCGCTCAATTTTGCCGAAATAAGACTGGGTCAGGCCTGCGCTGGATCTGGGGCGCTGCGCTGATACCTCTTCTGCTTTGCGTCCTTGCGGCGCAAGCCCAAAATCCTAGCACGATCAACGCCCCAGATTGTAACGATCCCGACGCGCACGACCTGGCCTGCACTGAGCTCACGCGCGCACTGGTCAACCAAGCCCACACTCAAGGATACCCGTACTACCTCGGGCACGCCGAGCCGAGAATTCACTTCTTTTCCACGCGGGGAACGTCGGGCTACGACATGCAGTACAAGATTGCGCTTCCGCTCACCGAGCCGGCGCCCAAGCAGGACGGATCGGCCGTAGCGAACTTTGAGCTCTATTCCGCATTCTGGCTCGGCCTGAGCGTGTGCGATCCCAACTCAGGGGCCGGTGGCGCGTGCGTTGCGGATAGCGACACTAACAATCCTTCCACGGCGGGATCGGGTTTTCTGGAGTTGCAGTTCTTTCCGCCTGGGGACAGTTGCGGCACCACCACGCAGTGGTGCGCGCTTCTGCACATCAATACCTTTCAGAACTTTAACGCCTTCACGCAGGCGAATTGCAAGGAACCTACGACGGCAACGCTTGTGACCACGAACGGGGTGCCGGGAGGGCCGACCCTTTTCATGAACAACGGCGACAGCCTGGTGGTGACCATTCAAGATACCGCCGCCGGCTTGGAAACCGATATTGACGACCTTACGACTTCCACCACCGGGTCGATGGTGGCCAGCTCGGGCAACGGTTTTGTGCACAACGCGAACCAGACCGACTGCACCACGACCGCCTTTACCTTCCATCCCGAGTTCGCCACGGCCTCGCCGGGGCAGGGTACGACGTGGGCGTCCGGATCTCCGAACGTCTCCTGGGCCTTCGAGATTGGCCACTGGGAGCTGTGCGGAGATTCAGGCTGCGCGACACTGCCTGACGGCGGTGATGCCGACGATACCGGTTGCGGGGCGATTCGCGGGATCGGAGGTTGCACGGGCTCGGATCTGGACCACGATGGAACGCCTTACCTGGCCGATTGGCCCAGCGGGAATGCGGCCTATCCTGACTCCTTTATCTTCGGCTCCCCTGACAACAAAGGTGTGGGTCCGATGAGCGCCCATCCGACCGCCCTTACGACGTACGACGAGGGATATCTCAATTTCTCGTTCTTCTCAACTGAGGGTACGACCGGAACGTTTTACCCGTTCTACTCGCAGGCGGGCACCGGGACATCGTGCGTGTTTAACTTCGGGAACGATATTACAGGCACGACAACCAATGATTTCGGGCAGCGGGCACAGTTCGATTCATCGATCTTGAATCCCTGCCTTCCCGGCATCTCGTCCGATCTGTCCATCAGCAAGAGCGGCCCCGCCACGGCGGCTGCGGGCACAAATGTAACCTATTCGATTGTCGTATCGAACTTCGGGCCCAGCAACGCCACCGGCGTGACCGTGACAGATACTCTTCCGCCCGGGGTCACGCTGGTTTCCACCTCCATCGCCTGCACCAATGCGGCGGGAACTCTGACCTGTCCCATTGGCGCCCTGGCCGACACGGCGACCAGCACCTTCACGGTGACCGTCCACATCCCGAGCTCTTTCGGGGGAGGCGGATCGATCACCAACTTTGCCAGCGTCACCGGAGACCAGATCGACTCGAATCCCAACAACAACAACTCCTCGGCAACGACGGGCGTGCTTGCCGTAGCCGATCTCGCGACCAGCAAGACTGGACCAACCAATCCGGTGGCGGCGGGAACGAACATCACCTACACGATCGGAGTCAGCAATGCCGGCCCTTCGGACGCGCCCAACGTTGTGGTCACGGATACCCTGCCGGTTGGCGTCAACTTTGTGTCGAGCACAGCAGGATGCTCGGGCACAACCGTTCTCACCTGCAACCTGGGAACGCTGGTCAACGGCGCAAGCACCAGCTTCAATGTAACGGTGGGTGTGCCTGCGAATTACTTGTCCAGCCGCAGCGAGACGACAACCAGCATCAGCCAAACGGCGGCGGTGACCTCGAGCGCGACTGATCCCAACCTCCTCAACAACACGGCAACAGTGAACACCACGCTCATCGCGGTGGCCGACCTGTCGATCGCTAAGAGCGCCGCGCCTAATCCCGTCGACGCGGGTACTCCTCTCAAGTACACCATCACCGTCAGCAACGCCGGTCCTTCGGACTCGACTGGCACAACTGTCACCGATGTTCTGCCCGCCGGGGTGAATTTCACCACAAGTTCGATCGGGTGCAGCGGCACGACGACTCTCACGTGCCCGATTGGAACGCTTGCTGCCGGAGCAACCACCATCTTCACCGTCACGGTCGCGATTCCTGCCAATTACCTGTCCAGCAGGTTCGAGAAGACCGCGACCATCACCAATACGGCAACTGTCGCGCCCGGCGCGGGCGTGACCGACCCGAACCTGGTCAACAACACGGCTTCGGTATCCACCACAGTAATTCAGGTGGCGGATGTCGAGATCGCTGTGAGCGAGGCGCCCAATCCCGTCCATCAAGGAGGCACAGCCACTTACACGATGACCTTCAAGAACACGGGGCCATCGGACGCACCCTTCGCGCAGATTCTGCAGTACTCCCCGGCAGGCTTCATCTTCGCTGGGTCGACCTACGGAACCTGCAGTCCAGGGGTCAAGGACACCGTGTGCTCGCTCGGGCCTGACATGCCCGTTGGGTACACCCAAACCTTCACGATCACGTATAAGGTTCCAGCCAAGTTCCTGGGTGGGGCAACCTCCAAAATCGTGATCAGCCAGATCGGTATCAGCAGCCAGGCTATCGATCCCGATCCGGCGGACAGTACGAACTTCGTGACAACAACCGTGATCAAGTAACGCAACTCGACGCTACAACCGTCCCTGCGCGATCTCCAGTCGCGCAGGGACGGCTTTTTGTATGGCTTTTCGCGCGCCCGTTGACTTGCGTATTTTGCCAAGGCGTAACTGGACTGATCCCTCGGGCAGTCCCCGCGCCGCGGCAGTAGGAAGCTTCTAGCGCGCGCCGTTTCCGGGAGAGACGACGCGGCCATATTCGGAGGCACGGCTCAGGCGATCAAACATTTGCCAGGCTGCGAGCGAGACCTTGCTGATGGCTTCTTCTCCGTCGCGCTCGTTGCGCAGAAACGCCGTCATCACGCAGATCACGTAGGGGCGGCCTTCCACGAAGACGATGCCGGAATCGTTGCGCACAGCTTCGAGCGAGCCGGGTTTGTTGGCGACCTTGAGGCCGGCTGGCAGATCGCGGGGAATCCAGGAGTCCTTGTTGGTGCTGAGGATTTTGAAGAAATCGGCCGTGGATTCTTTGTTGAGCACCTTGCCGTGGTAGATGGCCTCGAGCAGCGTCATCATCTCGCGTGGGGTGGAGATGTTCTCGCGCCCCTGTTTCGTAGCCTCAAGGTCCATCATCTTGCGCCGCAGGCGGGTGTGCGTGAGGCCGAGCGAGTCGAGCATGGCGTTCACGTTCTGCATGCCGACGCGGTCGATGAGAACATTGGCGGCAGAGTTGTCGCTGACCGCGACCATCATCGTCGCCAGGTCGCGCAGCGTGACCCGGGTCACGCCCGGCGTCAGCCCGTTCATGATGTCGCTGTCTTGCACCAGGTCCGACGACTGCACGGTGTACAGATCCGTGAGCTTCAGCTTGCCTTGTTCCGCCTGATGGTAGAGGCCGGCAAGGACCGCGACTTTGATGGAACTAGCCTGGGCAAACACTTCGTCTTCGTGCAGAAAGAAATGATCGCCATTGCTGAGGTCTTCAATGGCGACGCCCATCACCCCGTCGAGATGCTGGTCGACGTCCGCGATGTTGGCTTCGAGTTTCTGCCAGAGCACTTTTTGTTTGCCAGCGGATGGCGCGCTCTGGGCGAAGCTTGTGGCGAGCAGCAGCGTGTAACAGAGGATACGTTTCATCGAGGGCTCAGCCATCGATCTTCGCCTCCCGCAGCTGTTTCACTGCAGTTTCAGAACTGACCGGCGAGTAGTACACCTCTTTGAAGGTATAGGAACGCGCTTTCCCGCCGACTACGGGAAGGATCTCGATGTGCCAGTGGTAGTCGTCGTCGATCGTCTTCCAGTAGCCGAGATTCTTGGAAGGGTGCATGGTGCTGGGCGAAGTGTGCAGAACGAGATGAAAATCTTCCGTGATGGATCGGACGCGCTGCAGCGTCCGGCGCAGCAGGGCGGCCAGATTCACGCGCAGTCCGGGCTGGTTCAGTCCGGTCCGCTCAAAGGAAGCTTCGTGTTCCCGCGGCAGAATCCAGGTTTCGTAGGGAACGCGCGGAGCATAGGGACAGAGCGCAAGATAGTCGCCGCGGGCTTCGACCACGCGCGCGGCCTGGCGCTCCTCCTGCTGGAGAATGTCGCAGAACACACAGCGCTCCTTGCTGACAAAGTACTCGCGTCCCGCGCGCAGCTCGTAGAGCACGCGCCGGGGAACGAACATGGTTGCGGTGATCTGCGACGTGGGATGGCTGAACTCCTGCCCGGCATTCTTGCCGTAATCCTTGAACAGGCTGACGTACTTGATGCGGGGATCGCGCTTGAGGTCGAGAATGCGTTCGGCCGCGAGGCGGAGAAAGTGGCCGATCTCTTCGTCGCCGGCCTTCCACAAATGCCGCTCGTGGCGCGGGTTTTCCACCAGAACCTCGTGTGCGCCGATGGAGTGCATGCGATCGTAGATGCCGTCGCCGCGGCGTCCGGGATCGCCTTCGATGCGGTAGAGCGGCGCCGGATGCACTACCGATCGAGCCGACCACTCCGTGCCGGGACTGTTCGGCACGGTCGCAATCACCTGCAGGGGCGCCGTCGCGTCGGCGCAGAAACGGCAGGGTATGTCCTGCCGCGGCGCGCTCTCGGCCTGTTCGTCCCCGGTGATGACCCACGAGCGGGTGATGGGATCCTTGCGCAATTCCACGAGCCAAGGAGAACATTGAAGAGAATCCCAGTCAACTGCGATCTGCGTTTCTCAGCTTCGCGCCCAGCCCGAAGAGGGCCCGGTGCTTTGTTATAATCCGCCGAAGCCCGCCTGATGTGACGAGCCTGATCCGACGAGCTTGATCCAACAAGAAAGATGACCGAGCCGTCCACTCCGCTGATGCGGCAATACGCCGCCGTCAAGAAGCAACATCCCACCGCGCTCCTGTTCTTCCGGCTGGGGGATTTCTACGAGCTGTTCTTCGATGACGCCGTGGTGGCCGCGAAAGAGCTGCAGATCACTCTGACCTCCCGCAACAAGGAAAAAGGAATCGCGGTGCCGATGTGCGGCGTGCCCTACCACGCGGCCGAGGGCTACATTGGCAAGCTCATCCGCAAAGGCTTCAAGGTGGCGATTTGCGACCAGATGGAGGACGCGCGGCTGGCCAAAAAGCTGGTCCGGCGCGAGGTGACGCGCGTGGTAACGCCGGGCACGGCGGCCGACGCGTCGCTGGGATCGGACGAGAACAATTTTTTAGCCGCGCTGGCGCAGGTGGGAGATCGGGTTGGATTTGCCGCTCTGGATTTGTCGACCGGCGAATTCCGAGCCACCGAGTTTGCCGGCGAAGGAGCCTTCCGCCGCGTGCAGGAGGAATTGGAACAGCTTCGCCCGAAAGAATTGCTGTACGGATCGTCGGCGCCGCTGTTTGACAGCGAGGCAGGTGCTCCAAAGAAAATCATGTGGGGACAGCCGCCCTCGGCTGCCCTGAGCGGAGTCGAAGAGCCTGCCCTGAGCTTGCCGAAGGGGGCTGTCCGGCCGAACGAAGCTCGGCTGTCTTCCGTCTGCACCGAGACTCCGCTCGATGACTGGATCTTCGCCCCCGATCACGCGATTCCTCTGCTTGAAAATCATTTCGGCGTGCTGTCCCTTGAGGGATTCGGCCTGGCCGGGCACAGCGCGGCGGCGGCGGCCGGGGGCGCCATTCTCTATTATGTGCGCTCGACACAACGCGGCAAGCTCGACCACGTGGATCGCATCGGCTGGTACGAGCGCCAGAATTGCCTGGTGCTCGACGCGGTCACGGTGCGCAATCTGGAGCTGATCGAGCCGCTGTTTGCCGGCACGGACGCGGGCGTCACGCTATTTCGCTCCATCGATTCCGCCGTCACGCCCATGGGCAAGCGTCTGCTGCGGGCGTGGCTGCTGCGGCCGTCGCTCGATCTGAATGAAATCAATGCCCGGCTGGACGCGGTCGAAGTGGGAGTGAAGGGCACGGTCGCGCGCGAAGAGTTGCGCCGCGCGCTCGATGGCGTCCTCGACCTGGAGCGCCTGCTCAGCCGGGTAACGCTCGAAACCGCGAATCCGCGGGATGTGCTCGCGCTGGCCGCATCGCTCGCCCGGATTCCCTCGGTCAAAGCCGCGGCGGCGCGGCTGAAGGCTCAGCGCCTTGCCGCTCTCCACGCGGCGCTCGACGAGCTGAACGATCTGCGCTCGCGCATCGAGAAGACCATCGTTCCCGAGCCGCCCTTGAGTTTCGCTGACGGCGGAGTCATCGCCGCCGGCATCGATCGCGACCTCGACGAGTTGCGCGAACTGTCCCGCAACAGCAAGCAGGTGCTGGCGCAGATCGAGCAGCGCGAGCGCGGCCGCACCGGCATCTCGTCGCTCAAAGTCAAATTCAATTCCATCTTTGGCTACTACATCGAAGTCTCGAAGTCGAACCTGCACCTCGTCCCGCAGGACTACGACCGCAAACAGACGCTGGTCGGCGCCGAGCGCTTCACCACGCCCGAACTGAAAGAGTACGAAGCGAAAATCCTCGATGCGCAGGAAAAGATCGTCGAGATCGAGCGGCGGCTCTTCACCGAACTGCGCACGGCTATCGCAGCCGAGGCGAAACGCATTCGGCAGACTGCTTTAGCGCTGGCCGAGGTCGATGTGCTGGCCTCGCTGGCGCAGATCGCTGCCCTGCGCAACTACTGCCGGCCGAAGTTCGTGGAATCAGCGGACGGTGAATTAGAAATCCTCGAAGGCCGGCATGCAGTCATTGAGCAACAGGAGATGGCCGGAGGTACCGAGCGCTTCGTCCCCAACGATCTGTACCTCAATGCGACCACCCACAACATCCTGCTGCTGACCGGACCGAACATGGGCGGCAAATCGACCTACCTGCGGCAGATCGCGTTGATCGTGATTCTGGCGCAGATGGGCTCGTTCGTGCCAGCGCGTTCCGCCAAGCTGAGCGTGGTCGACCGCGTCTTCACGCGCATTGGGGCCAGCGACAATCTGGCGCGGGGCCGCTCGACCTTTATGGTCGAGATGACGGAAACGGCAGCGATTTTGCATACCACAACGCCGCGATCTTTAATCCTGTTGGACGAGGTTGGCCGAGGGACGTCGACCTATGACGGCCTGGCGATTGCGTGGGCTGCGGTCGAGTATCTGCACGCGAAGGTTCGGGCCAGAACTTTATTTGCGACTCATTACTTCGAGTTGACAGAGTTAGCCGAGCAACTCTCGGGTGTGAAGAACTATCACGTCTCAGTAAAAGAAACAGGCGGCGGAATTGTATTCTTGCGCAGGGTCGAGCCCGGCGCCGCCGACCGCAGCTACGGCATCGAGGTCGCAAAGCTGGCGGGATTGCCGAACGACGTTATCACACGCGCCCGCGAAGTGCTGGCCGAACACGAATTCGCCGAGCAGCAGGCCACGGCACACTTGTCGCCGGGAGCGACTCCGCCGCCGGCGCAGTTGACGATCTTTACGCCGATCTCGCAGCCCGTACTGGAGAAGCTGCGGGAAGTGGATCTGAACCGGCTGACGCCGCTGGAAGCGCTGAATCTGCTGGCAGAGTTAAAGAGGCAAATTGAGTAGCCCGTCCCAACCAATGCAACGACCGATGCGCAGCCCCTCTAGGGGCGGGTTGATACTCGGGCTGACTCTGTTTCTCCTAGTAATCTCACTGTTTTGGATAAAGCGCAAGAATCTCATGCTTGTACATGTGTTTTCCGATACCAGCTGCGCGTGCGGTGACTTTCACGAGGAGGTAAGTGGACTTAACATCCTCAATCCGCTAAGAGACCGGCAGCCCGAGAGGGCGGCGGAGGAGTTTTTCCACGCCTCTTCAACCGGCCGATGTCCCACTCTGTACGATACCGGTTTGTGTCAATACTCGGAAACACAGGGCTCCGTTCGGGGATGGAAGCTCGTCAACGCAAAGCGCAGCAGCGACGGCATAGACCTTTTTTACAAGTTGGATTCTTCGAGGAGGGCCTCTACATCGCAACCGTCCTGGACCGGGGAAGGTTGCGTTCACCTTATCCGTATAGCTGGAGTCTGGCGGGTTGCGTCGTATGGCGCTTACTTCTGAACGCCATGATCAAAAAGTCCAGTCCCCTAGATATCGGCCAGCTTCTGATCATCGGCTTTGACGGCGCGGAGATGACTCCGCGGCTCGCTTCCCTGCTCACCCGCCTGCAGCCGGCGGGCGTGATCCTGTTTGCACGGAATATCAAAGATGCTGGGCAAACCTGGCGCCTGCTGCGCGAGTGCCAGAAATGCGTGGCGACGCCGCTATTCACCTGCGTCGATCTGGAAGGCGGAACGGTCGACCGCTTGCGCGACGTTCTGGGGCCGACACCTGCCGCCGCCGAGGTCTTCTCCACTGGCGACCGTGCGCTGTTTCGCAAGCATGGACGCATCCTCGGCGAGAATTGCCGCGCCCTGGGCTTCAACGTCGACTTCGCGCCGGTTTTTGATCTCGGATTCGAGGCCTCGCGCGCCGTAATGGATTCGCGGACAGTCTCCGCCAACCCGAAGCAGGCAGTCGCCTACGCCCGTGAGTTCCTCGCCGGTCTGCGCGCCGCGCGCGTGCTCGGCTGCGGCAAGCACTTTCCCGGCCTGGGCGAGGGCAACCTCGACAGCCATCACGGGCTGCCCGTGATCGACAAGCCGCTGAAGAAACTGTGGTCCGAGGACCTGCTTCCCTACCGCATGCTGCATCGGCAACTTCCGTTCGTGATGGTCGCTCACGCCGCTTATCCGCAGGTCACGCACGATCAGACTCCCGCGTCGCTGTCGAAGATGTGGATGGCCGACATTCTGCGCAAGCGCATCGGCTATCGGAACCTGATCGTGTCCGACGATCTGGAGATGGGCGGTGTGCTGGCCGCGGCGCCGATCGGCGAGGCGGCAGTGAAATCCATTCTCGTGGGCAGCGATCTCTGCCTGGTATGTCATCACGAACACTCCGTACTGCAGGCGCACGAAGCGATGGTCCGGGCCTGTGAGCAGGATCCCGCGTTCGCTGGTCGAGCCAGCGAGGCGGCCCGCCGCGTTCTAGCCTTCAAAAAGAAATGGGCCAAGATCCTTCGACCGCAGAAAGCTCCGTCCGCGACCACTGTCGAGAAGTTGACGCGCACGCTGTGGGAGTTCGGAGAACAGGTGCGCCTGGAAACATTGGAACGCGAAGAACACTCCCGGCGGCCGCGCCGATGAGCACCGACCGCATGATCGTGGCCGGAGTGATGAGCGGAACCTCGGCCGACGGCATCGACGTGGCGCTGGTGCGGATCGGGGACAGACATGATTCTTCTCAGGCATTGGCATCGGCCACTGGCATACGCGGGCGGGAGCGCCCGCGCCACACGTACAAACTTCTGGGGCATGCGGCTTATCCTTACCCGAGACGCGTCCGCGCCGCTGTTCTGGCCGCGATGAACGCCCGCGATGCAAGCGTTGCCGATCTCTCCCGCCTCAACTTTCTTCTCGGCGAGCTGTATGCCGACGCGGTGCTGGCCGCCCAGCGCCGGTTTCGCGTGCAGGCTGACCTGGTTGGATGTCATGGCCAGACGCTCTACCACCAAGGCGATCCTGCCATGTTCTTAGGGCGCAACGTCGCCGCGACCTGGCAGACGGGAGAAGCCGCCGTGATTGCCTCCCGCGTGGGCGTGCCCGTAGTCTCGGATTTCCGTCCTGCAGATGTGGCCGCTGGCGGCAAAGGCGCGCCGCTGGTTCCTTACCTCGACTACATGCTCTTTCGCGATCGCAAGGCCGGCCGCATCGTGCAGAACATCGGAGGCATTGCCAATCTCACCGCGATCCCGGCGGGCGCGAAGGCCAGTCAGGTTCTGGCCTTTGACACCGGCCCGGGAAACATGGTCATCGACGCGGTGACGGAAGCCTTGTACCACCGGCCGTTTGATCGCGGCGGCAAGATCGCGGCCTCTGGCGTTCCGCTTGAAAGCGTGCTCGAGCATTTTCTTCGCGGCCGGTTCTTTCGCACTGCGCCGCCCAAGACCGCCGGCCGCGAGCAGTTTGGCCGCGAATTTGTGCGCGAGTTCCTGCGCCGCTGCGGACGCGCGCGCAAGCAAGACGTCGTCGCCACGGCAACCGCGCTGACGGCGCGCTCAATTGTGGATGCGGTCGAGCGCTTCGTGATCCACAAGCCCTCGTTTTCAAAGGCGAACTTTTCCGAAATGATTCTCTCGGGCGGCGGAGCCCGCAATGCAACCTTGGTACGAATGATGAAGGAAAGCCTGGCTCCGCTGGGCCTGCGCCTGCGATTCTCCGACGAGTTCGGACTGCCCTCGGAAGCCAAAGAAGCCGCGGCCTTTGCCCAGCTCGCCTACGAGACGTGGCATCGCCGGCCCTCGAATGTGCCCTCAGCCACGGGTGCGAAGCGCCTAGCGATCTTAGGGAAGATTTCCTATGCGTAACCGCCGCGCTGCGCTCCTCCCTTTGATCGCGCTACTCCCGCTGCTCTCCTGCTCCACCAAGCCCGATCGCAACATGCTGGTCATGATCATCGAGTCAAGCCCGACCGATCTCGACCCGCGCGTGGGGCTCGACGGGCAATCGGAGCGCATCGACAACCTGATCTTCGATGACCTGCTCGCGCGCGGCGACGATCTGA
>Ga0208696_1000078_pt1 | contig 82750 bp, 73 predicted proteins | sample Sb_taG_9_FD_187711 | JGI IMG/M metagenome (GOLD analysis project Ga0208696, IMG submission 187711) | Peat soil microbial communities from Weissenstadt, Germany - Sb_50d_b_LC metaG (SPAdes) (version 2) | ecosystem: Environmental > Terrestrial > Soil > Wetlands > Peat | place: Germany... | reverse complement strand
GCCTTCGACGCGGCGGGCGTGCACCCCGACGACTGCAAGGACCTGGCTGACCTGGCCAAGTACCCGCTGACCAGCAAGGCCGACCTGCGGGAGAACTACCCGTTCGGCATGTTCGCGGTGCCCCGCGAGCAGGTCGTGCGGGTGCACGCTTCCTCGGGTACCACCGGCCGGGCCACGGTGGTCGGCTACACGCGGGACGACGTCGAGGTGTGGGCCACCGTGATGGCCCGCTCGATCAGGGCAGCGGGCGGCCGGCCGGCCACATCATCCACAACGCCTACGGCTACGGGCTGTTCACCGGAGGGCTCGGCGCGCACTACGGGGCGGAGAAGCTCGGCTGCACGGTGGTCCCGGTCTCCGGCGGGATGACCGAGCGGCAGGTCACCCTGATCCGGGACTTCCGGCCGGACATCATCATGGTCACGCCGTCCTACATGCTCGCGATCGTCGACGAGATGGACCGCCAGGGCCACGACCCGGCCGCCTCCTCGCTGCGGTTCGGTATCTTCGGCGCCGAGCCGTGGACGAACGAGATGCGGGCCGAGATCGAGGCCCGGGCCGGCCTCGACGCCACCGACATCTACGGCCTGTCCGAGGTGATCGGCCCGGGTGTGGCGCAGGAGTGCGTGGAGACCAAGGACGGCCTGCACATCTGGGAGGACCACTTCTACCCCGAGGTGATCGACCCGCTCACCGGGGAGGCGCTGCCCGACGGCGAGGAGGGCGAGATCGTCTTCACCTCGCTGACTAAGCAGGCCATGCCGATCATCCGGTACCGGACCCGCGACCTGACCCGCCTGCTGCCCGGCACCGCGCGCACCATGCGGCGGATGCAGAAGGTCACCGGCCGCACCGACGACATGATCATCCTGCGCGGGGTCAACCTGTTCCCGACCCAGATCGAGGAGCTCATCATGGGCGTCCCGGCGCTGTCCCCGCACTTCCAGCTGCACCTGACCCGGGAGGGCCGGATGGATCAGCTGGCGGTCCACGTCGAGCGCCGCCCCGGAGTGGCCGAAGCCGCCGCGGCCGACGCGGCCGTCACGCTGGCTGCGCTGGTCAAGAACACCATCGGCGTCACCATCACGGCCAGCGTCCTGGCCCCGGAATCCGTCGAGCGATCGAAGAGGTGTTGGTGGCCAGCACGCAGTCTGGCCGGACCACCGCCTCGACCTCGGCGAACACCCGCTGCTTGACCGCGATCTCCTCGAACACGGCCTCGATCACGAAATCGGCGTCCGCGAACGCGTCCTTGGTCAGCGACCCGGTGACCAGCGCGGTCAGCCGTGCGGCGGCGTCGGCGCTGATCCGGCCGCGGTCGCGGAGCCTGGCTACCTCTGCCCGCACGTGGCCCACTCCGGCGTCGAGGCGGGCCTGGTCCAGGTCGGTCAGCACGACCGGTACCTCAAGCCGCCGCGCGAACAGCAGCGCGATCTGCGCGGCCATCAGCCCGGCGCCCACCACGCCGACCTTGGTGACAGGCCGGGCCAGTGACGCATCCGGGGCGCCCGCGGCCTTTCGGGCCCGCTTCTGGGTCAGGTCGAAGGCGTAGAGCCCGGCCCGCAGTTCCTCGCTGAGCAGCAGGTCGGCCAGCCCTTCGTCCTCGGCGGCGAACCCCTCGTCCCGGCTCCGGCCGCGGGCCGCGGCGACCAGGTCGATGGCCTTGTCCGGGGCCGGGGCGGCGCCGTGCAGCTTACCGTCGACGAAGAACCGTGCCGCGGCGACCGCAGCGTCCCAGTCCTCCTCCGGCCGGGCGCGGGAAACCTCAGCCGCGCCGGTCAGCACCCGGGCCGCCCAGCGCAGCGATTCGGCCAGGAAGTCGGCCGGCTCGAACATGGCGTCCGCGATCCCGAGCGAGAGGGCCTGGGCTCCGCGGAGCATGCGGTTCTGGCTGAGCGGGTTCTCGATGATGACCTTCAGCGCGTTAGCCGGGCCGATCAGGCGGGGCAGCAGGTACGTGCCGCCCCAGCCAGGCAGCACGCCGAGGAAGGTCTCGGTCAGCGCGACCGCCGTCACGCCCGAGGAGATCGTCCGGTACGAGCAGTGCAGCGCGAGCTCGAGGCCGCCGCCGAGCGCCGCGCCGTTCACGAACGCGAACGACGGCACGCCAAGCTCGCCGAACCGCCGGAACACCGCGTGCCCCAGCCTGCCGATGGCCAGCGCCTCGTCCCGCGAACCGATCAGCGGAACCTCGGTCAGGTCGGCGCCGACCGAGAAGATGAACGGCTTGCCGGTGACGCCGACCGCGGCGATGTCGCCCCGGATCGCCCTGGCCGCCACCGCGTCAAGCGCCTCGCGCAGCGAGAGCAGGCCCGCCGGGCCGAACGTGTTCGGCCGGGTGTGGTCGTGCCCGTTGTCCAGCGTGATGAGCGCCATCGTGCCAGCCCCGTAGGGCAGTTCCACGTCGCGGACGATGGCCCGGGTGACGACTTCGCCGGGAAACAGCGTGATGATTCCGGACTGCTCGAGACCCGGCTCGTTCGGGCCAATGTCTTCAGGCATTGAGGTTCTCCCACAGGACGGTGCCGCCCATGCCCAGCCCGACGCACATCGTGGTCAGGCCGTAGCGGGCGGCGGGCTGCCCGGCGAACTGGCGGGCCAGCTGGATCATCAGCCGCACGCCAGAACTGGCGAGCGGGTGGCCGAGCGCGATCGCGCCGCCCCACGGGTTCACCCGCGGGTCATCGTCGGCGATCTTGAAATGGTCACCGAACGCGAGCACCTGGACGGCGAACGCCTCGTTGATCTCAATCAGGCCGATGTCGTCGATGGTCAGGTCGTTGCGGGCCAGCACGGCTTCGGTGGCGGGCACCGGCCCGATGCCCATCACCTCCGGGTCCACCCCGGCGAAGGCGAAGTCGACGAGCCGCATCCTGGCGTCCAGGCCCAGCTCGGCAGCCACTTCCTGGGCCGCGATGACGCAGCCGGTGGCGCCGTCGTTCAGCCCGGCCGAGTTCCCCGCGGTGACCCGGCCGTGCGGCCGGAACGGCGTCTTCAGCCCGGCCAGCGCGGCCAGCGTGGTGCCCGGGCGCGGCGGCTCGTCAGCGGTGGCGAGTCCCCAGCCGCGTTCTGCGCTGCGCACCGCGACCGGTACCAGGTCGGGCTGGATGTGGCCCGCCGCGTAGGCCGCGGCCACCTTGCGCTGGCTGGCCAGGGCGTAGGCGTCGGCGCGGTCCCGGGTGATGCCCGGGAACCGGTCGTGCAGGTTCTCCGCCGTCGAGCCCATCACCAGCGCCGACGGGTCCACCAGCCGCTCGGAGATGAACCGGGGGTTCGGGTCGACGCCGGAGCCCATCGGATGGTGGCCCATGTGCTCGACGCCGCCGGCGATCGCGGTATCGGTGGCGCCCAGCGCGATCGACCCGGCGGCCGTGGTCACGGCGGTCATCGCGCCCGCGCACATCCGGTCGATGGCATACCCGGGGACCGACTTCGGCAGTCCGGCCAGCACCGCAGCGCTGCGCCCGATGGTCAGCCCCTGGTCGCCGGTCTGGGTCGTGGCGGCGATGGCCACCTCGCCGATGCGCTCAGGCGGCAGCCCCGGATTGCGCCGCAACAGCTCGCGGATCACGCTGACGACCATGTCGTCGGCCCTGGTCTCGGCGTACAGGCCGGTCGGCCCGGCCTTCCCGAACGGGGTGCGGACGCCGTCGACGAAGACGACATCGCGTGCGGTGCGGGGCACGTTCGGCCTCCCTGCGCATAAGGAACGTTGCTCCGCCTATATTACTCGTCAGTAACCTATGGTTGTTACCGGGGGCGGCGGCCGAGGTAGCCGACGAGCCGGTCGCCCGGGCTGGCCTGGGCCGGGATGTCGACCGGGACGGCGAACAGGCCCTCGCGGCCGGCCACGAGCAGCGGGCCCAGCCGGAGCATCCGGGTGGCGAGCCCGGCCGGGATGGGGCGGACCCCGCCGCAGCCAGCCTCCCCGCGGCTAGCACGGCCCAGGGCCGCCGACACATCCCAGCCGTGCACCGCGATCTCCACCGCCCCGGTGCAGGCCACCAGGCCGGCCGGCACCGGCAGGCCGCCTACGGCCACGAAGTGCTCGGGGCCGCTGTAGCTAAAGGCCGCGCACAGAAGCTCAGCCGCCCGGTCCCGCAGGATCTCGACCGGATCACCGACGGCATGATCCGGCGGGCGCTCCAGGTCCAGGTTCCCGGTGCGGATGGCGGTCTCCAGGTCCGCCATCGAGTCGCTCAGGTGAGCCAGGAGCATGCCCAGGTTCCAGTCCGCACACGGCGTGGGCAGCGCCATCTCCCCCGGCCCGACCAGGGCGCACACGCCGAGCGTGTAGCTGATCGCCCCGGCCAGCAGCCCGGTCGCGCCGGATGGCGGATCTGTCACGCCTATATAGACCGGGTCCGGCGCCGTTTCTCACCGGTGATCGGTCTGGAGGACTCAGCGGTCCTTGCGGAGGAAGGCGCGCAGCTTGTCCAGCGGCCAGGTGTTCCGATGTTCAGCTCGGTGCCGTGCAGCAGCCCGGAACACATCGCCGCCGGTGATCTGGGTCAGCTCGGCGTACTCCCGCAGCAACCCCGCGATCTCCTCGTTTGCCCAGGCCATTACTTCTAGGCGTGACAGGTCAGGTCAGGAACGGCGGGGCCGGCTCGAGGTGGCCCCAGTCGACCGCGGACCAGATGCCGGGCGGCGGCGGCATCGGGGTACTGAGCACGGCCTCGCGGCACCGCTCGTGGCCGATGATCGTGGCGCCGCTCATCAGGTAGTTGCCGTGCGTGTGATCGCCGTGGTGATGGGTGTTGACCAGCGTGCGGACCGGTTTTTCCGTGACTGCCTTGATGGCGTCCAGGTAGGCGCGGGTGCGCCGCTCGGTGGAGGTGGCGTCGACGCTGATCACGCCGGCGTCACTGACCAGGAAGCCGGTGTTGTTGAGGTACCAGCTGCCGTCAGGCTGCAGGTAGGCGTAGACGTCCTCGCAGACTCCCCTGACCTCGCCCAGGCTCATTGTCGTGCTCCTTCGTCCCGTGCCGCTCCCCCCCGTGCGGCAGCAGCAGCGATAGTGCCAGCAGCAACCCGAACAGCGCCAGCCCGGCCAGCACGTATGCGTTGCCTGCGATGAGGGCCAGGCCGTGCCAGTGGTATTCGGTGAACCAGGGCCGGTCTCCGTACCACTGGTAGTAGAGCGGGTTGGTATTCCTGGGGATCCAGAGCAGCCCGAGCGAGTCGTTGCCGAGGTTGAGCTTGGACGTGAACAGCCGGGCCGGCCAGGCGCCGAACCACGCCACGACGGCCACAGCCAGGATCCCGAGCGCCCAGGCGATCCTCTTGGCGCCTCGCCGCCAGGCCTGCACCGCGTAGTGCGCGGCCACCAGCGCACCGGGCGCGATCCACACCCAGTGGTGATCCCAGCTGATCGGCGAGACCAGCAGCCCGGTCAGCGCGGCCATCAGCAGCCCGGGCAGGGGGTAGCCTTTCCGGTCGAGCAGTGCGGCGCCGGTCACCCCGGCCGCGCCGACCAGGATCGTGGCCACGATCCAGGCGGGCTTGGCGCCGTTCACGCTGCCGGTCAGCCGGGTGATCAGGCCGTCGAGCGACTGGTTGCCTGCCCAGCCGGTAAAGCCGGTCCGGCCGCCCTGGACGAACAGGCCGTCGAACCACCACTTGGTGGAGTCCTTGGGCAGGATCACGAAGCCGAGCAGCACGGTGAACGCGAAGCCCGCGCAGGCCATCGCCGCCTGCCGGAACTTCCTGGCCAGCAATAGGTACGGGATGAAGATCAGCGGCACCAGCTTGATGCCGGCCGCGATGCCCGTGCCGAACCCCTTCCACCAGCGGCTTCGCCCGGTAGTCGGCTGAGTGTCGGGCTGGCACAGGTCCCAGATGACCAGCGCCATCAGGACCAGGTTGACCTGGCCCAGGTATATCGTCCGCAGCACCGGTTCGGTCCAGAAGACGGCGGCCGTGCCGAGCAGGGTGGCGCCGAGCCTGGCCTTGTCCCTTCGGTAGCCGAGCCCGCCGAGGGTGAGCCACAGCGCCGCGAGCAGCGCGATGATGTCCACCGCCACGGAAAGCTGCTGGGACAGCCACCAGGGAACGAACGAGATGAGCGCGAACGCGATGGCCGCGAACGGCGTGTAGGTGAACGGCAGGTGCAGATTGCCGTACCCGATCCAGTCGTAGAGCGGCGCCGCGAGGCGCGGGTTGTACAGTGGCCTGACGTGCCGGACGATGAGGCCGCCGGACCGGTACACGGCCAGGTCGACCGGGTCCATGGTGAAGCTCTTCGGGTGGATGACCGTATAGATCACGTAGAGCCCGAGGACGAGGGCGAATGCGCCCAGGCCGAACAGGAGCAGCCAGTTGCCTGGCTTCTCGTGTTCCCCTGAAGGTGCCTTCGCGCGGGTGAGGACCGATCTCACCTCGCCAACCATAGCGGCTCCGCTAGGATTCCGTTCTCGGAGGTGGGGATGTCTCATACTCATACGGCCACGCCGGCCACTGGGCAGGCTCAGGCGAGCCGGCTCGCCCGGATTCGGATGTCCAGCCTCGGCGCCGTGGCCATGCTTCTGATCGAGTTCATCCTCGGCATCGTCTATAGCCTGTACGGCACCGCGCCGACAGCGAAGAAGTCCATCGGGCTGTTCTCCAGCCCGGTGCTCGCCCTGCACGTGATCGTGGCCATCCTGCTGGTCATCGCCGCGGTGGGGCAACTGGTCCGGGCCATCGGCACCCGGCACCGGCTGACGATCTGGATGTCGGCCGTCGGGTTGGCTGGGATCCTGGCCGCCGGCTTCGCCGGGATAGGGTTCGCCGGCAACGGCGCGGCCGGGGCGTCTTTGGGGATGGCTCTGGCGTTCGCCGTGTCGCTGGCGGCATACGTGGTGCTCGTCTTCGCTCTGCCTTCGTCGTCTGCGGCGCCTCCCTCCTCTACGACGTGATGTAGTAGCCGCCGTCGACTGGTTGAGGACGTGCATGGCATAGTGAACTCATGACTGGCCGGGCTGTGCGTAACGCGATCGTGCCGGTGTCGTCATGAGCGGCGTCGGGCACCTCGTGACCTCCGGTCCGCTGATCCTGGCCCTGCCGGTGGCCGCGGCGGCCGGGGCGGTCACGTTCCTGTCCCCCTGCTGCCTGCCTTTGGTGCCCGGCTACCTGTCCTTCGTCACCGGCATGGCCGGCGCGGGCGGCTCGCCGGCCGCCGCTGCGGCACCCGGCGATGCACCGGGGCCGGTGCCGCCGGACGGGTCCGGCGTGGCGGTGGCCGCCCCGCCGCTCGCCGCGACCGCGACCGCTCCGCCCCGGGGGCGCGTCGTCGCCGGGACAGCGCTGTTCGTGCTCGGGTTCTCTGTCGTCTTCGTGGCGTACGGCGCGGCCCTCGGCGGGCTCGGCCACCTGCTGACCGGGCACGCCCGGCTGCTGACGCGGGTCCTGGGCGGGCTGACGATCCTGCTCGGGCTGCTGTTCGCCGGGGTCCTCGACCGGTTCTCGTTCGCGGGCCGCATCGTGCGACCCGCGGCCCGGCCGAAGGCGGGCCTGGCGGGCGCGCCGCTGCTCGGCGTGATGTTCGGGCTCGGCTGGACTCCCTGCATCGGGCCCACGCTGACCGCCGTATTGGCGTTGTCGGCCTCCAGCGGCACCGTGGCGCGCGGCGCCGTGCTCGCCTTCGTCTACGCCCTGGGCCTGGGGATTCCGTTCCTGCTTGTGTCGTTCGGCTTCCAGGTCGCGATGCGTACCTTCGCGTTCTTCCGGCGGCGCGCCCGCCTGGTGACCAGGATCGGCGGCGCCATGCTCATCTGCGTCGGCCTGCTCGAGGTGACGGGCGCCTGGTTCACCTTCATGGACTGGCTCCAAGCTCACTGGGTCAGCGGCTACCAGCCCCCCATCTAACCCCGAGCCTCCCCCGCCACCCCAGCCCCGCCCGCCCTCAGCGTCCGCCCCAGCCCTCAGCCTGCGCCCCAGCCTTCAGCCGCCACTCCGGCCCTCAGCCGCCACTCCGGCCGAGCCGGGGCTGGGAGGGAGCGAGCAGGGCTAAAGGAGTGAGCGGGGGCTGGGAGGGAGCGGGCGGCAGGGCTAGGAGGAGCGGGCGGCGTGCCGCTTGGCGGATCGCTTGGACCGCGCGGTCACTTCGGGCTGAGGCTGGGCAGCAGCCTGCACGGAGGCGGACTTGGCCACCGTCACCAGGGCCTCAAACAGCCGGGAGTCGTCGCCGTCTTCAGGATTCCACTGCACGCCCAGGCCCCAGCGGTGTCCCTGCAACTCGATCCCCTCTACCACCTGATCCATGGTCCATGCCACGGTGAGGAGTCCGGTGCCGATCCGGTTGATCGCCTGGTGGTGGGCCGCGGGCACCTGAGCGGTCTCGCCGAGGACGCGCCCGAGCTTGCTCGCCGCGCTGATCTGCACGTCGTGGATGGTCATCTTGACCGGGTCTGGCTTGTGGCTCTCGTTGCCGATGCGGTCGGGCAGGTGCTGGGTCACGGTACCGCCGCGGGCCACGTTGAGGATGTGCATGCCGCGGCCGATGGCCAGGAAGGGAAGATCGGCGTCGATGGCCGCTCGCGTGAGGATCAGCTCGAACCTGTCCCTGCGGTGGTCAGGCAGGTCCGTCTGCTCATGGGGCGCCTCGTCATATAGCGAGGGGTCGACGTCCCGGCCGCCTGTCAGCACCAGTCCGCTGAGCCCGGCGATCAGGACGGGGACGGAACTCGCGGGAACAGGGGGCAAGATGACCGGCGTCCCCCCGGCGCGCTCGACGGCTCGCGTATAGGTCACCGGCGAGATCACAGCCTCGCGAATCCAGTTGCCCCACCGGGCGGCCTCGAGCTCCCCAGTGATGCCGATGATCGGCCGCCCCATCCGTCCTCCTGCACGTAAGGTTCCATGCCCATAATGGCCCATCATGCCCACGTCAGGCCTGTCCACTGTGAAAATCTCCAGCGCCGGTTAAATCCGACTTGCCGGAAATCGATTGTAACGTTCTGCTTCTAGTGCGGCACTGTGAGTACGGTGATGCCAGCAGGCGACGAATCGGCCCGCCAGAGTGAGGGCCGTCCGACGCCTACCGGTCCTGGCAATGCCGTCCGAAATCCTGCACAAGTCTCATTCTGGCTGCTGGAGCCGACCGCTGACGCGGCAATGACATACTTCTACGCGCAACTCTTTGCCATGGACGCCGAAATCCCGGCCATGTTCCCGGCCGCCATGGATGTGCAGCGCCGACGCTTCTTCCAGGCCATCAGCCATATCCACTATGACCTGGACCCGAAAATCAGCCGGGGCGTCTAGGCCGCTCCGGACCGGAAGCCTGCCGGGCTAGCCAGGCCGGAAAGGCGCCTAGTCCCGCAGGTGCCGGCCGAAGAACGCGAAGATCCGCTGCCAGGCATCCTCGGCCGCCTCCTTGTCATAACCCATCCGCGTCAGCGCGGCCAGCGGCGCCATCGGGGCCGGCTTGGGGCTCATGAAGCTGTGCCCGGCTGCCGGGTACGCCTTCACGTCGTGCGGCACCCCGAGCGCGGTCAGCGCGGCCTCGAGCTGCTTCGGGGCCTTGGTACCCATCGGGTCGCGACCGCCGTAACTGGCCACAACCGGGCAGGAACCCGCCAGCACCGCTTCGGCGTCGGAGGGGACCTCGCCGTAGTTGACCGCCGCGGCGCCGTACTGTCCGCGCGGCGCGCACAGCAGCGCGAAGCCGCCACCCATGCAGAAGCCGATTACCCCGGTCTTGCCGGTGCAGTCCGCACGCTCGGCCAGCCACCCGCGGCACGCGTCCAGGGCGTCGAACGCGGGCCCCGATCCGGCGTGCAGCTGCCTGATCATGCCGCGGATGCAGCGTAGCCAGGACCTGCCGTCGTACAGGTCGGGGGCCAGGGCCAGGTAGCCGAGCGCAGCCAGCCGGTCCGCGTGGCCCCGGATGTCCGCGTTCAGGCCGAACGCCTCGTGGATGACCACCACGCCCGGCCACGGCCCAGGCGAGCCGACCGGAACCGCCAGGTAGGCCGGCTTTTCACCGACCGTCACATCAGGCACTCTGCTCACCCGCTCGCCTCCGGGGCGCCTTTAGGGCGCCGCCGCCCTTCGGCTCGCTCATACCTTGCGCCAGCCGGGCACCCAGGTGCCGTCGGTGACCGTGTAATCGCTGAACAAGGCCGGCGCCTCCGCCCGCATCAGCTCGCCGATCTTCCCGAACACCAGGCGGATCTCCTCCTCCGCCCCCTGGTCGGTCCGCGCCTCGATGGTGTGCCGCAGGGTGCGGATGTTGGCCGTCCACACCAGCCCGGTGGCCAGGCCCTCGGGCGCGAACCGGCGCATGAACGAGGTCTTGGCCTTCTTCTCGTGCATCTTGGTGTCGTCGTCGTCCAGCCCGAAGTGCCCGGCCATCCACTGCTGGAACTGCTCGAGCTCGGTCAGCAGGGCGGTCGCCCGCTTCATCAGCTCCGCGTCCTCACGTGCCCAGTCGGGGAACCAGAACGGCAGCTCGTCGAGCCGGACGTAGCGCAGCGACTCCTGCGACACCGCCGTTCCCGGCCGATGCCTAACAACTTCATGGGTGAAAACGCGCGATACGTTGTGCAGCACGAAGGTGAAGCTGACGTGCTCGAGCACCGAGCCGTGCTGCTGCCGCAGGATGTTCTGCAGGTACGCGTCCTGGTCGTCGCGTACCTTACGGACGTTCGGGTTGAGCCCAGGCTCCCAGGAGCGGTAGCACATCTTCCCGGCGAACTCGGCGAGGTCCTGCGCGTCGTTGCCGAGCTGGTCGCGGTCGATCCGTTCCAGCCAGCGCTCGCCGCCCACCTCGCGGAGGTAGGCGGCCATCGCGTCGTAGTCGACCTTCGGCCGGGCGACCAGGAAAACCTCGGGTTCTACGCTCCTCATGCAACAGCACAATAACAGCGGACTAACTCGATCCCGGGCACGACACAAATCAAGGACGTTGGCGATGATCTGGTGTCCGGACCGGCCGGACGCGGTCAGGATCGACTCGGGGTGGAACTGCACCGCCCACCGGCCGGCCTCGTCGTCCTCGATCGCCATCACCACGTCCGTCCCGTCCGGCGAGCGGAGGGACGCGGTCACGGCGAATCCGCCGCGGACCTCGCCGGGCGGCGCGTACAGGCTGTGATACCGCCCTGCGGTGAACTCGCCGGGCAGCCCGGACAGCAGCGAACCCCCGGATACCCTGACCAGACCCGGCTTGCCGTGCGCGGGCTCGGGCAGCAGGGACAGCGCGCCACCCGCGTGCTCCACCATGGCCTGCAGGCCCAGGCAGACACCGAAGGTCGGCAGGTGCCGCGCGTACACCTCGTCCAGCAGCGCCGCGCAGCCGAAGTCGGCGGGCCGGCCCGGCCCGGGCGACATGACGACCAGGTCCGGCGCGTAGGAGTCAAGCAGCGCGGGCGAGAACCCGAACCGCAGCGTGGTCACCTCCGCGCCCTGCTGCCTGAAGTAGTCACCGAGGGTGTGCACGAACGAGTCCTGGTGGTCGACGAGAAGGACCTTCGGCGTGTAATCGCGGGCTGGGAGGCGGACACGCTCGCCGGCGACCGTGGCGTCGCCCGGCGCGATCCGGCTGGCCTCGTCCAGGGTCTCGAGCAGGGCGCGCGCCTTGATCTGGGTCTCCTTCTCCTCGGCCGCGGGTACCGAGTCGTAGAGCAGCGTCGCGCCGGCCCTTACCGCGGCGATCCCGCCGCTGATGTGCGCGGTGCGCAGGGTGAGCCCGGTGTTCATCGACCCGTCGAAGCCGACCTTGCCGACGGCCCCGCCGTACCAGCGGCGCGGGGTCTCCTCGTGATCCTCGATGAACTGCATGGCCCAGGTCTTCGGGGCGCCGGTCACGGTGACTGCCCACATGTGGGTGAGGAACGCGTCGAATGCGTCGAACCCGGGCCGGAGGCGGCCTTCGATGTGATCGACGGTGTGGATGAGGCGGCTGTACATCTCGATCTGCCGCCGGCCGATCACCCGGACCGAACCGGGCACGCAGACCCGCGCCTTGTCGTTGCGGTCCACGTCGGTGCACATGGTCAGCTCGGACTCCTCCTTGGCCGAGCCGAGCAGGGTGGCGATGTTCGCGGCGTCCTCGAGGGTATCCTCGCCGCGCGCGATCGTGCCCGCGATCGGGCAGGTCTCCACCCGGTCTCCGGTGACCCGGACGTACATCTCGGGCGACGCGCCGACCAGGTACTCCCCCTCGCCCAGGTTGAACAGGAACTCGTACGGGGCCGGGTTACGCTGCCGCAGCAGTTCGTAGAACGCGGCCGGCGACGCGCACCGGCCGTAGAACACGTGTCCGGGCACGACCTCGAACAGGTCACCGCAGGCGAACCGCTCCCTGGCCTCCTCCACGACCCGCGCATAGCTCCCCGGCTCGGGCTGGCGAGGCAGTTCTTTATCCCGAACGGACTGGGTTACAGGCTCGGCGGAGGTGCTTGCGGTCTGGCGGCCGAACCCGGCCGTCGACACTCCGCCCACCTCGAAGTCGTAGGAGTACCTGACCGCTTCCTCGCGCTTGCGGTCGAGGACCCAGATCTCGTCCGGCAGGTGCAAAACCAGGTCGCGCTGGGTCGCCGGACGATCCAGCCGGAGCCGGACCGGCTCGAACTGGAACGCCAGGTCGTAGCCGAACGCCCCGTACAGGCCCAGGTGCGGGTCCTCGCAGCCCAGCGCCGCCGTGATCTCCCGCAGCGCGGTGAACACCGTCGGCCTGCGGCTGCGCTCTTCCTCGGTGAACTCCCTGTCGTCCTCGCCGATCACGACGGTGTCCTCGTCCACCGGTTCGCCGCTCTTCAGAAGGGCCGCCCGGAGCACCGGCAGGAGCACGCGCCCGCGGTCGTTCAGGGCCCGCGCGGTGACCCGCCTGCCGGTGGCGACGATCTCCGCGCACGGATCGGCGTAGGCCATGTGCCAGCGGCTGTACCGCCCGGGGTACTCCATGCCCGAGCTCATCACGCCGCCGCGGCGCTGGTCGACGAGCGCCGCGATCCGGGCGAGTTCGGCGGGGTCGAACGGCGTGGCGGTGCGCGTGACCCGCACGCCAGCGCGGGTCATCAATTCCGTACGTTGGGCGTCCACAGTGGCCCCTCAGGTTTCAGGCCCTGGAGGCGGCCGGGAGACAGAAAAGCGGCCGCCGTTTCCTGGGCGGTCGCTTGCGTTGGAACGCGAATCAGCACGCCGCCTAGGGGCGGCGCCACCACTGAAGGCGGGCTGTTGGCGTCACGCGGCATAGCGTAGCGGATCGCCGACCGTTCTGGCCACCCGGCCGGTGGCTACCTAGGACGAAGGGAGGCTCAGAATTCGAATCCGCCGGGGCGGCCGTTCCGGTCGGCGAGCAGGCCGGCCAGCGTGGCGACGGCGATCTCGGGCGGGATCCGGGAGCCGATGTTGAGCCCGATCGGCCGGTGCACGCGGGCGATCTCGTCCGCTGGGACGCCGAGTTCGGTGAGCATGGCCACGTGCGGCCCGACATGGTGCGGGTTGCCCATGATCCCGACCCAGCGGGCCTTGGTGGCCAGCGCATCGCGGAGCATGACGCCGAGTTCGGGCCGGTGATGGTCGGTGACGACCAGGTCCGCGGAGTCGTCGAGGTCGTCAGGGACCGCGGTGAGCAGGGGGAACCCGAGGGCGGCGGCGCCGGCTGCGCGGGCCTCGTCGGGCTCGAGCAGCAGCCCGCGGAACCCCATGTCCGCGCCGTACCTGAGCAGGTAGCCGGCGACCGGCGAAGCGAAGACGGCGACCAGCGTGCGCTCCGCCGTCGCGGAGGTGGCCGGGATGACGGGTTTGTGGGCCACCGCGCAGGCCGAGTCTTCGTCGTGGTGGTGCGTGTGCTCGCTCATGACAGCTAGTCTCCCCCGGCTCGCCGCAAGGCGCCACCAGGGGATAGGCGGATCCGGCGGGCGTATTCGGCAGCCTTGGCGATGAGCGTCGGCACCTCCGGCGGCGTATGCAGGCCGGCCACGTCGGCTAGCCGCACCCAGGCGCAGCCGGTCACCTCCTCAAGCCGCGGGACGGTCTGGCCGCCGCCCGGGGATAGCACGTAGACCATGTCGATGTGCTGGTGAAGGGGCGCCTGCGCGTTCGCCGGTATGTCGTGTACCAGGATCGTGAACGGCGCGGGCAGGACGGTGGTGGCGGGATGGCCGAACCGGGACTCGGTCACGATCCGGCAGGTCAGGCCGGTTTCCTCGGCCACCTCGCGCAGCACGGCCTGCATCGGGTCCTCGTCGGGCTCGATGTGCCCGCCCGGGTAGAGCCACATGCCGAGCTTGCGGTGCTGGATCAGCAAGACCTGCTCGTCGTGGGACAGGACGATGCCGGAGGCGGTGAAGTGGCGGATCACCCTAGGTATGTTGGCAGGTGTGATCACCCGGGACGAAATCCGCGGCACTTACGACACGATCCGGCCCTACATCCGGCGCACGCCGGTGGTTCAGGTCGATCTCAGCGAGCTCGACCCGGCGAGCCCGGGCCTGCCGACCGCCACGCTCAAGCTGGAGCAGCTGCAGTGCGCGGGGTCGTTCAAGGCCCGCGGCGCGTTCGCGAACCTGCTGCTGCGGGACGTGCCGCCCGCGGGAGTCGTGGCCGCCTCCGGCGGCAACCACGGCGTGGCCGTGGCCTACGCCGCGCACCGCCGCGGCGTGCCGGCCAGGATCTTCGTGCCCACTGTGTCCGCCCCGGCCAAGATGGAGCGCATCCGGCAGCTCGGCGCGGAGCTAGTGGTGACCGGCGAGCGGTACGCCGACGCGCTGGCCGCCGCGCAGGCCTGGGTGGAGAGTTCGGGCGCGATGAGCGTGCACGCCTTCGACCAGCGGGAGACCCTACTCGGCCAGGGCACCCTGGCCCTGGAGCTGGCTGGCCAGGTGGGCGAGGCGGACACCGTGCTGGTGCCGGTCGGCGGCGGCGGGCTGATCGGCGGGATCGCCGCCTACTTCGCCGGCACCATCCGGGTCATCGGGGTCGAGCCGGACGGCGCGCCGACCCTGACCCGCGCCCGGGCCGAGGGCAGGCCCGCTGACGCTCCGGCCGAGGGCGTCGCGGCCGACGCGCTGGCCCCGCGGCGCGTCGGCGAGCTGGTGTTCCCGATCACCCAGGCCTACGTCGAGGACGTCCTGCTGGTCGATGACGCCTCGATCCTGGCCGCCCAGCGGGCGCTGTGGCAGGCGGCCAGGATCGCGGCCGAGCCCGCCGCCTCGGTCGGGATCGCGGCGCTGCTGACCGGCGCCTACAAGCCCGCGCCCGGTGAGCAGGTGGCCGTCGTCATCAGCGGCGCCAACATGGCTCCATCCCAGCTTGAGTCGCAGCTTGGCTGAGGCACGCACCGATGCCGTTCGGGATAATAGATTTTGGCCTCACGGGTCTCGGATCCCGCACCTGGATACGGGACACTGTGTTGCTATGCGGTTCGTCTTCACTCCTCCAGCCGACCACGCGGCCGGCTTGCTCACCCTGCCGTGGTCCGAGCCGCTGGCCGACTGGCAGGACGAGCGGCTGGTCGAGATCAGGCAACGGGGCATCTCGCGGCACGTGGTCCGCTTCGTCTACGACGACGGCACGCTGTACGCCCTCAAGGAGCTCAGCGAGCGGCTCGCCCGGCGTGAATACCGCCTGCTCCGGGCGCTGGCCGAGCTGAGCATCCCCGCGGTCGAGGTGGTCGGGATCGCGGTCGACCTGGACGAGGCGGCCCCGCTGGACTCCGACTCGGACGCGATCCTGGTCACCAAGTTCCTCAGCTATGCGACCACCTACCGGGCAGTCTTCTCCACCCCGCGGGGCCTGCAGCCCACCGACGGCCTACTCGACGCGCTGGTCGAACTGCTGGTCCGGCTGCACCTATCCGGGTTCTTCTGGGGCGACTGCTCGCTGTCCAACACGCTGTTCCGGCACGATGCGGGCACGCTGGAGGCGTACCTGGTCGACGCGGAGACCAGCGAGCAGCACCCGGAGCTGACCGACGGGCAGCGCCACTACGACGTCGAGCTGGCCATCGAGCGGGTGTACGGTGAGCTGTTCGACCTGCAGGCGGGCGAGATGCTCCCGGCCGACGTCGACCCGCTGGAGATCGCCGAGGAGCTCGGGCGCCGGTACGAGTCGCTGTGGCAGGAGCTGAACCGTGAGGAGATCCTGCGCCCCGACGAGCAGCGGTACAGGATCGCCGAACGCCTGCACCGGCTCAACGAGCTCGGCTTCGACGCCGACGAGGTCGAGCTGATCAGCACCGGTGAGGGGAACAAGCTGCGGCTGAAGACGCGGGTCGCGGAATCCGGGCACGACTCAAGGAAGCTGTTCCTGCGGACCGGGATCGACGCCGGGGAGAACCAGGCGCGCCGTCTGCTCAACGACATGGCCGCGTTCCGGGCCTGGCTGGAGCAGAAGCGCGGCCGGCCGGTGTCGGAGGTGGTGGCGGCCAACCGGTGGCTCGAGGAAGTCTACGACCCGGTGATCGCCGCGATCCCCGAGGACCTGCGCGGCCGGCTGCCCCCGGCCGAGATCTTCCACGAGGTGCTCGAGCACCGCTGGTACATGTCGGAGGCGGCGGGCCGCGACGTCGGCACCACCGCCGCCGCCCGCGACTACTTCGAGCAGGTGCTGCCCGCCGCGCCCGAGCCCCTGGAGGCCGATGACTCCCCCGGGGACAGCGAACTGCTCGAGCCGCTGGATGACGGCTTGCTCGCGGAGGGCTACCTCGCGACGGGGCAGCCGTAGCCTGCTCGCCTAGTACGGGGCGGAGTAGCGGTCGGCGTCCGGGTCCTGGTCGGATGACTGGGCGCCGACCTCCACCGCGCTCTGCTCGGTTTCCTGCTGCACACCTCGCCTGAGCCCGCGCAGGGCCACGAGTGCCGCCACTCCCATGATCACGGCCATCGCGTAGAGCACTTCGCGGGTGGCGCCGGCGAAGTCCGCGCGGATGAACGACGGGATCGTGGCGACGTTGCCGTTGCCGCCCTGCAGCTGAGCGATCTTCGAAGCCTCGGCCGAGGCGGCCGGGGCGGGCAGGCCCTGGGCGGTGAGCGAGGAGGTGATCTTGGAGCGGAACTCCGTGATCAGGATCGTGCCCAGGATGGCGAACCCGAGGCTGGCGCCGTAGTTCCGGACCGTCTGGGTGATGCCAGTGGCCTCGCCGTAGGAGTACCGGGAGGCCCGGTTGATCGCGTCGGTGTTGGCCTGGCCGAGCATGAGCCCCATGCCGGCCCCGGCCATGATGATGTAGATGACCTGGGCCCCGGCATGCAGGTCGGTCGCCTTCCCGGCCCACAATGCGAACCCGACGGCGGCCAGGGCGCAACCGAGCACCACCGGGCGCTTGGCCCCGATCCGGTCCAGCATCCGGCCGCCGATCTGCGCGCAGACCACGAAGCCGAGGAAGAAGTACAAGATGAGCAGGCTGGCCGTGGTCGCCTTCTCCGCCAGCGCGATCTGCCCGTAGATGCTGGCGAAGAAGAACACCGGGATGAACGCCATCATGGCGATGCCGAGGATGACGTTCTCCACCGTGAACGCCCGGTTGGCGAAGATGTGCACGTTGATCAACGGCGACTCGGTCCGGCGCTCGACGACGTAGAAGACTCCGAGGAGCAGGACGCCCGCGGCGATGCTCACCTCGATGGCCGGGTTGCCCCAGCCCCACAGGGCCGACTGCTGCAAACCGAACACGCTCAGCCCGACGCCGGCGACGATCAGGGCCAGGCCGCGGTAATCCATCGGCGCGGGACGGTGCCCGGTGGCCGGCTTGGAGATGGCGATCAGCGCCAGCGCGATCAGGGCGACGGGGATGTTGATCCAGAAGATCGCCCGCCAGGTCCACTGGAGCAGGTAGCCGCCCGCGATCGGGCCGATCGCGGTCAGGCCCCCGGCGATGCCGAAGAACAGGGCCAGCGCCCGGCCGCGGGAGTGCAGATCGAACGTCCCCACCACGATCGCGATCGCAGCCGGGAACATGATCGCCCCGCCCAGGCCCTGCACCGCCCGGAACGCCACCAGCCACGCCTCCGCGGCACCGCCACGGGGCGTCAGGCCGCACAACGCTGACGCGCCGGCGAAGATGATCACCCCGAGTACGACCATCTTGCGGTGCCCGGCGGTGTCCGCCAGGCGGCCGCCGAAGGCGAAAAACGCGGCCAGCGCCAGCAGGTAGGCGTTGATCGCCCACTGCATGCCGCTGCTTGACAAGCCCAGGTCGTGCTGGATCGTGGGCGCCGCGATCGAGACGATGGTCTGGTCGATGAAGGTCATCGCGACGGCGAAGATCATCGCCGCCAGGATCAGGCTCCGCGACCGGCCGCCCGTGGTGTTACTGACGCTCATCGTGTTCTCCCCGGCGATGGCCATTGAGTAGCAGGGTTTCAGTCTGGACTACGGCCGGCCGCACGTCATCAGTTAAATGACTATGACGTGTTGGTGAACGCCTACGCTGCCACCAGCGCGTCGGTGAGCGCGTTGATGCCCGCGAGGTTGATTTCCTCGGGTCGGGCCTGCTCGCAGGCCGGCTGGATCTGCTAACTCGCTGGGTGAGCGTGGACGAAGTCGGCGATCACGGCGCCGAGCCGTTCGCCCGCGTCCTCTTGCAGGAAGTGGCCGGCTCCCTCGATCACGGGATGGTCGAGGCCCGCCGCCCCGGGCACGGTGTTCTTCAGGACCGGCGCCATCGCGCCGGTGATGGGGTCGCGGTCGCTGAACGCCACCAGGAACGGCTTGTCCCAGGCGGCCAGCTGACGCCAGGCGGCCCGGTTGGCCTCCGTGGCCGGGTCGTCGGGAGACGTCGGGACCAGTCCCGGCATCGCCCGGACCGCCGCGGCGTAGTCCGGATCGGGAAACGGCGCCTCGTAGGCCGCCAGGACCTCCGGCGACAGCGTGGTCTGGCAGCCGGCCTGCACCAGCCGGGACACGCTCAGCGTGGGCGTGGTGCGGACGACCTCGCGGAACCGCAGCCAGACGTCGGGCATCGGGTGGTCCCCGGTCGGCAGCCCGGTGTTGGCCGCGACTACCCGGGCGAACCGGTCCGGATGTTCGGCCACCAGCCGCAGCCCGATCAGGCCGCCCCAGTCCTGCCCGACGATGGTCAGCCCGCGCAGGTCAAGGTGGTCGAACGCGAGCCCGCGGATCCACTCCACATGCTGCGCGAAGCTGTGATCGGCGATCTCGGAGGGCTTGTCCGAACGGCCGAACCCCATGAGATCCGCCGCGATGACGCGCAGCCCGGCATCCGCGAGCACCGGCATGACCGTGCGGTACAGGAATGACCAGCTCGGCTCCCCGTGCAGCAGCAGGACCGGCTCGCCGTCGGCCGGCCCGGTCTCCACGTAAGCCAGCCGGAGCCCGCCGACCTCGGCATACCGCGGCGGATAGCCGAAATCAGGCACGTCGGCGAAACGGTCCTCAGGAGTGCGCAGCACCTTCATGCCGACATGCTGTCACGAACGCGCCCGTATGGGAGCCCCACCCCGGACCGGATGGGGGTGTCACAGGTCCAGGGCCAGGTCGCCGGACGGCTGGGAGCAGCAGATCAGGGTGCTGCCTGAGGCGGGCTCGTCTATGGGGTCGGGGGCGTAGCTGACCGTTCCCGACAGCAGGTCAGTCTCGCAGGTGTGGCAGACGCCGGTCCGGCAGGACCAGCGGACCGGCACGTCGCAGGCTTCGGCCAGGTCGAGCAGGCTGCCGTAGCCGCGGTCCCAGCGGACGGTCAGGCCGCTGCGCGCGAACGCGACTTCCGGGCCGTCGCCGGGCTCTCCCGCCGGCGGATGCGGCGGCCGGGCGGCCGCGGCCGCGATGCCGGGCGTGCTCGAGGGTGCCGCGCCGAAGATCTCGGTGTGCACGCGGGCACCGTCGATACCCAGGTCAACCAGGGCAGCAGAGATCTCCGCCATGAACGCGGCCGGACCGCAGATGTAGGCGTCGGCGTCCCGCGGCAGGCCGAGCCCGGCCAGCACAGACGCGGACAGCCGCCCCGCCGTCTGATAGTCGCGGCCCGGAACCTCGCCGGGGGCCGGACGGCTGTAGCAGACGTGCCGGTGCCCGCGGGCCAGCGCGGCCAGCAGGGACCGCGACTCCTCGGCGAACGGTTCCCCGGCCTTGTTGCGGGCGCCGTGCAGCCACCAGACGTCACGGCCGGAAGCACCCGCGGCCAGAGCGTGCAGCATGGCCAGGACCGGGGTCGCCCCGACACCCGCGCTGATCAGCAGGACCGGGCTGTCCCCTGGCTGGAGCACGAACGTGCCGCGGGGCGCGGCCGTTTCCAGCAGGTCACCCGGCCGGACCCGGGTATGTATGAACTGGCTGCCCGCGCCGTGCGCCTCGCGCTTGACGCTGATGCGGTAGGAGCCTGCGTCCGGGGCCCCGGATAGCGAGTAGCTGCGCAGCAGCGGCCGGGCGCCGGGGACAGCGTTCAGCCGCAGGGTCAGGAACTGCCCGGGGCGGGGCGACGGCAGGGCGGTTCCGCCGGGATCGGCCAGGCGCACCGAAACCACCGAGTCGCTCTCCCGGTCCAGCGCGGTCACGGTCAGCGGGCGGAAGCCGGGCCAGGCCGGCGGCGGGCTCACCGCGGTCAGCCCGGCATTGCCCGGGGCCAGGGCGGTGCCCTCGGCCCCGGCGGGCACCTCGGCCTGGCTGGCCATGGCCCGGAACGAGGCCTTCCAGCCGTCGGGAAGGGCGGGAATGCGCAGCGCGCTCAGCACCTGCTCGCGGGAGTGCCCGGGCAGGTAGAGCAGGCCGTCAATCTCGGCCACGGTCATGGCCTCTGGCCCGGCGGTCACCTGGACGATCTCGTCCCCGGCCTGCACAGCGCCCTCGCGGAGCACTCTGAAGTAGAACCCTGGCCGGTGATGGGAAACCAGCAAGGCGGGCATGCGCGCCTCGTTCATCCGGATCCCCACTCGGTAACACGTCACCCGCGGCTGCGTCACCTCGAACAGCGCCTCGCCGATCTGGTATCGATCACCGATGCACACCTGGTCGTCAGCCAGGCCGCTGATCGTGAAGTTCTCGCCGAACTGGCCGTAGCTGAAGTCATCGCGGCCCAACTGCTCCTGCCAGTACCGGTAAGACTCGATCTGGTACACGAACACCGCACGATGCTCGCCGCCGTGCCCGGCCAGATCACCCTGCCCGTCACCATCGATGTTCAGCCGCCGCACCTGACGCAGGCCCGCAACCGGCTGTTTCCAGACGGCCGTGCGGACCGTCTGCCCGTGCCACGCCACGTCCCGCGGCAGCCCCACGTTGACCGACAGCAGGCGGCCAGCCTTCTCAGCCATGCCTGCTCCCTGCGACATCACGCCTCCCAATCAGTGGGATGACGCAAGCCGACGGCGGCCGCGTCCCGTTACCTTGACCACACCATCATGGGGTGACCAAGGGAAGGAAGGCGCCATGGATCTGGGTCTGGGACGAAAGACCGCCGTCGTCACCGGCGCGAGCCGGGGCATTGGGCTCGCGATAACCCTGCTGCTGGCCAGCGACCGCACCTCGAACGTCACGGGCGCCGACTTCAGGATCGACGGCGGCCTGGTCCCCACGTGGCAGGCGCGGGGACCGCCGGGCCGCGAGTGACTTACGGCTTGGACCAGCGCTGGTTGGCGCTGTCCTTGCAGGTGTAGACGATGAGCTGGGTGCCGTTGCGGGTGGAGTACGCCGGATCGTCCAGGCAGAGCCGGTAGCCCTTGGCGTTCAGCACGTACTCGCCGTTCGCCAGGTGGGTCCACAGCTCGTTCAGGGCGTGGTTGCAGCTGTACAGGATCACCTTGGTGCCGTTGCCGCCCCAGGCCTTGTCGTTCAGGCACTTGTTGTTGTGGACCAGTTCACCGTTGCTGTAGGTCCACAGCTGGGCCTTGTCGAAGCTGTTGCAGGACCAGATCTGGACCTTGGCCCCGTTGCCGGAGCTGTTGCCCGCGTCATCGGCACACTTGCCCATGTAGCCCTGGACCAGGTGACCGGAAGACGACGGGGCAGAGGAAGAAGAAGCGGAAGCAGTGGGACTGGGGGAAGCAGTCGCGGACGTCGTGTAGGTCATCGCGACGCTGAGCGCGTTGTTGGCATTGGCGGTGGGGAGGGACACAACGGCCGACACGTTGCACGTGCCCCCCGCGGTGGCAGGCAACGGCAAGAGGGCGACCTGGACCGGCGTCTCCGACATGGTAGCGCCCGAGGTCGCTGCCGTCGTGCCCGTGCTGTCCGTGCTGTCCGTGCAGCTGGCGTTCCAGCTCACCGTGGCTTCCCCGTTGGTGCTGGCGGTCACGCCCACGGTGACCGAGGTCGGCGAGTTTATCGCCTCCGTGACGGTGCAGGTAGCCGTCGCGCCCGATCCATCGCAAAAGCCGGCCACGTTCGCCTGGGCGGCCTCCACGCCCGCGGTGATCCCGCCCAGCGCGAGCAGGCCGGTCGCGGCCACGCAGGCCGCAAAACGACGAGGTCTCTGCATCATCAATTGCCTCTCAAATCGCTTGGCCCCCATGCGCCCCTTAGCACGACGCGCTGGCATCGGGACTGGTTTATACCAGGTTCACTCGTTGGGTGCGAAGGACAGCGATTTATGCCCAGTTAGACAAATCCGAGCGAAGAAAGGCGCTTTAATCCCGAGTGAGCCAATTCGGCATAGAGTTCGGCGGTCTGGGCGGCAATGGCGGACCAGCCGAATTCCGCCACCGCGCGCTTGCGGCCCGCCTGTCCCATCGCCTGGGCCCGGTCGGGGTCACCCAGCAGGGCGTTCAGGGCGACCGCGAGCGCTTCCGGCTCACCGGGCGGTACCAGCAGCCCTGTCTCGCCCTCGGCGACCACCTCGGGGATCCCGCCGGTGCGGGACCCCACCACCGCCGTCCCGCACGCCATGGCCTCCAGGTTCACGATGCCGAGCGGCTCGTACACCGACGGGCAGGCGAACACGGTGGCGTGCGTGAGCAGCTGGATGACCTCGGACTTGGGCAGCATCTCGGGGATCCAGATCACGCCGGACCGGGCTCTGCCATTTCGACCAGCGCGCAGGCCCTCCACCAGTTCGGTCACCTCGGCCTGCTGCTCCCGCGTGTCGGCCTGCCCGGCGAGCAGTACCAGCTGGGCGTCGGGGATTAGCTCCGAGGCGGCCCGCAGCAGCACCGGCAGGCCCTTTTGCCGGGTAATCCGGCCGACGAAGATCACGTAAGGACAGTTCTTGTCGATTCCGTACCGGTCAAGCACATCGGTGTCCGGGTCCGGCCGGTATTCGCTGGTGTCGATGCCGTTGCGTATGACCCGGATCCGTTCGGGAGAAATCTCGGGGTAAGCGGTCATGATGTCGGCCCGCATGCCCTCCGACACCGCCACCACGGCGGCGGCCGAGGTCGCCGCCACCCGCTCGCACCAGGAGGAAACCGCGTACCCGCCACCCAGCTGTTCGGCCTTCCACGGCCGCAGGATCTCGAGGGAGTGCATGGTGACCACGTGCGGGATGCCGTACAGCATGGCCGCCAGGTGGCCGCCCAGGTTCGCGTACCAGGTGTGCGAGTGGACCAGCTGCGCGGACCCGACAGCGGCGGCCATCGACAGGTCCGTCGACACCACACGGAGCGCCTGGTTGGCGTCGGCCAGCAGGTCCCAGGGCCGGTGCGCGACCGCATCCGGGCGGTCGGCCCCCTGGCAGTGCACGGTGAGGTCCACCAGCGGCGCCAGCTCGCGCGCCAGGTAGGTGACGTGCACCCCCGCGCCGCCGTACACCTCGGGCGGGTACTCGCGGGTGAGCAGCGCAACTCGGAGCGGCCGCGCGGCGGCTTGCCCGACGCGCGCGCTCCCGGAGGCACGGAGCGGCCGCGCGGCGGCTTGCCCGACGCGCGCGCTCCCGGAGGCACTGAGCGGCCGCGCGGCGGCTTGCCCGACGCGCGCGCTCCCGGAGACACTGAGCTTGTCCGTCACGGCACGACCTCCTGGCCCTTGCCCACCACGGTGATGCCGCCGGCCGAGACCACGAAGCCGCGCGCCCTGTCGTGCTCCTTGTCCACGCCGACCTGCGCCCATTCGGGCACCGTAACGTTCTTGTCGATGATCGCGTTCCGGACCACGGCGTGCCGGCCGATCTTGGTGTTGTGCAGGAGCACCGACCGCTCGACGGTGGCCCAGCTGTTCACCCGCACCCCGGGCGAGAGCACGGACTGGCGCACCAGGCCGCCGGAGATGATGACGCCGGGGCTGACCAGGCTGTCGATCGCGCGCCCCACCCGGTCCCCCGCGTCGTGCACGAACTTGGCGGGCGGCAGCGACGGAATGTTGGTGAGGATGGGCCACCGGTCGTTGTACAGGTTGAACGCCGGCGTCACCGCCCCCAGGTCCATGTGCGCGTCGAAGTAGGCGTCGAGCGAGCCGACGTCACGCCAGTAGCCGACATCCTGAGGGGACGCGCCGGGCACCTTGTTCAGCGCGAAGTCATACGCCTGCGCGCCGCCGTCCCGCACCAGCATCGGGATGATGTTGCCGCCGATGTCGTGCCGGCTCGAGTCGTCGTCGGCATCCTTGCGCAGCGCGTCCACGAGCACGTTGGTGTCGAACACGTAGTTGCCCATCGACGCGTAGCACATCTCCGGGTTGCCGGGCATGGGCGGCGGGTCGGCCGGCTTCTCCAGGAACTCGGACACCGTCCGGCCGTCGTTGCCGACGTTGACGATGCCGAACGCGGAGGCCTCGTGCCGCGGCACCGGGATGGCCGCCACCGTCACCCCGGCCCTCTGGGTCACGTGGTGGTCGATCATCTGCTGCGGGTCCATCCGGTACACGTGATCGGCGCCGACGACCATCACGATGTCCGGCTGCTCGTCGTTGATCAGGTTCATCGACTGGTAGATCGCGTCGGCCGAGCCGGTGTACCAGTGCGGGCCGAGCCGCTGCTGGGCCGGGACCGGCGTCACGTAGTTGCCGAGCAGGGCGCTCATCCGCCACGTGGTCGAGATATGCCGGTCCAGGCTGTGGCTCTTGTACTGGGTCAGCACGCACATCTTGCGGATGCCGCCGTTGGCCAGGTTGGAGAGGGCGAAGTCGATCAGCCGGTAGAGACCGCCGAACGGGACGGCGGGTTTGGCCCGGTCCGCGGTAAGCGGGCTGAGGCGGGTCCCGGCGCCCCCGGCGAGCACGATTCCCAGGACTGACGGTTGTGCCATGTCCGGTCCTCCTTGACGCTAGCTGCAGGTTTCGTGCGGCGGTTTAAGAGCCATGCTCCCCCGCATCGGGTGAAACTGGGAAGAGCTCACCCGGCGCGTTCACCGGATCTTCCGGTTCGGCCGGCGAGGTTGGCGGCGCGGTGGCCTGCCAGATCTCCTTGACTAGCACCTGCAGCGCGCCGGCCAGGGGGATGGCCAGGAGTGCCGCGACGAAGCCGCCGAACAGGCCGTCGACCAGGCTGCCCAGCGAAGCGCCGACCAGGACCGCGATCAGGACGAGCAGCGGGCTGATGCGCACCGTCTTGCTCATGACCACCGGGTTCAGGATGTGGTTCTCGATCTGGGTGTAAACGAGGAAGACGACCAGGGTGACGATGCCCGCGGTAAAAGAGTGAGTGAAGGCGAACAGCACGGTCGGGATGCCGGCCAGCGCCCCGCCGATCATGGGCAGGAAGTCCACCAGGGCGACCCACAGCCCCCACAGAAGCGGGTACGGCACGCCGAGGATCATCAGGGTCACGAACACCACGATCCCGGCGATGAGCGAGGTCAGCAGGTTCCCCAGCATGTACCCGGTGACCGCGCGGTTCATATCGCCCGCTATCCGGGTGACGGTGGCGGCCCGGGCCGGGGTCATCTGGCCGAGGAGCCAGACCCGCATCTTCGGGCCCTCGAGCAGCAAGAGCAGGACCAGGATGAAGATCGTGAAGAGCTCGATGATCAGGGAAAGGGCGCCCGCGCCGATGGACAGGGCCGGCTTGCCGAGCGCCTGGCCGTAGCTCACCAGCTTGGGCGCGTTCCGCTGCACCCAGTTCTGGACGTGGTACTTGGTTACGAGGTGGCCGATCCAGCCCCGGCCGTTTTGCGCGCTGGCTACATAGCTGGGCAGCTTGTCGGCCAGGTGAGTGATGCCGCGCACCAGCGGATCACCGAACGCCACGGCCAGGCCGATGAAGACCAGCGCGGCCCAGATGGTGACGATCGCGACGGCGGCGCCCCGGCGCGGGACCAGTCGCCGCTGCAAGAGGTTCACGATCGGGTTGAGCAGCACCGTGAAGAACCCCGCCACCAGCAGCAGGACCACGATGTCCCGCAGCCGGTAGATCAGCTTCCCGGCCAGGTAGGTGGCCGCCACGATCGCGACCGTGGTCACGATCGTCCGCAGCGGGACGTTCCGCACGTCGGCGGCCTTCCACAGGCGCGCCAGGCGCCCCTGTGGCTGCGGCGGCACGTCCCTCACTTGACCCAGCATGCCAGGTCCTGACGCCACGCCGAGCGGGGGCCCGGCCGACGCTCAGAACGGCTCGGTCTTACGGGTCGACGTCGCGGTAATGTCCGGCGTGCTGGACGCGCAGCCTGTACTTGAGGACCTTGCCGCCCACGGTCTCGGGCAGGTCAGCCGCGAACACCACCGACTTGGGGGTCTCATAGCCGGCCAGGCTGGCCCGGCAGTGCTTGATCAGGTCCTCCTCGCTGGCCGCGGCCCCGTCCCGGAGCACCACCACTGCGGTCACCGCCTCGCTCCAGCGGGGGTGCGGCAGGCCGATGACCGCCGCCTTGGCCACGTCAGGATGCTGGGCCAGCACGGCCTCCACCCGGAGGCTGGACACGTTCTCGCCGCCGGTCTTCACGATGTCCTTGTACCTGTCCAGCATGATCCGCAGGCCGGCGTCGTCGTAAGCGCAGCTGTCCCCGGAGTGGAACCAGCCGTAGCGGAACGCGTGCCGCGTGGCCGCCTCGTCCCGGTAGTAGCCGGCCATCACGGCCGGGGACCGGTACACAGCCTCGCCCGCCACGCCAGGCTGGCCGGCCAGGTCACCGCCGTCCGGGTCAAGGACCGTCGAAGCCAGGATCGGGCTCGGCACCCCGACGTAGTTCTGCTGAGGTGCCGTCGCCGCGTAGAGTCCTGGCCACTCATCGGGCCAGAACCGGTGGCAGGAGATCGACTCGGTCTGGCCGAAAATCTCGAATACGCACAGGTTATCGCCGCAGTGCCGTTTCATCGAGGCCAGCGTGGCCGGCGGCAGGGCGGCCCAGCCGTAGACGATGACGGTCAGGCTGCGGGCGTCCAGGTCCTGCCGCGCGGTCAGCGTCGCGTCCAGCGCCCGCACCATGGCCGGCGAACCGGCCCACAACGCGGTCACCTTCTCGGCGGCGATCATCTCGGCGATGTGCTCGGGGTTCGGGCGCCGCCCGAGCACCAGCGTGCCACCGCACAGGAACACTGAGTAAGTGAATGGCTGATCACCTACGTGGTAGATCAGCGGGAGGTAGGTTCCCAGCTTCAGGTCAGACTCGAGCCGGAGCCCGCGGGTCAGCGAGAGCGCGAACCCGAATCCAGCCGCGTAGCTGCACGCGTGCGAGATCATCACCCCTTTCGGCAGCGCCGTGGTGCCCGAGGTGAACAGGATCTCCCAGATATCGTCGGCGTGTATCTCCACGTCCGGCTCGCCGGTGCCCTGGTTCGCGATGAACTCGGTGAACGACACGCTGCCCGGAGCCGCCGGGCCGCCGATGGCGATCGTGACCGCGGCCCGCAGGCCCTTCGCGGCGAACGGCTCCTCGGCCTTCGGCCACAGTTCGGCGTCCACGATGGCCAGCTTCGGCTCGACCAGATCGATCATCGCGGCCACCAGGTCCGGCGCCATCATCGGGTTCAGCGGCGCGGCCACCAGGCCTGCCTTGGCGATGCCGATCTTGGCCAGGTAGGCCTCGACCGAGTTCTCGCAGAACAGCAGCACCACGTCACCGCGCTCCAGCCCGCTGGCGAGCAGTGCGTGGGCCACCTGGTTCGCCGTCTCGTCTGCCTGCCGGTAGGTCAGCGAGGCCAGCCGTTCGTCGGCGTAGGCACCCGGGCGGCCTACGATGGCCGGCTTGTCCGGCCGGCTCCAGGTCACCCGCTCAATAAGGTCACCGACGCTCATCCGCTCCCACCGGTGCACGGCTCGCCGGTGATGCAGGCTCGTCACATCGAGGTCCACGGCGCCCTCCGCGGGAGCACTAGTGATTGACGGTTCACTAATGTGTTACTATACGAGCCCGGCCCGCCGCTGTGAAGCGCTGCCAGGATGGAGTGGTGCATGTCGGACGCGGTCAGCTACCGGGTGGCCGACGGGGTCGCCTGGCTCACCATAGAGCGGCCAGAAGCTCGCAACGCGCTCAACGCGGCCGTGCGGACGGGCCTGTACGCCGGGGTCCGGCGCTTCAACGACGACGACACCGCCAAGGTCCTGGTGCTCACCGGTGCCGGGGAGAAGGCGTTCTGCGCCGGCGGCGACCTGAAGGAGATGGCCGAGCAGGCCCTGACCGTGCCGCCGCCAGACTTCGTCCCCCAGTTCGGCCGCAACATCGAGGTCGCCAAGCCGACGATCGCCGCGGTGAACGGCGTCGCGTGGGCCGGCGGGTTCCTGCTCGCCCAGTGCTGTGACCTGTGCATCGCCGCGGACACCGCGACGTTCGCGATCAGCGAGGTGAAAGTGGGCCGCGGCGCCCCGTGGGCCGCACCGCTGTCCTGGCTCATCCCGCCCCGGATCGCGCTGCAGATACTGCTGACCGGCGACCCGATCACCGCGCAGCGCGGGTACGAGATCGGCCTGGTCAACGAGGTCGTCCCGCTCGCGGACCTACGCTCGCGAGCGCAGCAGCTGGCCGAGCGGATCGCCGCGAACGCCCCGCTGTCCGTGCTGGCCGCCAAGCGTACCGCGTACCTGTCCAGGCCCGATGTCTTCGACGAAGCGGAGCGGATCTGGGCGCCTGTCTACCACAGCGCGGACGCGCAGGAAGGGCCCGCCGCGTTCCGTGACAAGCGGCCGCCCGTGTGGACCGGCCAGTAGGCTGCCGCGAGCAGCACGAGCGGGAGGCCGGAGTTCGGGTCGGTGGCGGAGCCGGTGAAGATGCCGCCGAAGTTCTCACCGACCACCCAGATGGTCAGCGCGGTGGCAACGGCCAGGAGCACGACGGCACGGGCACCGCGGAGCGGCAGGAAGATTCCCGCCGCGATGGTGGCGAACACGAGCGCGAGAACTGCCGACGCCAGGGCGCCCTGGCCGGCGAGCAGGCTCGCGGCACAGCGGTCGACGGAAGCGAGCCAGCCGGGCTCCCCTGCCGTCATCCCGGAGATCATGTCGTGCAGCCCTTGCGCCGTCCGGTTGGCGGCCTGGACGGTGAAGTAGGCGAGGCTGCCCCACAGCGCCAGCCAGAGCAAGCGGGCCGGCCAGGCGCCAAGCGGACGGGCTGCCTCGAACGGGCCGTCCCGGTCAGCGGGCCACAGCAGCACCGCGAGCAGCGCGTAGATGATCACCGCGCCCGGCGCACCGGCCACCGGATCCGCGGTTCCCGTGAGCACGCCCCCGAGGCCCTCACCGATCCACCAGACTCCCAGCGACCAGCACACCGAGGCGGCGAGCGCCACCTTGACCGTCGGGCGCCAGGCTATGCCGATCGCCAGGAACAGCTGCACGGTGGCGAACGCGGCATTGGCCCACCCGGGATGACCTTCGATGATCCGCGCGGACCAGGTGATGGGGTCGGCGATGACGGCCGGATTGCCCTGGGCCGTCGCGGCGAGCGACTGGCCGAATGCCTTGGAGAACATGAACGACTGGAGCTGGGCAGGTCGGCCGACCCGGACCCACGGCACCCACCACGCCAAGCCCTCTGGTCAGGCAGAGGTTGGTGTGGACGTGCCACTGCGTGAGGCAGCCGCCAGGCTGCGGGGTAGGCCCGCCAGGCGACGTGATGTACATCGCCGCCACCAAGACGGCGCCCTTGGGCGTATTGGCGTACACCAGGGATTGCGGATCCGTGGTGTCGAGGACCGGTCCGCCCATCAGGGTCGCCCGGTAGTAGGACGGGTTGAGGTAATGGACCACGGACGCGCCCGTGGGGGTAATCGGACGGTAGCCGGCCGCCAGCGCAACGGCCAGGCTCTGGTACTTTTCCGAGTCCTTCCAGCTGGTGTCCACCAGACTGACCGCCGCCCGTTGCTGTTGCGCCGTCGGCGTAGCGACGCACGCCGCGGAACTGGCCATTTTCATTCCCGCGGCCATCTGCATGTCCGGATCGGGCATGGTGATGTCTCCGGCGGGTGACGTCGTGGGGAGCTTGATCGCCATCGCCGACGCCGACATGCCGGGCATGTGCATGGCCGATCCGGTCCCGGCCGCGGAACTGCCAGCCGCGCTCGCCGCGCTGCCCGGGCTCGCCACGGCCAGGGCCGTGCTCAGCAGGACGGCGGTCACGCCGCCGGTGGCCGCCGGGGCCATGATCAGGCGACGCCGCCGCACCCGGTGACTCACCTTGGCCATCACCAGCCAGGCGCAGCCGGCGACCGCGATGGCCTCGAGCGCGGCGCAGAGTCCGTCCCCGAAGCCGGATAGCCCGGCGGCGTTCGGTGCCCGGCCGACGGCATCCCCTGTCGTGAGGGTGAGGATGTACCCGGCCAGCACGACGGCGTTGAGGCACCCCCCGCCAACCAGCAGCGCCCGGGACGGTCTCGCGATGACCGCGATAGCCCATAGCGCCTGCAGCCAGGCGACGACGAGCGTAGACGCGCCGAACAGCCAGTACTGCTGAACGTATTTAGCCGCGACCGCGAAGTGAATTATCGCGGCGGCGATGATCATGATGGCCAGGCAGTACACGACGACCCGGCCAAGAGGGACGGTTTCGTCTTCAGGCGGGCGGATTTCCTCGCCGACGTGAGTCATTTAAAGACTGCCCCCTTATGCAGTCGGCTCGTAAAGGCTGAATGATGCGCCGGGTCAATTCGGCGGCCTTCTTTACATCATCAATAGTGCCGGAGACACGGTCGCCGCCACATCGGGCTGGCGGCCCATTTTCGCAGGGCGCCCGGCATCCCGTAGGTGTACTTCCCTGGGATGACCGTCCGGTAGACGTACACCCGCGGTCTGATGGTGACGCGTTCATATGCCTTGGTCTGGCGCTTCCCCGGATCCTGCCTGAGGGCCATGTTCCGGGAGGGTATAAAGTGACTATTCTCCCTGGCACACACTGTCTATTGCATCATCGGCACCGGTCCTGGCAGAGGGTAATCAGAGAGGTGGGCGTTCACGTGACCGCGGCAGGTGCATCATCCTCCGGTGCCCCGCATTTCCCGGACCGGGCAGCCGGAGAATTGTGGCTTCGCTTCCTGTCCGGGCCGGACATCGACTCCCTTGGCATCTCGAACGCCGAGATCGTCGCCGCCGTGGAGGGCGCCGTGCGCGCGCACGGCGACGGGCGCGCTGTCGTTGAGCCGAGGACGCACCTCGTTCCTGACAACAACGGCGCCGGCCATTTCAACGTGCTCCGCGGCCATCTGCCGGCGCCCGGCCCGCTCACGCCGGGCCCGCTCACGCCGGGCCCGCTCACGCCAGGCCCGCCGGCGTCCGGCCCGCCCGCGTCCGGCGTGAGCGGCGTGAAGGTGGTCGGCGACTTCGTGGCCAACTATGCCGCCGGGCTGCCCAGCGAGCTCGGGCTGCTGACGCTTTACGATCCGGAAACGGGCGTCCCGCTGTCGATCATGGACGCCACCCTGATCACGGCCTGCCGGACCGGCGCCATGACCGCCGTGGGCGCCCGCTACCTAGCGCGGCCGGACTCCCGGGTGCTTGGTCACGTCGGGGTACGCGGTACCGCGTTCTGGAACATCATGCTGCTTGACGAGATGTTCGACCTGGACGAGATCCGGGTAACCAGCCGTCGTCCCGGGTCCCGCGAGGCGTTCGCGCAGCAGCTGGCCAGCCTTACCACCACCCATGTCCGGGTTGCCGCCACCGCCGGAGAGACCTTCGACGGGGCCGACATCATGGTCGAGGCGTCACGGCTCACCGAGCCCGAGCCGCTGCTGCGCACGAGGTCGGTCAAGCCCGGTGCCTTCGTCGTCCCTTACGGCACGGTCAGCGCCGTGGAACTGGACCTGCTCGACGTGATGGACAAGGTGGTAGTGGACGACTGGCGGGAGGCGCAGTCCGGACGGTTCGGTGCGCTGCGCCGCCACGTGGACACTGGCCGCCTCTCGGCTGCGTCGCTCCACGCCGAACTGGGGCAGATCGTCACCGGCCGACGCCCCGGCCGCGAACGGGACGACGAGCGGATCCTGCTCTGGCACCGCGGGCTTGCCATCCTCGACATCGCCGTGGGCCTGGCCATTTTGCGCCGGGCCGAGCAGCAGGGCATCGGAACGATGCTGCGGTATCGCTCATGATGCCTGCCCTGTCGATCACCGAAGCCGGTGACGCGGATCTCGGCCTCATCCGGGCCGTTGCCGCCGGCCAGGCCGTGAGCATCGAGCCGACCTTGCTCGCGGTGGTGCAGGAGCGCTGCACCGAGGCCCGGCAGACGCTTCGCGACGGACGGGCGGTGTATGGCGTGAACACCGGCCTGGGGGCGCTTTCCTCGGTTCGCCTGACCGAGCAGCAGCAGCTTTCCCACCAGCGCAACCTGCTGCTGGCGCGGGCTACGGGCGGTCCGCCGTGGCTGAGCCCGCCCGACGTCCGGGCGATCATCACCGTCAGGCTGCTGACATTCCTTTCCGGCGACGCCGCCGTGTCGGCCGGGCTCTGCCAGCGGCTCGCCGATTTCCTCAACTACGGCATCGGGCCGGCCGTGCCCCGCGCGGGCGCGGCGGCCGCAGGCGAGATCATCCAGCTCGCGCACGCGTTCGGGCCTGTGGTCGGCATCGGCCAGGTGCTCGGGCCGGGCGGGGCACTGATGCCCGCCCGCGAGGCGCTGAGCAGCCACGGGCTGACCGAGTTCAGCCTTGGCCCGAAAGAGGGCATCGCCCTCATCCAGGGCGTGCCGGGGGCGACCGGACTGTGCGTGCTCCGACTCGGCGAGGCCGCCGCGCTCGCCTCGCTGATGGAGGCGGCCGCGGCGCTGTCCATCGTCGTGGCCCGGGCACCCCGCGATCCCTACCGCGCCGCATGCGTGCGCGGTGACGACCTCCTGGCCGCGGTGCTCGGACGGCTCCGCGAGGCCGCGGGCGATGACCCGTCGCCGCGGTCCCTGCAAGCGCCGGTGTCATTCCGGGTGGCCGGACCGGTGCTCACCCAGGTCCATCGGGCTGCCGCCCAGCTTGAGGCGGCTGTCCGCCGCGCCCTGACCGGGGTCACCGACTCCCCCGCCTATCTCGACGGTCGGTTCATCAGTACTGCCGGGTTCCACGGAATCGACCTATCCGCACACTGCGACCTGCTCACGGCGGCGCTGTGTCACGCGGCGGAGGTGGCGGCGGCCCGGCTGCACCGGCTGATGGATCCCGCGGTCACCGGGCTGCCCGCGCAGCTTGCCCGCGAGCCGGGCCCGCAGGCGGGCCTGACGCCCGTCCACAAGCGTGCCGCCGGAGAGGTGCATGCCGCCAGGCGGCTGGCCGCCACGACCGCGGTGGGCCTGATCGAGACATCCGGCGGCCAGGAGGACGTGCAGTCCTTCGCCTGGGAGGCCGCCGGCAAACTCCGGGTCGCGTTGCGCCATGCCCGCGCGGTCACCGCATGCGAGCTGCTGGCCGGCTACCAGGCGGCGGCGCTCTCCGAACGTCCGCCGCCGCCCGGCTGCCGGACGCTGCTGGACTGGATGGCCGTGATCGTCGGTCCGATCGATGGCGACCGCCCGTTCGGCGAAGACATCGAGCGCCTGATCCAGGCGCCCTGGCCTCCGGCCTGAAACCGCCCTCCGCTGGTCAGGCGCCCGGCCCGGACTCCAGGCCCAGTGCGTTGGCCCACAGGCGGTCTTTGGTCTGTGCGGGCCGCATTAGAGTTCTCCAGGTGGCGGATGATCAGACTGGGCGGGTGGACAGCTGGATCTGGTCGGTGCGGCTGGCCAGGACGCGCTCAGCCGCCTCCAGTGCCTGCCGGGCTGGACACGTGAGGGTCAACGGGGCACGGGTCAAGCCCGCGCACCCGATCCGGGCCGGTGACGAGGTCCGGCTCCGCCAGGACGGACGCGAACGCATCGTGGTCGCCACGCAGGTCATCAGCAAACGGGTCAGCGCCGCCATGGCCGCCGAGTGCTACATCGACCACAGCCCGCCTCCTCCGCCACGCGAGACGGTCATCCCGGTGGCCGTCCGCGAACGTGGCACGGGTCGGCCGACCAAGCGCCAACGCCGCAGCATCGACAAGCTGCTCGGGCGGAAAACCCGCTGAGCTGGCTCCGGCAATGACGGCGGCCAGCCCCTGGACTTCTGCCGGGCCCATGGTCGTCGCAGGTCAAGCTAACGCACGTCGAGCCCCGTGACCGCGCGGCCGATGATCAGGCGCTGGATCTCGGAGGTGCCTTCGAATATCGTGAAGATCTTGGCGTCCCGGTGCCAGCGTTCCACGGGGTACTCCCGGGTGTACCCGTTCCCGCCGAGGATCTGGATCGCCTGCTCGGTGACCCGGACCGCGGTCTCGCCCGCGACCAGCTTCGACATGGAGCCTTCCGCGCTGGCGAGCGGCTTGCCCTGCCGGGCCATCCAGGCCGCGCGCCAGGTCAGCAGGCGGGCGGCGTCGACCGAGGTCCGCATGTCGGCGAGCATGAAGGCGACCGCCTGATTCTGCCCGATCGGGCGCCCGAACTGGACCCGGGTGCGTGCGTACTCGGCCGCGTACTCCACCGCCGCGCGCGCCACGCCGACGGCCATCGCCGCCACGCCGGGCCGCGACGCCTCGAACGTCTTCATGGCGGCCTGCTCGCCGCCGCGGCCGCCCTCGCGGACCCGCGCCAGCCGCTCCTCCAGCCGTTCCCGGCCGCCGACCACGCACCGGCCGGGTACCCGGACGTCGGACAGCACGACCTCGGCGGTGTGCGAGGCCCTGATCCCGTGCTTGCGGAACTTCTGGCCCATGGAAAGACCGGGCGTGCCGGGCGGCACGATGAAGCTCGCCTGGCCGCGCGACCCGAGGGCCGAGTCCACCGACGCCACCACCACGTGGACGTCGGCGATGCCGCCGTTGGTGGCCCAGGTCTTCAGCCCGTTCAGCACCCACTCATCCCGCGCGGCGTCATAGGTCGCGCGGGTCTTGATCGCGCCGACGTCGCTGCCCGCCTCGGGTTCGGAGGAGCAGAATGCCCCCAGTTTCACCTCTCCCGGACTGCCGAACATCTGCGGGCACCACTCCCCGATCTGCTCAGGCGTCCCGTTGGCCACCACCGCGACCGCAGCCAGCGAGCTGCCGACCAGCGCGAGCCCGATCCCCGCGTCGCCCCAGAACAGCTCCTCGAACGCGATCGGAATGCCGAGCCCGGAGCCCTCCAGGTACTGCTGAGCGTAAAAATCCAGCGAGTACAGCCCGATCTTGGCCGCCTCCTCGAGCACCGGCCACGGGGTCTCCTCCCGTTCGTCCCACTCCGCGGCGGCCGGCCGGATCACCGACGCCGCGAACTCGTGCAGCCAGTCCCGCATCTCGGTCAGGTCGTCGCCGAGCTCAAGCGAGAATGCCGCTGTTTTCCCATCGCTCATGCTGCCTCCGACACTAGGTTACTCGAGAGTAACATCATGCCCGGGGCCGCCGGAAGGCAGCCGTCCGTAGTCTCAGGTTTTCATCCCGAACGCACCAGGTGACTGCCCTCCCGACCGGTCTTGCGAGTGCGGCCCAGACCAGTGCCTGGGCGCTCAGCCGGCTCTGACCGCCGGCGCGCAGTTATCCCGGCGGTTGCTGACATAAACACACGTCACGCGGGTAGCACGCCTGCGCTGCCAGCCGGCACTGCGAACAGAGAGGACGCGATGGTCCAGCTGCGCTTGCCCGGCGCGGGTCAGTCCCGGGCGTGCTGGTCGAGGAATTCGTAGATGTCGGCGTCGTCGACGCCGGGAAAGCTGCCGGCCGGCAGCGCGGACAGGATGTGCGAGTGCGCGCGGGCCGACGGCCAGGCCTGGCCTTCCCACCGCTCGGCCAGCGCGACCGGCGGACGGCTGCAGCACTCGCCGTCCGGGCAGGCCGAGCGCGTCCTAGTGGTCGCCTCGCGGCCGCGGAACCAGCGGGAGTGCTCGAACGGCACGCCGAGCGTGATGGCGAACCCGCGGTCGGCGCGCGGGTCGACCTGGGCGACACAGAAGTAGCTGCCCGACGGGGTGTCGGAGTACTGGCAGTACGGGGAGAAGCGGTCGACGGCCCCGAACACCTGCCGCCCCGACCACTGGCGGCAGAGCCGCTGCCCCTCGATCGCGCCCGACGGGTCCGCGGGGAAGATCACGCCGTCGTTCTCGTAGGCCTTGTAGATGATGCCGCTCGCGTCGTTCTTCACGAAGTGACACGGCAGGTCCAGGTGATGGGTGGCGAGGTTGGTGAACCGGTGCGCGGCCATCTCGTAGGACACGGAGAACAGGTCCACTAGGTCCTCGACCGCGAGATCCCGGCTCTGCTTCGCGCGGGCAAGCACCGGCGCGGCCGCTGTTTCCGGCATGAGAACGGCGGCGGCGAAGTAGTTCGCCTCCACCCGTTGCCGCAGGAAGTCGGCGAAGTCACGTGGCACCTGGTGACCGAGCAGGAAGTGCCCGAGCGCCTGCAGCACGATCGCCCGCGGCGAGTGCGCGCCGACCGGCTCCTGCTTGACGTAGATCCGGCGGTTCCTCAGGTCGGTCAGCGAGCGCACCGACCGCGGCAGGTCCTGGACGTACCGGATGGCGAAGCCGTGGCGGCTGACCACCGAGACCAGCATGCCCTGGGACAGCGGGCCGCCCGAGTAGTCGCCCGCGCGCAGGGCATCGGCCGCCTCCCGCTCGATGACCTCGAAGTAGTTACCCCGCTCGCGCATCGCCTTGCGCAGCAGCGCATTCGCCGCCCGGGCCTCCTCCGGGGTGGCGGCGGGCTTGGACTGCTGGGCCCGCAGTTCCGCCGCCACCGCGACCAGATGCTCGAGCACGTCGGTGGGAACGCGCGCGCCGATCTTCAGCTGCGGCAGGCCGAGGCGCCGGTAGGAGGGGTCCTGCTGCGCGTCGGTCAGGGCGATCTCGAGCTGCGCCCGGCGGCTCGGCGGCTGCCTGCTCAGCAGCTCGGTCATGGGCACCGAGAGCGCCGTCGCCAGCTGCTCGATCAGCGACAGCTTCGGCTCCCGGCGGCCGTTCTCGATCAGCGAGAGGGCCGAGGGCGCACGGTCCACCCGCTCCCCGAGCTCGGTGAGCGTCAGGCCCCGCATCCGGCGCAGGTGCCGTAGCCGCTGGCCGAAGGTCACAAGGTCTATACCATCGGTATAGACCAAATTTTGAGAAACTTTCATAGTGAAGCTCAGTATAACTTTCCGATCTGTCAAAAAGTAAAGAACTTTAGGACCTTCGTCTCTACCCAGCCTGCGCCGCACCGCACACACTGTGATTAGCGCCCGGAGCCATGGGGGAACCCCGCAGTCGATGTACCCGAGGAAGAGGCACCACAGTGGAGACGATCAGCCAGCAAGCGGCCAGGCTGCAACACGAATGGGACACCAACCCCCGCTGGAAGGACACCGCCCGGACCTACTCGGCTGAGGACGTGGTGCGCCTGCGTGGCACGGTCACGGAGGAGTACACGCTCGCCCGGCGCGGCGCCGAGCGGCTGCGCAAGCTGCTCGCCGAGGAAGACGCCGTGACCGCGCTCGGCGCGCTGACCGGCAACCAGGCGGTCCAGCAGGTCAAGGCCGGCCTGCAGGCCATCTACCTGTCCGGCTGGCAGGTGGCGGCGGACGCCAACCTGGCCGGCCAGACCTATCCGGATCAGAGCCTCTACCCGGTCAACTCGGTGCCCCAGGTCGTCCGCCGGATCAACAACGCCCTGCTGCGCGCCGACCAGATCGCCTGGTCGGAGTCCGAAGACGGCGACGTGCACGACTCGCCCTACTGGCTCGCCCCGATCGTCGCCGACGCCGAAGCCGGGTTCGGCGGCGTGCTGAACGCCTTCGAGCTGATGAAGTCCATGATCGCGGCGGGCGCCGCGGGCGTGCACTGGGAAGACCAGCTGGCGTCCGAGAAGAAGTGCGGCCACCTAGGCGGGAAGGTCCTCATCCCGACCAGCCAGCACATCAAGACGCTGAACGCCGCCCGGCTGGCCGCCGACGTGTGCGACGTGCCGACGCTGGTGATCGCGCGCACCGACGCGCACTCGGCCACGCTGCTCACCGCTGACATCGACGAGCGCGACCAGCCGTTCGTCACCGGCTCGCGGACCGCCGAAGGGTTCTACCGGGTGCGCAACGGGATCGAGCCGTGCATCGCCCGTGGGCTCGCCTACGCGCCGTACTCCGACATGATCTGGATGGAGACCTCCACGCCCGACCTCGACGTGGCCCGCGAGTTCGCCGAAGGCATCAAGAGCGTCTACCCGGAGCAGATGCTCACCTACAACTGCTCGCCCTCGTTCAACTGGCGCGCACACCTGGACGATTCCACCATCGCGAAGTTCGGCAAGGAACTCGCCGCGATGGGATACCGGTTCCAGTTCATCACGCTGGCCGGCTTCCACGCCCTCAACCACTCGATGTTCGACCTGGCCAAGGGCTTCGCCGCGGAGGGCATGCCCGCCTACGTGCGGCTCCAGGAGGCCGAGTTCGCGGCCGAGAAGTCCGGCTACACCGCGACTCGCCACCAGCGCGAAGTCGGCACCGGCTACTTCGACCGGGTCACCTCGGCGATCTCCCCCCACGCCGAGACGGTCGCCCTGTCCGGCTCCACCGAGGCCGAGCAGTTCCACGCCGCCTGACCCCGCGCGCCCCAAACGGAGTCGGTGGGCCCCTGGGTACGGACTTAGGTACCCAGGGGCCCACCGACATGTATCAGGCGCCCTTGCGGTGAGGCCGCTGTTACGGCCTGCGGTGCTGGTGGTGCCTGGCGGGGACCGGGAGGATCAGGTGTATTCGGCGGGTCCCCAGGGCGCCTGCGGAGAGCCAGCGCCCGGGCTGTTCGGGTCCACCTGCGGCTGCGGCCTGGTCCACTCGTCGGACAGCAGGCCGCGGTCGGCGGGCATGGTCTGGGTGGCCTGCAGGTCGGGGAAGGTGGCTGTGCTGCCCGCGTACGGCGCCGGGCTTGTCACCACGGGCTTGCTCCGCCACCGGGACGGAATGAACAGCGGGATGATCATGGCCAGGCCGGCCAGGGCCAGCACCCCGTCGAAGAGCATGGCCTCGAAGCCGCTCCCGTAGGGCCGCGTCTTCAGCGGGATGTACTGGACCGCGTGCCGCACGCTGTACAGGTACAGGCCGGTCCAGGCGAGCAGCGCGAGGCCGGGCAGCCCGGCCGCGAGCGGGGAGATCCGCGGGACCGCGATCAGCACCCCGGCGAGCAGGCCCACCCCCAAGAGCGCGCCGAACCCCTCGAGGACGGCGTGATTATGCAGGAGGGAACCGCCGCCGCCCGGCAGTGTGCCGGGTCCGGCGGGCCCGATAAGCAGCTTCAGGTACCCCCAGGAGGCCGCGAAGAACACTGCGGCGGCCAAGACGATCGCCAGGACGACACCTAGCAGATGGCGCATATCGCTCAACCCCTTAGGAATCCACAGACCGAAGCTTACGGCGGGGCGCGTCGTACGTCGCCGCCGGGAATGAGCAGCGTTTCGAGCCTGTCATTTCTTGGCACGTATGCCCACCCGCAGCCGGTTCACTGGGTCAAGGAGAACGTAGGCCCAGTAGGCGTCGCGAGCGGCCAGCCGGAACTTTACGCCTCGCGGGCCGGGCGGGAAACGGAATCCGGCCGGACGCCAGCGACGGAAATCGGCGGACATCCGGTGAAAGAACTCCCGGCGGCGGCGGCGCGGCACCAGTGGCAGCAACGTGGTGTAATGCCAGATCGCCCGTTCGAACACCGCCGCGTAGACAGGAGGGGGTATCGGGGCACGCAGTTCGGTTCGTTCGGCAAAATAATTAAAGATCTGCTGGTAGGAGTCGAAGATATTGAAGTTGGCGACGCTCGCGGCGGCCAGGTAGGACCCGCGGCGCGCCTGGCGGTAGCGATAGCACACGCGGTTGAGCACGCCGATTCTTTCCGCTGTCAGCAAGGCCATCGTGCTGACCGGAACGTCCTCGTGCGGGGCCGGCCCCGAAGACCCGAACGAGATGCTCAGGCCACCCAGGAAGTCGCGGCGGAACACCTTGCTCCACGCCGTCATGGTCAGGTGAACCAGGGCGGGATCGTCCGCGAGCGGGCCGGCCTGGTGGCCGCGCAGGTACCTCGCGCCGCCGCTCGGGCTGGTCGTCCCGTCGGGGTAGAGGTTCTCGAAGTCGACGATCAGCAGGTCAGGGTGCAGCCGCGTGAGGGCGCCGGCCACTGACGCCAGGGCGCCCTCCGCCAGTTCGTCGTCCCCGTCGACGAACCAGATGTACTCCCCCGTCGCCTCCTTCGCGCCCAGGTCGCGGGCGGGCCCGGGACCGACGGCGGCCGGCGTGCTGATCACTCGCAGCCGCGGGTCGTGCCGGGCGGCGAGGATCGCGCCGCTGCCGTCGGGGGAAGCGTCGTCGACGGCGATCACCTCGAGCGAGGTCGCGGCCTCGCCGAGCACGGAGTCCAGGCAGCGATCCAGGTAGTCCGCGACCCCGTGCACCGGGATGACCACGCTGATCAACGGCATGGTCCCGAACCATATCCCCAAGGGGGCCTGGGGGGATGGGTCCCCCCAGTCACGGGGGGGTCTGGGGGGGTCGTCCCCCCGAGGAGGCACAGTAAGCTGACCCGGTGCGCATCCACGCCATCTTCGGGGGAATCGGCGCGTTCGCCGTCAAATTCCGCTGGGTCGTCATCGCGGCCTGGCTGATCGCGGCATTCGCGGTACCGCACTTCCTGCCGTCGCTGAACAGCGTCACTCAGGGCAACAACAGTGCCTTTCTGCCCGCCAGCGCTCCGAGTGAGCAGGCTGCGCAGCTCGCGGCCCCGTTCGGGTCGACCAACCTGATCCCGGTGCCCGTCGTCGCGGCGGTCAGCCAGGGCACCCTCACCCCCGCGGACGTGGCCTGGCTGTCCACCCTGCAGCAGGATCTCCGTACGGTGCCGACCGTCGTCGCGGTGCGCGATCTCGGCCGGTCGGCCGATGGCCAGGCCGAGCAGTTGCAGGTGCTCTCCAACGTCGGCGGCGGCGACGCGGCCGGGCAGACCACGCTGATCAACGACCTGCGCGCGGAGATCGCTAAGGCCGCGCCGCCGCCTGGGTTGCAGGTGCACCTGGCCGGCGACATCGCCATCAACGTCGACCAGCAGGCCAAGTCGGGCACCACGGGGAACCAGGTCGAAGTCGTGGCCGTCCTGTTCATCCTGGTTCTGCTTTTGCTGATCTTCCGGTCGCTGCTTGCGCCGCTGATCACGCTGATCCCGGCGTTCCTGGCCGTGGCCATCTCCGGGCCGCTGGTCGGCGAGGCGGCGCACGCGGGCCTCAAGGTCTCTCAGCTCGCTCAGCTGCTGCTGATCGTGCTGGTGCTCGGCGCGGGCACCGACTACGGCCTGTTCCTGGTCTTCCGGGTCCGCGAGAACCTGCGTGGCGGGGCGGATCCGAAGGACGCGGTGCGTTCGGCGGTCACGCGGGTCGGTGAGACCATCACGTTCTCCGCCCTCACCGTCATCGCCGCGCTGCTGTCCCTGCTTGCCGCCACCTTCCAGATCTACTCCCAGCTCGGCATCCCGCTGGCCATCGGCATCGGCACCATGCTGCTGGCCGGGCTCACCCTGCTGCCCGCGCTGCTGGCGGTGTTCGGCCGGGCGGCGTTCTGGCCGAGCAAGACTCGTGCAGGTACTGGCAAAGCCGGCCTGTGGGGCCGGATCGCGACGCGGATCGTGCGCAGGCCGGCCGTACCGCTGACCATCGGCGTCATCGTGTTCGGCGCGCTCGCGACCGCCGTGACGGCGTATGAGCCGGGCGGGTTCGGCGGGTCGATCAGCGCGCCGGCCGGAACGGACTCCGCGGCGGGGACCGCGCTGCTCACCGAGCACTTCCCGGCGAGCGCGGCCAACCCGACCAACCTGATCTACAAGCTGCCCCAGCCGGTCTGGGACAACCCGGCCCCGGTGGCCGCCGCGACCAGCCAGCTCAAGGCGAGCGGGCTGTTCACCGGCGTCACCGGACCGCTGAACCCGGTAGGCGTCCCGCTCACCCCCGCCCAGTACCAGTCGCTGCACGCGGCGCTGGGTAACCCGCAGGCGCTGCCCGCGATCCCCCCCGCAGGACAGAGCAACATCCCGCTGGCCCAATACGAGGCTTACCGGGCCACCGCCCAGTACGTCAGCCCCGATGGCGAGACCATCCAGTTCCAGACCGGCCTGAAGGCCGGTGACCCGTCGACCACGGCCGCGATGAACGCGGTGCCGGCGATCCGCGCCGAGGCGGCCGCGGTGGCGAAGACCCTGGACGCCACCGCCTACGGGGTCGGCGGCGAGGCGCCTGCCTTCTACGACATCAGCGTGATCTCCGACAGCGACCTGGTCCATGTCGTCCCGATCGCCATCGTGGTCATCGGCCTGCTGCTCTGCCTGGTGATACGGTCGCTGATCGCGCCGCTGTACCTGATCGCGTCGGTGGCGCTGTCCTACTTCGCCGCGCTCGGGCTGTCCGTCATCTTGTTCATCAAGATCGGCGGCAGCAGCGGCCTGACCTTCATCCTCCCGTTCCTGATGTTCATCTTCCTGCTCGCGCTGGGCGAGGACTACAACATCCTCGTCATGAGCAGGATCCGGGAGGAGGCTCACCATCTTCCGCTACGGGAGGCAGTCAGTCGGGCACTCGCCGCCACCGGGACCACGGTGACCTCGGCCGGGCTGGTGCTGGCCGGCACCTTCTCGGTGTTCGCGCTGGTCGGTGGCCGCGGCTCAGGCGGCAGCCAGATCCGCGACGTCGGCGTCGGCCTGGCCCTTGGCGTGCTGATGGACACCTTCATCGTCCGCACCATCCTCGTGCCATGCACGGTCGTGCTGCTCGGCCGGTGGAACTGGTGGCCGTCCGCGCTCAGCCGGACCGAGCCGCAGCCGGGCGGGGAGCTGGATAGCGGGGCGGCAGCAACTGACCGGCTGGTGGCCGACCCTAGTTCGCGAGCGCCAGCCCGCGAGCCCTAGCCCGCGAGTCCCTAGTCCGCCTGGGCGTCGATGGAGGCGGTCAGGTCGCGCAGGGCGGGCGCCGCGTCGCGCAGGGCGGCCCGGTCACGGTACGGCAGCGCGGCCAGCGCCGCCTGGATGATGTCCTCGTTCACCCGGTGCCACCTCCTCACCGCCGTCGCGCCGGCCTCCGACAGGTCCAGGCTGACGGTGCGCCGGTCGCCAGCGGCACCGCCGCCGGCGGCGGTGCCGCCGCCGGGAGTGCGCATCACGTAGCCGGCCGACTGGAGCCCGCCGAGCAGGGTGGCCACCGAACTCGGTGCCAGCCGGAGCATCCGGGCGAGCTGGCTTGGCCTGATCCCGGGGTGTTCGGTTACGCAGGAGAGCAACTCGAGCTGGGCCACGGAAAGCTCAAGGGCGGGGTCGGCTGCGCGCGCCGCTCGGCGCATGGCCCGCCGCAGCCGGGACACGATGCCGGCCAGTTCCGGGCCGATCTGCTCCCCCCCGATCTGGTCCGGGCCTACCTGCTCCTGCGCTGCGTTCTCAGCGATCTGCACCTGAAGGGTCCGCCTCCCTGGGACGCCCGGCCCGCGCGGTTACCCGCCGGCTTACTGTCCGCGCGCCTGTCGCCGGCCGGCCAGCGCGATCGCGGCAGCCGTCGCGGCGACGACGGCGAGCACGACGAACGCGGGCCGCGCCTGCTCTGCCCCAGGGTACCCGTGATGAGCCGCATATCCCTGATTGCCGGCCTGAGAACTCTGGGTACCCAGATGCAGGGCCAGCGCCATCAATGAGATGCCGAACGTCGTGCCTATCCCCCGGGCCATGATGACCAGGCCTCCGACCAGGGAGGCGGACGAGTCGGCGGTGCTGCGCATGATCACCGTGTTGTTGGCGGGCACGAACCACGCCCACGGCGAGCCACGGGGCCCGCCGACTCTCCCGGATAGCGGCAGGCCTCGCATGCTCTTGCAAAATACTTCTGTTAGCGAACATTTCTGAGAGAAGAGTAGCTAACTACTTCTGTTAGCGAACCTTCAGGACCCGATACCGGGATTAACTCCGGACATGCCGGGCGCGGTGCTGGCCTTGGCGTTCAGGACCAGACAGACTCAGGGAGGTGGAGAGGTCCAGGGCCAACGCTCGGCCGCTCGGCTAGAGTACGCCGGGAAAGTGCCAGCAAAGCACGACACCCGACGGCGGCAGGACCGGCATGCGCGGACGGGCCGGAGCGGAAGGGACGACGATGCAGGAACTGCGCTTCGTCGCGGTGAGCGAGGACGGCCGATACGCCGTCCTCGCGGTGCCCGGGCGTAGCGCACGTTTCACGTTGCCGATTGACGAGCGGCTCAGGGCGGTTGCCCTCGGCCAGTCCTCCCGGCTCGCGCAGTACGAGATCGAAGTGGAGAGCCCGTTGCGACCCAAGGAGATCCAGGCACGAATCCGGGCCGGGGAAACGGTAGAGGAAATCGCGGACGCGGCCGGCATCTCGGTCGAGCGCGTGCGCTGGTTCGAGGCTCCGATCCTGGCCGAGCGCGCCTATGCGGCAGATCAAGCCCAGTTGGCGTCGGTAAGACGTCAGGGGGACGCCACCCCCGGTCCGCGGCTGGGCGAGATCGTGACCGAACGGCTGAAGGTGTTCGGCGCTGATCCGGAAGACGCGCAGTGGGACGCGAAGAAGCTCGGCGACGGCAGCTGGCAGGTGCAGCTGACCTTCATCTCCGGCGGACGCCTGCACACGGCTGAGTGGATCTTCGATCCGCGCCGCAGGCACGTGCTGCCGGCCGACGACAACGCCGCCCGGATGTCGCTGCCGGGCACCGAGCCGCCCCAGCCGGCCGCGCCAGCGCCGGGCGAGGCGACCGTCACCCACCTGGCTCCGAGGCTAAGTTCCGCGTCGGGCCACGGGCCTGGGCTGGGTCATCCGGGGGCCCCTGCCTCCGGGTTCGGTCAGCACGGAAACGGCACCTCGGGGTTTGGCCCGGGCAACGGTAACGGCACGATCGGCAACGGCGGGCCGGCCCGGCATGAGCGGCCGGGCTCCGGCCGGCCGGCGGTCCCCCAACCCCAGGTCTCCCAACCCCAGGTCGCCGAACACCACCCCGCCGAACCACAGCGTGCCGAACCGGACGCTCCCGAGCCGCGCCAGGCCGAGGCCCCGGCCGCCGTCGCATCTTCCGCGCCGAGCGCTCCCGCGGTCAGTCCGGCCACGGTAGCCGCCCAGGTACCTAGGACCGCGCCAGGACCCCAGCCGGGACGAACCTCTCCTCCGGCAGGCGTACCCCAGCCCGGACGCATGGCCCAGCCGGGGCGAGCTTCCCAGGCCGCGCAGGAAACTCGGCCCACACCGGATGCTCGGACGGCGGAGGAAGCCCGGACCGCCCAGGCTCGTCAGGAAGCTGCGGCGTTCTCGAGTGCCGCAGACTCCCCCACTGCGGCGGCTCCGGCCGCTGCCACCGGGCCTGCGGCTCCGGCCGCTTCGCCTCCGTCTCCCGCCGAGGCGCCTCAGTCGGCTCCGGCGGAACCCGCGGGCGAGCAGGCGACGCGCCAGGGCCGCAAGGCAGCGCGCGGCAAGCGGGCCTCGGTGCCGTCCTGGGACGAGATCATGTTCGGTAGTTCGCGCCAGCGAGATTAGCTCTCACCGCTCGATACGACCTGGCAGGGCACGCATAGGGTCTGCGGATTCATCGCGTTCTTCCCGCTGGTGTTCGGCAGCAACCTGCTCGCGCCGACTGCGACGATGCCGGGCTGGCTGCAGGCCTTCGTCAAGGTCAACCCGATGACCCTGCTGACCGACGCGGAGCGTGGCCTGTTCACTGGCGGCGCGGTGGCCACCCCTGCCGTCAGGTCGCTGCTGTGGGCGCTCGGCATCTTCGTCGTGTTCGCCCCGCTGGCCGTCCGCGTCTACCGGCGCCGGACCTAGCCCCGGCCAAGGCCTATCCAGACAGGGCGCCGTCTATGAGGTGGTATACGCAGGAATCGAACACCTCGTCCGCGTCCCGGATACGGGACGGCTCGGCGGCGGTCAGCGCCGCGGCCAGATTCGGGTACCGCCCGGTGGCCCCGGCGCTGACCATCGACGCGACTTGCGCCGCCTGGTACTGATCGGGGCTGATGCCGGTGCTGGCCTGCTGGCTGGCCAGCGTCGCCTCCATCCCGCCGTACATAATCGCGAAGCCGTTGATCATGGCCATGACCTGCAACTTGGTGGGCGTGTCCAGCCCGGAGCCGGCCAGTAGGCCGAGAAAGCAGTCGAGGTAGCGGAGCCCGTTCGGACCGATGACTGCCGGCCGCCGGACCGCATCCGGCAGCCACGGATGGCGCCGGGTGATGTCACGTCCCTGCCGGGCAAGATCGGCGATGGCGGCCCGTTCGTCCACCGACTCGGGGTCGGGGCACCGGTACTCGCCGCCGGCCATGTCGATCATCAGCTGGATCAGGTGGTCTTTGGTCGGCACGTAGTTGTACAGCGACATCGGCGCGATGCCAAGTTCGGCCGCCACCGCGCGCATCGTCACCGCGTCTAGCCCCGCGGCGTCCGCGAGCCTGATCGCCGCGGCGGCGACTGCCGCGCGGTCGTATTTGCCCTTCGGCCCGCGCGAGCCCTGCTCCGGGATATCCCAGATGGATATCGGCGTCAGCCTGGCCACCCCTCTCGTTCGGTAAACCCGGGGGCCACCCTATCAGCGTGCGACGTACGTAGTATTATGCCAATAGTGACGTACATCGTACGTAGTAAATGAACGGGAGGAAACATGCCCACAGTCAGGCGCCGGCAGGCCGCACCGCTCACGAAGCCCGGTGGAGAAGCGGCAGGGCACAGCGGAACGACGGCAGAGCCCGGCGGAGGGGCCACTGCGGGCCCGCCACATGGGATCCGGGGCATGCAGGGGCTGCCCCGGCGGGTGCGAGTCGCGCGGCGGCTGGCCAGGGAGCTGCCGCCGGCGCGGTGCGGGGTCGGGTGGATACCGCGCCTCGAGGTGCCGGGGGCAGAGGGCGTCACGCTGCTCACCGACCACTATGTGCCGCTCACCGACCAGGCGCGCGGGACGATACTGGTCCGGACCCCGTACGGGCGGGGATTTCCCTGGGCGCACCTGTACGGGGTGGCGTTCGCCGAGCAAGGCTTCCACGTCCTGCTGCAAAGCTGCCGGGGTACCGGCGGATCGACCGGGCGGTTCGAGCCGTTCCGGAACGAAGCCGCCGACGGCCAGGCCACCGTCGCATGGCTACGCGGCCGGGACTGGTTCACCGGCCGGCTCGGCACCATCGGATCCAGCTACCTGGGTTATGTCCAGCTGGCGCTAGCCTGCGACCCGCCGCCCGAGCTGAAGGCGGCCGTGATCCAGGTCGGCCTACACGATCCCGCCGCGATCGTCTATCCGGGCGGGGTGTTCGCGCTCATCAACGTGCTCTCCGCCACCGCGGCCACCTTCTCCAGCCAGGGCCTCCTGCGCGCCACGCGGCCGTGGTGCGCCTTTCGTTGGGCTACAAGCGGGCCGCCCGCGTCCTGCCACTCAAGCAGGCCTGTCGCCAGGCGCTAGGCGAGTCTGTGCCATATCTTGAGCAATGGCTTGACCACGACGACCCTGGCGATGCCTACTGGCGGGGCCTTCGCCTGGACCTGTCCCGGTGGCGGGTGCCGACGGCGCTGCAGGGTGCCTGGTACGACGCCGTGCTCGATCAGACCCTGGCTCAGTACGCCGAGCTCAAGGCCAACGGGTGCGAGGTCAGCCTGCTGGTCGGCCCGTGGAGCCACTCCTCCGCGTTCAGCAAGGACGGGCTGAGGATGATTTCGCGCGAGGCCCTGGCCTGGATGACCGAGCGGCTGGCCGGCGACGATGACGCCGGGGACAAGCCCGAGGCGCCGGTACGCGTCCATGTCGGCGGGTCGGCGCAGTGGCGCGGCCTGAAGGCCTGGCCGCCGCACGACGGCAGCCAGGCGTGGTACCTGAACGGCGGCGGCGGGCTCAGCCGCGACGCTAGCGACGGCACCAGGTTCTCGTCGTTCCGGTACGACCCCGCCGACCCGACCCCTTCGGTCGGCGGTCAGCTGCTGTCGCCGGAGGCCGGGCCGCAGGACAACCGGGCGGTCGAGGCCCGGCCCGATGTGCTGGTCTTCACCAGCGAGCCGCTGCCGGACCCGCTGGACGTGCTCGGCCCGGTTCGCGCCGTGCTTCACCTGCGGGCCAGCACTGCCCATGCGCACGTCTTCGTCCGGCTGTGCGACGTCGACCCGCAAGGGCGTTCATGGAACGTAACCGACGGCATTCTCCGCCTCACTCCCGGCGCCCTCGCGGAGGAAGCCGTCACGGTTCCGATGAGCTCCGCCGCCCACCAGTTCGCCTCTGGGCACCGGCTCCGGTTGCAGGTCAGCGGCGGCGCGCATCCGCGCTTCGCCCGCAACACCGGCACCGGGGAACCGCTGGCCACCGCCACGCGCCTGGTCCCCACGGACATCGAGGTCTACCACGACCGGGCCAGGCCGTCGGCGCTGCTGATCCCGGCGGCGGACACCACACCGGCGGCGAGGGCCACCGCTTCGTCCTGAGACCGGGCACGGCCGCGCTCATAGGCGGCCTCGAACTCATCCGGGCCGAGCAGGCTACGTGCCGATTCCCGGGCCGCAGGAGCGTCGAGGCTGCCTTCGTCGAAGCAGCCTCGTACCGAGTGAGCCGCCCCGAGCAAGGTCGCGGCGAGCTTCGCGCGTTCTTCCCGGTTGACGAGATCCCCGGGCCGACCGGGCTGGGCGGAGTCCTGAGTGAGCACGGCGATGGCGTCGATCACGTCGGCCAGCGCCTCGAAGGCCATCACGTCAACCGCCTCCGGCGGCACGGCGAGGCGGTATCCAGCCGGATGCGACTCGATCACGTCGCCGATTCCGGCCTGGCGCAGTTCGGCCCGCAGCCGGGAAACCAGCGTCTGCAGCGCGTTACCGGGGTTGCCTGGCGGGTCGTCGGGCCAGATCTGCCCGGCCAGCGAGCCAGCCGGCACGACACGCCCGGCATTCAGGGCAAGCAACGTGAGCAGAACCCGTAGCTGGCGGCCGCCGACGTGGACCGGACGGCCCGCCTCGTCCCGCACCTGAAGCGAGCCTAGTAGTCCGACACGCAGCGCGTTCGGCATCTGCCCTCGCTGATCGCCCGTATTCCTGCTGGTCCTCCCCCGGACCATTCAACACGTCGCATCACCCTACGCTTCCTAGCTGGACAGGTTCTAATATCAACCGTCGGCAAGAGAGAGGCGAAGGTGACTACACGCCAGGACCGGATTCGCCGCGGATCGCGGCGCCCGCCTCGCGCGCGTGCCGTCGGCGCGCTGGCGCTGGCGGTCCTGACCCTGGCCGGCTGCGGCACCGCCGGGTATGGCGCTCCCGTGGCGCCGAGCCCAATGCCGGTCAACAGCGAGGCTTTCATCTCCGGCATGCTGGCCGCGCGCTATACCTGCCACGGCGCAAAAATAAGTCCCCCGCTCAACTGGTCGGGCGCGCCACCGGGCACCAAGAGCCTGGCACTTATTGTCGATGACTCCTCGGCGCCGATCACGCCGTTCATTTACTGGCTCGTTTTCGACATCAACCCCGCGGCCACGGACATCCAGGAAGGCTCGCTGCCCACCGAGGCGCGCCAGGCGCTTAACAGCGCAGGTACCGCCACCTACGACGCCCCGTGCCCTAGCGGCCATCGGCACGAGTACCGATTTACCGTTTATGCGTTGCGCACCACGCTTACCCTAGCCAACGGCGCGCCGCTGCAGTCCGTATGGACGGCGATCGCGGCGGCCACAATCGGGCGCGGGCGAATAGTGGTAACCGGAAATCCGTGATCATCCCGATACAGTTCGTAATCGGCAGTAATCAGAACTTTTTCAATCCTGTGACACGCTCCCCGCCAGTGAGCAACAATCGATGATCAAGCGGGTTCACGGCGCTCGCGACAACGAGGGAAGGCTCGCGTCATCGGCCGCGTGTGCCTAGCTAGCGCCTCCCACCAGGCCCGGGCAATCTGGATGGAGACCATGTTTCTGGTCGTGGGACTGGCCATCGCCGGGGCTGCCGGCATCGCGGCGGCCTTCTATTTCAGCATCCGCTCAGGCAGCGGCGGTGGTAACCGCCTGCGGTCCGTCGGCGCGGGCCGCGCCGGGACCGGTAGGCGCCCGGGAAGCAGAAGCCTCGGCACCGCCAGACCCGACCGGACGAGCAATGCCCGCCGGGCCGCAAATGGCAGCAGACCCGTGAATACGGTCCGCGGCGCCAATGCCTCATCCCGGAATTACCAGGCCGAAGCCAGCACCGGGCCAAATCCTGTTCTGGATTTCGGCGCCCCGGTGCTCGTGGGCGGTCGGAGGGGCGGCCAGGGCACGTCGGCTGGCGACCCGCAGGCCACCGACCCGAGGCTGGCCGCAGCCGTGCCAGACGAGTCCCGGCTGGGCGAGTCCCAGTTGGGCGAATCCCGGCCGGGGAGCCGGTCGGCGGCACGTCTTACCCGTGAAGCCCACGTGGCCGAAGACGAAGGCAGGACGGCCAGGCCACGTCGGCGCGTGGGCTTCCGCAAGGGGGCCGACGTCGATGAAGAGCTGTGGCCGGCGGAGTCGTTCGGTGGTGTCAGCGACGAGCAGTTCTGGGACGACCTGGCGTCGGACAAGCCGCTCACCACGACGGCGCGTACCGCCCAGCAGGATCCCCGGACCAGGAACCGACCGTTCGAGGCGGTGCCGCCGTCGGCTGCGGTTCTGTCCGCTGCCGTTCCGTCAGCAAGCAAGCCGCCGGTAGCAGGGCCGCCTGCCGCCACCCAGCCCGTACAGAGCATGACGTCGCAGATCCCAGGCGCGACCCAGCCCGTCCGGACCGCGGCGGGGACGAGCCAACTGATGGGTGCCCCCAGCCGCCCGGTGAACGGCAGCCAGCCAGTGAGCGCCGCCGCTCAGCCTGCCGAGACACGCAGGCAGCGCCGGGCGAGCCGTAGCGACGATGAGGATCCGCTGACGAGTGCGGCCTTCTCGCTGCGCTCGAGCGGGCCGGTCGACGGACGGTCGTCACGCAGGTCCCGGGATATGACCAGGGAACACTACGACGCCGCCGTCACGCAGGAGACGCAGACCTTCACCGCCGCCGAGACCGAAGCGGCCAGTGGCGGGTATCCCGGCGGCGTGCCCCCGTTCCGGCGGTCCGAGTCGCCGGCCGGCAGGTCCCCGTCTTCGTACTCCGGTACCTCCTACGGCGACCCGTCCTCGGTAACCCAGGCGATAGCTACCCCGCCCTATGGCGAGAACTACGGCTACGGCAGCGGGGGGTCGCCGGCCCAGCCGGACGACCCGCGGCAGCACAACGGCACCCGGAGCCATGCCCGGCACGGCGGCAACGACGAAGCATCCAGGGCCGCACGGCAGGCGTACCCGCAGGACGGCTATCAGGGCACCGGCAGCTACCCGGCCGGCGATTACCAGGGCACGGGAAGCTACCCAACGGGCGGATACCCAACGGGCGAATATTCGACCGGGGGATATCCGGACGCAGGCCACCAGGCCAATGGCCACCAGGGCAATGCCAATGGCCACCAGGGCAATGGCCATCGCGCCCCGTATGACCCGAGGGACGACTACCGCCGGTTAACGCACCTGGGTTGACCGGGCAGTCTGGCCGACCTAGCACACTGGTGTCATGCCCGAGGGAGACGTCGTCTGGCACACCGCCCGGCGCCTGGACGAGGCGCTGTCGGGGCGGATGCTGACCCGCAGCGACTTCCGTGTTCCTTCGCTGGCCACCGCCGACCTGACCGGCGAGGTCGTGACGGAGACCGTCTCCCGTGGCAAGCACCTGCTCACCAGGACAGGGAACGGGCTGACCGTCCACACCCACCTGAAGATGGACGGGGACTGGCGGGTCCGGCCCGCCGGCGAGCAGATCAGGGAAAGCCACCGGATCAGGCTGCTGCTCGCCAACGAGGACTGGCAGGCGATCGGGTATCAGCTCGGGGTGGTCGAGCTGATCCGCACCCGCGAGGAATCACGGGTCACCGGCCACCTGGGACCCGATCTTCTCGGGCCGGACTGGGACTGCGCCGAGGCGGTACGGCGGCTGAGCGCTCAGCCGGACCGCCCCATCGGCGAGGCGCTGCTCGACCAGCGCAACCTGGCCGGCATCGGCAACGTATACAAGGCCGAAGTGCTGTTCCTGCGCGGCCTCAGCCCCTGGCAGCCGGTGGGCAGCGTCGCCGACCTCGGCGCGGTGGCCGAACTAGCCAGGCGGCTGCTCGAGGCGAACAAGAAGCGCCACGGCCACATCACTACCGGCAGCATGCGCCGGGGTAAGGAGCACTGGGTCTACGGCCGCCGAGGCCGGCCGTGCCGCCGGTGCGGCACCCCCATCAGCATGGCCGGACAGGACGACCGGGTGACCTTCTGGTGCCCGTCCTGCCAGCCGACTGTCAATCTGACCGGCGAACGGTAAGGGCACGCCACCTAGGTTGTGGCCGCGGGGTCATCCGCCCATGCTGCTCATGGACGGAGACGCGGACATGCTGCTCATGGACCGAGACGGGAACGTGCCGCTCATGGACGGGGACGGGTTCATGTTCATGTTCATGGGGGCGCCGCCCAGGTGTTCGGCCTGCCGCAGCCCCGAGACCAAGCACCGGGTTGCCGCCCACTGGGCGAGCGCGGCGGCCACCACCGGGCCGAGCCCGAGCCGCTTAAACCGAGCCCGGGCCTTCATGATCATGAAGACTTCATCCCTGTTTTTCGGGGGTCGCGATCATGGCCGGCTGACGTTGTCGCGTAGCAGGGTGAGGAGGGTCTCGAGCTGGCTGGCCTCGGTGTCGGAGAGGCCGACGCGCAGTCGCTGGTCGAAGGCCATGGCCGCGTCCCGGAGGCGGAAGAAGAGGTCGTCGCCGTGGTGGGTCAGCTCGACCAGGTGCAGGCGACGGTTCGCGGGGTCGCGGCGCCGGGTCACCAGCCCTGCTGACTCCATCGCGTTCAGGTGATGGGTGAGCGTGGCTCCCTGAACCCCGACCGCCTCGGCCAGCTCACGCTGACTGGCGAGCTGGCCGCTCTTCAGCGAGATCAGCACCAGCCAGACCGGCAGCGATCCGCCCGCCTCGGCCAGGGCGTCGTCGAAGGCACGGCTGACGGTCCTCGAGACCCTGGTGAGGTGCAGGCCAAGCGGCTGTTGAGCAGGACGGGGCATAAGCGAAGGGTAACATCTCTCGATAGCTGTCTAATCGTTTGATATCGTATTCTTCGATATCAAACGATTAGGGAGGCGCATCGTGAGTGATCAGGATCAAGGCCAGGGCCAGGGCCAGCCGCCGCCGGTAACCGGTCAGCCGCCGGTAAGCGGTCAGCCACCGGTAAGCGGGCCGCTGCCGATGAACGGGCGGGTCGCGCTCGTGGCCGGTGCGAGCAAGGGCATCGGCGCGGCCACTGCCGAGGCGTTCGCCGCCGCCGGGGCCGCCGTGGTCGTCGCCGCCCGCGACACCACCGCGCTGAAAGCCGTTGCCGACGGCATCGAGGCGCGCGGCGGCCGGGCGCTCGCCGTCGGCGCCGACGTCACCGACCCCGGCTCGATGCGTCATCTGGTCGATCAGGCCCTGTCCGCGTTCGGCCGGCTCGACGCGGCGTTCAACAACGCGAGCGCGGGACCGATGCCGGCGCCGCTCGCGGACATCGACCCGGACGACTTCGACCACGGCATCGCCACCAACATCGGCGGCACGTTCCTCGGGATGAAGTTCCAGATCCCGGCCATGCTGGCCAGCGGGGGTGGCGCGATCGTGAACATGGCCTCGATCGCCGGGCTGAACGGTACGGCCAACCTCGCGGCGTACGTCGCGGGCAAGGCCGGGATCATCGGCCTGACCAAGGTCGCCGCCCTGGACTACGCCGATCGGGGCATCCGGGTCAACGTCGTGGCGCCCGGCCCGATCCTGACCTACCACCTCGAGGCGGCGGGCCCGCAGGCGCAGCGCGGGGCCGCTCTGTCTACGCCGATGCGGCGCGTCGGCACCACCGCCGAGGTAGCTCGGGCCGTGCTGTGGCTGTGCTCAGACGAGTCCTCGTTCATCACCGGGACCGTCTTGCCGATCGACGGCGGGCAGGCCGCCGGCAACAAGCCGCCGCAGATGTACCGGCAGGGCCAGCCGATGCCGGATCCTCCGGCGGGGGCCTAGCCGGACTCGCGGCTTTCGTAGCTTTCGTGGGCGAGGTCGACGATGCAGAACCGGTTGCCTTCGGTGTCGGCCAGCACGATGAAGTCCGGGTCGTCGGGGTAGCGATCCCAGTCGACCCGGACGGCGCCCAGCGATACCAGGCGGTCCGCCTCCGCCTCTTGTTCGGCCGCGCTGGCGACGTGCAGGTCGAAGTGGAGCCGCGGGTAGTCCTCGGGCGCCGTCTCGCTGCGCTGCAGCGCGATCATGGTGCCGGTTCCGTCCGCCGGGCCGAGCACCATGGCCCAGCCGCCGAATCCGTCCTCGCGCACCTGGCATCCGAGCGCCGCACGCCAGAACTCTATGGCCCGCTGGCGATCGGTAACTCCTAGCACAACCACGCCGAACGTGAGCATCGGCCGTCATCCTTCCCGTTTTCTCAGCAGACGCACGGCCGCGGACCGGCTTAACTCATGCCGGCCGGGTAGCTTTAGCCCCGCGCCTGACGCTGTTACCCAACCAGCGCCACGATCGCAACCAGCATCTCAGCCGCAACCGGCATCACGCCCGGAGGGCGGCTCGACGCCAGGTTCGGGCCGGACGTGCTGCGGCTACGGTGAACGTCCAGCCCAGCGGGTTCGGGTTGCAATTGGCCGCCAATGGCCCGACGACGTTCATCGCGGACAGCGATCTCGCGCTCACGCACAAAAGAGCGATTCGAGGCCGCCGTTTCCGCCCGTTCACGCGCTGGTCACGGATCTCGATCCAGCACCAGCGAGATGATCCCGGCCAGCTAGAAACCGGACCGCCAAACGGGACCTCAATCTCGTCTCGTTCGGCTTATTGGCCGCCACTATTACCTCTTTCACTGTGGTGACTTCGCGCATTCAGCGCGGTTAACAACGTGATTCGGTACATAATGCCACTATACGGTAAGAAAATGCACGCTTGCCATTTACGGTGACTACGCGATCACGGGCGCGGCCCTGCCGAGGTCACCGGTGAAACAGTCGCTCATCATCGCCTGCAGACCCTGGGCGACCGGCTAGCTCCCAGGAACGGCAAGCTCCCTGCGAACCCAAAGTATTCGGATAACTACTCTTTGTTGAACATACTCGAGCGCCTCATCCGCCGTCGGCGGCGCCCTGCCGCGACGGGCGGACGCCGCCGAGGTCGCTTGCCCGGCGCTCGGCGCGAGCCGCCGGTCCACCCGTAGCCCGTCAGATAAATGGATGTTTACCCAGTTCAGAGGCCTGATTGATGATTACTGACACGAAGATATAGGCACCGTTTTCCAATAAATAATACATAGAGTAACTATGTCGAGATACTTACGTAACCTTGTTGTTATCCCCTGTGAAAACTGATAAGCGTGAAGCATATGTATACCCAAATGTTCCATAAACTGGAACATTTGCCTGATTTGGCGGATTTTTTGGCCTTCATGGCGCATGCTGTTGAACGCCAGGGAGTTGCATTCCATAGCGTGAAGAAGCGCTTTCCCTGCGTCACGCGGGTCAGTCGCGCCTTAGCCGCGACCACCGAAGAGGCCCGCGGCACCGGCCACCGGAGCCTGGTGCATTCCACCAAGCCCAGGAAACTCGGTAAGGAGCGGGACCGTGTCAGTCCGACATAAGGTAGGCACCATCGCCGGAACGATGGCAGTATCTCTGGCGTTTTTCCCAGGAATGGCTAGCGCTCAGGCGCTATCGTTCAACCAAAAGTCAGCTTCGTACGTGGAGACGTTCATCGGGAGAGTTCCCTACGTTTACGGCGGCAGTTCGCCCAGCACCGGTTTCGACTGCAGCGGGCTCGCCCAGTACGTATACGGCCACTACGGAAAATCGATTCCCCGGACGGCGGAAGACCAATTCCTGCATTTCCGCCGGGAGAGCAGGAGCGCGGCGTGGGGCGGGGACCTCGTGTTCTTCCATGTTGACTCCGACCCCAACAGCTACGTCTACCACGTGGGCATCTACGAAGGCGGAAACCACATGATCTCGGCCACCGATCCCGCCTCGGGAATCATGTGGCAGACGATCTGGTCACCCGATGTGACGTTCGGCACGATCACCCACTGAGCCTCTGGCCGAGGACGCGCTCAACGTGCCAGCGCGCCGACCAGGGCGGCAGGCCCACAGCATGGTATTCGCGATCCGGCCCCGCCAGCTTGCTCAGCTGCGGGGAGAACGCGTGCCGGTCCCCGGTTCCGCCCGGGGACCGGCAAGGTTCCCCGGCTCGCGGCATGTCTCCGGCGGCGGGCTGCTAACCGTGCACGTCCCACTCCACCATCGAACCGAACCCGCTGAGCGCGCTCCACTGGACCTTCGAGACCGGGACCCCGTCCGGGACCTGGAACGTGACCGCCCCCGTCACCGTGTCACCCTGCGCCACGTGGATCGTGCCGCTGTCGAAGTTGGTGTACCCGGAAATGTCATCGAAGTCCGCCGAGTAGTTCTGCCCGTTGCGGCCGACAAGCACGGCGTCGTTGTTGGCGTCCTCGTTCTGGGGACTCCCGGTCAGTGCCTTGATTGTGAAGACCAGGCCGACGAACCGCTTGCCGCTGTCCGGCGAACTGAACTGATCCGCGCCCTGGGCCGGGTCGATGACCTTCACCAGGGTTACCCGGTAGGTGTCCCCGCTGCCGTCCTTGAGGTCGAACTGTGAACCGACCTTTCCCGGCGGGGCCTGGAGCCCGGTCGCCAGGACGCCGCTAGCTGAGGGGAACGGCGTGACCGAGACGGCGTTGTGCCTGGCGATGATGGCCGGGACCACGGTGCCGACGACGATGAAGAGGCCGAGCGCGATGAGAGCGCCGCGCAACGGGTGTCTCCTTCTAAACCGCGGCGGCCGCGGGCCATAGCCGTAGCTGTAACCAGGACCGGGATAGGGCGGCTGGCCGCCGGGCGGCCAGGCCGGCGGCGGCCCCTGGCCCGGTTCGCCGGGCTGCCACGATGGCGGTTGCGGCTGGCCTGCTGAGGGCCAGGACGGCGGCTGGTCCCCAGGAGGCCAGGCCGAGGGCTGCCCTTGACCCGGGCCGCCCGACGGCCATGACGGCGGCTGGCCTCCGGAAGGCCACCCTGGCGGCGGCTGGTCCTGGCCCGATCCGCCGGACGGCCAGGCCGACGGCTGGTCTCCAGTGGGCCAAAAGGGCAGCCGGCCCTGGCTGGGCGTTTGGTCCTGGTCCGGCGTTTGGCCTTGGTCCGGCGTTTGGCCCTGGTCCCCTGGGGGCGGCTGGCTCATGTCGTCCTTTCCAAGGCGGCGCCAACGGCCGCGCTCTCCGCTTAGGAGACGCGCCGAAGGCCGTTAAGGTGCACGGTAATGCATCCGGGAGGTATCCGCCTGGCCAGGCCGTGTCCATCTTCTCGGCGGCGTGGAAACTTCCGTCAGCTACCCGGCGGGGTATCTCCTGGAACTCGCGAGCATCGTGAGGTTCTCCGGCGTGGCTAGCTGCAAGCAGGGCGCCAGTTAGCTCACTCCGAACTAATCGCGGCGTGGTTGGACCGCTCAGGGCCGACCTGGACGGCGGCGGGCGTAGGCGATGTTGACGACCGCGATGACGACCCAGATCAGCGCGATAATGATCACCTGGGCGGTACTCACCGAACTGGTGCTTGTCAGCAGGGATGCCCGGAATGACCCCAAATCGAGTTCTGCCTTGGGTGCGACTCCGCTGGACGGCCAGGAATGCAGCGTCACGGCCGTCGCGCCGATGCCCAGCCCGATTGAGCCCAGGCCCATGGCCAGGTTCGTCCATGCGGCCATGCTGGGCTGGACGCCCCGCTGTGCCAGCCTTGCGTCCACGTGCTTGTCGATCTCCGAGCTGATCCTCTCGACCAGCCCCTCGGCCACGGCGCCGTCGTACGCTTGGCCGAGTTCGGTATGCACGGCCGCCGCCGCGGCGACGTCCTCGTGTGTCCGCACGTCCATGCAGCCAAGCTATATTGCGATTGAGTGGCCTGACAACGGGCTACGTCGCGGGCAGCGCGGCCAGGATCGATCCCATCTGCCGGTAGACCCCGAAGATCTCGCTCTCGCCCAGGCGGCGCTTACAGCTGAGAGCGGCTGACCGGGCAGCAAGGTCATGACCGTGTAGCCGTAAGCCTCGTAGACCTGGCTGAGCTGGCCACCGGTCCGCAGGACGCACGCGGCGACCCGGTGACCAGGCAGAACCTCGCGAAGCAACAGGTTAGCGGCGGTTGGCGTCAGGCCGACCAGATCCGCAGGCACGCGCCGATGCTAGGAGACCATCGCCGTATCCCAAAGTGATTTCTGCTCCGGCCGAACTACCCGGACTGGGACATCTGGACAGTCCGCGTCCTCATACCCCCGCACACCGTCTGGTGCGCGCGGCCCAAGGGGTCGTCACCCACGGCCACGATCAACGCGGACTCGCCGGAGCATCTGATCGAACTACTGTCAGCCAGCGGGTAACCTTTGTTACCGCCCGGTAGCCCTGCTCCCCCCGCGGCTACCGGGATAGCCCGCCTGGACCCAGCGTCCAGGCGGGCTTCTTACACTTATGGGCGATGGGGTTGCTGCCGTTTGCTGCTGCCACTTGTCGCCCTGTCTTGGCGCTTAACTGTCAACTGAATCTGCGGGTTTGGGAATGGGGCCTAGGACCTGTACTGTGCGGCTGCGGTTATCCGTTTTACTGTCAACCATCTGTTGACAGTAAGGCTGCGATGGCTATAGGTGTCTTGACCCTTAAGCATCAAGACACCCCTTTTAGTTCTGAGGGTCGAGGCCTAGAACGGGCAGGCATGCCTCCATTCCCGTTAGCTCGATGTCGCCGCGCCGTCCCTGTTCCCAGCGCTCCCGGGTGAGTCTCCACCGGGTAAGCAGCGCCGGGCTACCCCGGCGGATGGCCCAGCCGGTGCCGTTGGGTTCGTAGCCCAGCGCCCTAGACACACCGTTTGAGGCATTGTTATCGGTGAATGCCTCGCTGGATGCCTCGCGGGCACCCAGGCCAGCGAACGCAAAGTGAAGGATCGCTGATCGCATCTCGGTTCCGAAACCGTGGCGGCGGAGCGACGGCTGGAGCCAGGAAAACGTCCCAACGGTCCCGAACGTGGTGAAGTTGACCCCGATCAGGTCTTGCATGCCGACAGGGTGGTCATCGACCATGACGACGAAATAGATGCGCCACCACTGCGGGTCAACGTGCGCACGTCCGGCCCAGATCCCGCGTAGCCATTTCCACTCGCGTTGCGGATTGTCCTCGTACAGGGACATTGGGTCATCGAACGGTGCCTGATCTGGACCGACCACACCTTCGCGGACGATCGGGACCAAACGTTCCAGCAACTCATCTGTCGCCCCGGCCAGCGTAAGTTTTGGTGTTCGCACTTCGAGGTTCAGGAGCGGGTAGGCCTGTCTCATGGCGACACCATAGGGGTCCCGGCCGGTGCGGCACACATGGTTTTACCCCCAGGTGGACCTGGCCGCCTGCTGCGGTCGCTGGCCACTCGCGTCCATGCTCCCGATCGCTGCCATCCCGTGGCCGGGCAGGTTCAGTCAAGGCCGTCTTCGCGTGTCCGTGCACCAAGGCAAATTGACGGATGCGGTTGTCCTGCAGTCACAAACGGCCTTGACGGGTTCTGACCGGCCTTGGATACTCCGGCAGCGCGGGCATGGACACCCCGCGGCTGAACGCCCGGTAACTGCTGTCGGTCAATAGCGGCCCGAAAGTCTCCGCCTTTCGCGCCAGCCGCCCGGCGTTGGCGCCGCCGTAGCGGGAGCGCCAGCGGGAGCGAAGGCGAACGCGCCGAGGCGGCGGCGCGAGCGGCCCGGCGGGCCGCCTTGACAAGCAATTTAAGCGAGCCACCGCTCATGTGCCCGGAAAGTGCCCTGACTTACCTGCGGGCAATGCTACGCCGCAGGTCAGCGTTACTTAGGGCGGGTGAGCCGGCCTGTAGGCCGGGTTCTGTGCCCCGCTCTCGCGGGGCGGCGGTCATCCATCTAGGGCTGCCGTTGCCGACAGCCTCGTGCGGTCTACCCGCGAGCATCGGGCGGGCCGCCCTCGATCGCTCGCGCAGGGAGCCGTGGCTCCCCTCTTGACCTTGCTCCGGGTGGGGTTTACCGAGCCGCCGCAGTCACCTGCGGCGCTGGTGGTCTCTTACACCACCGTTTCACCCTTACCCCCGCGCTGACGCAGGGGCGGTCTGTTTTCTGTGGCACTGTCCCGCGGGTCACCCCGGGTCGGCGTTACCGACCACCCTGCCCTGTGGAGCCCGGACCTTCCTCACCGGACTTGCGCCCGGCGCGACCGCCCGGCCGACTCACCCGTGCTCAGGATACGCCGAACGACACCGGGCCGGAGTAGCTGACCGAGGTGGCGCCCGCGAACGACGCGAGCGATTCGATCGCCGCGGCCACCGAACCATCCGGCGGCGCGCCCTCGCCAGCGGACTCCGGCTCGGCGAACATTCCCTCCACGACAAGCACTCCGCGCCGCCGGTCCACCCGCGGCACCACCCGCCCGATCAGCCGCTCCCCTGCCAGCACGGGCATCACGTAGCAGCCGAACTTCCGCTTGTGCTTCGGGACGTACATCTCGTTCCGGTACGCGAAACCCCAGAGCCGTTCGGTCCGGTCCCGGTCGCAGATGAGGTTGTCGAACGGCGAGAGCAGCGTGGCCCGCGGCTGCCATTCCTCGTCGAGCAGCGGCAGCACGTCCCGGTGCACCCACCACTGCTCGTTCCCGCCCTCGACCCGCACCGGCCGCGCCCATCCGGCGCGCTCCAGGTCCAGCCCCGGATACCGGCCGATGGTGAAGTGCCGCTCGACGTCCCGCGTCCGCGCGACGCCCAGAGCGCGCAGCGCGTGCTCGGCCGCCCGCGTTACCACCTCAGGCTGCGGCAGGTCCTCCGCCGCCGGGAAATCGGCCAGGCCCCACAGCCGCCGCAGCCCATCCCGGCCGACGACGGTGACCACGCCCTGCTTCCACAGGATGTCCAGCATCCGCTCCACGTTCCGGCCGTTGGTCCAGCCAGTGGACGTCCAGTTCACGGCGGAGCGGTCCTCGATGGCGTCACCGGGCAGCGGGCCAGAGTACCGCAGCAGATCTACGACGTAACGGCGGAACTCCTCGTTAGCCGCCAGCCAGTCCCGCTTCTGCTGGCTCTCGACGGTCGCGGTGTACGCCCGCATCATGGCGCGGTGGATCGGGTAATCCTCGGTCAGCACGATCGAGGCGGCGTGCGCCCAGTACTCGAACAGCCAGCGCTCCCGCCACAGCAGCGTGTCCAGGTCGTCGCGGTCGAAGCCGCCGAGCCTGCTCCACAGCACGAGCAGGTGGCTGCGCGCGACGACGTTGACCGGATCGATCTGCAGCACCCGCAGCCCGCGCAGCACCCGCCGCATCCCGTCGATGCCCGTACTCGGCGGCGGTCCCGCTAGGCACTGGCTGCGGACCGCCAGGCGCCGCGACTGCTGCAGGCTCAGAGCAAGGTCCTCCGCCATCCCCCAATTCTGCAAGATCCTTATCCCGAACGGGCCATGGTTCCTGCCCTGTCCAGGTTCCCCGTCGCTAACCGGCTGGACCGGGCACTTCAGCAGGCAACTGATCCTGCTCGAGGCTGGCGTGCCCGACAGGGGCTACTGCTTCCCGGGTCGGCGCGAACGCCAGGCCCGCGGCCAGGCAGGCGAAAGGCAGCACGGGGAGCAGGTACCGGTAGTCGAAGTCGGCGACCGCGATCGGGAACACGAGCAGGACGACCGCGGTGACCCAGGGCAGCATGCTGCCGGGCCGGCGGGAACCCGTGAGCCGGATCAGGCGTAGCGGTCGCCGCCGGATGCGGACCACCCCGCCGAGGCCGATGACCATGATGAGCCCGAACAGCGGCCCGTAGACATAGAACACCCGCTCGTATCCGGTGATCAGGGTCGCGAACGGCTCGACGACGCGGCTCGGGGTGGCGTGGCCGTACTGCACGGCGTCGGAGTAGGCGGTGCCCCCGGGGATCCAGGAGCGATTGGCCGGAATGGTCTGCGGCTTCAGGTGAAAGTAGTAGTAATACACCGTCCCCGCGTCCGGGTAGGGCCGCTGCGGCCACTCCACCGACAGCGCCAGGCCGCTGAGCACCGCGTGCAGGTAGCCGAGCGGCTGGGCCTCGACGGCGCGGATGGCGAAGCCGCGGAGCAGCGTGTTGTTGGCGGCGCTCACCGGGCCGCCCGCGAGGTTGTGCACCATCGGCGCGTGCCAGATGTAGTCACCGGGCGGCGTCCGGCTGGACGGCGACCCGGACGGGCAGATCTTCAGCTCATCGGCCGGCGGCCTGATGACCGAGCACTCAGCGAACGAGGACACCCGCCCCCACAGGTAGAAGCCGTCCGACCGGGTCAGAGCGTAAGAACCGGTCCAGGAGTGAAACCACGCCGCGTAGCCCAGCACGGGCGCCGCGCAGCCCGCGGCCATCACGATCGCGGCGAGCCAGCCGCGCCAGTTCCGCCAGCCGCCCTGGGTCAGGGCCCGGAGCAGCAGGAACGCCGGGAACAGGACCAGCACTGGCAGGCCCTGGCTGCGCACGTCGATGGCGTAGCCGACCAGCAGGCCAGCCAGCAACGCGACTGGCCACGACACCCGGGCCCGCCACAGGATCAGAAGCATGGCCAGCATGACGAGGAAGGTGAACAGGGCCTCGGCCATGATCATGTGCTCGTCTTCGATCTCGAACCCGTCGAGCAGCACGGGCAGCGTGGCCGCCGTGGCCCAGCGCGGCGACACGCCACTGCGCCGCAGCAGCAGGTAGATCATGACCGCGACGCCCAGCCCCGTCAGGTGCTGCACGCCGGTGACCAGCGTCAGGCTGTGGAAGGGCTCCAGTGCCCGCAGGAACAGCGAGTAGCCCGTCGTCTTGGACTGGTCGGGCCGCAACCGCAGCGCGGCGCCCAGGTAGACGTAGGAGTCGCCGGCGAACCACAGCGCGCCCGGGTAGCCGAGCATGGCCAGCAGCCGCAGGCCCGCGCCGGCCGCGAGCGCCGCGATGAAGGGGGAAGGGGAGGTGGGTGGGGGATCGCGCGCGATAAGCGCGCGCATACGCACCATAAGCGCCGCGCCGATCCGCACCCCGGTCCTTTCTCTTCCGTCACCATACCCGCCTTAACCGAAATGACCAGAAGGTTAACTCAAGCTTATCGAAAAGCGTCTTGCGGGTAATTTCTTCTTCGCCCACGATTCCAGCTGGGCGACAAATTCCCGCGCATCCGACGGCCAGCCTAGCGACCTGCTGGCCGCCTCATGTCCGCGGCGGCCCATCTTCGCCCGCAGCGAGATATCCCCGTCCAATCCGAGCACCGCGTCCGCCGCCGCCTGGGGGTCACCGAACGGCACCACGAAGCCGCATTCGTGACCGCGGGCAAGCTCGGCCGCGGCCGGCAGCGGGGTGGTCACCACGGGCACGCCGCGGGCCATGTACTCCACCACCTTGGTGGGCAGCGAGTGCCGGAAGTTCGGCTCGTCGTGCAGCAGCGACAGGCCGGCCAGGGCGCCGCCGAGCATCGGCATGGCCTGGTCGTTCGGCACGAAGCCGCGCCAGCGCAGCAGGCCCGCCGCCTGCGCCGGCTCGATCTGGGCCCGGGCACGCGCGTCGGCCGGGCCGATCAGCTCCACCGTGATGCCGCGCGGGCGCAGCAGCCTGGCCAGTTCGATCATGTCGGCGGTGCCCCGGTCTGGCGACAGGTGCCCGACGTACACCACCCGCCGGTCATCGCCCGGCGGGGCCGGGACGTCCGGCACATAGGTCGTGTTCGGCACCACCGGGTGCGGCCGGCCGAACCGGGCGACGTATCCGTGCTCGGCCAGGATCAGGTGCACGTACCGCTCGGCCATCCGTTCCGCGGTGCGCACCGCCACGGCGGCGGGCGGCCGGAGCGGGCGCGGCAGCCACGGCTTGGTGCTGAGCGCAGCCACGGTGTCCTCGTGCACATCCCAGATCACCGGCGGCCGCCTGCGCCGGGCCGGCAGCGCCAGCAGCAGTTCGGGATCGTGGATGAGCATCAGGTCAGCGCCGGCGGCGTGCTGGGCAAGGGCCGAACGGGCGGCGCGAATCGCCCCGGTCCGGCGCCTTCCCCAGGCTCGCGGAACCGCCGTGAGCTGGAGCGAAGGCCGGGTCCGTTCGGGATCAAGATCCACCGAATCCACCGGGGCGATGTACGTGACCTCGTGACCGGCATCGAGCAGGGCACGTATCTGCCGGTGGTAGATGCGCGCGTCGGCCGGATGATGAACGATCGTGCACACCACCACCCGCATCGTGGTCTCCCTCCTGGTCAGAGGGCCTCGACGTGCGGCGTCGCCGGCGTCTTCGGCACGGTGCCGCGGGTGTCGAGCAGGAGCCGCGCCGACCGGGCGATCTGGGCGAGGTCGTAGTCACGGTGCGGCTGGAGCAGGATCACCAGGTCGGCGGCCGTCACCGCGGCCGGCAGGTCCGCCGCGCGGGGCACTGCCTCGCCGTCCACCTGCCACGCGGGCACATGAGGATCGTGGTAGGCGACCGCGGCACCGCGGGCGCGCAGCTTGCGGGCGATCGGCGTGGCGGGCGATTCCCGCTGGTCGGCGATGTCCCGCTTGTAGGTCACGCCGAGCAGCAGCACCCGCGCGCCGTTGACCGGCTGGGCGTTGCGGTTGAGCAGTTCGGCGGCGCGTTCGGTGACGTAGCCGGGCATCCGGCCGTTGATCTCCTGGGCCAGCTCGACGAACCGGAACGGGTAGCCGAGGGTGCGCACCTTATAGGACAGGTAGTTGGGGTCGATGGGGATGCAGTGGCCGCCGACCCCGGGCCCCGGGTAGAACGGCTGGAAGCCGAACGGCTTGGTGGCCGCGCACCGGATCGCGTCCCACAGGTCTACGTCCAGCTCACGGCAGAAGATGGCCATCTCGTTGACCAGGGCGATGTTCACGTGCCGGTAGGTGTTCTCCAGCAGCTTGGCCATCTCCGCCTCGCGGGCCGACTTGGCCCGCACCACCTGGTCGCAGATCCGCTCGTAGAAGGACACCGCGGCATCCGCGCAGGATGGCGTCACCCCGCCGACGATCTTGGGCGTGTTCACCAGGCCGAACTCGGGGTTCCCCGGGTCGATTCGCTCCGGGGAGAACACCAGCGAGAAGCCGAGCCCGGCGCTCAGCCCGGACGACTTCTCCAGCAGCGGCCGGACCACCTCCTCGGTGGTGCCGGGGTAGGTAGTCGACTCCAGCGACACCAGGGTGCCCGGCCGCAGCAGCCGGCCCGCGGTCGCCGCCGCGGCCCGGACCGCGCTCAGGTCGGGGCCGTCGGCCGCCGACAGGGGCGTCGGCACGCAGATGACGATCACGTCCTGCGGCCCGATCTCCGCCTCGGCCGTCGTGGCCCGGAACCCCTGGGCCCGCATGGCCGCGACCTCATCGTGGGTCATGTCGTCCACGTGGGACCGCCCGGCCATCAGGCCGGCCACCACCTCGGCCCTGGTGTCGTAGCCGGTCACGCGGAACCCGGCCCGCGCCGCCTGGATGGCAAGCGGGAGGCCGACGTAGCCGAGCCCGATGACTAGCACGTCCTGCGCCGGCATGTTTGTTACCCCTGCCTAAGTCGCCCCCAGACGCGCGTACGCGTCTCGATACAGTGCCGCGTTGTGCGCCCAGGTTCGGTCCCTGGCCGCCCATTCACGGGCATTGTCTCCGAGTTTTCTGCGGATATCCGGACTGTAAAGCAGGTGTTCAAGGCAATCGGCAAGTGACACCGGATCTTGCGGTACTGTTTGCATCCCCGTCACTTCATGTTTGACGATTTCGGTGAGTGCTTTCACTTGACTAGTGACCACGCACAGTCCGCTCGCCATCGCCTCCACGGGCTTCAACGGGGTCACGAGCTGACAGACCCGATCTGACGTGCGCGGAACGACGAAAATATCGAGGAGCGCGTGGAATTGGCGTACTTTTGCTGCGGGCACGCGGCCAGTGAAGACGGCCGCCTCGGCCAGGCCGATGTCCGCCGCCTGGCGCTGCAGGGCGGCCTGTTCGGGCCCGTCGCCGACGATCAGCGCCCGGGCCGGCACGCGGCGGGTGCGCAAGATCGCGGTGGCCTCGAGCAGCGTGCCGATGCCCTCGTGCGGGACCAGGCTGGACACCACGCCGACCACGTACTCGTCCGGATCGATGCCAAGGGCCGCGCGCAGCGTGGCCCCATCGGGCAACGGCCGGAGGAACTCCGCAGCGACGGCGTTCGGCACGATGAGGATCTTCTCCGCGGCGATGCCACGGGCCACGATCTCCTCCCGCATGGCCTCGCCGAGCGTCACCACCTGGTCGGCGGCCAGCATGCACCGGGTCTCCAGGTCCCGGTTCCGCTGGTAGAACTCGCTGTTCGCCAGCTGCTCAGCATCCGGGTGACGGGACAGCCAGGTGTCCTCCCAGAACCCGCGTACCTCATACACGACGGGCAGGCCGTACCGCTCGCGCAGGGCGAGGGCGAGCCTGGCGTTGGCGAAGTTGCTCGCGGCGTGCAGCACCGCGGGCCGGATCCGGCTCGTCAGCCCGGCGGCGAGGTCCAGCCCCAGGTCGGCGGCAGTGTCCGCGCGGGCGGGCATGAGCCACGGCAGCAGCCGGTGATAGGGCACGCCGTCCAGCACGACCAGGCGGCGGCCGTCGATCCTGCCCTGGGTCACCGGATAGCCGCACCTGGTGGCCACGTGCGGATCGAGCCCGGCGGCCCGCTGGGCGACGGCGATCTCGTGCGTCCTGATCGTGTACCCGGCGCTCGTCGCCGGCAGGGCGTCGGTCACCAGGTGCAGCACGCGTCCCGGGACCCGCTCGGCCGCCCCCGGGGGGCGGCCCCCGCTGCCCCGTTCATGATCGTGGCCAGAAACGGGCGTTATCTGCCCCAAACTGGCCATGATCATGGACTGGCCCTGGGGGGCAGCCACCGGGCGGGCCAGGAGCGCCTGCTCGGCGGCGAGGATCGTGCGCAGGCGCCGGGCTCGGGGGCCGGGTGTCCCGTCGAGCGCCCTGAGGGCCTCGGCGAGCTGCCCCTCCTGCCAGGCCAGGCGCGCGGCGAGCCGGGGCTTTGCCTGGTCTGCTCCGGGCAGCCGGTCCAGGGCGGCCGCCGCCGCGGCCGGCTGGTCCGCCGCCAGGGCGAAGGCGGCCAGCCGCCGGGGCGAGGCGGCCAGGGCGGCCAGTGCCGCGTCCCGCTCCCCCGTGCCCCACAGCACCGTCGCCGGGCCGTACGGCCCGGCGAGCCTGAGCCATCCGCGCAGCGGGGCGGGCATCACCCGCCAGGCCAGCAGCAGCGCCCGGACCGGGTCGGCGGCCGCGTGCCGCCAGCCGATCGAGGCGGCGAGGATGAGGGCGCGGGGCGAAGGGCGCGGGCCGGCCAGGCGGGAGCGCAGGCTCGGGCGAGGGCGCGGTCTGCGCGGAACGGACGTCGTCACGGCGGCGGATGCTAGCGGGTCCAGGTGAACGGAAAGGATGCGATGCGCGCACCCATCACGCACGTGCTCGGGGCGAGGCCGAACTTCATGAAGGCCGCGCCGGTGATCCGCGCCCTGGCGGCGCTCGGTCACGACCAGCGGATCGTGCACACCGGGCAGCACTACGACGAACGGATGTCCGAGGTTTTCTTCGTCCAGCTCGGCCTGCCCAGGCCCGACGTGAACCTGGGGGCCGGACCGGGCAGCCACGCGCGGCAGACAGCCGAGGTCCTGACCGGCATGGAACGGGAGTTCACCGAGAATTCACCGGCACTGGCCGTGGTTTACGGTGACGTCAACTCCACCCTCGGCGCGGCGCTGGCCGGCGCGAAGCTCGGCGTTCCGCTGGCTCACGTGGAGGCCGGCCTGCGCAGCTTCGACGACTCCATGCCTGAGGAGATCAACCGGCGGCTCACCGACCAGCTGTGCTCGCTGCTGTTCGTGACGTCGCCCGAGGCGATCGGGCACCTGGCCCGCGAGGGCCGGCCGGCGGATGCGATGTACCTGGTCGGCAATCCGATGATCGACACGCTGCTGGCCAGCATGGCGAAGTTCGACACGACGGCGGTCCGGACCGAGCTTGGGCTGCCGGACCGGTACGTGGTCACGACCTTGCACCGGCCGTCCAACGTGGACGATCCGGCGGCCGCGGGTACCTTGGTCCTGGCCCTGCACGAGGTGGCGGACGAGGTGGACGTGGTCATCCCGGTGCACCCGCGGGGCAGGGCTGCCCTGCAGGCCGCCGGGCTCGGCGGGCACCCGCGGCTGCACGTCGCTCCCCCGCTCGGCTACCTGGAGTTCATCGCCCTGGTCAAGGGCGCGAGGGCGGTGATCACCGACTCCGGTGGCGTGCAGGAGGAAACCACCTTGCTCCGGGTGCCGTGCCTGACCCTGAGACCGAACACCGAGCGGCCCATCACTGTGACCAGCGGAAGCAACCGCCTGGTCACCCGGCACGAGCTGGCCACCGCGGTGCTCAAGGCCTGCGACGACGGTCCGTACGCGGGCGAACTGCCGCCGCTGTGGGACGGCCAGGCCGGCCCGCGGATCGCCCGGATCATCACGGCCTGGCTAGATCAGGAGGGCTCGTGACCGAGGCACCCCCGAGGCGGACAGGAGAGACAGCTGCTGAGGTCAGCGCGGTCGCTGAGGTCGATGAGACAGAGGTGCCGGCCGCGGGCGATCCTGGCCTGGCCGCGGAGCGGGACCGGCTGGCCCGGACGTTGCGGGAGACCCGGCTGCAACTGGCCATGACCCAGGCCCGGCTGACCGCGCTCGAGCAGTCCGCGACGATGGAACTGGGCCGCACCCTGGTCCGCGCCGCGCGGCGGCCCTGGTCGCGCGGCGTGCAGCTGCCCGCGGAACTGGTCCGGCTGTGGCGGGAGCGCGGTGGCCTCACCGGGCCGGGAGCGGCCACGCTCGCACTGGCGTCCGCGCAGCTCGGTGACCTGGCCAGCGGCGGGGAGCGATTCCTGTCCGCGCTGACCGCGCCGGGGCTCGGCGCGCCGGGATCGGAGACGGCAGACTGGAACCCGCCGGGCCTGGTCATCACCGGGGTGCTGACCGCCCGCGGCTGTGCCACGCTCGCCCCGGACGCAGCCGTGCACCCGCTGCTGCCGCACGACGCGGACGTGATGCTGGAAAGCACGGGTGCCGACCTGGTCCTCATCGAGGCCGCGGCCATGCTGGCCGGATCAGCCTGGGCCTACGCGGGCGATCCGGCCGCGGCTGACCGCGGCCGGAGGCTCGGGCGGCTGATCGCGACGGCCCGCGCGCTGGGCAAGCCGGTGATCTTCATCCGGAACGTCCCGGCACACCTGGCGCCGGGTCTGGACTGGGTCGCCGCCAGCTGTGACGCGGTGTCCGACGACGGGTTCGGCGTGCAGCTCGCCCGGTTCAACCCGATCGGGCTGGCCGGCTCCCGCCGCGGCGACCCGGTCTACGCCGACGCACGGGACCCCCGCGAGCCGCCCGCCGTGCGAGCCCTGCTGGACGACGTCACCGCGGTCCACGTGCCGGGACCGGTCCACGTGGCCGGATGGGTCCCGTGGCGCCGCCGCCCGGCGCTGTACCGGGAGCATGCCCTGTTCGTCACGGCGTCCGCGGAACAGGCCCGCGAACAGCTCGCCTGCGGCGCGCGCGTGATCATGATCGGCGGCGAGCCGGTCGCGGGGGCCGTCACTCCGGCGGGTGAGGGCTGGGCCGCCCCGGCGCTGCGGGAGGAGATCGCCGTGCTGCGGGCGTGCGTCCCGTTCTCCGCGGCGGAGATCCTGCCCGTGCTGAGGGAGATTTTCACCGCGCAGGCGACTCCGGTCCGGCTGGCGGCGCTGGCTCGGCTGGCCGGGCTCGGTGACCACACCATCGCCGGGCGGCGGATCGCGGTCCTGGCCTGCGCGGCCGACGCCGCCACCGCGGCCGCCTTGGCGGCCAGCCTGACCCGGCAGCGGTTCGCCCCGGCCGAGCTGGTCGTGGTCGCCGGGGCGCCGGACGCGGCCTCGGCCCAACTGTCGGCCCGGGCCGTCACCGCCGCGCTCGGTGATCTGGGCGACCGGGGCGTCAGCGTCCGCGCGGTCCCGGTCGTGACCGGGGGGCCGGACACGGCGGGCGTTCCGGGAGCGGACACGGCGGGCGTTCCGGGGGCGGCCAGCGATTCGCGACCGGCTGGCTGGCTGCGTTGCGCCGCGAGCGTGGCCCGCTCCCCGTGGGTCGTGCCATGGCAGGCCGGGCGCGAGCACGACGACTCTTACCTTCTCGACCTGGCCTGCGCCCGGGAGTGCGCGCAGGCGGACGCGGCCGGGTACGGCGGGGCCGGTTACGCGTTCACCGCCTCGCTCGAGCCGACCCTGGCCCGGCGGGAGTTCTTCGCCTCGGACGACCCCGGCCACGGGCTACGGCTCTTCTCCGTCAGTTAGCCAGCTAAGGAGCATCAGCTTTGACCACTCGGGCGCTTGTCTACGGTGACATCGACCTGAACCTGATCGACGGTTCGGCGATCTGGCTACAGTCGGTGACTCAGGCGCTGGCCCGGGCCGGCTGCGCGGTGACGCTGGTGCTCAAGGCGCCGGTTCGCACCAGCCGGCTGATCGCGCCGCTGCTCGCCGAACCCGGCGTCACCGTACGGCGGCCGTTCGAGGAGCACCTGCTTGAGGGTCTCGAAGGGGTCGAAGGGGCCGCAGGGTCGGGGCCGGTCCGGGCGGCGGCCGCCGCCGGGCTGCTGGCCAGGCTCGACGCGGAGCAGCCACACGACCTGGTGGTGCTGCGCGGCCGGGCGGTGACCTCGGCGGCGGCTAAGAGCGAGGCGTTCGACGGGCGGCTATGGGCGTACCTGACCGATGTCCCGCAGTCCGTGCCCGGCCTGACGCCCGAGGCCGCCGACGAGCTGGGAATGATCGCCTCCGCCGCGCGCTACCTGCTGTGCCAGACCGAGGAGCTCCGCTGCTTTCTCGAGGGCAGCATCCCCGCCGCCTGCGGCAAATCCGTCCTGCTGCCGCCGATGCTGGCCGACGTACCCGCGGCCCGTGGCGCGGCCGCGGCAGGCACTCCGCTGCGGCTGGTCTACACGGGCAAGTTCGCGCCGCGCTGGAACACCCTGGAGATGACTGAGCTTCCCGGGCTGCTTTCCGCCCGCGGCATCGCCTCCGAGCTGCACATGGCCGGCGACAAGATCCACGATGACGCCTCCGGCTACCAGCAGCGGATGCGGGCCGCGCTCGACACCGACGGCGTGACCTGGCACGGCGGGCACTCCCGGGAGGAGGCGATGCGGCTCGCGGCTTCCTGTGACATCGGGCTGAGCTGGCGGCACCCCGACCTGGACGCGAGCCTGGAGCTGTCTACCAAGGTGCTGGAGTTCGGGGCCCTCGGGCTCCCGGTCATCCTCAACCGGACCCCGATGCACGAGGCGCTGCTCGGCGCGGACTACCCGCTGTTCGCGGCCACCCTGGCCGACGTGGCGACGGCGGCGGCCGCAGCGACGGCCGAACCCGGCCTGTACCGGCTGGCGGCCGACCGGACGGGCCACGCTGCCGAGCGGTTCACCCTGGACCGGGCCGCGGAGCGGCTGCGCGGCTACCTGGCCGGAGCTGTGCCGTCCCGACGACCCCGGCGAGCCCTCCAGACCAGAGAGGCTGGCGGGCCTGGTGGACCCGCCGAGGCAGAAGGGACCGGCGACGCTGCGGGCACCGGCGAGGCTGCGAGCACCGGCGAGGCTGGCCTCGTGCCTAGGCTCCGCGTCGTGGTGGCCGGTCACGACCTCAAGTTCTTCCGGCCGCTGCTGAGCTACCTGCAACTGCAGCCGGACCTGGAGGTCAGGCTGGATCAATGGGCCGCGCTCGGCAAGCATGACCCGGCGGCCAGCCGCGAGCTCGCAGCCTGGGCCGACGTGGTGGTCTGTGAATGGTGCGGGCCGAACGCGGTCTGGTACAGCAGGCACAAGCGGCGCGGCGCGCGGCTGCTGGTCCGGCTGCACCGCTTCGAGCTGGCCTCGCCCTACCCCGGCCAGCTCAAGATCGGGGCCGTGAACCAGGTGGTCTGCGTGAGCAGGCACTACGCGCGGCTGTGCCGCGAGCGCACCGGCTGGCCCGATACCAAGGTCGTGACAGTGCCGAACGCGCTCGATGTCGCCCAGCTCGACCGGCCCAAGCTGGACGGCGCCCGGTTCCACCTTGGCCTGGTCGGCATGGTGCCGTCGCGCAAGCGGCTGGACCTGGCCCTGGACGTGCTCGAGGAACTGCGTCGCGAGGACGACAGGTACCTGCTGTTCATCAAGTCCGGGATGCCCTGGGAACACTGGTGGGTCTGGCAGAATCCGGCCGAGCGCGACCACTACGCCAACGCGCTGCGCCGGGTCCAGCGGTCCCCGCTGCTGCGCGGAGCGGTGGTGTTCGACGACGCCGGGCCGGACGTGGCCGCGTGGCTGCGCCGGGTTGGCTTCGTGCTGTCCACCAGCGACGACGAGAGCTTCCACGTCGCCCCGGCGGAGGGCATGGCGTCCCGGGCGGTCCCGGTGCTCCGGCACTGGCGGGGCGCGGAGACCATCTACGACATGCGCTGGATTCACCGGGGTCCGGCCGAGATGGCTGCCGCGGTCATGGCGCTCGGGGATGAGGGCGACTGGCGTGCGGCGGGTGACGACGCGCACGGGCAGGCGGCCGCATTCAACCTGCCGGGGGTGTCCGAGGCCTGGCGGGGCCTGCTCACCGCGGACCTGGACCCGGCGGTGCCCGGCCCGATTCTCGAGCTGCTCGGTTCCCGCTGACCGACGTGTACTTCACCCTCGCCGTCAGCGCGGCCACCCCGGAGAGGTGCGCCGCGCTGGTTGGCGCGGCCCAGGGCACTGATCCGCGGATCATGCCGATCCCCGGCCCGGCGCAGGTCGCCTGGCGCTCACCCGATCAACGAGCCGCCGTGCTGTGCTGGCCCGGGGGGCGACCCCCCGGAACCCCCCGCTACCGGGGGGGCTCCACCCCCCCGTACCCCCCTGGCCCCCCCGTACCCCCCTGGCCCGGGGCGTCGCATGCGGGCACAATCTGGGCCGACCTGGCCGTCCGCGGTCCGGCTACCCTGTGCGCCCGGACCGGCCTGGCCCCCGTCGACCCGGTCTACCTGGCCGAGATCCCGGGCGCGGTGGTGGTCAGCGACCGCGCCTGCTGGGCGGCCGCCGTCGCCGGGCGGCTCGCCGACCACGACCCGGTCATGGTCGGCGCCTTCCTCAGCCTGGGTTACCCGGTCGGTGCCGCCACTGCGTTCCAGGGCGTCCGCGCCCTGGGCGGCGACCGCCGGCTGCGGGTGACCAGCGGCACGCCCGTCACAAGCCGTGCTCACGATGAACAGGCCAAGGGCGATCCGCGTGCAGGCACCGCCCAGGGCGCGGCCCAGGTGGCGATGGCCTTGGTGGAGGCGGTCCGGCCGCTGGGACAGGCGTCCGGGCCGGTCGAGCTGTCGCTGACCGGAGGCAAGGACAGCAGGCTGATCGCCGCCGCGCTGACGGCGGCGGGAGTGCCGTTCCGCGCCCGCACGCACGGGTTCGCCGACCATCCCGACGTCGTCATCGCGGGCATGATCGCCGGCCGTCTCGGCGTCGAGCACACGATCACCGAACCGAGGCCGGCGGGAACGCCGGACGAGGCGGACGTGCTCGCCAGGCTCCGCTCGGCGGTGCTGGTCTCCGACGGGATGCTGTCGGCGTTCGAGAACGTCGGGTCCGGGGTCCGGCCGGATCCGCAGCGGGGCGGCGAGCCGGTGCAGGCGGGCGGGCACGGCGGTGAACTGCTGCGCGGCGGCTACGCGCAGGCTGCCTGGCGCACCCCGGCGGCTCTGGGCGCGGCACGTGCCGCCGAGCTGTTCCGCCGGATGACCACGCGCCGCCTGAGCCTGCTCCGCCCAGGCCCGGCCGGGGCGTACCTGGCCAGCCTGGCGCCGTCGGCGGCCGCCGTGGCCCGCGGTCCGCTGCCCGCGCTTGACGACTTCTACCTGGTGAACCGGGCGGGCCGGTGGTCGGCCGCCGCGCGGCAGGCCTACCTGCTCCGGTCAGCGCTGGTCCAGCCGTTGTTCGCGGATCGCGTGGTGCGCGCCGCGCGTGCCGTCCCGCTCCGGCACCGGATGAGCGACCGGCTGCACCGTGACGTGCTCGCGCTGCTCTGCCCCGAGCTGGCCGGGCTACCGCTGGCGGGCAGCCCGTGGTACGGCGAGCCGCGTACCCTGGCGAACGTGCTGCGAGTTCCGGCTGCCCTCGGCGACTGGCGGCGCGACTACGGCGAGGGGATGGCCAAGTTCCTGCGCGGCTATGTCCTTGACCACGGCGACGCGAGCCCGATGTTCGGCATCGTGCGCAGGGGGGCCGCCGAACGCTCGCTGAGTTCGCCGCAGGCCGACGCGCACGCGGTCTGGGCGCTGGCCACCCTGGCCGCGCTGCTGTCGGGTGACTGGCTCAACGCCCGCCGTTAACCGTCAGCCGCGGCCGTACCGTGTCTCGGCCTGCCAGAAGTAGAGCACCCCCGCGGCCAGCGTGACGATCGCCCAGCCGGCCCCGGCCAGCCACAGCTCGCCGGTCGTGATGTCCGGGTGGCAGTAGGCCTGCAGCGCGGGGATCTTCTTCGCGTTGAAGACCGCGCACCGCATGGCGTTATAGGGCTTCGCGCCGGGCGCGTCAGCGCGGATCGTGGCCATGATCGCGTACCTGGTCAGCGAGATGTACACCGCCGCCGGATTGAAGGAGATCACGTTCTTGGCCCATTCCGGCAGCGTGGCGGGCAGCGCGGCGATGCTGTACATGACCCCGCAGAAGTACCGCCAGACCCGGAGCAGGAACGGGACCAACTGGCTGATGTCCTGGGCGCCCGCGCCGATCCGGGCTATGAGCAGCGCGGCGCCCATGTTGAACGTGGCCTGCATCAGCAGCGCCGGGAGCAGCAGCAGCCAGTACCAGGTGAGCGGCTCCCCGGTACCCAGCACGATGGCGAAAAGCACCACCATGGACAGCAGTAGCTGCTGGAACTCCACCAGCACGTACGCGAGTGGCAGGCATGCGCGCGGGAAGTGCAGCGCGCGTATGAGCGTGATATTCGCCCGAATCGCGCTTGAGCCGACCACGATCGACCGTTCGGTAAAGGCGAATATGAAAACCCCGGTAACCAGGTACGCGGTGTAATTGCTGATGCCGCGATTGGCCTTGAATAGGACCCCGAAGATCAGGTAGTACACGCCCGAGTTGAGCAGTGGCGTCAGCACCTGCCAGAGCTGGCCGAGCCGGGCCTCGGTGTACATCGACACGTTGCGCGCCGTGGCGTAGGCGAGGATGAAGTGCCGCCGCTGCCACACCATTTTCAGGTAAGAGGCCAGGCCAGGCTGTGCGGAACTCGGCCGCAGGCCGTGCTCGGCGGCCAGTTCGGCCAGGCTTCGGTTCCCCTCGTCCGGCCCGGCGAGCGTGTCCGGCCCGGCGAGCGTGTCCGGCCCGGGCGCGAGCACCGCCCCGTTCAGCAGGTCGCCAGGAGCGGTCAGCCGCCCGCGGTCTCTCATGGGTCCGGAGTTTATGAGAATGGCCGCGGCCAGTGCCGATATCCAGGGCCAGGAGAAAATCGTTCGTCCGGAATTCGGCCCGCATTAACCCGCCGTACCCGGTCCTCTTCATTTTTGGCCGAACGGACCGGTCTCACGCATGAGCGCCGGATCACGCCAGGGCACGCGGACGGCCTGCCTCCCGGCGGTCTCCGCAGCCGGCTCAAAACTAGAACACGTTTCAGTATTGCCCATCGGCGGCGGGATCTCTATCTTGTGCTACAGATCCTGACCAAGCAAGCGCTTGGTTGCCTACGGCTTCCCCATCCGGGCCCGTCCGCAGCCGTGCGCTCAGGGTCGCCCGAGCCCACGTCTGAGGAGAGCCGATGCAGCCCCGCCACGATCGCCGTCCGGCCAGATCAGCCCAGCCAACCGCCCCCGCCGACCGATCCGGCAGGCCGTCCCGGCGTGCTTTCGTGGCCGGCGCCGCCGCAGCCGGCGCGCTGGCCTGGATCCCGGTGTTCCGGGTGAGCCCGGCCAGCGCGCAGGCCACCAGCGCGGCGCCGCCGAACTTCCCGTCGTCCATCCCGCTCTACCAGCAGGCGTACCAGAACTGGGCCGGCATGATCGTCATCGACAGCGTCTGGACCTGCGCTCCTGCCTCGGCCAATGACGTGGTCACGCTACGGGTTCTGCGCGATCCCGGCGCCCGGCGACATCACGGTGGGCGGTGCGCTCGCCATCAACGCGCACGGCAGCGCGATCCCCGGGAGCGGGGAGACGATGCTGTCCGGGCAGACCTACGGCTCGCTGTCCAACCTGATCCTGTCCCTCACCGCAGTCGTCTGGAGCTCCTCGGCCGGCCAGTACGTGCTGAAGACGTTCCAGCGCCCGGACCCGGACATCCGCGCGTTCCTGGCGCACCTGGGCCGCGCGTTCATCACCTCGGTCACCCTGCAGGTCGCCGCGTCGCAAAACCTGCGCTGCCAGAGCTGGGTGGACATCTCCGCCGGGGACCTGTTCGCCCCGCCGGCCAGCGCCGGGGCCAACTCATTCGCGAGCTACGCGGACGGAGCCGGCCGGGTCGAGGCGATCTGGTTCCCGTTCACCGACACGCCCTGGCTGAAGGTGTGGACGATCTCGCCGGCCAAGCCGGCCCTGTCGGTGCAGGTGACCAGCCCCTACAACTACTCGTTCACGAACAGCGTGACCACCGCGGAGAACACCTTCTTCGGCGAGGTGGCGGCCGGCGACGTGTCCGGCACGCCAGCCTTCGAGGGCACCGCGATGGCGTTGGTGGACACCGGCCTGGTGTTCACCGGGACCTGGGACATCTGGGGCCAGTGGCAGAACGTGCTGCTCTACGTGAAGCCGACCACGGTACGGATCGTGGAGGCCGGCTTCGCGATCATCACCTCGCGGGCCAGCATCCAGCAGGTGGTCAGCGACTTCTACACGCAGTACACCAGCCGGCTGTCCTACTACGCGGGCCTCGGCGAGTACCCGATGAACGGGCCGGTAGAGATCCGGGTCACCGGGCTTGACCGCACCTCGGACGCCCTGGTCAGCGGCGCGCAGTCGCCGATCCTGTCCTCGGTACGGCCGCGGCCGGACCACGCTGGCTGGGACACCGCGGTCTGGCTGGACATGGGCACGCTACCGGTCACCGCCGGCTTCTCCCAGTTCTACGCGGACATGGAATCCTGGATCTGGAGCCACTACACCGGCAGCTACGCATGTGTCCGGCCGGAATGGTCGAAGGCCTGGGGGTGCACGTCCACCGCGCCGTGGACGAGCTCCGGCATCCTCGGCAGCACCATCCCCGCGGCGATCAGCGCAGGCCAGGCCGCCGGCGACGGCTGGAGCACGGCCGTATCGATCCTGACCTCTTACGACCCGAACTCGGTGTTCAGCAACCCGTTCCTGGACACCCTGTTCGGCTGAGCCAGGCACGCGAACCCCGCCCGTTCGGCCTAAGGGTCTTCAGTGGCTGAGATGAGCCGTGTCGTTGAAGGATCGCAGGACCGCTGGGCCGTCGGCGTACCAGTCGATCTCGCATAGGGCCGCCACGTCCAGGTGCATCCGGTAGAGCGCGGGCGGCGGGGCGAGCAGGGCCGCGGCGACCAGCGTCTTGATCGGCGTCACGTGGCTGACGATAAGGACGGTCTGGCGCTCCCGGTCGGCCAGCACGCGGTGCAGCGCGGCGGTGACCCGCTCGCTCACCTCGGCGAAGCTCTCGCCGCCGGGTGGCGCGACGGCTGGATCGGCCAGCCACGCGGCCATCTCGGACGGCCAGCGCTCCCTCACCTCGGCGAACGTCAGGCCTTCCCAGGCGCCGAAGTCGGTTTCCCTGAAGCCGTCATCGGTCATCACGGGGACGCCGGTGACCGCCGCCACCTCCTCGGCCGTCCGCACGGCGCGCTGCAGCGGCGACGCCACGATTGCGCCGATGCCCGCCGGGGCCAGCCGCTTGGCGGCGGCGGCGGCCTGCCGGACCCCGGTGTCGGTGAGCGGGACATCGGACCGTCCGGCGTACCGTTTCTGCACCGACATCGGCGTCTGCCCGTGCCTGAGCAGCAGGGTGACCGTGGGCTCGCCCTGAGCGGGCATCCAGTTGGTCCTCGTGCGCACCTAAAGGCCAGACTCGGGGGTCCGGACGAGGATCCTCCGGCACTCCTCGCACCTGACCACCTCATCGGGCGCCGACGCCCTGATCACGTTCAGGTCCGCCGCGTTGAGGCTCAGGTGGCATCCCTCGCACCGGCCGGCCCGCAGCATGGCCGCGCCGACGCCCTTGGTCTTGCGGATCTGGTCGTAGAGCGCGAGCAGGTCGGCGGGTACCTCGGCAGCGACATGGCCGCGCTGATCGGATGCCTTGGCCGCCTGCTCGTCGATCTCCTTGACGGCCGCGTCCCGCCGAGCCGCCACCGCGGCCATCTCGTTGCCGATACTGTCACGTTCGGCCGTCAGCTCGTCATGCCGGCTGTCGAGCGTCTCCCGGCGCTCCATCAGCTCGAGCACGACTTCCTCGAGGTCGCCCTGCCTGCGGTGCAACGACTCGATTTCCGACTGCAGGCTCGCGAGCTCGCGCGCGGCGGAGACCTGCCCGGCGTCCAGCCGGGCCCGGTCCTTCTCGATCCTGGTCCGGACCTGCTCCACGTCGCGCTCCGCCCGGCTCTGCTCCCTGGTCAGGTCGCCGAGCTCGGTCTCGGTCACCACGAGGGCGTCCTTGAGCTCGCTGGCCCTGGCCTCCAGGCGGGCCAGTTCGGCGACTTCGGGTAGGCCGCGCCTGCGATGGTCGAGGCGGTTAAGCTCGGCGTCCAGGTCGGCCAGTTCGAGCAGGCGGAGCTGGGTCTGCGGTGATGCCTTCACGAACCCCAACGTTAGTCCCAAGGGAGGCCTGGGGGGATGGGTCCCCCCAGGAGCGGGGGGTTTCGGGGGGTCGCTCCCCCGAACCAGCACAGCATGGTAGACCTTGCGCCATGGAGATCCCTCAAGTTAGCCGGCCCTATATGCCGGGGTACGGCATCGCCGGACCGACGGAAGGCAGCGGACTCCTGCACTGGTCCTGGGCAGCCGAGCGGCTGACGGCCGCGCGTAACTACTGGGTCACGACGGTCTGGCCAGACGGACGGCCGCACGTCATGCCGGTCTGGGGCATGTGGGATGACAGCACGCTGTGGTTCACGAGCAGCACCGGCTCCCGGAAGGTCCGCAACCTGACCGCCGACCCCCGCTGCTGCATCACCACCGAGGACGCCTCGGACCCCGTGATCATCGAGGGCACCGCGCACATATCAACCGAGCTGCCAGTGCTGCGGCGGGTAGTCGACCTGATGAACGCCAAGTACCGGACGGACTACCGGGTGGACTTCCTCGATCCGGCCAAGAACGCCACCATCGGGGTCCGGCCGCACCGCGTGTTCAGCATGCGGGCCGGAGACTTCGTCGGATCCCCGACACGCTGGACGTTCGAGGACGAGCGGTAATAAGAGCGCAATCTTCGCGGGACTAACGAAACGTCCTGGGGCAGGTAGCGTGGACGGAGCGCCCAGCCGCGACATTCCGCCATGACATCAGCGCCCGCCCCCGCCGACGACCCGCCCCAGGCCCCGCACGCCCTGGCCGGGGCCGTGACTGGCGTGCTCGCGGCGACGGTCGCGATAGGCGCGTCTCAGCTCGCCGCAGGCCTCACCGTTCCGCAGAGCTCGCCGGTACTCGCGGTCGGCCAGGCCGCGATCGACCTCACGCCGCCGCCGGTCAAGAACTTCGCCATCTCCGCGTTCGGCGCCGACGACAAGACCGTGCTGCTCGGCGGCATCCTGGTGGTGCTCGCCCTGTACGCGGCGGTGGTCGGGATGGTGGCGGTCCGCCGGCTCACGTTCGGCATGTGGGGGCTCGCGCTCTTCGCCTTCATCGGCCTGGCGGCCGCCCTGACCAGGCCCAACTCGACGCCGGAATACATCGTGCCGACCCTGGCCGGCGCCGCGGCGGGAGCGTTCGCGCTGGCCCGGCTGGCCCGCGCGGCGACCAGGCTCAGCCCTTCTCCGGCCCGAGCGCGCCCGGTCGGCAGGCCGGACCGGCGCGGCTCCCGGACGGCCGGCCCCACCGCCGTTCCGTCCGGTCCCCCGGTCTCGCCGGAGGCCCTGACCCCGCCGGATCTTCCCGCGGCGCCGGACGCCCCGGCTCGTCCAGCGGAACCCGCTGCGGAGACGTCGGCCTACTCCTTTACTTACCTTCCCAATCCAGACGATCAGGGGCCGTCGCGCTGGCCCGAGCGGCGGCGGTTCCTGGTAGCCAGCGGGATAGCCGTGGCCGCCGCGGCCGTTGGCACGGTCGCCGGGCGGGAACTGATCACGCGGCGCAACGTCAGCCAGGCGCGGGCCGCCCTGCGGTTCCCCCGGCCCGCGGTTCCCGCACCGCCGATTCCGGCCGGGAGCAACCTGAACATCCCGGGCCTCAGCTCGTTCATCACCCCGAACGACAGCTTCTACCGCGTCGACACCGCCCTGCTCCTGCCCCAGGTTGATCCGGCGACCTGGCAGCTGCGGATCCACGGCATGGTCCAGCGCGAGGCCACCATCACCTTCGCCGAACTGCTGAAGCGCCCGCTCATCGAGGACTACGTGACGCTCACCTGCGTGTCCGACCCGGTGAGCGGGCCCTACGTGGGCAACGCCAAATGGCTCGGCGCCAGCCTGGCCGCCCTGATTAGGCAGGCCCGCCCCCTGGCGGGCGCCAGCCAGCTGCTGTGCACCTCGGTCGACGGGTTCACCTCGGGCACCCCGCTGGAGGTGGTGCTGGACGGCCGGGACGCGCTGCTCGCCGTCGCGATGAACGGCACGGCGCTGCCTGTCGAGCACGGTTTCCCGGCGCGGATGGTGGTACCCGGCTTGTACGGCTACGTGTCCGCGACCAAGTGGGTGACCGACATCGAGGTCACCACCTTCGCGGCAGCCTCGGCCTACTGGGTGCAGCGCGGCTGGTCGCAGCAGGCGCCGATCAAGACCGAGTCCAGGATCGACGTGCCCGCGGGCGGCGCGTCGCTTGCCCCGGGGCGGACGGCAGTGGCCGGGGTGGCGTGGGCGCAGCACAAGGGCATCGCCGCGGTGGAGGTCAGGGTCGACGGCGGCCCGTGGCACCAGGCGCGGCTGGCCGCGGTGCCCGACATCGACACCTGGCGGCAGTGGGTCTGGGAGTGGCCCGCGACACCGGGCAATCACCTGCTTGAAGCCCGCGCCACTGACCAGCGCGGCTACACCCAGACCCCGGTCCAGGCCCAGCCGCCGCCCAACGGCGCGTCCGGCTACCCCTCCGCCGCCGTCACCGTCCGCAGTTCCTAGCAGCCCACCGCTCCGGCCGGAAGCGCGCTTTGGCCGCCGGACGTAGGGCGGATAGACCGGTCCGTTCGGGATAAGGATCGTTGAGATTCGAGCAGGTCCCGGAAGGTGCGGCCGAACAGGTACGCGTCACCTGGCCAGCGGGCCGATACGTAGTTGCGGTCGTGGGCGACGAAGGCCGGGCGGTCGTCGGTGGCAGTGCCGCGCGCGGACAGCGTGACCGGACCGCGCTCGAACTGGCCGTCCGGGTCCTCCAGGGCGGCCCGCACCTCGTCCTCGACGTAAGCCGGATAGGTGCGGTAGTAGCGGCCGAGCCGCCACGCGGTGGCCAGGTAGGCCGAACGCTCCATGTATTTCGGCAGGCAAGTGGTGCGCCGGCTGGCCAGCACGCTGCGGCCGGTGGCCGGGTCACGGGTGCGCGCCAGCACCAGCACGCCGTGGCAGATCGCGCCGACCGGCCGGTTCAGCCGCCAGAACCGGCCGACCTGCTCGCTGAGCACCGGCGAGCCGAGGTACTGCCGCATGCCCGGAGCGTGCCCGCCCGGCAGGATCAGCCCGTCAAAGCCGCCCGGATCCAGGTCGGCCCACGCCACCGTCGAGCCGAACTCCGCAGTCCCGATCAGCTCGTAGTACAGCTTCCTGGCCTCGGCGGCCGCCCCGAGCTGGCCGAACAGGACGCCGGTGAGCAACCGGGGGTCCGCGGCCGGGGCCGTGCCCGCCTTCTCGGTGGCGAAGACGACCTGGTGGCCGGCGTCGCGCAGGATCGCCCATGGCACCGCGACCTCGGTGACGTCGAAATCCCGGTCCGGAAGCGGCAGCAGCACGCGCACCGGGCCATCATGTCATTGGCTACGGTAGACGCGGAGAAAGGGAGGCAAGATGAGCGCCGATGCTGAGTTCGCCAGGGTGGCGCGGGAGTACCTGGACGACCGGGCCGAACGGCATCCGGATGTCGCCACCGGCCTCGGCGATCACCGGTTCGACGCGCGCCTGGCGGATCCTTCGGCGCAGGCCCGCGACGATGAGCGGCGCGCGCTCGACGGCTGGGCCGCGCGGCTCGCCGCCGTCGATCATGGTGCCCTGTCGGCCGAGCACCGGGTGGACGCCGCGATGATGGCGGACAGCGTGGCGCGGCGGGTGTTCGAGCTCGACGAACTGCGCGAGCATACCTGGAACCCGCTGCTGGCCAACCCGGGCAAGGCGATCTACCAGCTGCTGGCCAGGGACTTCGCGCCGCTGCCCGACCGGCTGGCTTCGGTCGGCGGGAGGCTGGCCGCCATTCCCGCCGTGCTGGCCGAGGCCCGCCGGCAG